>Ga0193716_1002030_pt1 | contig 11569 bp, 15 predicted proteins | sample U2c1metaG_FD_145901 | JGI IMG/M metagenome (GOLD analysis project Ga0193716, IMG submission 145901) | Soil microbial communities from a riparian zone of the East river system, Colorado, United States - U2c1 | ecosystem: Environmental > Terrestrial > Soil > Riparian zone | place: USA: East River...
TCGTCCTGTCGGGCTTCATCCTCACCCATGCCTACTGGCCCCGGCTTAAGGATCTTTTGCGACGATCGGGCTATGGCGCCTTCCTGCGGGCGCGGCTGATCCGGCTTTATCCCCTGCACCTGTTCATGCTGCTGCTGCTGGTGGCGATGGTGGTGGGGTTGCGCGCGCTGGCGGCGCATGGCGGCTATCTTTCGATCTTCGACGCCAAGTACCACCAGAATGTCGGCGCCCAGGGATTCTGGCTGAGCCTGTTCCTGGTCCATGCCTGGAACACCATGAACACCCTGACGTGGAACGGCGTCTCCTGGTTCGTCAGCGTGGAATTTGCGCTCTGCCTGATGTTTCCAGCGCTGCTGTGGCTGGCCGAAGGCGGACTGTGGCGCGGCTTTGCCCTGATCGGCTGCGGATTGTGCGGCCTGGTAGCGCTGCTGCTGACCTCGCAGCACGGATTGGACATCACCTTTCACAACGGCGTGCTGCGCGGCCTGTCAGATTTTTCCATCGGCGTGGGCATGGCAGTGCTGTTCCGCCGCCTGAAGCCGCGCGACCGATTGCCGGAATGGGTGCATTCGGTGCTCCAGCTGCTGCTGCTGGCGCTGCTGGGTTACATCATCATGCATACCGGCTGGTCGCACACCCGCCTCGACATCTTCACCGTGCTGCCGCTGATGGTGCTGGTCTTCGCCCTGGCCTTCGACCGGGGCATTGTGGCGCGGGGCTTACAGATGCGCCTGCCGCAGGTGCTGGGCGAACGGTCCTATGCCATTTATCTGGGACAGACCGCTTGGCTGCTGGCGATCCGGTTTTTCGAGCAGCGTCTCTACCCGCCGCCGGACGCGATCGTGCTGGGCACCCGCTTTTCCGCGCTGATCTGGTGGCTGGAGCCGCTTTGTCTTGTCATCGTCTGCGTCGCATGGGGCGGCCTGCTGGCGGAATGTGTGGAACTGCCCGCCGCTGCCCAGCTGCGCCGCTATTTCGGCCGCCGCCTTGACCCGCAAAGCGTGCCCACGCCATCGTAGCGGCTCTATTGAAAACAGGAGTTCCCCCTATGGCCATTTCCTTCAAGGACAAGGTCGCCATCGTCACAGGCAGGAGCGCAGGCGAAGCCGGAGCGACCATTAAAAACCGCGGACAGGTGCTCTGATGGCAATTTCCTTCGCTAACAAGGTTGCAATTGTTACAGGTGCCGGCGGTGGGCTGGGACGGGCGCATGCATTGGCGCTGGCCAAGCTGGGGGCCAAGGTGGTGGTCAACGACCTGGGCGGCTCGCTGGACGGCAGCGGCGGCAATTCGCAAGCCAGTGAAAAGGTCGTGGCCGAGATTGCGGCGGCTGGCGGCGAGGCCATCGCCAACGGCGCCTCGGTCAGCGACGATGCGGGCGTGGCGCACCTGGTCAAGCAGACCATGGACAAGTGGGGCCGCATCGACGTCCTGATCGCCAATGCCGGCATCCTGCGCGACAAGAGCTTCGGCAAGATGGAGCTGAAAGACTTTACCGCCGTGGTGGAGGTGCACCTGCTGGGCACGGTCAAGCCGTGCAAGGCGGTGTGGGAGATCATGAAGGCGCAAGGCTATGGCCGCATCGTGGTCACCACCTCCTCCACCGGTCTGTACGGCAACTTCGGCCAGACCAACTACGGCGCGGCCAAGGCGTCGCTGGTGGGCTTCATGAATTCGCTGAAGCTGGAAGGCGCCAAGGACAATATCAAGGTCAACGCCATCTGCCCGGTGGCGGCGACCCGCATGACGGCAGCGCTGATGCCGCCCGCCGTTCTGGAAATGCTCAAGCCCGAATTCGTCTCGCCGGCGGTGGCCTATCTGGCGTCGGAAGACGCGCCGACAGGCGTGATTCTCACCGCCGCGGCCGGCGCTTTCGCCGCCGCCCGGATCGAGGAGACCGACGGTGTCAACCTGGGCCAGAACGCCACGGCCGACGACATCGCGGCGCATTTCGCGGAAATCTGCGACTGGGGCACGGCGAAAGCCTATGGCCAGGGCGGCGAACAGAGCGCCAAGTTTCTGGCGCGCGTTCAGGAAAAACCCCTGCTCGGCTAACCTTCTTTAAGGCGTCTCCACGGCAAGCCGCCACGCGTTGAAACATCAAGTCATAATTTTTTCGCTTTGCAGCAAAATGACTCTTGCGGGGAATCCGTCTTTGCCTCACGCTTCGAGTCATGAACGACCTCGCGCTGAGTGTTCGAACTGCGCGGCCTGATGATGCCGCTGACCTCGCGCGCATCTATATTGAATCCTGGCAAGACACCTATGCAGGCGTGATTTCCCACGCGTTGCTGGCCGCCATGTCGCACAAGAGCCATGCCGCGCGCTGGCAGGCGGCGATCAGGGGCCCCGGCACGGTGCTGGTGGCGGAAGACGCGCAGGCCGGCGCCATCGGGCTTTGCAGCCTGGGCGCGGCGCGCGACGGCGGCGCCGGCTTTGAAGGCGAAGTCTATACTTTGTACGTCGATCCCGCTTTTCAGGGGCGCGGCACGGGACGGGCGCTGCTGACCGGCGCCTTCGAAAGTTTCAAGGACCGCAAGCTGCGCTCCTGCCTGATCTGGGCGCATGCCCGCAACAATGCCTGTTTCTTTTACGAGGCGATGGGCGGGCTGCGCGTCGCCACCCGCACCATGCGATTGATGGGCGAGTTGACGCCCGAGATCGGCTTCGGCTGGAAGCGGCTGGCCACCACCCGCCAGGCCCGCACCACCTCCTGATCAATCGTAATCGGGCTGCGCCGTGCCGCAGTCGCAGACGATTTCCGGCGGCAGGTTGAGCGGCAGGCGCGTCCGGCGGTGAAATCCGTCCGACAGCGCCAGCACGGCCCGCACGCCGGTCGGCGTCGCTTCCCAGGTCACTGCGCCGGTGCGGAAACATTTGCGGCACCGCAGGACTTTTTCAACATGCGCGCCCTGATCCATGCGCCAAGCTTAGCGTCCAAACACAAACGCCCGGTTGGGGGCGCTTGCCTGTTTTGATTCAGTTTGCGGCTTTCCAATTAAGCGTTCCGCGCGGGGCGGTACGAAAGCGTTCAAATGCCAAACTAGATCGTCAGATCGTCACGCCTTGCGGAGCAGTGAAAGAGGCGTCCTCGACATCGCCAGTGTTGCGCACCCCGGCGGGCTCGAAACACAGGACCTCCGCTTCGGCATCCGCGGCGGTGCGGTGTTCCACGCCGCGCGGCACCACGCAGCATTCTCCCGGGCCCATCTCCACAATCCGGTCGCGATACTCGACCCGGAAACGGCCCTTCCACACCAGGAAGAACTCGTCTTCCGTCTCGTGGGTGTGCCAGGGAAAGGCGCCTTCCACCTTGATCAGCTTGATCTCCTGCCCGTTGAGCGCAGCGATCACCTTGGGGCGCCAATGCTCGTGGAACAGGCCGAATTTTTCATCGAGGTTGATGCTGGTCACGGATCCCTTCAAATGTCCTTGGGCCGCACGAAGTCCACCAGCTTGCCGGCGCCCTGCGCCAGGTCGCGCCAGCGCCCGATATCGAAATCCAGGATAGCCAGGGCGCAGGTGGGGAACTTTTCTTCCAGCGCTTCGTGCCGCGCCCGCTCCTTGCGGCGCACCGGCTCGCGCGCAAGGAGCGTGGCGGAGGCCTCCAGCCCGGGATTGTGCCCCACCACCATCAGGGAGGACACGCCCACAGGCGCGCCGCGCACCGCCGCCAAAATCTTCGTTGCCTCGGCCAGGTAGAGCGCGTCGCGATATTCGATTTCGCTGGTCAGTTCATGCAGCACCAGCTCGGCGGTCTGGACGGTGCGCGCCGCGGTCGAGCACAGGATCAGATCGACGCTATGGTCGTGTCTGCGCAGATAGCGGGCCATGGCGCCGGCATCCTGCATGCCGCTCAGCATCAGGGTGCGATCGAAGTCCTCGGTACTGCCGTCCGCCGGCTGTGCCTTGGCGTGACGCAGCAAAAACAGGCGTTTCATCCGGCCTATCAGCCCTGCGAATCCCGCATAAAGCTTATGTTCTTGACCCTCGGGGGGCAACCGCGCGACAAAAACATCCTGTAGGGACAGGAAGTTATGGCCACAAACAAAAAACCCGGAAACTGGCGCAAACGCACCCTGGCGGTGCGCGGCGGCGAAATGCGCTCGCCCTTCCAGGAGACGTCCGAGGCGCTCTACATGACCTCCGGCTATGCCTATGAGAATGCCGAGGAAGCCGAGGCCCGCTTCAAGGGCGAGATCGGCGGCTATCAATATTCCCGCTTCGGCAACCCCACCGTCTCCATGTTCGAGGAACGCATGGCGCTGCTGGAAGGCGCCCCTGTCGCCCGCGCCACCGCCACCGGCATGGCGGCGGTCTCAGCCGTACTGCTGTCGGCGCTGAACGCCGGCGACCATATCGTCGCCGCGCGCGCCATGTTCGGCTCCTGCCTGCATGTGGTGGAGCAGATCCTGCCGCGCTTTGGCATCACCTATACATTGGTGGACGGCACCGACACCGCCGCCTGGGAAGCGGCGATGACGCCCAAGACCAAGCTGCTGTTCCTGGAAACTCCCTCCAATCCGACCCTGTCGCTGGTGGACATCGCCGCCGTGGCGAAGATTGCCGACAAGCATGGTGCGCTGCTGGCGGTGGACAATGCCTTTTCCAGCCCGGCCCTGCAGCGGCCGATGGAGTTCGGCGCCCATATCGTGATCCATTCCTCGACCAAGTATATCGATGGCCAGGGCCGCGCACTTGGCGGCGTGATCCTGTGCAAGCAGGATTTCCTGGACGATCGCCTGCAGACCTTTCTGCGCAACACCGGTCCCAGCATCAGCCCCTTCAATGCCTGGCTGCATCTCAAGAGTCTCGAGACGCTGGACCTGCGCATGAAGCAGCATTGCGAGAATGCCGGGCGGGTTTCGGATTTTCTCGGCAAGCACAAGAAAGTGACGCGGGTGCTCTATCCCTTCCACCCCGACCATCCGCAGCACAATCTGGCGAGGACCCAGATGGACGGCGGCGGCGGCGTGGTAGCCTTCGAGGTCGCGGGCGGCAAATCGTCGGCCTTCAAACTGGCCAATGCGCTGAAGCTGATCGACATCTCCAACAACCTGGGCGATGCCAAGAGCCTGCTCACCCATCCCGAGACCACCACCCATTCCAAGGTCTCGCCGGAAGAACGCGCCAGCCTGGGCATCACCTCCGGCCTGATGCGCATTTCGGTGGGGCTGGAAGACGCTGACGATCTTTGCGAAGACCTGGAACAGGCATTGAAGGTGGCATAATGGCCGAGCACAAGATCCGCCTGACCTGGAATGACGGCGGCAGGCCCTTCACCTACGAATCCTATCCGCGCGAACACCAGATCGCCTTCAAGGACGGTCAGGACGTGATGACCGCCAGCGCCTCACCCGCCTACAAGGGCGACGGCAGGCACGGCGATCCGGAAGACATGCTGGTGGCGGCGCTGTCGTCCTGTCACATGCTGAGCTTCCTGGCGATCTGCACCAAAAAGAAAGTGACCGTCCAATCTTACGAGGATGATGCCGTAGGGTTTCTGGAAAATGACGCCGGCAAATTGTGGATCACCAAGGTGATCCTGCGGCCCAAGGTGGTGTGTTCCGCCGACGCCGCCACCCTGGAACAGATTCACCACATGGCGCACGAAGCCTGCTTTATCGCCAATTCCGTAAGGACCGAAGTCACGGTTGAAGCGCGCTGATGCGCCGTTTGGACTGACATTTCCAGCAGCGCTAACCATTGCGCGCAATTGCCGCTTGCGTGGAACCTGCACCGGCCCGATACTTGACACATGTTTGATATGGAAAAGCCCCTCGGGATTGCCCGCGATCACCAGTATGAACTGGAGACCAAGCGCATCCGCGTGGCGGTGAAGCCGGCCTATCTGGACGACCAGTCCGATCCGGAAGACGATCGTTATGTCTGGGCCTATACCGTCACCATCGAGAACCGCGGTTCCGAGCCGGTGCAGCTCCTGTCACGCTATTGGAACATCGTGGACGGTACGGGCCGGATGCAGGAAATACGCGGCCCCGGCGTGGTTGGCGCCCAACCGGTGATCGCGCCGGGCGAAAGCTTTCAGTACACCAGCGGCTGCCCGCTGGAGACCGCCTCGGGCAGCATGAGCGGGCGCTACCAGATGATGAGTGCGTCGGGCGAAAGCTTTGAGGCGGAAATCCCCGCTTTCCTGCTGGAAAGCCCCTACGAGCGTAGGCAGATTCACTAACCCATAATCATCTTGCGGTTGAAACGCGGCTCTTGCGCTGCGAAACTTGCCCATGAGCAAGCCAACCCGCGAAGAGGCCGAAAAGGCCGTCCACACCCTGCTGCGCTGGACGGGCGACGACCCGTCGCGCGAAGGCCTGGTCGACACCCCCACCCGTGTCGTCAAGGCCTTCGAAGACTGGTTCAGCGGCTATGACCAGGACCCGGAAGCCTATCTGGCGCGCACCTTCGAAGAGATCGAAGGCTATGACGACATGGTGATCCTCAAGGATATCCGCTTTGAGAGCCATTGCGAGCATCATCTCGCTCCCATCATCGGCCGCGCCCATGTCGGTTATCTGCCCACCAAGCGCGTGGTCGGCATTTCCAAGCTGGCGCGGGTGGTGGAAGCCTATGCCCGCCGCCTGCAGGTGCAGGAAAAGATGAATGCCCAGATCGCCCACACGATTGAAAAAATCCTCCAGCCCAAGGGCGTGGCGGTGGTGATCGAGGCGGCGCACCAGTGCATGACCACGCGCGGGGTGCACAAGACCGGCGTGACCATGGTGACCTCGACCATGCTGGGGGCGTTCCGCGACAATTCCGACACGCGGCGCGAATTCCTCAACATCATCGGCAACCCAGCCAGCCGCGAAGACCGATGAGTGCTCTCGACCTGGTCAAGGAACTGATCGCCTTCGACACGACCAGCCGCGATTCCAACCTGGCGCTGATCGACTACGCCCAGGCCCTGCTGGAAAAATCCGGCGCGCGGTGCCGCCGCTCCTATGACGCGACAGGGCAGAAAGCCAACCTGTTTGCCACAATGGGACCCGATGGCGACGGCGGCTATGTTTTGTCGGGCCATACCGACGTGGTGCCGGTGGACGGGCAGGACTGGTCGTCCGATCCCTTCAAGCCGGAAGTGCGCGATGGCTTTCTGTATGGCCGCGGCGCCTGCGACATGAAGGGCTTTGTCGGCACCGCGCTGGCGCTGGTGCCGGAGATCGCCAAGGCGAAACTGACGCGTCCGATTCATTTCGCGCTGTCCTATGACGAGGAAGTCGGCTGCGTCGGCGTCAAGGGCCTGCTGGACGACCTGAAGGCGCAAAACCTCAAGCCAGCGCTGGCGATCATCGGCGAGCCGACCCTGATGAAGATCGTGGGCGCCCACAAGGGCGGCGCCAAGCTGATTACGCGCTGCTGCGGCCGGGAGGCCCATTCCAGCGGCCCGGAAAAAGGCGCCAACGCCGTGATGATGGCGGGCGAATTCGTCGCCCTGCTGGACAGCGTGTGGGACGAGTTGCGCGCCGATGCCGACCCGCGCTTCGATCCGCCGCATTCCACGGTACAGGCCACCGTCATCCACGGCGGCACGGCAGTGAACATCCTGGCGCGCGAGGCGGACGTGACCTGGGAATATCGCTGCCTGCCCGACCGTGATCCGCAAAAGATCATGGAGCGGGTGAAGGCGCGGGCGGCCGCCGAAGTGCTGCCCAAATACCAGCGCCGCGCGGCGGAAGCGGCGCTTAGCACCACGCTTCACGCGCAATATCCCGGCCTGACCATGGACGAGGATTCCCCCGCCGTGCGGCTGGCGCGCGAACTGACCGGCGCCAACCAGGTGGAGGCTGTCGCCTATGGCACCGAGGCGGGCCATTTCCAGCAGTACGGCATTCCCGCGGTGATCTGCGGCCCCGGCTCGATCGAACAGGCGCACCGGCCGGATGAATTTTGCGCGGTGAGCGAGTTGCAAGCCTGCGAGGCGTTCCTGCGAAAAGTGATCGCGAAGGCATCAACATAACAACCGTCATGGCCGGACTTTGACCCGGCCATCCATCGCGCAAACGGAACAATGGATGGCCGCCTCGGAGGGCGGCCATGACAAGGGGGGTTACGCCAGCGACTCCGGCCCGATCTCGTGGGTCTTGCCGCAGAGTGAGGCGGAACAGACGAAGGTCCAGTGGACCTTCGTCCCGCCGAACGCCGCGAGCCGTGAGGAACGTCTGGCCGAAGGCCAGCAAAACCGTCCAGTGGACGGTTTTGAGTGACGAACGAGCGGCCACGCGGCAACTTACGCCAGACTGTCAGGCCCAATTTCGTGCGTCTTCCCGCAGAATTCGCACCTAGCTCTAATGATGCCGTCGGGATCGGCGAGGCCCGCGCGATCCTCGGGCGGATAGGATTTCAGCACCATGGTGATGCGCGACGCATCGCAGTCGCAGCGGAAAATCACCGGCTCGGGCGGCTGCACCCGTACCTCGTCTTCGTGGAACAGGCGCCAGAGCAAAGTCTCGGGCGCCAGGCTGGTGTCCACCAGTTCCAGGTCTTCCACCGTCTTCAGCAGCAGCGACAGCCGCTCCCAATCGTCGGAACGCGACTCGGCGCCCTGCTTGGCCGCTTCCGGCGTCATCTGCAGCATCATGCCGCCGGCGCGCCAGTGGGGCTGCTTGTCGCCCGCCACATAAAGCGGGGCGGCCGCCAGCCGGATCACGGTGGGCAGTTGCTCGGACTGGGCGAAATAGGTTTCCGCCGAGGCGCCAATGCCGCTGGGCGAAAGTTCGACAATGCCCTGATAGGTCTGGCCGCCGACCTTGGGCTCGATGGTGATGGCCAGCGCGCCCTTGCCCGCTAGCTTGTCAAATTCCTTGGCCTCTAACCCTGCGAAACGGTCCGCGTCCAGCCGGGCATAGCCGCGCACGCCACGCGGGCGATTTTCGTCGGCGCCGTAATAGTCGGCGGTGACCAGATCGAGTGGACCGTCACCCTTGGTCTGGATGGTCAGCCGCCCGTCCAGCTTGAGCGCGGTGCCCAAAAGCGCGCCCAGCGCCACCAGTTCGCCGGCCACCCGGGCAGCAGGTTCTGGCAGGGCATGGGCGCCCAGGGCGCGGGCCGACGCCGCGTCCAGCCGCACCAGCCGGCCACGCACGCCGGCCTTGGCGATGTCGAACGGCAGGACGAAATCGCCATAGGGCGACGGAATGGGATCAATCTTGTCAGGCATAGGCACCAATATGGCGTTCAGCCGGACGCTTTCAAGCTAGGAAAGCGCCCAGGCCAGGATCGCCTTCTGCGCGTGCAGCCGGTTTTCCGCCTCGTCGAACACCACCGATTGCGGCCCGTCGATCACCTCGTCGGTGACCTCGTCGCCACGATGGGCCGGCAGGCAATGCATGAAGATGGCGTCCTTTTTGGCGCGCGCCATCAGTTCGACATTGACCTGGAAAGGCTTGAGCAGGTTCTGGCGCTTGGTGGCATTGTCGTCGCCCATCGAGACCCAGGTGTCGGTCACCACGCAGTCCGCGCCGTCGGCCGCGCTTTCCGCGTCGGTGGTAAACCTCACCAGCCCGCTGGGCGCCGCCCAGTCGCGGGTTTCCTGGTCCACCGTCAGTTCGCGCGGACTTGCGACATTCAGCTTGAAGCCAAACTTCACCGCCGCGTGCACCCAGCTGGTCAGCACATTGTTGCCGTCGCCTGTCCAGCACACGGTGGCACCGGCGATGGAACCCTTGTGTTCTTCGTAAGTCAGGACATCCGCCATCACCTGGCAGGGATGGGACCATTTGGTCAGGCCATTGATGACGGGGACGGTAGCGTTCGCCGCCAGGTCCTCGACCATTTCATGGTCCAGCAGGCGGATCATCACCGCATCCACATAACGCGAGATCACCCGCGCCGTGTCGGCGATGGTTTCCTCACGCGCCAGCTGCATCTCGTTGCCGGTCAGCATCAGAGCACTGCCGCCCAGCTGCCGCGCCGCCATGTCGAAGGAAATACGGGTGCGGGTCGACTGCTTGTCGAAGATCATCGCCAGCACCTTGCCGTTCAACGGCTGGTCGGTGTCGGGCATGCCCTTGGGCTTCCCCGCGCGCGTCAGCTTGCGCTTCTTGGCGTCGGCGATGATCGCCTTCAGGGTGGCGCTGTCATGGTCCGACAGGTCCAGGAAATGCTTGGGCGCATTTTTCAGGGGCGCGTTCATTGTGCGGCTGCTTTCTGCGCTTCCATCTGGGAAGCAGTCTTGTTCAACAATTCGATGCCCTCGCGGGCTTCGGCTTCGGTCATGGTGAGGGGCGGCAACAATCGCACCACATTCTCGCCCGCCGGCAGCACGATCAGGCCATTGGCCCTTGCCGCGGCAATAAAGGCGCCCGCATCGGTCTTCATCTTCAGGCCGATCATCAGGCCCTGGCCGCGCACATGGTCGAAAACATCGGGATGGCCCGCCACCAGCCCGCCCAGCTGCTGGTGAAAATAGTTGGCGATCTTGTTCACCTGGTCCAGGAAGCCTGGCGCCAGCAGCATGTCCACCGCCTCATTGCCCACCGCCATGGCCAGCGGATTGCCGCCATAGGTGGTGCCATGCGTGCCCACGGTCATGCCCTTGGCCGCCTCGGCGGTCGCCAGCACCGCGCCGACGGGAAAGCCCCCGCCCAGCGCCTTGGCCACGGTCATGATGTCGGGCGCAATGTCCAGCCAGTCATGGGCGAAGAACTTGCCGGTGCGGCCCAGGCCCGTCTGGATCTCGTCGAAGATCAGCAGCAGGCCCTTGTCGTCGCACAGCTTGCGCAAGCTCCGCAGGAAATCGGGCGCAACAGTACGCACGCCGCTTTCGCCCTGCAGCGGCTCGATCAGGATCGCAGCAGTCTGTGGTCCGACGGCTTTCTTCACCGCCTCCAGGTCGCCCAGCGGCACCTGGTCGAAGCCCTGCATCCGCGGGCCGAAGCCTTCCAGGTACTTCTCATTTCCGCCGGCATTGATCGCCGCCATGGTACGGCCGTGGAAGGCGCCCTCGAAGCTGACGATATGAAAGCGTTCGGGATGGCCGCCGACAAAGTGGTAGCGCCGCGCCATCTTGATGGCGAGTTCGATCGCCTCGGTGCCCGAATTGGTGAAGAAAGCCGTATCGGCGAAGGTATTCGCCACCAGCTTCTTGGACAGGCTTTCCTGGCCCGGCACCCGGTAGAGATTGGAGGTGTGCCACAGCTTGCCTGCCTGATCGGTCAGCGCGGCCACCAGCCGCGGATTGGCGTGGCCAAAGGCGGCAACGGCGATTCCGGCGCCCAGGTCCAGGTATCGCTTGCCATCCTCGGCGAAAAGGTACGAGCCCTCGCCACGGACGAAGGCGATATCCGTCCGGTTATAGGTGGGAAGCAAAGCCGGGAACACTTGAGCCACTCCTGTCTAGGGGTTGAAATAAAAATACAAATCGAGGCTGAGAAGCCCCGTTTATCTGCTTTCCGTGACGCTCTCACAACCCCGCCAGGGCCGGGCATGCCCGCTATGCATCTTGTGGACAAGGACTGGGGATCGCACCGCAACACTTGTGCGCCGCGACAGCAGGGGTACTGTATATGGTGACCGGGGGGTTAAAATGACCGCCTTGGCACGCAGGAGCGAT
>Ga0193716_1002031_pt1 | contig 11569 bp, 10 predicted proteins | sample U2c1metaG_FD_145901 | JGI IMG/M metagenome (GOLD analysis project Ga0193716, IMG submission 145901) | Soil microbial communities from a riparian zone of the East river system, Colorado, United States - U2c1 | ecosystem: Environmental > Terrestrial > Soil > Riparian zone | place: USA: East River...
GGTGGTCGCGGCGTGGGTTCGGCGGCCTGTGCGCTGAGGGCCACCACCCCCGACGCGACCACCGCGGTCACCGAGGCGAGGACGAGCGCCATCCTTCGACGAGACATGGGAAACCTCTCAGTTCGCGAGGACGAAGTCGGCCAGTAGCTGGCCGCTCTGGTCGGGTCGGCCGTTGTTCTGCGTCGCTGCCGCGTTGATCGTGTCGATGTGGGTGTAGCCCGGGATGGTCCTGGCGTCGCCGGGCAGGAAGATCGCCGACGCCTGCCGGACCGGGCTGTTGCCGGCCAGCACGGTCAGCTTGGGCTTGGTCGTCTCGCGCGCCGCGTTCTCGTAGCGGAGGTTGGCCAGCTCGCCGTCCCGGGCGCCGCCGAACGCGAAGATGATGTCGGCGAGGAGCTTCACCGGGAAGTTCTCTTCCCAGTAGCCGATCGGGCTGCCTTGTGCGAGCTGCCGGGACAGGTCGCGGATGTCGGTGGCTTCCTGGTCGGGCGCGGTGAAGGAGACGCCGGCGACCTCGTTGTAGTTGCGCCAGGTGTAGAGCGCCCGCGTGCTCAGCGGCGCCACGCGCGGGGACGGGCCGGACACGGCGCTGAGCAGTCCGCCCACGATCGGGATCTGGCTGACCTGACCGGGCAGCGGGAACGTCTTGGGCCGGACCGGGCCGCCGCTGAGCGCGCCGACGCTCACCTGGAACAGCCCGATGTTGACGGAGTTGTTGTCCACCAACGTGCCGAGCAGCGCCTCGTTGGTGTAACGGAAGCTGCGCAGGCCGTTGAAGCCGGACAGGAACTCGGTGTAGGACGGCGCGTACTGGATCCGCTCGCCGAGCTTCGTCACCGGATCGTTCGGCAGGTAGGACAGCACGTCGGTCTCGGCGTCCGGCGCGAGGTACGCGGCCAGCCCGGCGACGCGCTGCAGGTGGAACGAGTCCGGGCCGAGCGCCGGGATGCCGGCGAGCGTGCGCGGCAGCACGCCGCTGCGGAACCCCGCGCTCGCGGCCTGGTGGGTGGTGCCGACGAGCAGGTTCGACACGAACCCGAGCACCGGGTCGGACTTGAGCATGACCGGGTCGCTCGGCATGAACGTGTCCTGCGCGACGAACCCCGCGCACTGGTTGTGGCCGGCGTCGGCGGTGGTCGCCGGGTCGCCGTCGAAGTCCCACGACGCGAAGAGCCCGGTGACCAGCCCGCCCATGGAGATGCCGGTGCAGAACGCCTTCGACTGCCGTACCCGCTGGTCGGGCAGCTCGTGGAGCATCAGGTCGTACTGGTCGCGCAGGGTCTGTTCGAGCCCGAGGTCGGCCACGAAGGGCAGGTTCTTCACCGCGTCGTACCCGGCGAAGCGGTGACCGTCGATCGTCTTGCCTCGGTAGTAGTAGTCCAGGGCGACGTGGTAGTCGCCGGCCCGCAGCGCGGCGTCGAACCCGGTGTCGTCGTTGAGGCAGTTGCCCCGGCGCGCGAGGGTCCAGTACTCGACGTGCCGGCCGGCGGCGGTGGCGGACCGGACGGTGTTACGGGCGACGCTGTCGGAGTTGTACGCGTTGCCGAACGTGCCCTGCTGCGCGATCACCACCGCGTCGGCCTGCTGCGGGTCCGTCGGCCCTTCGACGTCGCGGTAGCGCAGGTAGCCGATCGAGTCGCAGGCCGCCGGATGCGGCGCGGCGTTCGGCAGTGGCGAGGTGAGGCTGACGTGGCTCACCTGGATGCGGCCGTCGGTCTCGAGCGTCGTCTCGGTGCGGCCGGTGATGGCCGAGCCGGCGACCGCGGACCCCGCCGGCAGCGCCACGGCCAGGCCGGCGGCGGTCACGGCGGCGATCAACAGAGCGGTGGAACGAGTACGCGGCATATCAGTCCCCTTGGTCACTACGTTGTGCCTACGCACAGCATGCCGTCGGTCACCTGACGCTGTCTGCTGGCAGAACACGCAATTAGTTGCCGCGTGGGTTTGTGCATGGTGACAACACGGCGATCTGGCCACGAGCGCGGCGGACGCCGGCCACTTACGGTGAACGCATGACCTCGACCACGCCGGTGCGCCGCCCGCTCGGCGGCGTCGCGGTCGTGGTCGTGCTCATCGCCGCGGCGGTCGCACTCACGTACGGCGTGGTGGCGCACAACGCGCTCGCCGGCCTGGACGGCGACTGGCGGGACGGCGTGGTCGCGCACCGCACCTCGGTGGTGACCGACGTGCTGGTCAACGCGAGCCGGTTCGGCAGCACCCCGTCGCTGATCGTCATCGCGCTGGCCGCCGCCGCGCTGCTGGTGTGGCGCGGCCGCGGGGCGGACTCGGTGCTGATCGTCGTCTCGACCACCGGGGCGATACTGCTCGGCGTGCTGCTCAAGGAGATCATCGAGCGGCCGCGGCCGGTCGTCGCCGACCACGTGGTGCTGGTCAATAGCTGGTCCTACCCGTCAGGACACAGCCTCAACTCGATGGCCGTGCTCGGGCTGCTCACCGCGCTCGCCGTGCGTGCGTCGCCGGGGTTGCCGCGCCGCGTGGCACTGGTCGTGGTTGGCGCGGTGCTCGTCGGGACGATCGGGTTCAGCAGGGTCTACCTCGGCGTGCACTGGCCGTCGGACGTGCTCGGCGGCTGGCTCATCGGGCTGTGCTGGATCTCGCTCAGCCTCACGGTCGACGGCCTCGTGCGCGGGAATAGGGACCGGTCCGGTACCGTTCCAGGCAGTAGTTGACATTGCAACTACTTGGAAGGAAGCGCGTGATGCAGTTCGGGATCTTCTCCGTCGGGGACGTCACGGCCGACCCGACCACCGGCGTGACGCCGAGTGAGCATGAGCGGATCAAGGCCATGGTCACGATCGCGCTCAAGGCCGAAGAGGTCGGGCTCGACGTGTTCGCGACCGGCGAGCACCACAACCCGCCGTTCGTGCCGTCCTCACCCACCACCATGCTCGGCTACATCGCGGCCCGCACCGAGCGGCTGATCCTCTCCACCGCGACCACGCTGATCACCACGAACGACCCGGTGAAGATCGCCGAGGACTTCGCGATGCTCCAGCACCTCGCCGACGGCCGCGTCGACCTCATGATGGGCCGAGGCAACACCGGCCCGGTGTACCCGTGGTTCGGCAAGGACATCCGTCAGGGCATCCCGCTCGCGATCGAGAACTACGCGTTGCTGCACGAGCTGTGGCGCAACGACGTCGTCGACTGGGAGGGGCGGTTCCGCACGCCGCTGCAGTCGTTCACCTCGACGCCGCGCCCGCTCGACGACGTGCCGCCGTTCGTCTGGCACGGCTCCATCCGCAGCCCGGAGATCGCCGAGCAGGCCGCCTACTACGGCGACGGGTTCTTCGCGAACCACATCTTCTGGCCCAAGGAGCACTTCATGCGCCTGATCGCCCTGTACCGGGAGCGGTTCGCGCACTACGGGCACGGCACGGCGGAGCAGGCGTACGTCGGGCTCGGCGGGCAGGTGTTCATCCGGCCGAGCTCGCAGGACGCCGTGCGCGAGTTCCGACCGTACTTCGACAACGCGCCGGTGTACGGGCACGGGCCGTCGCTGGAGGAGTTCACCGAGCAGACGCCGCTCACCGTGGGTTCGCCGCAACAGGTCATCGACCGGACGCTGTCGTTCCGCGAGCACTTCGGCGACTATCAGCGCCAGCTCTTCCTCATGGACCACGCCGGCCTGCCGCTGAAGACGGTGCTGGAGCAGCTCGACCACCTCGGCGAGATCGTGCCGGTGCTGCGCAAGGAGTTCGCCGCGCTGCGGGCGCCGGGCGTCTCGGACGCCCCGACGCACGAGTCGATGAAGAGGGCAAAGGTGTCAGCGTGAGCGGAGCTTGCGGAGCGAACCATCAACGCGTGAAGCTCGTCGTCGTGACGGCGGGACTGACCGTCCCGTCGTCCACCCGGCTGCTGGCCGACCGGCTGACGTCGGCGGTGACCGCGCAGGTCGCGGCCGACGTGACGGTCGTCGAGCTGCGGGACCTTGCCGTGGACATCGCGAACCACCTGGTGGCGGGCTTCCCGTCGCCAACGCTGGCCGCCGCGCTGGCTGCGGTGGGCGACGCGGACGGTGTGATCGCGACGACGCCCATCTTCTCGGCGTCCTACTCCGGGCTGTTCAAGTCGTTCTTCGACCTGTTCGAGGAGCTGCCCAAGCCGGTGCTGATAGCCGCGACCGGCGGGACACCACGCCACTCGCTGGCGCTGGAGCACGCGCTGCGGCCGCTGTTCACCTACCTACACGCGATCGTGGCGCCGACCTCGGTGTACGCGGCGTCGGCCGACTGGGCCGACCCCGACCTGGCACACCGCATCGCGCGGGCCGCCGGTGAGCTGGCGGAGCTGATGGACCGCCACCCGGCGGTGACACAGCCGGCGGAGACCGTTATTCCGTTCGAGCAGCAACTAGCCGCACTACGGCAGAAGCCGTGAACTGACCGAAGGTGAGGACAGCGCCGTCCGGATCCTTCGAGTCCCGGACGGCAAGACGAGCCGGCAGGTGAGCGAGTTCAACGCAGTTCTCATCCGCAGCGCTGCGGCTGCTCTTTCGCCAGACCAGCAAGTGTTACTCCAAGTTAGCGGCCATCTCTGCCACCAACCTTACTGAGTTCTCCTCGCTCATCGCCACGCGCAGCAGCTCCACGATCATCTCGTCGTAAATCGTAACGTCGCTCGGTTCCTCCAAGAACAAGCTGCAAGTCCGGTTCGGAAGGAACACCACACTCGGCCGGTCATTGAATCGCAGTCGTAAGAACGGACCGTTGAGACCCGGATGCCCGCCCACCGCGGTCGGGACCACCCGCAGCGTCACGTTGTGCCGCTCGGCCACCTCCACCAGGTAGCGAAGTTGATCCCGCATCACCTCACGCCCACCCAGCAGATGGCGCAGTGCCGACTCGGCCACGATCGCGATCAATTGCGGCGCGTTGAACTTCCGCAGCGCTGCCTGCCGATGGATTCGGCCAACTACCCGTTCCTCGATCGCAGCCTGATCCTCGAAGAGGCCGATCTCGCGGAAAGTGGCCTGGGCGTAGGGCACCGTCTGCAGTAGTCCCGGAATCACCAGCGGTTCGAAGTTCACCAGCCTTGTCGCCCGAGACTCGAGGAGTTTCAGCGTTGCGAACCGTGCCTCGAATGATCCCTTTCGCTGCCAGAGGCCGGGTTGCGTTGACTTCTTCGCCAGTGCCAGTGGCTCATGGCGCTCTTCGCCGGTCACGCCGTAGATCCAGCAGCGCGGAGAGGTCCTCCGGGCTGACCGGCCGCCTCCCCAGCTCCATGCGGGAAAGGTGCGACTCGCTTATCCCGATCCGGGACACCACCTGCGACAGCGTCAACCCGCACGCGTCCCGCAGCCGGCGCAGCTCCTCGCCGAGCACCTCGATCCGAACAGTGGAGTCCGGTCCCTGCAGCATCATGGTCATTACTCGATTTCCCCTCGCGCGGAACTGCCCTCATCATCGCGCGTTGACCAGCAAAAACCAGCCGTTCAGGGCACGTGGGGGGCAAGTCCACTCAAAGGGTGGCGACTTTGCGACACCGGCAAGAGCGCCGAATATTCAGCTCCCCGGCTTGTCCTTGTCGCCGGGTAGCGGGGCGGGGGCCTCGCGCTCGTAGGAGGCCTGGATCTCGATCTGCGGGTCGTAGGCGGCCGGGTGCCAGATCTCGTCGATGACGCTCATGGCCCCGCTCATCGCGGCGCTGCCAACGCGGCGGCGCCGCATGCGGGCCGCGCCGCGCACCAGCCCCCAGCAGAACAGCACGACCACGCCGGCCGTCAGCAGGAACGGCAGCACTACGTCCATACCCGCGAGGCTACCCGTCCTTCGCGGCCTTCTCGGCCGCTCGTTTGCGTCGCTTGCCCTCGTGCATCGCGACTACGCGGGCCACCGGGATCTCGTGACCCTCGGCGATCAGGTCGGCCGGCAGCTTCTGCGGCGCGGGCAGCGCGTCGGCCCATGGGTCCCGGTCGCCGAGCAGCTCGATCGCGTTGCGGATGGTGAAGTCGCGTGGCGACACGTTCTCGATCTCGTCCCACGGCACCGGGAACGAGACCGTCGTGCCCGGCCGCGTCCGGGGACTGTAAGCGGCGATCACCGTGGCGCCACCGGCCCTCGTCGAGTCGACGAACACCTTCCCGCCGCGGTCCGCCTTGACGTACACCGTGGTCGCGAGGTCGGGGTCGAGTTTCTCGGCCCGCGCCGCGATCGCCCGCGTCGCCGCGGCCGCGTCCGCCATCTCGACGTCGGTCGTGATTGGCACGAACACGTGCACGCCCTTCGCGCCACTGGTCTTCACGGCGCCGGCGAGCCCGAGGTCGGCGAGCGCCTGCCGCACCAGCAACGCCGCGCCGACGGCAGGGCCGAAGGTGTCGTCGCCTTCCGGCGGGTCGAGGTCCAGCACCAGGTGGGTGGCACGGTCCAAGGCGTCGATGCGGCCCAGCGTCGGGTGGTACTCGACCGCTCGCTGGTTGGCGAACCAGACCAGCGACCGCCGGTCGTCGCACAGCGCGTAGTGCACCTCGCGGTGGGACGACTCCGCCCACTGCGACGTCGTCTTCAACCAGTCCGGCGCGTACTTCGGCACGTTCTTCTGCATGAACGGGTCGGTCCCCGGCCGCACCCGCATGACCGACAACGGCCGGTCGCGCAGCTCCAGCAGCAGGCGCTCGTGGACCGCGTCGAGGTAGTCGACCAGGTCCCGCTTGGTCGACTCGCTCCCCTCGAACAACGGCTGGTCGAGGTTGGTGAGCGGGACGTCGGCCCGAGACTCCGTGCTCTTCGCGGATCCCATTCTGCGACTCTAAACGAGGTCGGCACGGACCGTTCGGCTTTGTGGGGGCTTGTTCAGCGGCGCTCGACCGGTACGGTGCCCGCATGTCCCGACCATCAGGGCCGTACCGCGACGAGCCGGAGCGGCGGCAGCAGCACCAGCCCCGGCAGCCGTACCAGCAGCAGTACCCGCAGCAGGGGTATCCGCAGCAGGGCGACAGCCAGCAGGGTTATGGGCAGCAGGGCTACGGGCAGCGCCCGGCACCCCAGCGGCCGCCCGCTGAGCGCCAGCGGCCCCCGGCGCCGCCTGAGCGCGAGGGCAGATCGTTCCCCCTGCCAGGCCTCGGGCTGCTGCTCAGCATCCTCGGTCTGGTCGTCCAGGTGCTGAGCTTCACGGTGCTGCCGTGGGCCGCGTCGTCGGGCGGGCAGGGGTCGGCCGCGCTGCCCGCGATCTGGGACGTCGCGAAGAACTTCGACGAGCGTGGCTTCAGCGGCGCGTACGTCCTGCTGTTCAGCTACCCGCTCGCCGTGCTCGGCATCCTGCTGTCGCTGGTCGCCGTCGTCGAGTCGGTGGCCATGAAGGTCGTCTGGGCCGGGCTGACGATCATCGGCATCGGCGCGCTGGTACTGAAGTTCGGGTTCGGACCGTTCGGCTCGATGTTCTCCGGTGGCTCGCTGGACTTCTCCCGGCAGGAGATCACGATCGCGGTCGTCGCGCTGGCGGCCCTTGTCCTGGTGATCTTCATGCTGAAGATGGCCGTGTCGATGTTCCGGCGCGTTGCGGGCCTCGTCCTGCTCGTCATCGCCGGCGTGCACATCGCGGCGGTGTCGGACCTGTCCGACGGCTTCGGGTACGCGGACCTGCAGGTCGGCGCGTACGGCCCGGCGCTGGGCTACGTGCTGGCCGCCGCGGCGGCGTTCGTCGGGCCGCGCACGATGCCATGAACTAGTCCGCCTCCCCGGGATTCAAAGTGTTGGTCGCGTCCCGGCGAACGGTGCGGACCGCCGGTGGTTGGTGGCTGGGTGCCGTCACGTTCCCCTGAGGTAACTGATGGCGGGCACGGACTTTCCATCAAGATCCAAGTGACAGGCCCTAGCCGAACGCGCGGGTGCGCCACGTGCTTACCTCCGTCGCCGACAGCGCGTCCGCGAAGATGGCCGCTCGGTCTATCGCGCCGGTCAGTCGCTGCCCGCCGTCCTGGTCGGCGGCGAACCGGAGCTGCCGGGTGGCGCAGCCGTCGACACCCGCGTCCGGCACCTGCCCGCCGCCGATGCGCGTGCCGTCCGCGTACACGGTGAGCTCGCCGCTGTCCGCCATGACCACCACGAGGTCCACGTACCGCCCGGTCGGCACCACCGCGTCCGTGGTCACGTTCTGGTTCGACCCGATGAACCGGACCTGGTTCGACGGCGTGAGGTCGATCAGCACCCCGTCCGTGCCGGGGTTGCCGCCCGGCTGGAAGTCGAACAGCCGTCGGTAGGTGCCCGAGCCGTCGACCTTCACCTCCGCGGCGAACGTGGCCTCCCGCAGGAAACCAAGCGTCGTCGGCGCGGTGCGCAGGAACGAGCCGTTCAGTACCAGGCCGGTGCCGGTCGGAGCGCCCGTGTCGTAGGTGGCCGTCCCGTCGACGGTCGCGTCCCGGTTGTTCGGCGACACGTCGTCGACCGTCTGGCCGGCACGCGCGTCCCACGCCACGACCGGAGTGTCCGGTGGCGGGATCGCGCACGGTGGCAGCGGATCGATGCGCACCAGCGCGACACCCGTCGTGCGCCACCCGTTGCCGGCGAGCACCGCCTCGATCCCCTGCTCCGACGCGGCGCCGCCGGTCGGTGTCACGGTGAACGTGTACGACCTCGACTGTCCACTCGGGAGGGTCGCGAACGGTTGCGGCGCCGAGACGGTCCAGCCTGCCGGCGCCGACAGCGAGAGCTGCGCGGCCGGGATCTCCGCGCCGCGCGACACGACGGTGACCTTCGCCTGGAACGGCGTCTCCGCGACCACCCGGTCCGGCGCGTCCACCGACATCGACACCGCCGAGGTCGCCACGTAGGTCCGCCCGGCGACCGCGTCGATCGTGATCTCCCGGCCGGTCCGCTGGTAGGCGACCCGCTTCCTCGTCTGCTGGTCGACCACCTGGAACAACCCGTCGAACAGGTCGCTCGAGACCGTCAGCGACCCGGTCCGGCCGGCCGTCAACGCGATCCGCGTCGGCACGCCGCCGACCCAGTCGGTGTCGACCGTGACGTCACCGCGCGCCTTGAGTCCCTTCACCGCGCCGGTGTCCCAGAAGTCGGGCAGCGCCGGCAGCACGTCGATCACCCCGCGTTGGCTCTGCACCAACATCTCGGCGACGCCGGCGGTGGCGCCGAAGTTGCCGTCGATCTGGAACGGCGGGTGCGTGTCCCACAGGTTGTCCAGCGTGCTGTTCTTCAACAGCTCGGACAGCATCGTGTGGGAGTGGTTGCCGTCCAGCAGCCGCGCCCAGAAGTTGATCTTCCAGGCCTTGCTCCAGCCGGTGCCGCCGTCGCCGCGCGCGGTCAGCGACGTCCGTGCGGCCGCGGTGAGCGCCGGGTCGTCCTGCGGGGTGATCTGCCGGCCAGGGTGCAGCGCGAACAGGTGCGACGCGTGCCGGTGGTCGTTGTTCGGATCGTCCCAGTCAGACTTCCACTCCTGGAGCTGACCCCAGCTCCCGACCCGCAGCCCGGGGTCGAGCCGGCCGAGGACGTCGCGGGCCTGCGTGGCGAACCCGTTGTCCCCCAACGTGGTCGCGGCCTCGGCCGTGTTGGTGAGCAGGTCCCACACGATCTCCTGCGACATCGAGGCCCCCGCGGAGAACGGACCCTGCTCCGGCGAGAAGCTCGGGCTGACCACCAGCGTGCCGTCGCGCGGATCGTTGACCAGCTCGTCGAACCAGAACTCGGACAGCGACTTCATGATCGGGTACGCGCGTTGGCGCAGGAAGCCCTCGTCGCGCGTGAACAGGTAGTGCTCGTAGTAGTGCTGCGCGAGCCAGGCGCCCGCCTCGGGGAACCAGAAGGACGTGGCCCAGTTGTGCACGCCGGTGAAGCCGAACGGGTTGGTCTCGTTGTTGACCACCCAGCCGCGGTTGCCGTACAGGTCCGTCGCGGTCTTCTGACCCGGCGGCACCAGCGAGTCCACATAGTCGAACAGCGGCCCCGTCGTCTCCGACAGGTTCGTGGTCTCCGCGGGCCAGTAGTTCATCTGCAGGTTGATGTTGACGTGGTAGTCCGCGCCCCACGGCGGTTCGGTCGTGTTGTTCCACACGCCCTGCAGGTTCGCGGGCAGCGAGCCCGCCCGCGACGAGGAGATCAGCAGGTACCGGCCGTACTGGAAGTACAGCACCTCGAGGGCTTTCCTGGTGGCGGGCGGGGTGTTCGCGTCCCGGTAGGCCCGCAACAGGTCGTCGGTCGGGAGGTTCGGCATCTCCTGGCCGACGTTCAACGTGACCCGGTCGAACAGGCCGCGGTAGTCGGCGACATGCGCGGACCGCAGTGCCGCGTAGGACTTCCCGGCCGCCGCGTCGGCGCGGGCCGTCACCGCGTCGTGCGGGTCGGTCGTGCGGTAGGTCGGGAACGCCATCGAATAGTCGGTGCCCGCGGCGAGGACGAGGGTCACGGCGTTCGCGCCGGCCACGGTCACCGTGCCGTCGGCGTTGTCGGTGCGCGAGCCGCCGTCGTTGACCACCTGCAGCTGCGACTCGAACCGCATGCCGTTGTCGTTCAGGTTGCCGGCGAAGGTGATCCGGCCGTCGCGCGCGGCGAGGTTCCTGGACCGGTTGTCCGGCGCGGTGATCGCCGCGGTGAAGCTCAGCCGGCCGGCCTGGCTCGCGGTCAGGCGCGCGACGATCACGTCGTCCGCGGCGGACGCGAAGTACTCGCGGGTGAACGTCACGCCCTCGGCGGTGTAGGAGACACCGGCGACGGCTTCCGCGATGTCCAGGCCGCGCCGGTAGTTCGTCACGGCGGGCACCGTCGGCTGGGACAGCCGCAGGTCGCCGAACGTCTGGTACGAGCCGAACCCGGTCTTGCCCTGGCCGAGCACGCCGGCCACCCACTCCGGCGCCACCTGACCCTCGGCGTTGATCCGGTTCTGCACGTCGCTGATGGCGTTCGGCCGCGGCTCCCGCCAGTTGCCGAAGTCGTAGCCCGGCGACCCCGGTCCGCCGGTCCACAGCGACTTCTCGTTGAACTGCAACAGTTCGTTCTGCACGCCGCCGAACACACTCATGCCGAGCGCGCCGTTGCCGATGGGCAGCGACTTCGACTCCCAGTCGGTCGCCGGCTCGTCGTACCACAGTGACATGGCGGGATTCCGTGGCTCCGGCACGGGTTTGCCGCCCGGCGGGGCGCCGGCGCTCGGCGTGGTCACGGTCGTCAGCGTGGCCGCGACGGTCACCGCGACCGCGAGGATCCGGGACGCTCTCCGTTGAACGCGCATCCTCGCAGGCTAGAGATCGGATCTCTAAACAGTCAAGGTTCTCGACCACGTAAGAAATTGCGTAGATTTGCGCGATACGTCAGATGTCTCCGGAGACCCTCGTTCAGCGGGGTGTCACGGCCGTGGTACTCATCGCGATGAACAGCCAGACACACACGGAACCTGGGGCAGGTACGTATGGCGATCGACGTCTCGGCGCTCTCCAAGCTGACGGACGCGGTGGACGCGGTCCGCAAGTTCGCGGAGCAGGCAGCCGGCGCGGAAGAGGACAAGCCGGAGTCCAGCGGCGCGGTCCCGGGCGACTCCGCCGCGACGCAGATGGCACGCAACGCGCGGCAGAGCTACCAGAAGACGGCACGCTGGATGCTGGCGG
>Ga0193716_1002032_pt1 | contig 11568 bp, 10 predicted proteins | sample U2c1metaG_FD_145901 | JGI IMG/M metagenome (GOLD analysis project Ga0193716, IMG submission 145901) | Soil microbial communities from a riparian zone of the East river system, Colorado, United States - U2c1 | ecosystem: Environmental > Terrestrial > Soil > Riparian zone | place: USA: East River...
ATCTCAAGCCCAGCAAGGCGAAAGCGTGGCTCGGAGCAGGCATGCTGTCCTTCCTGCAATGCGAGTACGACGCTGCCACCTCGCGGCTGGAGTTCGCGCTGGCGCAGTACAAGGAGCTCGAGGACACAGCAGGTACTGCGCTCGTCATGCAGCGGCTGGGCAGTGTCGCCAGGGAGCGTGGCGACTACGTGACTGCGGAAAACTTGCATTGTCAGAGCTTCGACCTGTACGAGACGTTGGGGGACCGGTCGGGCATGGCCTGGGCGCACAACCAGCTCGGGTTCGTCGCCTGGTTGCGCGGTGACCTCGAGATCGGGGCTCGGCGGTGCCGCAAGGCCCGGGACAGCTTCCGCGTGGTCGGTGACGGGGAGGGACTGGCCTGGTCGTTGATCAGTCTCGGCACGATCGCGCAATACAGCGGGGAGCTGATCGAGGCGGAGGACCTGCTGCAGGAGAGTCTCGCGCTGTCCCAGCGGCTCGGATACCGCGAAGGGGTCGCCTGGTCGCTGAACCAGCTGGGAATCGTCGAGCGGCGTCGCGGCCTGACCGACCGGGCGGTCCACCTGCTCGACGAGAGCCTGGCCGAACACCGCGACCTGGGCGACCGCTGGCGATCGGCCAGTGTGATCGAGGAGCTTGCGACGGTTGCCCAGCAACGCGACCGGACGGAGTACGCGGCCTTCCTGCTCGGGGCCGCCGACGGTATCCGCGAGGCGATCGGTGCTCCGGTGCCCGAGATCGAGAAGCCGGACCATCTGGCGACCCGCCAGGCGATCGAGCAGACCCTCGACCGCCGCGCCTTCCGCGCAGCCTGGTCCGCCGGCCGAGCCGCACCACTGGCCGCCGTCGCCGACGGCTATCCCGGTCACTCAGCCAGCCCGGACCGCTCGACCCGCCTCTGAAGTTGCTGGAACCGTGTTCCACAGTTGCTGCGGAAACTGCGGCAAGCGCTTGCCAAGAACTGGCTGACGACCCAGACTGAGCCTCCTGATCCGCCCATCAGGAAGGTGTTCGATGACGTACGAGTTCAGTCGCAGGAGGGTGCTCGGCCTCGGTGGGGCCCTCGTCGGGGGCACCGCGCTCGGTTCTCTCGGGACCGCAGAGGCTTCGACGAAAGAGGTCGGCAGCCGTTGGCAGTCGGACCTGGTCCGGTACGACGCGAAGTACCGGCTGGTCTATGCCGAGGACGCCGAGGGGAACCGGATCCCCGACTTCAGCCACGCCGGCTACAAGTACGGTGACAGCCCGATCCCGCATGTCCGGACGGTGCTCAGGGTCGGTCCGGTCGCCGGGGACAACACCGCGCACCTGCAGGCCGCGATCGACGAGGTCGGGCTGCGCGCTAAAGACCGCACCGGGTTCCGCGGCGCCGTACTACTTGCTCCTGGCAACTATCCGGTGGCGGGCACGCTGCGGGTGAACCAGTCAGGCGTCGTACTGCGAGGCTCCGGCGACGGCGCTGATCCTCGCAAGCACACCATCATCCAGGCGACCGGGAACACGCCCGTGTCGAGGGATGTCATCGTGCTCGGCGGGGGAGGAGCGGCCACCGGCTGGCGCGGTCAGGTCGCCGGCACCCGCACGGACGTCACCAGCGACTGGGTCCAGGTGGGATCGCGCTCGTTCGAGGTCGCGGATGCCAGTGCACTGAAGCGCGGCGACAACATCATCTTGATCCACCCGTGCACCGAGGCCTGGCTGGCATCGGTCGACCACGGCGGTACTGCGACCGATGCGGGCTGGACGGTCGACAGCCAGCCGATCACCTACAACCGCCACATCCGTGCGATCCGCGGCAACACCGTGACCGTGGACGTGCCGCTCTTCGAGCACCTGCGCCGCGAACGGTCGCAGTCGTATCTGTATGTCTGGGACCGCGCCGGCCTGGTGACCGACGTCGGTGTCGAGAACCTGCGGATCGACATCCAGTTCGCCGGCGATCCCGATGTGGACGAGGCGCACGCCTGGGTCGCGGTGAAGGTGCGGCAGGTCGAGGACGCGTGGGTGCGGGACAGCACCTTCCTGCACTTCGCGAAGGCGGGCGTCGAGACCACCGAGGCCACCCGGGTGACAGTGCGCAACTGCCGCGCGCTCGATCCGGCGTCCGTGGTCACCGGCGGGCTGCGCTACAACTTCAACTGCGAGGCGTTCTCGCAGCAGGTCCTGTTCGTGGACTGCTACGCCTCGAAGGCCCGGCATGCCTTCATCTCCAACGGCGCCAGCAGCGCCTCGGGCGTCGTCTTCCTGCGCGGTACTTCGGAAGGCGCCCTCGCCTCGAGCGAAGGTCATCGCCGCTGGAGCCAGGGACTCCTCTGGGACAACCACCGCGACGTCGCGCCACAGGTCGATCTGACCCTGGGGATCTACAACCGGGGCGACTACGGCACCGGGCACGGCTGGGCGACCGCGCACTCGGTCGGCTGGAACTGCGACACCGGGACCGCGAGGCTCGTCGTCCAGAAGCCTCCGACCGCGCAGAACTACGCGATCGGCTGTCGCGGTGTGATCACTGGTGACGGTCCGTTCGAGCAACCCGCGGGCTACATCGAGGGTGCGAACCGGCCGGGGCTGTTCCCGCCGTCGCTCTACCAGGCGCAGTATCTGGACCGGCGCCGCTGATCAAGTGGTTCGTCTACCGAACAGGCCTCGCGGAGCACCACGACCTGGGGGATCGAAGGTACCCCGCGAGGGTCTGAACGGGATGAACATGCGAATAACGGGTCTCGGCCGGCTGTGTCTCTGTCTGACCCCCCAGGCAGTCCCCCCACCCCACAGCCGGCCGAAGCCGCGTTCGGCGATGTTCCCCTCGCGTCAAGCCCTCCCAGTCGACGCTTGGTTCTCCCGCGCTGACTCAAGGTTGTCGCGGTCACGCTCTGTCGCACAGGGACGGAACCCTGACATTGCCCTGACAAGCCTGTACTGACAACGAAAACCTCGCGAAGTTCTCGCCGACGGTGACGGACTGTTGTCCGTGTGTGCCGGAGAATCGCCGAAAGGCCCGGTTTATTTCACCCCGGAAAGTCCGCAATCCGGGACAAAGTCAGTGCAGATAACCGGAAAGCGCTTTCGTGAATCCGGCGATGCGATGTAGCGGGGCACCTTCACGGTATTCGTCGGAATGTGGCGCGGTCGGTGCGGGGATGCCCTCGCCCTTGCAGGTGGTGTCCTTGGCCGGAGCCTTGCCGGTGGCAAGGAACGTGTTGACCAGCTTGTCGGCGCACTTGTTCACGCCGCCGTAGATGCCGTGATCCCCCTCGCCGGCGATCGTGATCAGCCGCGATCCGGCGTACCGGTCGTGGGCCGAGGTCGCGAGCGAGACGTTGGTGGCGGGGTCGTGCACGGACTGCACCATCAGCGTCGTCGGCAAGCCCTTGCCGGTGGGGACGGGCATGCTCAGCTGCGGCCGATCCCAGTAGAAGCAGGGGTTCTCGTTCATCCCCCAGCCGAGCAACGGGTACTTCGGGCCGAGCCGGTTGGACAGTTGATCGGCGACCTCACGACCTTGCGGCCACTCGGTGTCGTTACAGGTGACGGCGGTGAAGGTCGCGTTCTCGGCGTCGTCGGCGAAGGGCAGGCCGAACGGTGTGATGCCGACCGGACGCCGGGTCGCACGCTGGACGAGCTCCTGCTGACGGGCGACCGTCAGAGCGTCCACCTTGCGCTGCGCGGCCTTCGGTCCGGCCTTGCTCTGGACGGCGGAGAGATCGCGCAGGAATGCCAGGTCGATCGCCAGTGACTGGAAGTCCAATTTTGTATACAAATCGCCGGTGACGATGTTGTCCAAGGTGTTCTGGTCGTAGCTGACCTTCACCGAACCATCGAGGAATTCCTCCACCGCGGGCTGCTTCTTCAACGCCGCCCGGAGTCGTTCATAGGTGCGGATCACCAATCGCGGAGTGCGACCGAGTTTCAGTTGCGCGTCGTACTTGGCCGCCCACGGTGCGAAGTCCTCACGGAACCGCCGCTCGAATCCCTGCGGCTGGGCGGCGAAGGTGTCCAGCCACGGCCGGGTGAAGTCGGTGTTGGAGTCGAGGACGAAGCGCCCGACGTGCTCAGGGAAGTAGGTCTGGTAGTACGCGCCCATCCAGGTGCCGCCCGAGTACCCGACGAAATCCATCTTGTCGTAGCCGAGCAACTGGCGGATCAGGTCGATGTCCTGCACGGTCTGCGCGGTGTTGACGTAGGGGAGCAGCCCGCGGGACTGGCGGTCGCAGTACGGGCGGCTCAGTTGCGAGGCCTCGGAGATCAGGTCGAGGTTGAACGCATCGCGGTCGCGGGCGTCCATCGTGTAGCCGGGCGCGCCCTCGCAGGTGACGTTCGTGCTGTCGCCGCTGCCGCGCGGGTCGAAGCCGACGGCGAGGTGATCTTTGGCCAGTTCCGGCTGGCCGGCCAGGAACGGGGCCATCCCGAGGCCGGCGCCACCCGGCCCACCGGGGTTGCCGAACACCACGCGGCTGGGCTTGCCCTTGACCGGCGCGACCTTGCTGACGGCGATGCCGATGTCGTTCTGCAGGCCCTGGTTCCACCAGTCGCGCGGGACGGTGATCTTCGTGCAAAAGGTCCGGAGTTCCGGGTCGCCGCACGGCTTCCAGGCGAGCTTCTGATCCAGGTACTTCTTCAGTACATAACTCGGCCGTTGTTGGACAGGTGCCGCATCGATCGACGCCGTCGCCCCGGACCCGGGAACGACAAGCACAGCAGCAGCGGAAATACCGAGGCCGACGGCCAGGGTACGGAACTTCATACATCCTCCAACGGATGGCCAAGCGTGACGGGACCGTCGCAATCTGTCATGTCAGACTCACGCAGTCGAACACCACCCCCGGCCCGTCGCCGGATCTCTCAGTGATATGAGCGCTCAGGTCCGGCAGAGCTGGGGGAGCAGGGTCTGGTAGGCCCAATCGCGCCACTGCTTTGACGACCATCCGCGCTCGCCTACCAGGAGCAAGTAGAGCTCCGGGCTCAGTACGCCGAACAGCACGTCAGCAGCATGGTCGACGGTGACGCCTTCCCGGGCGCCCGCCTTGCTGAGCAGGCTGCTCGCAGCCGCGGTCTGCACGACGAGGCGTGGATCTTCCTGGCCCGGCCAGAGCTCGGCGATCCCCGGGTCCGCCGCGGCCGCGGCCTCGACCATCTTCATGATCGGAGCGACCCGCTCCAGTACTGCGCTGGTGCCGTCGACATGTTTGCGGAGCTGCTCGGGAGCAGCCGCTGCCTCCAGTGCTTGCTGGAACCACGGCCGGTCCATGGTCGCCACCGGCTCGTCATCGCCGGCGATGGTCTGGTCGACGACCTCCTTGAGAACGGTCTGCTTGTTGCCGAAGGCGTAGTAGATCGTCTGTACGGCGACGCCGGCGTGCTCGGCGATGTCCTGCAGTGCCGTGGCTCCGTAGCCGTTCTGCACGAACAGCTCCCCGGCGGCGCCCAGGATGCGCGCGCGGGTCAGCCGGGACTTCTCGGATCTTCCATCGACCTTCTTGACCGGACTCATGTTTGTAGTCTACCTCTAGAGTAGATATCTAGAGTCCAACTACAAGGAGTTCGTGATGAGTGTTCTTCGCCTGACCCGTTTCAAGGCCGACCCCAAGGACGCCGACCAGGTGCTGGCAAGGCGTGCCGAGCTGATCGACGCCATCCGCGCGAAGTTCCCCGGCCTGACCGAGGCCCGGCTGGCGCGGGTCGATGACGAGAGCTGGGTGGATGTCTGGCGCTGGGAATCCACCGCTGCGCTCGAAGCGGCGGTCGCGGGTGCCCACTCGATGCCGGAAACCCCGGCCGCCTTCGCGATTGTCCGCGACGCCAGCGTCGAAGTGCTCGAACTGATCGACGAGCGCTAGCAGCGCACCGGGTGTCCGGCCGGTGCCTCCTGGGCACCGGCCGCGATGCTCGACGTGCCTCGTCGGTTCTGTCGGTCGGTGGATCTAGTGTCCCGTGAGTTCTGCTTGGCCTGAGGCCGCTCGCGGAGGAGGGTGATGGCGGTGAGCGAGTCGCCGGACCTGTGGCGCTGCCCGCAGTGCGGCAGGACCTTCGCGAACCGCAACCAGTCCCACACCTGCCGCGCCAGCTTCGCGGCGTTCATGCCCCGACTGCATTGGCTCGACGGACACGTAGTACTGGCCGAACGCCTCGAGAGCCCGCGCTTCACCAAGGTAGAGGTCTACCTGCGCCGATAGCTTGGAAGATCTTGCGTTGAGCTGCGTCGCCTGGGTCGTGGTCACCGTCGTACTTGCGGGCCGCGGCGGTCGGCACGTTTGCCAGCAACCATTGCGTGTGGTCGATCGTGGTGTTGTCGTCTGTTGATCCGTGCCAGATCTCGACGGGTGCGGTGATCGTCTGCAGGTCGAGACCCCATGGTTGTGTCAGTGCCAGGTCGTCGTCGATCCAGCCGTCGAGACCTTCGAGGCACGCAGCCCGCATGCGCTCGTACCGGCCGTTGTCAGGTACTGCGGTGCGAAGGTCGCCGAGGATCTCTGTGGCGCGCTGGCCTAGCTGGCCCCGCAAGAAAGGCTCGCCACGTCGTGTGTCGGGGACCCAGTCGAGTGATTTGTCGAACCCTGGCAGATCCGGTGAGGCGATGCTGGCCACGGTGCTGCAGTAGTTCACGCGATCAGGTAGGAGGGCAGCACAAGCGAGCGCATGCGGTCCGCCGCCCGAGAATCCCGTGACGGCGAACTCAGCCCAGCCCACCTCATCCGCAAGCAGCCGTACGTCCCCAGCGATATCAGCAACCGCTCGACCGGGTTGTCTGGTCGAGCCATATCCAGGTCGACCCACCAGCAGCATCCGCAGTCCGCTGTCCTCGATCGCCGCGACGACGTCCGGTCGCTCCCACCGCCCACCGGGAGTGCCGTGCTGAGCGATCACCGGCACACCGCTCTCAGGTCCGTACAGGCAGTACTGGAGAACCCGGCCGTCAGGGGTCACCAGTTCGTGCGTCTTCGGTGCAATCCAGCCCATGAGGACCATTCAACCTGCTGGATGTCCGTTGGCGGACAGCCCTTCGACCTTCGGCGCGACAATCTGCGACTCACCCGCGACGGCTACGTCTCGGTACTCGACCGAGCTGGGCGGTTTGGCGCGGTGTGGAGGAAAGTTGCCACCTGGCGGCAACTTTCCTCCACGCCGTGCAACCGCCGCTCGCGCAGCGGCAGCGAGCGCCCGGGACATGCCGTGTAGCCGGTGGATCGCCCTGAGGCTTAGAGCGGTACGCCGGTGTGGGTTTTGATGTGGTTGGGGAGAGGGTCGTGGCGGTCGCCGGTGGTGGGGATGCCGGCTGGTTCGATCACCACGATGGAGGCGCCGCCGTCGGAGAACGGGCGGTGTTCGGTGCCGCGCGGTACGACGAAGACGGAGCCGGGTGACAGCGACACGACTCGTTCGTCGGGGTCGCGGACGGCGATGCCGAGCTCGCCGTCGAGCACGAGGAAGAACTCGTCGGTGGTGTCGTGCACATGCCAGATGTAGGACCCGGCGACCTTGGTGACGCGGACGTCGTAGTCGTTGATGCGCGCGGCGATTCGCGGGCTCCAGAGGTCGTCGAACTGCTTCAGGACAGCGTGGAGGTCGATCGGTTCGTTGGTCACCTCTTCATCCTGCGATGCCGCGGATCGCCTCCGTGAGTGCTAGGAATGACATATGTCGAAAGAATCCTCGCAAGCCCATCGCGTCGTCGTGATCGTGGACGAGGGCTCGAACCCGTTCGAACTCGGTGTCGCGACGGAGTTGTTCGGGCTGCGGCGGCCGGAGCTGGATCGGCAGTGGTACGACCTCGCCCTCTGTACGCCGACGCCGGCCGTGCGGATGCATCACGGGTTCTTCACGTTGAGCGAGGTCGCCGGACTCGAGCAGGTGGAGCACGCCGACACCCTGATCGTGCCGAACCGCCCTGACCCTGAGACTCCACCTTCGGCCGAGGTGCTGGACGCAGTACGGCGGGCTGCCGCGCGCGGAGTGCGGTTGGTGAGCTTCTGCACCGGGGCGTTCACGCTGGCTGCTGCGGGCGTATTGGATGGGCGCCGGGCGACCACGCATTGGCGGTGGGCAGGGTTGTTCGAGCGGACGTTTCCGGCAGTGCGGGTCGAGCCGGATGTGCTGTTCGTTGACGATGGCAACGTCCTGACGGCGGCCGGGAGTGCGGCGGCGCTCGATCTCGGGCTGCATCTCATTCGCCGGGATCACGGGGCGGAGGTCGCCAACGCGGTCAGCCGGAGGTTGGTCTTCACGGCTCATCGTGATGGTGGGCAGCGGCAGTTCATCGATCAGCCGGTTCCTGCTGTCGCTGACACGTCTCTGGCGCCGCTGTTGGAGTGGGCGCGGGCGGAGTTGGGGACCCCGCTCAGCGTTGCGGATATCGCCGCCAGGGCGTCGGTCAGTCAGGCGACGTTGCATCGGAGATTTCAGGCTGAGCTGGGGACGACTCCGCTCGCTTGGCTCACTGGTGAGCGGGTCGCGTTGGCGTGCCGGTTGCTGGAACGCGGTGAGGTCCGGCTCGATGCGATCGCCCGGCAGTCCGGTCTCGGCACGGCGACGAACCTCCGCATCCAACTCAAACGAACCACCGGACTGACCCCCAGCGACTACCGCCGGCGCTTCACCCTGAGCAGGTCTGCCGGCTAGAAGGTTAGGCCGCGTCGCCGGGGGCGGTGTGGAGGCGGATTTGTTTGATGCGGATGGTGCCGTCGCCGTAGAGGTCCAGTTCTCGGTGGGCCTGGTCGGGGGCCCAGCCGGCGTCGGTGTAGAAGGTGCGGAGGACGTCGTCCGTGGAGTTGATCCAGACGGTGACGCGTTCGAAGCCGTCCGCGCGGGTGGTGTCGACGACCGCGTTCAGCAGACGCGAGCCGTGGCCCGCTCGGGTCGCGGCCGGGTCGACCGCGAGCTCGGCGATGAGTGCGTCCTTCCGCGGATCGCCGTCGGGGTCGTCGGAGGCCGTGATCGCGGCGAAGCCGACCAGTTCGCGGCCGGCCAGGGCGACCAGTACCCGGTTGCGGGCCTCGCCAGGTGAGAGCAGCGCGGCCCGCCACTGCGCCGCGAACTGGGCCGGGTTCAGATCCAGCAGCACGTCCGCCGGCAGCAGCCCGCGGTAGGCCTGCCGCCACGCCGCGACCTGGATCTCACCGATCCGGTCCGCCTCGGCCGGCAGCGCCAGCCGCACACTCGTCTCCGCGATCGGTTCCTCGCTCGCACCAAGGGACGAAAGACTGACCGGTTCCGGGACGCCGAACTCGCTGCTCATGCCGTCCATCCTCGCAAAGCGCGCCGCAAAGGCCTTCGGCAGGACACCCGTCGGGAAGGTGTCCTGCCGAAGGCAGACTAGAAAAGGACTCAGCGTCCGTAGGTGAGCCGCCGCAGCAACGTCTCGGCAGGACCGCGGTACGAGTGCTTCTTCATCTGGTACGCCGCGACCACCGAAACCGTCCACACCAGTACTGCGACGCCGGCGGCGGTGAAGGCCGTGCTCCCGAACCGATCGCCCAGGTGCAGCGTGAAGGGAGCCAGCAACACCAGCCAAACGACCGACTGGAACAGGTACCCCGACAGCGACCGCTGACCCAGAGCGGAGACCGCGATGATCGGCAGCCCCAACTGCTCCGTACTGCGCTTCGCCGTCAACCGCCCGACCCACAGAGCGAACAGTGCGATGTATCCCGGCCCACCGAACTGGCCACTGAGGTTGTGCAGGAAGGTCAGCTTGTCCACCGCTTCAGCATCGACGTGCAGCCAACCGCCCGAGACCAGGCCGAGCGGCAGACCGCCCAGGACGGTGATGCCCAGGCAGACCGTGGCGACCCGGGTCAGGAGCTGACGGTGGTCCCGCGGGTTCTCCAGCAATTGCTTGCGCGCCGCCCAGATGCCGAGCCAGACGATGACGACGAACCCGAGAACGAACGCGGTGTGCTGCGGCCATTCCTGCAGCCGGTCGATGATGCTCGCGCCGTAGTTGGTTGCCGCCAGCGACGGGTTCGTGCTGTTGGTGAGCTCCTGCGCCGGACCCGAGCTGTTCACGATCGCGAGGACCGCCATCACGCCGAAGACGATCGCGTACACCACCTGGAGTCCCCAGATCCACAGGACGATCTTGTGGAACTTGTCGCCGCGATTGAGTAGGAGCAGGGTGCTGATCACGCCGACGATGCCGTACGCGGCGAGGAAGTCACCGAAGTACAGCAAGGTGGCGTGGGCGAGGCCGAAGACGACCAGCCAGCTGTTCCGCTTCAGCAGGATGGACCGTACTGCGCCTGTCGTGGCGCCGGACTTCCGCTGGCGCCGGGCCAGCTGGACCAGGCCGTAGCCGAACATGACCGCGAACACCGGATAGGCCCGGGCGTCCACGAGCGTCATCTTGAGCAGATTGAAGATCCGCTCCAGGCCGTGCGGGGTGCCGTCGACGCCGGGCTGCCCGGCGAACGCGTAGTTCCCGGTGTTGGCCACCGCGATCAGCAGCAGCATCGTGCCGCGGACCAGGTCGGGCGCCAGGGCGCGCTCCGCGCCGGTGACCGGACCACGGTGGTCGACTGCCTGTGGAGCCGAGCTCGCCAGAAATGTCACGGGATTCATCCCCTTCAAAACTGTTCATGGGTTGATCTGTTCCCTGAATCCTGCCGTTCGGACTCGACCCCACCCAGTGGTCTGCGCCCACCCTTGAGGTGGTGCTACCACCACTACTGTTCTGAGGACGTGTCCGACTTTGTGACACTTTCTGTTGGCTGGGCGAAAAAGTGTCACAAGTCGGCTATGCTGACGGGCATGGACAGCTTCCAGGCGACGATCGACGCTGACGGCCGGATCGAGCCGCGCGATGCCATGCCCGACGGTTACCGCAAGACGCTGATCCGGCAGATCGCGCAGCACGCGCACTCCGAGATCATCGGCATGCAGCCCGAGGGCAACTGGATCAGCCGCGCGCCGTCGCTGCGCCGGAAGGCGATCCTGATGGCCAAGGTGCAGGACGAGGCCGGCCACGGGCTCTACCTGTACGCCGCGGCCGAGACGCTCGGGGTGGATCGGGCCGACCTGCTGGATCTGTTGCACGAGGGCAAGCAGAAGTACTCCAGCATCTTCAACTACCCGACGCTGACCTGGGCCGACATCGGCGCGATCGGCTGGCTCGTCGACGGTGCCGCGATCGTCAACCAGGTGCCGCTGTGCCGCTGCTCCTACGGTCCGTACGCCCGCGCGATGGTCCGGGTCTGCAAGGAGGAGTCGTTCCATCAGCGCCAGGGGTTCGAGATTCTGAACACCTTGTGCAACGGCACCGAGGCGCAGAAGGCGATGGCCCAGGACGCGCTGAACCGCTGGTGGTGGCCGAGCCTGATGATGTTCGGTCCGCCGGACGCCAACTCGACGCACTCCGAGCAGTCGATGGCGTGGGGGATCAAGCGGCACAGCAATGACGACCTTCGGCAGCGCTTTGTGGACATGACGGTTCCGCAGGCCGATGTGCTCTGCATCAGGGTGCCCGACGACGGCCTGGTGTACGACGAGGAGTCCGGTCACTACAGCTACACCGAGCCCGACTTCACCGAGCTGTACGAAGTTGTCAAGGGCAACGGTCCTTGCAACCGGGAGCGG
>Ga0193716_1002033_pt1 | contig 11561 bp, 4 predicted proteins | sample U2c1metaG_FD_145901 | JGI IMG/M metagenome (GOLD analysis project Ga0193716, IMG submission 145901) | Soil microbial communities from a riparian zone of the East river system, Colorado, United States - U2c1 | ecosystem: Environmental > Terrestrial > Soil > Riparian zone | place: USA: East River...
ACGAGTTGCTGCACCATGTCCTTCCACTCGGGCACGCCGGTCTCTTCCTTGATCGAGGTGAGCTTGCCGAATTGCGTGTACGACCCGGGCGCGTAGACGTCGAGTGCGCGGATGCGTTCGGCGATCGCGTCCGCGGCGGTCCACAATTCGTTGTATTGGGTCTCGAACATCAGGTGCAGCGTATTGAACATCGGACCGGTGACGTTCCAGTGGAAATTGTGTGTCTTCAGATACAGCGAATAGGTATCCGCCAGCAGCTTCGAGAGATTCTTCGCAATGTTCTCGCGGTCCTTCCTGGCGATGCCGATGTCGATCATGGTCGTTCTCCTGAACGGTTCTAGCACGTACGCTAGCGTGTCGGGCCGGGCAGGGGAAATCGAACTTGCGAATGCGTCCGATCGACCCTAGCTATCATTGCCGCGCTGATGCGCAACGCAGCGCTATGGAAGTCCATGTCTGAACTGCAATCTCTTCGCCGCGCGCTGGACCAGGTCATGGCGCGCGATTTCGGCCGTCTGCTGGCACGCTGGCGCCGGCTCGCGGACGCGCGCGCGCAGCCGGCGGCGGAGCAGATGAGAGCGCTGCGTGCCGACGTCGCCGCATCGGCGGCGCGTCGCGCCACGCGCGCGCAACGCGTGCCGGAAGTCCGCATCGACGAGTCGCTGCCGATCAGCGCGAAGACCGACGAGATCGTCCGCCTGATCCGCGATCATCAGGTCATCGTCCTCGCCGGCGAGACCGGGTCCGGCAAGACGACGCAGCTGCCGAAACTTTGCCTCGCCGCCGGCCGTGGCGTCGCCGGTCTGATCGGCTGCACGCAACCGCGACGCATCGCGGCGCGCGCAGTCGCACGCCGGGTCGCCAGCGAGCTCGGCACGCAGGTCGGCGATCTGGTCGGCTTCCAGGTACGTTTCGCCGATCAGGTGTCCGACGCCTCGCTGATCAAGTTCATGACCGACGGCATCCTGCTGGCGGAAACGCAATCGGATCCGTGGCTCAATGCGTACGACACGATCATCCTCGACGAGGCGCACGAGCGCAGCCTCAATATCGATTTCCTGCTCGGCTATCTCAAACGCCTGCTGGCGAAGCGGCGCGACCTCAAGCTGATCGTGACGTCGGCAACGATCGACACCGCGCGCTTCGCCGAGCACTTCGCCGCCGCGCCGGTGATCGAAGTCGAAGGCCGCGCGTTTCCAGTCGAGGTCCGCTGGCGGCCCATGAACCAGGACGCGGCCTCTGGCCGCGACAATCTCCTTTCCCCCGAAGCGCGGGGGAAGGTGCCCCATCAGGACACCCAGACAATATCCCTTCCCTCGCAAAGCGGGGGAAGGTGCCCGGAGGGCGGAAGGGGGCAAGCGCCGCAGGCGCGCGGGCGGAAGGGGGCAAACCCCGCACCGTGGTCAAATCGCCGCGAACAAACCACCGCCGAACAGATCGTCGCCACCACCGACGAGATCACCGCCGAAGACCCGCGCGGCGACGTGCTCGTCTTCCTTCCCGGCGAGCGCGAGATCCGCGACGCGCACCTCGCGCTGTCGCGACGCAAGTACCGCGAGACCGAAGTCCTCGCGCTCTACGCGCGCCTGTCGTCCGCCGAGCAGGACCGCGTCTTCAAGCCAGGCCCGCAGCGACGCATCGTGCTCGCGACGAACGTCGCCGAAACCTCGTTGACCGTGCCGCGCATCCGCTATGTCGTCGACACCGGCACCGCGCGCGTCAAACGGTACGGCCAGCGCAACCAGCTCGAGCGCCTGCACATCGAGCCGATCTCGCAGGCGGCCGCCGACCAGCGCAAGGGCCGCTGCGGACGCGTCGGCCCCGGCATCTGTTTTCGACTCTACGGCGAAGACGATTACCTGCAACGGCCGCGCTACACCGAGCCGGAGATCCTGCGTGCCTCGCTGGCCGGCGTGATCCTGCGCATGCTTGCACTGAAGCTCGGCGACGTTGCCGATTTCCCGTTCGTCGAAGCGCCGTCCGAGCGCGCGATCGCCGATGGCTATCGGCGTCTCAGTGAAATCGGTGCGATCGATGAGGACAGGCGGCTGACGGACATGGGCCGTACGCTGGCGAAACTGCCGATCGACGTCGCGCTCGGCCGCATGCTGATCGAAGCGGAAAAACGCGGAGCGCTGCGCGAGCTGCTCGTGCTCGCGGCGTTCCTCAGCATCCAGGACCCGCGCGAGCGCCCGGCCGACGCGCGCCAGGCAGCCGATCAGGCGCATGCCGCATTCGCCGATCCGAAATCGGATTTCGTCGGCGTGCTCAAGCTGTGGAGCGCTTATACCGATGCGCACGAGGAACTGACGCAGTCGAAACTTCGCGACTGGTGCCAGGCGCATTTCCTGTCGTTCCTGCGCATGCGCGAATGGCGCGAGTTGCATCGGCAGTTGTTGCTGGTGATTGCGGAACTGGGTTGGTCGCAGGAGCAAGCGTCTGCTCGCCCGAGCACGACCAATCAACGCGACGGCTCCCTCCCTTTCAAGGGGAGGGCTGGGGAGGGGATAGTGTTGGCGTCCACATCGCCGCCGCGCAAGCGCGAACACCATCCCCACCCAAACCCTCCCCTTGAAGGGGAGGGCTTCACAGCAGAAACCTACGAAGCCGTGCATCGCTGCCTGCTGTCCGGCTGGCCGACGCAAGTCGGACTCAAGAACGAGCGTGGGCAATATCGCGGCACGCGCGAGCGGACTTTCGCGATCTTTCCGGGGTCTTCGCTGGCCAAGTCGCCGCCGCAGTGGGTGCTTGCCGGCCAGATCCTCGATCTGCAACGTGTATACGGCATGTCATGCGCGCGCATCGAGCCCGAGTGGGTCGAGCAGCAGGCCTCGCATCTGGTCAAGCGCACGTGGCGCGACGTGCACTGGTCGCGCAAGCGCGGTGCGGTGATCGCTTATGAGCAGGTCACGTTGTTCGGGCTCACGCTGGTCGAGAAGCGCAGCGTTCAGTTCGGCAAGCAGGACCCCGCGCTCGCGCACGAGGTTTTCGTGCGCGAGGCGCTGGCGCGCGGCGAGATCGATGCGCGGGCGGACTTCGTGCGCGCGAATGCGCGCGTGCTGGCGCAGGCGCACGAGTTCGAGGCCAAGCGCCGTCGCGCCGGACTGGTGCGCGGCGAGGACGAACTCGCTGCATTCTTCGCCGGCAAGTTGCCGGCGGACACGCATACCGCGGCCGCGCTCGATGCGTGGTATCGCACGGCGCCACCCGCCGCACAGGCCGCCTTGCACTGGTCGCTCGCCGACCTGCTCGCGGAATCTCCCGGTGTGGGTGCGCGCGACTTCCCGGCTCATCTCGATGTCGCCGGCCATCCGCTGCGCCTGAGCTATCGCTTCGTACCCGGCGACGCGGCCGATGGCGTCACGCTGCATATCCCGCTGGCGCTGGTGAACGCCGTGTCCGCGGCGCGCTGCGAATGGCTGGTGCCGGGTCTCGTCGCGGAGAAAGTCGCGGAGCTGATCCGCGCGCTGCCGAAGTCGCTGCGCCGCAACTTCGTGCCGGCGCCGGATTTCGCGCGTGCGTTCGCGGAAGCGGAAAGCGCGCGCGACGAGAAGCTTGCTGTCGCGCTGGCGGCGTATCTGGCGCGCGTGACCGGTGTCGCGATCGCTGCGTCCGATTTCGAGGGTGCCGCGTTGCCGGCGCATCTGTCGATGAATTTCCGCATCAGCGACGAGCAGGGCCGGACGCTGGCGGAAAGTCGCGATCTGGTGGCGATGCAGTCCGAGTGGACCGGCGCCGCGCGCGTCGCCTTCTCGCATCGCGCCGACGTCGAGCTGACGCGCGAGGACGTCGACGCGTTCGATTTCGAGGAGATTCCCGATCGCATCGTCTCCAGTGGCGGCCTCACCGCGTTCCCTGCGCTGGTCGACGTCGGCGAAACCGTTGCGCTGCGCGTGTTCGAGCGTCGCGACGAAGCGCTGTCGGCGCACCGGCGCGGCGTCGAACGGCTGCTGCGGCAGGCGCTGGCCGACAAGATCAAGCACGCGCGCCGCCAGCTGCCGCTGGACAACGCGCTGATGCTGAAGTGGGCACCGCTCGGCAGCGCGGAATCGCTGCGCGCCGATCTCATCGAGGCGGCGACGCGCGAGCGCCTGGCGGCGCAGGATCTGGACGTTCGTGCGCGCGGCGATTTCGAGCGCGTGAGGGAAGACATCGCGCGCTCGTTGTTCGCCGCGGCGATGCAGCGCCTCGACATCGTCGAACAGGTCATCGCGAACTATGCGGAATTGAAACCGCTGCTCGAACCGCCGCTGCTCGGTTTTGCGCGCGCGAACTACGATGATCTCGAGGATCAGCTGGGCGAATTGCTGTTTCCGGGATTCGTGCGCGAAGTGGAAACTTCGCGCCTCGCACACTTCCCGCGCTACCTGCGCGCGATGCGCCTGCGTGCGGAGCGGTTGCGCCAGGATCCCGCGCGCGATCAGGCGCGCATGCTGGCGGTGCAACTGTATTGGCGCGACTATCTCAAGCTGCGCGCAGGGCAGGGCGACAATCCAGCGCTGGCAGAATTGCGCTGGCTGATCGAGGAGCTGCGCGTGTCGACGTTCGCGCAGGAGTTGCGCACGGCGGAGCCGGTGTCGCCGAAGCGGCTGGCGAAGCTGGTGGAAGGTTTGCGCGGGGCGCCGGCGTAGCAGCGCGCTCGCACGACCCCTTTCTCGTCATCCCGGCGAAGGCCGGGACCCAGTGCCTTTGCGAAACCCGCAGCGCTTAAGTCGCTGGATCCCGTGTCATCGGTCATCCATGACCGGCACGGGATGAGCGCGTCCTGCGCTCACTTGATCCGCGTCACGCGCACGCTGCAGCCACACCCATCGACATACATCAGCCAGCTGCCCAGCAGCATCGGCTTGATACGCACCGTGGGGTTCTCGAACTTGCCGGCGTCGTACGTGCCCGATTCAGCCTGCCGCCATTCCTGCCCGTTCTCGAGCTTGAATACCGATTTGCCGCGCCAGCCGGTGAACAGGCCGGCGATCGTGCTTTCGATGGTGTCGCGTGCGGAGTCGTCGGGGTAGTACACCGGCTGGCCGCCTGGGCCGACCATCTGGCCGCTACCCGCGCCGCCATGAGTGCGCAACCACTCGTTCAGGTTCTTCAGCTGCTCGGGAGAAAGAGTGTCCAGCCCGGCGGCGCGAAAGTCCGCCTGGGACATCCGTTCCTCGAGGGTCGAAGGCTGCGTCTGGGCGCCGGCGACTGCGGCTGTGATGGTGAGCAGAACCGGAAGAAGAATCGAAAAGGGGCGCATGGTCTTGGCTGGGAGAAGGACGGTTCGTGACCGCTACCGCAAAAATCCTTGTCTTTTACGAACTTAACAGGTGCGTGCGGCAGCACAAGCCGATAGAATGCGGCGGCGCGAGTGTAGCATGACGGTGCCGCGGTCCACTTATGGGCGGTGGGCAAGAAAGGCACTGCGGGCTTCAGGGCGCGAGGGATTATCTGCGTGCAATGGTGCGCGCCGTCCGAACGGGACGACGTCGCAGGCGCACGTGCACTACGCAATCATGAGTAGCGAGAAAATGCTTTCAATCCAGCAGTCTGTTGCAAAGATTTTCGCCGGTCTGACCGCCTCTGTCATTTTCGCTCCCGCTTCGTGGGCCGTTACCCTGACTATCAACAGTCAGTCGGTGACGGTGCAAACGCCGACGACCGCGCCCTCCGGCATCGCCTACGTGCAGAACGGAGTGGATAACAGCTCGCTCACCGTGTACACGAACGGATTTCTTTTCTGCGACAACGTCTATCCGGACGAGCAATCGCCGATCGACGAAGTCACGCTGACGCCGGCGCATGAAGACCAGGGTTTCGCACCGGCCCATCGTTGGGCTTTCTCGACGGCCAAGGACGTGCGCACGGTCGCATTTACGGGCACGTCGGTGCTTGTCAATCCGGCACTTGTCACCACGCTGTCCTGTCGCGGCGTCGGAGCATTCGGCGAAGTTGCGAGCGCGGTTTCGGAAGGTATTTTCGACAACGGCCTCGAGTCGGCGACCAGCACGAACTACGCCAATCTGATCAACTGGATCAAGCCGCAGGGATTCAACTGGAACAATCCGGATTGGAGTCAGGTGCCGGCAGATCCGTGCAATCCGACCGTGGGCCAGCCGGCTGAGGTCGAAGAGACCGTGTCCTGTGCCGCCGTGTCTGCCGCCAGACCCGCAGGCGCGTCCGCGCCGGTTCGTGCCGCCACGATATGGACCGCAACCGACGGCATCAGCTTCACCTACGCATTCCGCGTCGACAATCGCTTCGGCGAGCAGATCCCGGGCGAGGCGCCGAACTTCCAGGTGCCGGCGGCGGACAATGTCGATGCCGTCGACGCTTCGACCGCCTCGAAGGTCTCGGTTCTCGATGCCTACGATGCGGCCTATCTTGCCGCGGGCGCCCACTACTGCCTGCTGGCCGAGCTTCCCACCGTGCTCAACAGCTCCGCATGCAGCGGCAGCCCGGCGACGACGATCGAGGGCACGCTGGAATACAAGTTCGCCGTCCAGCCACCACCGGTGGGACCCGGTTCGAGCTCGTTCTATGTGGTCGTGAATCGCCAGATCGGTCAAGGCTCGCACCCGAACCTGACGACTCCGGTCGTCGGTGTTGCGATTGTCGTCGATCCGGTCCTCGTCGCCGAAGGCGGCGACCAGTTCATCGGCGACGACGTGGTGTTTGGTTTCACGCCCGGCGCGACGTCAGGCTTCCCCTGGATGAACGGCCAGTAAGACTGCCGCGCCCGCGACTCCGTGACCACCGCTGCACGGGCGGTGGTCGTAAGCTCTCAATCAGTTCCCTCATGACGGCGCACCGAGCGCCGGCGGATGGTCGTCCGTGAAGCGCGCGTCCGATTCCAGATTGACTCTCGAGCATTGGCTCGCGGGTTCGGATAACTCCGGATCCGCGGATGCTCTGGCGTCCGCGTGTCGCCTTGCCGACGCGCGCGCCGATGGCCTGGGCGCCGAGTGGCTGCACCGGCGGCCGCACCTGTTCGCCACTCTGGACCTGATCCGCGAGTTGGGCGTCGGGGCGGAAGCGCAGGCCGGCTGCATATTGCACGCGCTGGTCGAATGCGGCATGCGCCTCGACGATGCCGATCACGTCCGCTTTCCGCTCGAGGTACGCAACCTCGTCGAGGGCCAGCAGGCGGCCGAACGCGTGTGGTCGCTGTATGCGGCGCGCGGAAATGCCGGCGGCACCGAAGGCTTGCGCCGCCTGCTGCTCGCGATTATCCGCGATCTGCGCGTCGTGTTCATTCTGCTCGCGCGTCAGCTGGTGCGCATGCGCACGGCCGCGAAGCTGCCGGAAGACGAGCGCCGCGCGCTGGCACAGCTGACCGCCGATATCCACGCGCCGCTGGCGAACCGGCTCGGCATCTGGCAGCTGAAGTGGGAGCTCGAGGATCTCGCCTTCCGCTATCTGCAGCCGGACGTCTACAAGCGCATCGCGCACCTGCTCGACGAGCGCCGCGGCGATCGAGAAGGCTGGATCACCGAAGCAAAAACCGCGCTCGACGCCGCGCTGGGCAAGGCCGGCGTCAAGGCCGATATCGCCGGGCGGCCGAAACACATCTATTCGATCTGGCGCAAGATGCAGCGCAAGGGCGTCGAGTTTTCCGATCTCTACGACGTGCGCGCGCTGCGCATCCTGGTCGAGGATCTCGGCAACTGCTACGCGGCGCTCGGCGTCGTGCACTCGCTGTGGTCGTACATTCCCGGCGAATTCGACGACTACATCGCGAGTCCGAAAGGCAACCAGTACCAGTCACTGCACACCGCGGTCATCGGCCCGCACGGCAAGACGCTCGAAGTGCAGATCCGCACGCACGAGATGCATCGCCATGCCGAGCTCGGTTTCGCCGCGCACTGGCGCTACAAGGAAGGCGGCGGCGGCGACGCCAGCTTCGAACGCAAGATCGCCTGGATGCGCAAGCTGCTCGAGAGCAAGGACGCGCGCGAGGACGATGCCGCGCTGCTCGCCGGTTTCCGCACCGAGGTCATCGAGGACCGTGTCTATCTGCTGACGCCAAAGGGCCAGGTCATCGACCTGCCGCGCGGCGCGACCGTGCTCGATTTCGCCTACAGCATCCACACCGACGTCGGCCATCGCTGCCGCGGCGCCAAGGTCAACGGCCGCATCGTGCCGCTGACGTTCCAGCCCGCCAGCGGCGACCGCATCGAGATCCTCACCGGCAAGACGATCGAACCGCGCCGCGACTGGCTGTCGCAGCATCATGGTTATCTCGCCACGCACCGCGCGCGCGAGAAGGTGCGCACCTGGTTCAAGCGCATCGATCACCAGCAGAACCTCGCCGCCGGCCGTGCGCTGCTCGATCGCGAGCTGAAGCGCATGGCATTGCACCAGGCCGACATCGAGACGCTGCCGGCGCGGTTCCAGTTGCGCACGGTCGAAGATCTGCTCGAAGCGCTCGCGCTCGGCGACATCTCGCCGGGGCAGATCGCGCGCGTGCTGCACGAGTCGCTGGCGCCGCCGCCGACCGCTCCCGCCGCGCCCACACCGCCGCGTGCGCGTGCCCATGGCAAGGACGCGATCATCATCGAAGGCGTCGGCAACCTGATGACCCAGCTCGCACGCTGCTGCCAGCCGCTGCCCGGCGACGCGGTCGCGGGGTTCATCACGCGCGGCCGCGGCGTGTCGGTGCATCGCGCCGACTGCAAGCAGCTCGCGCGCCTGCGCGAACGCGATACCGGCCGCGTGATCGACGTCGAATGGGGCGAGCGCAAGGAGCTGACCTACGAGGTCAACGTCGTCGTGCGCGGCTACGACCGCAAGTGGCTGCACAAGGACGTCACCAACGTGATCGCCGCAGCCAACGCGCATCTGCTCGCGGTCAATACGCAGGTCGATGCGCGCCAGGGCCTGGCCGAAATGAATTTCGCGCTGCGCGTGACCGATTTCGGCCAGCTGAGCGGCCTGCTCGCGCGGCTGGCGACGGTGCCGAACGTGCTCGAGGCGCGTCGCGTGACCTGATCTTGGCGCGGAAGGAAGAACAGCCAAAGAGTGAACCACGAAGAACACGAAGGACACGAAGAAAGTAGTTTCTCTTTTTGCCTTCGTGTTCTTCGGGGTTCAATCTTTGATCTTCAGGTGCCCCATCAGTCGCGCCGCGCGCCCAAGGCGCCCGGGGGCCTTGTCCTGCGGCCTCGCGCCTGCATGGTATTCTGCAAATAGTCGAATGGCCGCGCCCGGCCGTCCCGGCTTCCCCGGTTTGCCAGCTTGGAAATGACAGGATCGTGATCGAGATTTCAGGCTACCGTCTGCTGCGTCAGCTTGGCCGCGGCGGCATGGCCACCGTGTATCTCGCGATGCAGGAATCGGTCGATCGCGAGGTCGCGCTCAAGGTGATGTCGCCCGCGCTGCTGGCCGACCCGAATTTCGGCGAGCGTTTCCTGCGCGAGGCGAAAATCGCCGCCAAGCTGCACCATCGCCACGTCGTCGGCATCCACGACGTAGGCCGCGCCGGCGACTACCACTACATCGCGATGGAATATCTGAGCGGCGGCGCGGTGCTGCACAAGGACGGCAATCCGCGCGCGGTGCCGTTCGCGCTGCGCGTAATCCGCGAGATCGCCGCCGCGCTCGACTACGCGCACAAGAAAGGCTTCGTGCATCGCGACGTCAAGCCGGACAACATCCTGCTGCGCGACGACGGCTCATCCGCGTTGACCGATTTCGGCATCGCGCGCGCGCTCGACTCCGCCGCGCGCATGACCAAAACCGGTGCCGTGGTCGGCACGCCGCACTACATGAGCCCCGAGCAGGCGCGCGGCCGGCCGATCGACGGGCGCTCGGATCTGTACAGTCTCGGCGTGGTGCTGTTCGAGCTGCTGGTCGGGCGCGTGCCGTACCTGGCCGACGATTCGCTCGCGATCGGCATCATGCACATCAGCGAGCCGGTGCCGGAACTGCCCGATTCGATCGCGACGCTGCAGCCGCTGATCGCGCGCATGCTCGCCAAGGCACCCGAAGACCGCTTTCAGGATGGCCAGGAAATCGCCGTCGCGATCGCCGATGTCGAACGCCGCATCGGCGACGGCACGCTTGGCGACCTCGATCGCGCGCCACCAGGATTCCATCGCGAAGCCACCAGCGTCGACACCTTCGTACCGCCGACGCCGCCGATTTCGGCGACGCGCGACAGCGGTGGCGGCAGCACCAACACGCCGCGCGAACGGGCGGAACCGAATATCGGCCGCCTCGACGAGATCGTCGCCGCGGTCGGCGACGACATCATGCGCGCCGAGCGTTCCGCGCGCTCCTCGCCGGCGCTGCGCGTGCGCAGCCGTCGCTGGCTGGCAGCGGCCGCCGTCGTCGTCCTCGTCATCGGCGCCGCCGCCGCGTGGAAATATCAGGACCGCTTGCGCCTGCTGCTGCCGCGCACCGAATTCAACGACACGCTGACGCGGGCGCAACGCGCGCTCGACGAAGGCCGCCTGACCGGCAACCAGGGCGACAGCGCGCGCGAACTGTTCCAGGCCGCGCGCGCACAGGATCCCGACAACGACATCGCACGCGCCGGGCTCGAACGCGTCGGCCAGAAACTGGTCGAGCACGCCGAAGACGCGCTCAAACGCAACGATCTCGTCGCCGCACACCAATCGCTGGATGCGGCGCGCGAACTGCTCGGCGGCGGCACCGCGGTGGACACGCTCGCGCAATCCCTGACCCAGGCCGAGGGGCGCGGCACCGAAACCGGGCAGCTGCTCGATCAGGCGAAGGCAGCTCTCGACGCGGGCCGCGTGATCGGCGACGACGGCTCCGCGGCGTTGTACAAGCGTCTGCTTTCCGCGGACGGTACGAACGCGCTGGCCCAGGCGGGCTTGCAGAAATCGGCGGACGTGCTCGCCGGCCAGGCGCGCACGGCGTTCGCGGCCAGGGACTTCGCCACCACCGCGGCGCGCGTCGACGACATCGCGCGCATCCTGCCCTCCTATCCCGCGCTGACCGAATTGCGCGGGCAGCTCGCGCAATCGCGCGAGGCCGCACGCGCCGCGCTCGACGAGACGCTGCAGCGCGCGGAAGAGCAGGTGCGCGCGGGACGCCTGAGCGGCGGTACCGACAGCGCGCTCGAGTTGTTCCGCGGCGTGGTCAAGCAGGATCCGGCCAACGTGCGCGCGCGCGCCGGCCTGCGTCGCATCGCGCTGGCGTTCGTCATGCAAGGCAACGCCGCGGTCGAGGACAACAATACGGGCGCGGCGGACAAGCTGCTCGCGAGCGCAGCCGAGCTGGCGCCCGATCTGCCCGAGTTGCGCGAGGCACGCATCAACCTGCGCGAACTGCGCGAGCGCATCGACATCGATGCGCAGCGGCCGACATTGACCGCCGCGGATACGGACCGCGTGCACCAGCTCGTCGCCGAGGCGGGCCAGGCGATCACCGCCGGCAACCTGATCATTCCGCCCGGCGTCAGCGCATACGACAAGTACCGCGCGGCGCTCGCCATCGACGGCAACAACCGCGAGGCGCTCGACGGCATGGCCGGCCTGCCCGCACGCGCCAAGGATCTTTTCGGCCAGGCGCTCACGGACGGCACGCCGCAACGTGCGCGCGCGCTG
>Ga0193716_1002034_pt1 | contig 11560 bp, 11 predicted proteins | sample U2c1metaG_FD_145901 | JGI IMG/M metagenome (GOLD analysis project Ga0193716, IMG submission 145901) | Soil microbial communities from a riparian zone of the East river system, Colorado, United States - U2c1 | ecosystem: Environmental > Terrestrial > Soil > Riparian zone | place: USA: East River...
CTGTCGGCGATCGCCCGCCGTCACGGTGTCACGAGCGCCGTAGTGACATCCCCGGGTCGACACGATTGGCCCTTTGCCGCAGCCGCATTCGCCGATGCCCTCCCCTGGCTGGCGGGTCAGCTCGGCACACCCGGAGTGCCACGCGTCGGCTTTCCGGCACCAGCCTCCGAGCTCGCTTCCGGCGAGAAGGTCGCGGGAAGCTAGCCTGTGGCGGACTGTTTCAATCTCAGTCCGGGATCGCCGCCGCGTCGGGCACGACCACCGCGAACAGGTCGGCGATGCCTGCCAAGCTTGCCGACTGGATGGTCGAGGCTGGTACCGATTCGCCTGCGACGCCCGGCAACGACCGGGTCGCGGTCGCGGCGGCCACCACGGTGGGCGCATAGCCGAGGTTGAAGGCGCCCCGCGCAGTCGAGTTGACGCACATGTGCGTCATGAAGCCGGCGATGACGAGATTCGACGCGCCGACCGCCTTCAGACGCTCCTCGAGATCGGTCTGCACGAACGAGTTCGGGTACTGCTTGACCACCACGGGTTCACCGTCGCGCGGCGCCACCCTGGCGACGATCGCGCCGCTCTCGCCGTCGACGTCGTACAGCGAACCCGGACCGTCGGAGTGCTGGACGTGGATCACCGGAATGCCCGCCGACCGGGCGCGGTCCAGCAAGGTCGCGGCCTCGTCGAGTGCGGCTTGCACGCCCTCGAGCTCCATCACGCCGTAGGTGTAGGTCTTCTGGCAGTCGATGAGGACCAGGGTGGAATCGGCCAGCGCCGCGGGCTCAAGGGGAAGCTCGGCCAGGGCGCGCAGCGTCGGGTTGCTCATGACGTCGAGCGTACTGCGACCTCAGTCAGCCCATCTGCGAACGATGTCGGCGCACACGTCGAGAGCCGTCTGGATCGCCGGTTCGCCGCGGTAGTCGAGCCGCGCAGTCGCGATGAACGCGAACCAGTCCTCGGTGCCGTTCTGATCGTAGCTGTGCTTCCAGTACTTCTGTTCTTGTTCACCCGGTGGCGCCCAACGCATTTCGTGCCCGCGGGCGAACTCGGCGACTGCCGCGAGCTGACGCACCTGTTCGGCCACCTCGGGCAGATGCCCGTCGTAGATCTCGCGTGCCGTCGGGTTGTCACCGAACGCGCGGAGGAAGTCCGCTTCGAGTGTCGGGGCTGCCGATGCGGATCCTGCGACGGCGTCCCAGATGGGCCGCGCGATGAATCCGTAGACGACGACGTCGCCGTCGAGCACGGTCGATGGCGGATAGACGTTGCCGTAGCGCTCCCAGCACGCGCAGGTCCGTTCGATGACGGAGAGCAAATCCTCGATGCCGTCGTCGTCGGTGAACATCTCGTAGTCCCCGTCGTACGTCTGGTCCTTGGCCATGAACCTGCCGCTGCGGTACTGCGGCGCGAAGAAGTCGTACACCAACTCGGTGTTGCGACCTTCGTCAATCGACCAGATGGTCCCGTAGCCGTTGTACTCGCCGCTGATCCCCAACGTGACCGGCTCGTACCCGGTGGCCGTGCGCCGCAGGATGACCGCAGTCGCGCCGACCCGATCGACGCTGACGCCGGTCAACATGCACGTGCAATCGTAGAAACCCACCACCGAAATTCTGCCACCGCCGCAGGGCAGGTCGATGCGGCGATTAGCGAGTGGTGACCGCCAGCACGGCGTCGGCCAACTCCGGTCGGCACACGATGAGGTCGGGCAGCGACACGTCGGCCTGGTTGTAGATCAACGGCGAGCCATCGATGCGGGAGGTGAACAGACCTGCTGCCCGGGCCACGGCGACCGGCGCCGCAGAGTCCCACTCGTACTGACCGCCGGCGTGCACGTAGACATCGGAGATGCCCTGCACGACCGACGAGACTTTGGCTCCCGCCGAGCCCATTTCGACGAGCGTGCCGTCCAGAGCGTCGCGGACGGCCAGCGCCACCGGGGGTGGGCGGGTGCGCGAGACGACGATCCGTGGGGTGGCAGGCGCGGCGGGCGGCGCGGCGACGTCCGGGGTGGCCAGGGTGACGCCTTGGGCGGGCAGCGCGACGGCACCCGCCACCAACTCCCCCGCTTCCCACAACGCCACGTGTACGGCCCAGTCCTCCCGGCCGAGTTCGGAGAACTCACGCGTGCCGTCGAGCGGGTCGACGATCCACACCCGGTTGGCGCTCAGCCGTGCCGAATTGGCCTTCTCTTCTTCGGAGGCCTCTTCGGAGAGCACCGCGTCCTCGGGGCGTTCTGCAGCAAGGGCTTTCATCAGATATTCGTGAGCGCGCCTGTCCCCAGCGTCCTTTCGCTCGGAGGCGGTGGCTTCGGCGAACTCGATGCGCACGCCCAGCAGCAGTTCACCCGCCTCGGTGGCTAGCCGTGCCGCCAGCTCGTGATCGGTCATCGCGGCGCGCTGATCATGTCGATGACCTGCTGTGCCAGCGCCTCCACCGACTGATCCGGGGTGAGGCGAAGGTCCGGCTTCTTCGGCCGCTGATACGGGCTGTCGATACCGGTGAAGTGGGTGATCTCCCCCGCCCGCGCCTTCGCGTAGAGGCCCTTGGGATCACGGCGTTCGCAGTCCTCAAGCGGGGTGTCGCAGAACACCTCGAAGAAGTCGTAACCCTGGTCGGCGTGCACCTTGCGGGCCAATGCGCGGTGCTCAGCGAGCGGACTGATGGCGGGCACCAGCACGATCTGCCCGGAGTCGGCGAGCAGCGTGGCGATGTGAGCCAGCCTGCGGAGGTTCTCGGCGCGGTCGGCCATCGAGAAACCGAGGTCGGCGTTGAGTCCGTGGCGCAGGTTGTCGCCGTCGAGAACGTAAGCGGGACGCCCGCTTTCGAGCAACTTCTGCTCGACCAGCATCGCCACCGACGACTTACCAGAACCGGACAGCCCGGTGAACCAGACCGTGCTCCCCCGCGACAGGCGGTCCTGCGCGGTGACGAGGTTCTGGTGCCGAATGGCATTGGGGCTCGCCGTCCGGCCTGCGGCAGGTGACGTGTCGCGGACCATGCCCGCGGCGACGGTGCCATTGGTGTCGGGGTCGATCAGGATGAACGATCCGGTGGCGGCGTTGCGCGAATACTCGTCGAGCAGTAGCGGCACCTGCGTGCGCAGCGTGACGCGTCCGAGTTCGTTGAGCTTCAACGCCGTAGCGCCTTTGTCGCGGTGCAGCGTATTGACGTCGAGCCGGTAGTCCAGCGCGGTCACCTTGGCGCGCGTCGTGCGGGTGGTGTGCTTGATGACGTAGTCGCGGCCCGGCTCCAGCGCCGTCTCGTCGGCCATCCAGCAGACGGTGGCGTCGAAGTCCTGAGTAGCGTGCGGCTGGTTGTTGACCCGCGTGATCATGTCGCCGCGGGAGATGTCGATGTCGTCGGCCAGGCTGATCGACACCGCCATCGGCGGAAATGCCTCGGCGACTTGACCGTTCGGACCCTCGATCACGGTGATGCGGCTGGTCTTGCCGGTCGGCAGGACCACGATCTCGTCACCGGGACGCATGACACCGCTGGCCACCGTGCCCGCGTAGCTGCGATGGTCGGCGTGCTCGCGGGTCTGCGGCCGGATCACGTACTGCACCGGGAACCGCACGTCGACGAGGTTTCGGTCGCCGGCGATGTAGACCTCTTCGAGATGGGTGAGCAGCGCCGGGCCCTCGTACCACGGGGTGAGTTCCGACTTGGTCACCACGTTGTCGCCGTTGAGCGCCGACAGCGGGATGGACGTCACGTCGTGGATGTCTAGCCGTGCGGCGAATTCGTGGAAGTCGTCGCGGATCTTCTCGAATCGCTCCTGATCCCAGTCGACCAGGTCCATCTTGTTGACCGCAAGCACGATGTGGCGGATGCCAAGCAGAGACGCCAGGAAGGCGTGCCGACGCGACTGCTCGAGCAATCCGTGTCGGGCGTCGACGAGCACGATCGCCAACTGGGCGGTCGAGGTGCCGGTGACCATGTTCCGGGTGTACTGCGTGTGCCCGGGGGTGTCGGCGATGATGAATTTCCGCTTGGCCGTGGCGAAGTAGCGGTAGGCGACGTCGATCGTGATGCCCTGCTCGCGCTCGGCGCGCAGGCCGTCCGTCACCAGGGCGAGGTCGGTGTAGTCGTTCCCGCGCTCCTTGGAGGTCTTCTCCACGGCGGCCAGCTGGTCCTCCATGACGGCCTTGGAGTCGAAGAGCAACCGACCGATCAACGTGGACTTGCCGTCGTCGACGGAACCCGCAGTGGCGATCCTCAACAGCGTTGCCATCAGAAGTAGCCCTCTCGCTTGCGGTCTTCCATGCCAGCCTCGGAGATCCGGTCGTCGGCGCGGGTCGCGCCCCGCTCGGTCAGCCGCGACACGGCCGTCTCGGCGATCACCTCGGACACCGTGCTCGCCGACGACTCGACGCATCCGGTGCACGTGACGTCGCCGACTGTGCGGAACCGCACGGTCTTCTCGACGATCTCCTCGTCCTTGCGCGGCTGCAGGTACTTGTGCACGGCCAGGAACATGCCGTCGCGCTGAAAGACCTTGCGCTGGTGGGCGTAGTAGATCGACGGCAGCTTGATCTTCTCGGCGCCGATGTAGGACCAGATGTCGAACTCGGTCCAGTTGGACAGCGGGAAGGCCCGGATGTGCTCGCCCTTGTGGTGCCTGCCGTTGTACAGGTTCCACAGTTCGGGCCGCTGCACCTTCGGGTCCCACTGACCGAACTCGTCGCGGAAGCTGAACACCCGCTCCTTGGCGCGCGCCTTCTCCTCGTCGCGGCGCGCGCCGCCGAATGCGGCGTCGAACTTGTTCTCCCGGATGGCGCGCAGCAGCGTGAAGGTCTGCATCGGGTTGCGCGACGGGATGGTCTCGACCACCCGGCCGGCATCGATGTCGTCTTGCACCTTGGCCACGACGAGCCGCACCCCGGACTCGGCGACTAACTCGTCGCGCGCCTGCAGTACTTCGTCGAAGTTGTGGCCGGTGTCGACGTGCATGACCGGGAACGGCAGCCGGCCTGGCCGGAACGCCTTGATGGCCAGGTGCAGCATGACGATCGAGTCCTTGCCGCCCGAGAACAGCAGGACCGGCCGCTCGAACTCGGCGGCGACCTCGCGGATGATGTGGATGGCCTCGGCCTCCAGCGACCGCAGATGGCTCAGCTCGTACCGGGCCGCCTGAGGATCGACGTCCTGGACTGCTGTCATGACTTCACCACTAAGTTGGTAGAGATGACCAAAATTGCAAGCATACCCAGGAATGTAGCGAACGGGTGATGCGGTGTCAATGCTTCTACTCGGGGCGGCAAGCCCGCGTCACGGCCCGATCACCGCACCGAGGTACTTCTGGCTCAGGGCCGCGTACGTGCCGTCGTGCTGCGCGATGTTGATCCACTGGTTGATCCACTGCTGCAGGTCACTTGCGGACCGCGGAACGAGATACGCCTTCTGCTCGAAGGTGAACGGGTGGTCCAGACTCTGGCCGCACAGTTGCCGGTCTTGATTGGCCTCCCAGCGGATCTCGCTGGCGTCGGTGATCATGACGTCAGCCGCATTGCTCGTGAGTTGCCCGAAGATCGTGTTGTTGTCCGGATAGGTCACGATCTGCGCATTGTGCAGGTGCTCCTTGTCGAAGTCGGCATTGGTGCCGCCGGGGTTGACCACCACTCGGACCCCTGGCCGGTCGATATCTCCCAGCGTCTGGAACTTCGAGGCATCTGCGCACCGGACGATGGCAGCTTTTCCATCACGCAGGTAGGGCTCGCTGTAGACGGCCTGCGTGGCGCGTTTGAGCGTGATGCTGATGCCTCCCATTGCGGCGTCACACTTGCTGTCCAGATCGCCGACCAGATTCGCCCACTTGGTCGGCACCAGCTCCAGCCGAACTCCCAACCGAGCGGCCATGTCGTGAGCCATATCGATGTCGAGTCCGCTCCAATTGCCCTCTGCGTCGCGATAGGTAAACGGGCGGTAGTCGCCGGTACTGCAGACACGGACCGTGCCGCGCTGCAGAACTTGCTGCAAGCCAGCCGTCGGCTGCGCCGTGGGAGCCGACGTCGTCGTCGAGTTGCACGCCGCAGTGAAGGCGAGCATGACGACCAACGCGGAGAACACGGCCATCCGGATCGACCTCATCCACTCATCCTCCACGTCGGTGATCCGTTACCCCAGAGGTAATTGATCGGCCCCCGATACTTGAGGCATGTCTCTTCCCGCAACCGCTCCCACTGGCGCCGAGATCATGGCCCAGTTCATCCCCCAGTCACCGTTCGTCGCGAAGCTGGGCGTCGTCGCCGAGGTACTCGACGCCGACGAGGTGCGGCTGCGGATGCCGTGGGACCCGACCAACGTCACGCTCGGCGACATGGTGCACGGCGGCGCCATCGCCGCACTGGCCGACGTCACCGTGATGGCGGCGGCGTGGGCAGGCGTCGAGGCAGCCCCGTCGCTGCGCGGGGTCACCGTCTCGATGGCGATGCAGTTCCTCGCCCCCGCAAGGGCGACCGACCTGATCGGCGTGGGCCGCGTGCTGCGGCAGGGCAGGTCGCTGGTCAACTGCGACGTCGAGGTGGTGACGCCGGACGGCCAGCTCGTCGCGAAGGCGATCGCGACGTACAAGGTCGGGTGATTTCGGCGCTCAGGGTGCGTCGCGAGACAGGTCGGATTCATGCGGCGACGCGACATCATCCGCGCGACTGTGCGACCTCATACGCCCTCTGCGGCGAGTCGCGGATGAATCCGCACGTTCGACCCTGAGCCCACGCGATCGAGGCGCTCAGTCGTTGGGCGTGATGACCGCGCGGCCCTGGATCTTGCCGTGGTGCAGCAGGTCATAGGCGTGCGCAGCATCGTCGAGCGAGAAGTGTTCGACCAGCATCTTGATCTTGCCGGCTTGGGCCAGGGTGACGACCTCGATGAGTTCGGGGATCGATCCCCAGAACGGTGATGCGACCGAGCACTCGTGCGGCGGGCTGTTGAAATTCACCGGCAAAGTTGCGTTGCCGACTCCGACGATGGTGAGGTGCCCGAGAACACGCGATACCTGGGCAGCCATCGTGAGCGTCGGGCTGACCCCGACCAGGTCCAGCACCAGTTCGGCGCCCTGTCCGCGGGTGATGTCCCTGATGCGCTTGACGGCATCGTCGCCGGACACCAGCCCCTCATCGGCACCCATCTCCTTGGCGATCTTCAGTTTGTCGCCGGAAGTGTCCACCGCGACAACGGTTGTCGCACTGCTGAGCGCCTTGAGCACCTGGATCGCCATCTGGCCGAGTCCGCCTGCACCGATCACCACCGCCGTCGAACCCGGTCCCAGCAGATGCACGGAACGCTTCACGGCGTGATAGCTCGTGAGGCCCGCATCGGTAAGCGGGGCCGCCTCACGCGGATCCAGGCCGCCCAGCGGGATCAGATAGCGGGTAGCCGGAACGAGGACGTATTCGGCCATTCCGCCGTCGGTGCCACCGAGGCCGCCCGGGCTCGGCTTTCCCATTGTCTCGCAGTAGTTCTCCATTCCCTGCCGACAGTTCATGCACAGGCCGCACCCCCACGGCCCATACACGATGACGGGATCGCCTTGCGCGAAACCCGTTGCGCCAGGCCCCATCTTCTCGACCCAACCCGCGTTCTCGTGCCCAAGCGTGAAGGGCAGCGTGAACGACCGTGACCCGGCCGGAGCTTCGAGGAGATGAAGATCCGAGTGGCACGCTCCCGCGCCGCCGACCTTGACCAGCACCTCCCCCGGGCCTGGGTCTGGCACCGGGACATCACGAAGTTGGCCCGGCTGTTGCCATTCGACGAACTGAAAGGCCTTCACCGTCAGCCGATCCGGTCGAACTCGACCTGGAGATGCAGCGGCCCGCGGAAGATCTGGTTCTGCCGGTAGGGCGGCGGGTCGACGACCAGCCGCGGATTCTCGACGCGTCGCAGGAACGTCTCCAACGCGATGTTGACCTCGAGACGTGCCAGTGGACCACCGACGCAACTGTGCACTCCGCGACCCCAGCCCACGTGTTGGTTGTCCTGGCGCTGGATGTCGAACTTCTCGGGGTCGGGGAATCGCTTGGGATCGCGGTTGGCCGCGCCGTACAGCAGGTGCACTGCCGAGCCCGCGGGAATGACGGTCCCGCCCACCTCGACATCGGCGGTGACGCTGCGGCTGGGGAAGAACTGAACTGCGGACTGCAGCCGAAGCACCTCCTCGATGGCCTTCGGGATGAGTTCTGGCTTCTCGCGGAGCAATTCGAGCGACTCGGGGTGACGCAGTAGGAGCAGCACACAGTGTGCGATGGTGTTGACCGTCGAGTCATGCCCGGCGATCAGCAGCAGCATCGCGTTGGCCGCGGCCTCTTGCGGTGTCATCGGCCCGTCCGGACCGTCCTTGTCGTTCACCAGCTTGGACAGCACGTTGTCCTGTGGATCCGTCAGAAACCCCTGTATCAGCTCGGCCATATAGGCCGTTAGTGCAGCCGTACTTTCCTTGCCCTTCTGCGCGCGGGCCCGGCCTTCTTCGGTCGCGGCGTCCGGGCCCATGTCGGCGCCCGCCATGAAGTCGAAGATCCAGCCGTGGAAGGTGGGCTCGTCCTTCAACGGGACACCGAGGATCTGGCAGATCACCGCGACCGGCACCGGATACGCATAGTCGTCGACGACGTCGAAGACGTTGGCGCCCTTGGCCTTGATCGCGTCCAGCGAGTCGTTGCACAGCGCCTGGATGTCGGTCGCCATGTTGGGGATGACGTTGGGGGAATGCGGCGGCGCGAAGTGTCGCATCACCTGCCTGCGCTGCTTGTCGTGCTTGGCCGGGTCGGACACGATCAGGCTCGGTTCCCTGCCGTATGCCTGCATGTGCTCGGCACCGACGTCGGGCTGCGCGTGAGCTGCCGGCTGCGCCGAGATGGGGCTACGGCTCATGTCGGAGCTGACGTGCGGGTCGTGAGCCAACGCGAGGAGCTCGCGGTATCCGGTGACCACGTAGACCTTGTCGGCCACCTGTACGACGGGCGTCTTGCGAAGTTCGTCGAAGAACCGGTACGGGTCGTGGCGGTTCTCGTACTTCATCGCCTCGGTCCAGGCGGTCTCTGCGGTTGTCATGGCTACTCTTCTCTAGCGGCTCTTGGCGCGGAACTCGGCGCCGCGGGATGTTGGATCATGACCGGTGAGAACAACATCCGGAATCCCGGTCGGTTCGCGCGGATCGGGGAATCGGGCCGACATCACCTCGGAGTTCGTAGGAACGTCGTAGCCCGGCGGCGGGGGTGGGAACGGCGCAGACTGTTCGATGAGCCTGGCGTAGTACTCCAGCCACTTGCCGTGGTTGAAGGTGAGCGCCCCGACGATGCGACCGTTCTTTCCAAAGGCAGCGGCGAAGCGGAGATCCTCGACGGAGCCCTGGGTGAACACGATCTCGTCGCCGAAGGAGCACACGCCGCAGCCCTTGATGTTGACGCCGAACTGGCCGGACCAGAACTGCGGCAGCGGCAGGTGCGGGCGGCGTCCCATCTCGAGGTTGACCATGTTGTGGGCCGCCGTCTGGGCGCCCAGTACCGCGGCGTCCACGTGCTCGATGGACATGAACTGATACTCGTAGAGCACGTGCGGCGCCCGCGCGATGTCGCCTGCGACGAAGATGTTGTCGGTCACCACACCGTTGATGTCGAAGGCACGGCAGCCGGCATCGCACGCCACACCCCAGAACCCGGTGGCGAGTTCAGCACCTTCGAGCCATTCGACGTTGCGGATCGAACCCAGCGACGCGACCACCACGTCGACGTCGAGCGTGGTTCCATCGGAGAGCTTCGCGCGCCGGACGTGTCCGTCGGCGTCGCCTTCCAGCGCGTCCACTGCGACACCGGTACGCAGGTCGACTCCTGCGTCGCGCTGCATCTTGGCCGCGATGTCACCGATCACTCCGCCGAGCGCACCGACCAGCGGTGCGCTGGCTCGCTCCGCGACCGTCACGTCCAGTCCGAGATCACGGCACACCGACGCCATTTCGGAGCCGATGAAACCCGCGCCGACGATCAGCACCCGCTTCGGACGGGCCTTCAACGCCGCCTGCAACTCGGCCGCGTCATCGCTGGTGCGCAGCGTGTACAGACCCTTCAGCTTGGCCTCTTCTGCGTTGAACCACTGCCGGGATCGGACGCCGGTGGCGATCAGCAAGCGGTCGTAGGGCACCTTCTCCCCGTTGGCCAGCAACACCTCGTGGTTGTCACGGTCCAGCCCGGTCGCCGCAACGCCAAGGCGCCAGTCGGCGTCGATCGCCCGCATGCGCGGCAGCTTGGTGTTACCCGCGGGCACCCAACCCTTCAGCACCTGCTTGGACAGCGGCGGGCGATCGTACGGCTCGTGCACCTCGTCGCCGATCAGTGTCAGCGATCCGGTGAATCCTTCGTCCCGCAACGCTTCCGCGGCGCGCAGCCCGGCCAGCGACGCACCGACGATGACGATGCGGCCCGTGGCCTTGAAACTGGTGACCAGATCAGAGACGAGCGACGCCGTCGTCATTTCGTCGTCCGGTCCGATGGCGGATCCATCTCCGCGATGATCGCCTGAACGGGGCAGGACGCCACCGCCCGCGCGACCTGCTGACGTTGCGAGTCATCGGGATTCGGATCGTAGGCGAGCGCTTCCTCCCCTTGCAATTGAAGGACGTCCGGCGCCAGCGGGACGCATTGCGCGTATCCCAGACAGCGATTCAGGTCGACGACGATGCGCATGCTTGATCGGCTCCTTCTCAACCGGCGCTGAGGGCTGGTCAGCGCAGCTCCCGAGATTCGGGGGAACGGCGCTGACGGTACGGTAAATAAGGCTCCCGAACGGGGCTTTCAGCACAGTCGTCGCGCCCGCAAAAAGAGCCCGAGGTCGCCGGTGTTCGGTCGATCCCTACATCGGCGCGTTGGCCGGCTGGAACGCCCCGGAGCCGTCGTCATCCTCTTCGGCGCGGATCACGTGCACGACGGCGTTGATCAGGGCCAGGTGGGTGAACGCCTGAGGGAAGTTGCCGAGATGCCGACCGGTGCGCGGCTCGATCTCCTCGGCGTAGAGATGCAGCGGGCTGGCGAAGGACAGCAGCCGCTCGCACAGATGTTTGGCCCTGCTGATCTCACCGATCTCCACGAGTGCCGACACCAGCCAGAACGAACAGATGGTGAACGAACCCTCCGCGCCGGACAACCCGTCGTCAGTCTCCTCGGTGCGGTAACGCAGCACCAGTCCGTTCTCGGTGAGCTCGTCGGCGATCGCCAGCACCGTCGCACGCAGCCGCGGATCGTCGGACGGCAGGAAGCGGTTGAGTACGGCCAACAACAGCGAGGCGTCCAAGGCGTCGTCGCCGTAGCGCTGCGTCAGCGCGCCGCGCGAATCGACGCCGTTGGCCAGGATGTCGGCCTTGATCTCCTCGGCGATCACCCGCCACTGCTGGGCGAAGGTCCTCTCGTTGTGCAGTTCTGCCAGTTTCGCGCCACGGTCGAGCGCCACCCAGCACATGATCTTGCTCGAGGTGAAGTGCTGCGGCTCGCCACGCACCTCCCAGATCCCGCGGTCGGGTTCACGCCAGTGCTCGATGGCCTCTTCGACCTGATTCTTGAGCACGGGCCACAGC
>Ga0193716_1002035_pt1 | contig 11559 bp, 11 predicted proteins | sample U2c1metaG_FD_145901 | JGI IMG/M metagenome (GOLD analysis project Ga0193716, IMG submission 145901) | Soil microbial communities from a riparian zone of the East river system, Colorado, United States - U2c1 | ecosystem: Environmental > Terrestrial > Soil > Riparian zone | place: USA: East River...
CTTCCTATCGCCCATCGGCTTGCACCTCTCGATGCCTGGACTCACCGGGCTTACGTTACCCAGGCTGCCATTCTCGGGGAGATCGGGCCTGCTTATTTGGGTGCAGTAGGCATCATCGCGCTTGTGCTTCTGTTTTGGGTCAGCTTTCGCACCGCCGTTATTGGGAAAGACGCAAACGTGCCCTCACATTTTTGGCTTATTTTGTGGATCGTTTTTTTCTCGGTCATAGGCGGCATCAATAGCGGGCTTGGACTTTTTGGAATTATCCTGTTCAGAGGCTCGAACCGTTATTCCATTGTCATACTCGCTGTCGCCCTCCTTTTCTTAGTGAAGTATCTAAGCGCCCGGGTCGGCCGGGCTCGGCCCATCGCCGTGGCGGCTCTTGCCGGCATCGTAACCTGTGTAGCGTTCCTCGATCAAAGCCCGAAGCCGCCGACACGCGCGGCGATTAATAAGGTCCGCGCCCTGACTGTCTCGGACGGCCAGGTTGTCTCGGCACTGGAGGCTGCGTTGCCCGCGAAGGCCATGATATTCCAACTCCCCGTCCATCCCTTTCCTGAAGCCGGCCCCGTTCGGGAGATGGGCGACTATGAGCATTTTCGGCCATACCTTCAATCCCATTCGCTCCGCTTTTCCTATGGTAGCACCAGAGGTCGAACGCGTGAACGGTGGCAGGCTGAGGCCGAGCAAATGGACGCCGGAAGGTTAATCAGTACCCTGGAAAGCTATGGCTTCTCCGCGATCCTGATCAATAAGAAGGCCTACGAAGGAAGGTCGCCTCGCCTTTTGGCTGAACTGGCGGCGGCTGGACGGCCGGAAATCCTGTGCGAGTCCAATGATCTCGTTTGTATTGCTCTCCACCCGTTGTCCAAACCGATCCTGCCCCCGTAATTGAACGGCAATTGCATCTCCGTGACTCTACCGCCAATCGTTTGCCTTGTCGCGGTGACGTCCCGCTTCGCCATATCGACACTCTAGGCATACGAGATTTTGATCTCTTTCTCAGCCGCTGACACAATTCCTTCCAATTGTTCTTTAGAATCAGCCACCGCCAAGAGATATCCAGGCCTGCTTCGCCCGTCTCTTATTATTGCTATCGTGTCTCCGGGCTTGCGCTCAATATTTAAGTCCAGGATGCCACTGATTTCGCGGGCTGCCGCCACGCCTTCAATCGATCTGATCGTCCCGGGTCTCAACATGAGAAATTTGAGCATGCCTGGCCTATCTTTCGTAAAGACGATTTCTTTACTTATCCCAAACGCCTGAAGAAACAAATACTCCATTACGTCAAAACCCTTCATCGCGGGGATCAAGTGGGTAATGACATTGCTGCCGCATCCCCTTACTGCAAGTTCGATAAGACGGACGGAGGTGGCTTTCACTATAATCTCCACATGAATGATGCCGCTTTTGATTCCGAACCCGCGCACCAATTTCTGAATGAATTGGTGGATCGCGCAAACCTGCTCGTTGGAATAGTTACCGGGGTAATTGAGTTGCAGGTCGTAACGGTAAGGCAGTGGCGACTTCTGCTTGTCGCAGATCCCCAGCACTACCGGCTCACCCTCTTCGACTAACGCCTCTACCGATCCCTCCGTTCCATTCATTAATTCTTCGATAAGAATTTCTCCGGTGAGAGACGCTTTTTCGCATTCAGGGAAACGACTCTGTAGCTCGAGTGGGTTGTCCACGACTGAAACCCCACGACTCGAGCAATTGTCGACCGGCTTCATGACAACGGGAAAACCAATTTCACGAGCTGCCGCTAGAGCGTCCTCCAAATTCCGGCCAGTGAAGTACCGCGGGCCTCCAACCCCGGACGCCTTTGCCCTATCCCGCATCACGCGCTTGTTTGTTGCGGTCAAAGCCACTTCCGGGCTGTGATACCGGAGCCCGAGTCTGTCCGCTATATATGCGGCCGCAGGGACGCCGATATCAGCGGATGTGAAGATGGCTTCCACCCGGTTCTCCGATGCAAACGCGAGAGATCGTTCTTGGTCTCGCAAATCAATTCGGCGGAACACGTCCGCCAGGGGTGCGCCAGGGGCGCCATCTTCCCAGTCAGTTGCAAAGACCTTTAACCCGAGCTCTTTCGCCTTCCAGATATAAGGTGCTTGCCAAGCCCCGGCCCCCAGAATGAGTATTCTTCTTCCACTCAAGCCGAGTGTCATCAGCTAGCTTTGGGGGCCTTCTCCAAGTCCACCGCATCTCGAATGGCAGCGTTGTCGGCCAACTTATTCGTCGCAAAAAGTAGCATCCATCTTCCCTCAAAGGAGAGCCAGTCAACGGAAGCTTCCGGATCGATCTTCTCGACTCCGTGAGGGATCACCGCATTGAAATAAACGACGTCGCCGGGTTCCGAAACGTCGTCCAGGTAGATTTTATCGCCCTTGGCGTTCTCCGCGTAGGCTCCCCCTTTTTTGAAGTCCTTTCCCTTCGTCGACATGGTCAGGGTTGGGACTGATAACTGATGATGATCCACCGGATCGCTATGCTTGTTTAGTCCTCCGGTTCCCTTGGGATAGAACTGGAAAGCCAGACGTGAAGTGCAGCCGTCTTCGGGCTCCATCCCCAGAAACCTGTCTCGGGGGTTACCACTCAGAAGATTCTTCATATAATAGACCGGCCGGGCCAGCTCGAAGAGATTGAAGACATCCTGGTTCCAGGGGAAAAAAACAAATTGATGGAAACAACCCTGAACGAAGGCGCGTGGATCCCACAGATTCATGCGATGAAAATTCGGGGAGCCCTTCTCAATCCTCTTGTAGTTCGGCAACGATCCCCAACCTATCCTGGTCAGATAGTCGATCATCCTGTCGATTAAAGCTTTCTCGAACACCTTTTTTGCGATGTACACATCCCCTTCTTGAATGTTTTTTCGCATTTCCGAAATCTGATGCTCGTCGTCGATCGCTTCAGCGTGATTGTCCAAATAAATTACGTTCCGTGCAAACATGTCAGTATTTTCTCTTGGTTGCCGCCATAACTACCAAGACTCGGCGGATTACGCGCCGCTTGGCATCTTGGTGTACTGAAGGCTGGAATACGCCCATGACAACCCTCAATTTCTCGAAAACATCGTCTCGCCATTACCCAGCCCGTTGGTGCGGCGAAAGGTTTCCGGCGCAGAAAGGTTTGGCCCGCAGATTGCCGCCATCCCTCGAAGCTGGGGCGATTCAAGGACGGCTCACGTATCGGCCTCGATCCCTTTTGCCCGGGCTGCCTGTTTTCGCGGTTCGAATCTCGACGGCCCCTTAAATTCTGATAAGTTTTAGGGGTGAACGCGAACTCCAGCACGGTTGAGATTCTCGACTGTACGATACGGGACGGGAGCTACGTGATCAATGGCGCTTGGACTCACGATGACGTGAGCAATATTGTTCGAGAGTTATCCGCCGCGGGGTTTCGCTATATCGAAGTCGGAAACGGAATTGGTCTTGGCGCTCATCGGAAGAAAGTCTCCTCCATATGCAGTGACGCGGAATATGTCCTGGCGGCTGCGGCCAACAAGGGAAAGGCAAAAATCGGTGTCTTTTTCATTCCGGGCACAGGCAATGTGCAAGACATCGAGGACTTTCACGCGAACGGCGGCGACTTCATCCGGATCGGGACCAACGTATCCGATAGCGATGACGCGGAAGAATATATCCAATTTGCAAAAAAGCTTGGCTTGGAAGTGGGATATAATTTCATGAAGTCCTACACAGTACCGCCGTATGAATTGTGTCTGAGGGCGAGTCGGGTTGAACGCTTTGGAGCGGATTGTATCTCGCTGGTGGACAGCGCCGGCGGTATGATGCCGAAGGAAGTCGCTTGTTATGTCAGCCGAATGAGGGAGTGCCTCGAGGTGAAAGTAGGTTTCCACGGCCACAACAACCTGCTCATGGCTAACGCCAACAGCCTGGCGGCCATCGAAAATGGGGCGGACGTAGTCGATACCACCCTCATGGGCATGGGCCGGGGTGCGGGAAACGCCCAGAGTGAAACGATGCTCGTCCTCTTGAAGAAGGCCGGGTTTCGCGTCGAGATCGATGCCCTGAAAGTGTCGAAGATCAGCGAAAAGTATATTCTTCCAAAGACAAGCAAACTGAAGGGCTCCGATGGCTTGGAGCTCGTCCTCGGCTACGCGCTCTTTCACGACTCCTATCTGAAGCTCATCGACACGTACGCCGAGAAGCACAAGATTGATTACCAGGACCTAATCGTAGAGGTGAGCAATATTAATAAGGAAAATCCATCCGAGCAGTTGATCGCCAATGTCGCTCAGCAGCTTGCGGAGAAGAGAAAGGTGAAGGTCTTCTTTCCTAAATTCTATCATAAGGACGTTCGATAAATGGATTTCGCTGCTTTTAAATCAACATATCGCGAGAGGATCGAAGCCACGCAATTCCTCGTCGAACAAACAAACAAGAGTTCAGTTCTGGTAATCCAACAGTTTCCTACAGCCCGCGACACGGAAATTTTGCTTCCGGCTGTCCGTGAAAGCATTTCCAATGTCATCGCCTTCGTGGAACTTGGAAACCTCGAGACGCTGAAGCACGCCCTCGGGGAAGCTGACGGAACGTTCGACGCTATCGCCATGGATTCGGACATCAAGCACGAACATTCCGATGCCTTGATCGATTACGTGAAGAATGCCGTCATCAAAGGAAAGGTTTTTTACTACAGCGATACCAGCGTTTGGGCTGAGTCTGCCCTTACGTTTGTTCAGAACATCGAAAGTGGTCTGAAGAATAAGAACATCCTTGTCACGGGCGCGGGTATTCTCCTGGCCAAATTGTTGAATAACTTGTCGGATTATGGCGCCAACCTCTTTTATCTGCCAGGGCCGGATCCCGTTCAAGATGTGTTGCTCAACGCGGCCTCTGCGGGTGGTTCGTCCAAGACTTTCCGCATGATCGATGATTTTTCCGATCTCAGCGGGATCGGCTTGGTTATAGGGGCGTCAATCAAGCAGGTCAGCGCCGACGACGCTCTCGCGGAACGATTGCCGAGGGGCATTAACATTTATGATATGGGAATCGGCAATTTCTCCGCGGATTTTATCGTTGCCGCACGGGGGCGTGACCACCAGATGTACCGTCTCGATAATCGGGCCGGGATTTCGAGCATGGTGTTGTCGCTGTTCGAGACCGATTATTTGATCAGCAAAATGATGGGATCTGTCTGTATCAAGGACGTTCAGCTGGTCTCGGGAGGCATTCTTGGCCCGAAGGGCGCCATCATAGTCGACAACGTTTATCAACCTACTCACGTCATCGGCATTGCGGATGGGAAAGGCCGCGTGAACTTTAGACCTGAAACGACGAAGGAAAGCGACGACTTGCAGTTTGTGAATCGCCTCATTGCTGCTATCTAGAAAACTTCATGCGGTCGGCTCCTCAACTTGAAACTTCCAACGACCGGCGAGGGCCAGTAACTGTCGGCAAACGATGAAGCCAGCAGAAACTCAACTCGTTATTGATCGCTACAACAAGCGCCTCTCGCAATTCGGCCACGATCCTCGGACGCTCGGCTGGACGAAACGCAAAGAGGATTTGCGGTTCCACATCCTTCTATCGCACTGGAACTTGCGGGATTCGACGATCCTGGATTTCGGATGCGGATTCGGCGACATGTCCAAATACTGCGAGAAAGTGGACTCGACGATCCGGTATGCGGGGGTGGACATTAATGCGCAGCTAATTGCCGAGGGAAAGAAATGCTTTCCTGGCGCTGATCTTCTTTCGCTGAATGCCTTTGAAGAAGGGCTACCAGGGCAATACGACTACATCTTCTCCTCGGGTGTTCACAATTTCAAACTTGAGGATAACTGGCGATTTATCCGCGAGACGTTTGCTTTGTTCGACAAGCACGCGAAGAAAGGTTTCGCGTTGAATTTCCTTTCCAATCGCGTGGAATACGCGTTGATAGACACCTATCATGCGGATCCGGTCCGCATCGTCGCCCTAGCTTACAGCTACTCCAACAGGGTCACGCTGAGGAATGACTACATGCCCTTTGAGTTTACCGTCTTCATCGATAAGGAAACGGGGTTCGACAAGAACTACACCGTTTATCCCGATTTCATGAGATTTGTTACGCCCTAACGCCTTATCAAAATCTTCGACTGTCACGCGCATCTTGAAACCGGCCTGGGCGGCTACGACCTGGCCGTCCAGAAAAGGAACGTTATCTTCAATGACATGGGGTCATTCGAGCAACAGAGCAAAGACGTGCCGCAGGGCGACGCAATAAGCCTTATCTTGGAACCAAAGCGTTTCGAGTTCGTCGAAGAATTACTAAGACTGAACAAGATTCACGCTCTCAAAATTCATAGCCGGCGACAAAAGATTCGGGCTGAGGATTATCGGTCGTTCTACTCCAAGTTCGAACTGCTTCCAACCGGTGTTCCAATAATTGTCGATTCCTTCTATTACGGTTCAGAAATGGATTACCAACCGAATTTGGAAGAAACGGTGAAAATGATCAAAGCTTTCCCGAGTTTGAAGTTCGTGATCGCGCACGCGGGCGGGTACGAACTGCTAAGATATTTTTTCCACCTCCGAGAGCTGCCCAACGTCTGGTACGATCTCTCTTTCAGTCTGCAATACCTGAATGATTCCTCAGTGTTCCTAGACCTCCGTAAGCTGGTTCGATTTACGGATGATCGCAAAATCATGTTCGGCAGCGATTATCCTTACGCCGCCCCGAAAAGGCAGCATGGAATCTTGGGATCCCTGCTCGAGGAACTTTCTTTCACTGATCAGCAAATAGAAAGAATTTTCTTTGCGAACGCCGAGGCTTTGTTTTTCGGCGCCGGTCATTACCAAGCGAAAGGCGAAGCATGAGGCTTTCGATCGTAAGTACGCTCTACCGGTCTTCGCCTTATTTAGACGAATTTTATGGCCGAATAAGAAGGGCGGCCGACACGTTGACGGGCGATTTCGAGATGATTTTGGTGAACGATGGTTCGCCGGATGATTCCCTCGCGGTCGCACTTCGCCTTCGCGAGACGGATCCGCGGATCGTGATCGTTGACCTTTCGCAGAATTTTGGGCATCACAAGGCCATGATGTGCGGCCTTCGCCGGGCTCAAGGCGAACTTGTATTCCTTGTCGACTGCGACCTCGAGGAGGAGCCGGAGCTTCTCATCGCGTTTCATGAGAAATTGATGGCGACCGGCGCCGATGTTATCTACGGCGTCCAGCAAAAACGAAAGGGCCATTTATTTGAGCGAGTCAGCGGAGCTTTGTTTTTTAAGGTTTTTAATTTCTTCTCCACACATCCCATCCCGGCCAACCACCTTACGGCTAGGTTAATGACTCGACGTTACGTTGCTTCGCTGTGCGAGCATAGGGAAAGAGAGTTCGTGATGTCCGGTCTATGGGCGCTGACCGGATACGTTCAGGTTGCTATTTCGGTAACGAAACACCATAAACCTTCCAGCGCCTACGGCTTGCGGCGAAAATTCGCTCTTCTGGTAGACGCCATCACTTCCTTCAGTGCCAAACCGCTCGTTCTTATTTTTTACACCGGATGCATCCTTGTGACTATTTCCGGGCTCGCCGCTCTTGATCTGATTATCCGACGCCTATTTTTCGGCGTTTTACTCGAGGGGTGGGCGTCGCTTATTGTTTCCATCTGGCTTCTGGGAGGAATCACGATCTTTTGGCTGGGCGTCATTGGCATTTATCTTTCAAAAATATTCACGGAAGTAAAACAAAGGCCTCACGCGATCATCAGGGCGATCCACGGGCCTGACGCATCTCTGCCCACCACGAGGGCTGATGGGCTGAATCCTCAGGCACGCGCGGCGGACGAAATCTAGATCTGCCATACGGGGGATCGAAAATCGATTACCTTGCTCCCGTCGCGGCGAGATGCTAAATGATCTATACGCTTCGAATACCTCATGGACATGAATTTGGACGGTATATGGCTCCGTCAGCGAGAGACGACTATGATCCGATCGGACGCTTTTATATTATCAACTAAAGGCCGGGAATTTTCTTATCGCCGGCCCCAGGAAATCTTCTTCAAGGAATGAGCGGCCTAACTGGATCCTGGCAAAACAATGCAACGGGGTTCGCCTTTGTTTTAGGAAGCATTGTTTGCACGGTTTACGGACAGCTCGTTGTGAAATGGCAGGTCATCAAGGCCGGCGCCTTGCCGGCTGCCTTCTCTCAGAAGATATATTTTTTGATGGGTCTCGTCCTGAATCCGTGGGTTATAAGCGCGATGGCCGCCGGCTTCGCGGCCCTCATTTGTTGGTTAGCAGCGATGACGAAGTTCGAGCTGTCCTATGCTTATCCCTTTATGAGTCTTGCGTTTGTCTTCGTGTTGATACTTAGCGCCTTATTCTTTAACGAAGCGATCACGACGCCCAAGGTTTTGGGCGTGTTGTTGGTGATTGCGGGCATCGTCGTAGCGAGTCGCGGATAGTTTTCGCCGATCTGTTAGGGGCTCATCGTGAAAATCCCATTTAATCGTCCCTTTTTCTCGGGAAGGGAGTTCGAGTTCATTCAGCAGGCGATCGCGAACTGGCAGTTATCCGGCGACGGCGCATTTACCAAAAAATGCCACGCTCTCCTGGAACAGCAGCTGGGCGTTCCGAAGGTGCTCCTAACCACGTCGTGCACCCACGCTCTCGAAATGGCGGCGCTGCTTCTGAACATCGGACCCGGGGACGAGGTTATCATCCCATCGTTCACGTTCGTTTCTTCGGTGAACGCCTTTGTCCTGCGGGGTGCCACTCCGGTTTTTATCGATATCAGAGCCGATACCCTCAATGTGGATGAGTCCAAACTCGAGCGCCTTATCACGCCGCGGACCAAGGCAATTGTCGTAGTCCACTATGCAGGAGTGGCGTGTGAGATGAATGCTATCATGGATATCGCCACGCGACATCAAATCCCCTTAGTGGAGGATAACGCGCACGGTTTATTTGGCAGATACAAAGGGAAATATCTCGGCACCTTTGGTTGTCTCGCGACGCAAAGCTTCCATGAAACCAAGAACTTTACCTGTGGTGAGGGCGGTGCACTCCTCATCAACGACCCGCAATACATTGAACGCGCGGAGATCATTCGGGAAAAAGGCACGAACCGCAGCCGCTTCTTTCGCGGCCAGGTAGACAAATATACGTGGGTCGATGTCGGTTCCAGTTATCTGCCTTCCGACGTTCTGGCGGCATTTTTGTATGCTCAACTGGAGTCCCGGGAGATCATCCAATCAAAGCGGAAGCGAATTTGGGATTACTACCATGCGCATCTTGCCGCCTGGGCAGCCAACCGCGGGGCGGCGCTTCCAGTCGTGCCAGCGGATTGCGAGCAACCCTACCATATGTTTTACTTGCTTTTGCCTTCACTTGAAGAGCGACAGGCATTGATAGACGGATTGAAAGCACGGGATATTTACGGCGTCTTTCATTACCTCCCGCTTCATCTTTCTACCATGGGCCGTCGGCTCCAACGCGGCAAGCCCGCGGAGTGTCCAGTTACCGAAGATATAAGCGATCGCCTGCTCCGCCTGCCGTTTTACAACGATCTAACCGAAGAGGACCAAGCGCGAGTAGTGAGAGCACTTCTCGATTTTGGACCTGCCACGTAACCGCCGCAACGGTTTGGCGGGCGGGCGGACTCTGACGATTAGAAAACGTTTTCGAAGGACTCCTTTTTAGAGTAGTAAATGTCATGCGGTGGCAAAAACTTGGTAGAATCATAGAGCCACGTCCGGAGATATCGTGGATGAGCGCCTTCGCAGGGCCCACCTTTGTGCGGCTCGAAGGGAGTGTTATCAGGATTTACATGTCCGGCCGCGACGATCAAAACATCTCGCGGATTGGAACGGTGGATTTGGATCCAGGGGACATGAAAACTATCGTGGGTATCTCCGAAAAGCCGGTCTTCGACGTAGGGGAGCCCGGATGTTTTGACGAACGGGGAGTCTCTTATCCATGGCTTGTCGATGATGGCTCGCGAACTGTCCTTTATTACGTTGGTTGGATTGCCGGCGGACTGGCTGGATTCATCAATACGACTGGCATCGCCGCGGCCGACAAAGGCGGCGAATTTCAGCGTGTTACGCGCGCTCCTTTGCTGGAACGAACGGCGGCGGAACCTATCGGAACAGGTTCAGTGTGTGTGCGACGGGAAACTGATGGATGGAGGATGTGGTATACATCGTTCGATCGATGGGAGCGGGCGGGGAACGGATGGCGACATTTTTATTGCATCAAGCTTGCTACTTCTACGGATGGCCTTCACTGGGAACGACCTGGTACTCGCTGCATTACATATGGTGACGAAACGGAACATGCGATCGGCAAACCGTGCGTCCTAAAGCGAAACGGCTCGTATTACATGTGGTATTCCTATCGAGGGACTTCGTATCGGATTGGGTTTGCCACTTCCGGCGATGGGATCAACTGGAAACGAAAAGACGCGGAGAGCGGACTCACTGTTTCCGAATCCGGCTGGGACAGTGAAATGGTGGAGTACGCGCATGTCTTTGAATTCCAAGACAAGCTATTCATGACGTACAATGGCAACCAATTCGGCCGGACCGGAGTAGGTTTGGCTGTCCTCGAGGAATAGATGGTTCGTTATCGAAATGCTGCGGTGATTTGAGGTGCAAGGATCTCGCCGGGTAACTACTGTCGCGACAGAGGCGAGCGTTTTCATTTAGCACAAATCTTCAACCAATGTTGGTCTGCATGAAATGCGGTGAACGTTTCGAGCGTTCCGGGTATGAATGCCCGTATTGCCAATATCGACCGGAAATCCTCGACGGGCATCTTGCGTTCGCCCCAGAGTTAGCGGAAGAGAGCGAGGGGTTCGAAGCCAGTTATTTCGATACTCTATCCCGACTTGAACAGGATAATTTTTGGTTCACGTCTAGAAATCGGCTGCTTACCTGGACGTTGCAGCATTATTTTCCGAATGCCGAAAAATTTCTGGAGATCGGATGCGGAACTGCCTTTGTGTTGTCGGGCATGCGAGAGGCAGTTCCCGAGCTAGCCTTGTCCGGCAGCGAGGTGTTTACCGCGGGGCTGTCGATTGCAGCCAGGCGCCTTCCTGAGATTGAGCTGTTCCAGATGGATGCGCGACGTATTCCGTTCGCAGAGCACTTCGATGTCGTTGGCGCTTTCGACGTGCTGGAGCATATACGGGAGGACGAGTTGGTCCTTACACAAATGCATCAGGCTACGCGGAAAGGCGGCGGCATCATACTCACGGTCCCACAGCATGCATCGCTTTGGAGTCAGGTCGATGACTATGCGAAGCATGTACGACGGTATAGCGCCAGCGAGTTAAGAAGGAAGGTCGAACGGTGCGGATTTAAAGTGTTGCGCATGACCTCTTTCGTGTCGCTCCTTTTACCGCTAATGTTCCTTTCGCGTTGGATTAACTCGTCATCCAGCGAGGCCTACGATCCAGCAAGAGAGTTTAAGATGGGCCCAGCGGTCAACTTTGTCCTGGCACGCATCATGGACGTTGAAAGGCTGATGATCAGGCTCGGCTGCTCCTTTCCGGCCGGTGGGTCACTCCTCTTAATCGCGCGGCGCGTATAAGAATG
>Ga0193716_1002036_pt1 | contig 11559 bp, 9 predicted proteins | sample U2c1metaG_FD_145901 | JGI IMG/M metagenome (GOLD analysis project Ga0193716, IMG submission 145901) | Soil microbial communities from a riparian zone of the East river system, Colorado, United States - U2c1 | ecosystem: Environmental > Terrestrial > Soil > Riparian zone | place: USA: East River...
TCCTATAATCCAAGCTGATTGCTTCGCGCTCAGTTGGACTAAGTTCTTTCAAATGTAGAGAGCTAGTTAGCGCTACAGTTTAACAGATTGTATTAAAGAATATTCCAGTGCAGCAATATTCTTCCATTTAAGTGCCACCTGACCCAGTGACACTTAAAAATATATTCAAAGGAATACACCAACATTATTCTTCGAATATACAAATACTTATCTACTACAGAACTACATAGAGAATTATTTGTGATTCATAACAGTTGTTGTCGTTACCGTCGTTATGGCTGCCACCGCCGTCATTGCTGTCATCTCACTTGGTCTTCTTGTTCTGCTTTTGCTTTGCCACATGCTTGGGTTTTGCTGCCTGGGTAGCCTGATTAGGTGGGGCACCTTAGCTGTGGGTGCGTAAACATGCTAGGCCACCAGAACGGGTAGTGGGCATGGTTGGGAATGTGGGTGGTGGTGGTTGATGGTTGATGATGGTTGTTATTGCAATTGATGCAAGGTGGTGACCATTACCAATTTGGGTACATCTGTTGTGGGTTATAATGACCTAAATGATATATCCATGTCAAGGACTTTTGGTGAAATGGTTATGTGTGGTGTCTCAATGTCACGTGATATTCAGGTGAATGTGGGTTTGACTCTCGCTGAAATCACTTTTTTTTTTTCTCTTATTTATAACAACAGAGATTCTCAGGTCTCCACTGGAGGTGGACTTGGGATCAATCACCTGGTTAATGTTTGTAGAAATGAGTCTACTGCAAGTCCTGTGGTTGTCCTTGGGTAATCCTTACCCAGTCCCTGTGGATTATCAGGACTCCACAGGGAGGATCTGTGGGTGAGTGTGAGACGCTCATATTTTGAATACTTAGACAAATACATATTTATAGGCCAATTTATAATTTTCCAATACATTTGCAGGTGCTGCATATGTTTTAACAATAGGTTAAATTTGTATGGGTGCTTACCCACCAACTGATGGATATAATAAGCCTTTTGATTGTTTGACATTTGGTTTGAATATAAAATCTTAGCAGATGCATTGGAAAGTTCTAAATTGGGCTACAAAATATGCAGAAGGTTAGCCAATAAATATGTCTTGTTTTATATTCACCAGGGTCTGTTCTCTGAATTTGCACATATCCAGCATATGTATGACAAATGCAAATTAAGATCTTTTTGATTTTTCTGATGGCCTCATGGCTAATCACATGCTATGAGATGATAATATCTTGAGTTCACAAAGCTTTCCTAGTTTATTGGCAGTTACTTGAGTATATATGAGAGCACTGTCTCCTAAATTTGATGTCTCAAAGTGGCATGAAACAACTGTACAGGCAGCATTGTGTCAAATCAAGCTACAAGGAACTTATTCTAGTGCAATACAACACTGTATGGCTGTTCTTGAGTGGTTTTTGGCAAGGTAAAACTGGAAGTCATATTTTGGAAACAAGCCTCCCCTCTAGTGTTGCCTTGACTGGCTTGCAACTTTTTTCGACCTTTTTGTTCTAGGCTGTTTTAGCACATATGGCAGTTAATATAGCGACACTTTTAAGCACACAAAATAAAGCCTCAATATATACCTTTTAAATTAAAAAATATTTACTCAAATACATGCAGCCAATCTTGAAATAATCAAGGAATACCATCAACCGGCTTGAATTTTTCCAAACAGTCAACCATTTCTTTAATCAATTATATGGTTAACTAGTGGCCCACTCTTTTCAGCCCAATAACCCCTAGAATTTTGGGGTGTTCTATCTATTCAAATATTATTGTGGTTTTATATATTTTATTTCCCACACTATGGAAAATCAGCTAAAATATGTGACAACACTACTCCCCTCCCCCTCCCCCTCCCCTGTGTCTCAGTATTTATAAATGCATACCTCTTGGTTTTTCCACCCCCTGCAAGGAAACTATTCTCTGTCTTTGTGCAGGCTATCTACTTGAGTTTAAAACATAGAAAACTCATCTTATGGTTCCACTGTAAGATTTATTAACCTCTGGAACATTGTAGAATGCTTGGGCAAGCCTGTACTATGATCCACTTCTCCTGCCCACTGTCACAACATTTCTGATCAATCAAATGGTAAAATAAGGTGTTATTAGTGTTTTCCTCTCCTCTACTGATACCTAGTAAACTGTTCCAAGTGTTCCAGACACCCCAAGATGCCTGCAGGCTTGATGGTGAGCACCTGCCATCTTTGGATGTATTTTATCAGTGGGATAGGTGCCAGGTGAGTCCTCCAACACTTACCACCCATTGGCAAATACAACTTCCTCTGGGCTGTCCATCAGCCACATGAGTCATAGTGGCCCCTTCTCCTCTTGTTCCTGAATCTCTAACCTTGCTCCCCCTCCCTATTTCACTTTTTTGCTGTTCTGATGGATGCTTTTGGCATGCATTTCTGCTCAATTCTATACCATAAATATTTTTGAATAAGAAAATTTGACTTCTTTTTGTTGTGCAAAAAGGGTAAGTGAAATGAATATTTGAATGGTGTGGCAACCAGGCCCCAAGAATGCTTGCCAAAATTCTTGCACATTCCAATTATCCAATCTGATAATTCTGACAATTGTGTTTTCAACTGTATATCTGAATATGATCATCCTGGCAATTCCAATTAGCCTATCCAACATTTCCAACAAATCAACAGTCCAACAATCCAACAATTCTGATTAGCCTATCTAACATTTTCCATTCAAATTAGCCTATCCAACATTTCTAACAAATCAACAGTCCAACAATCCAATTATCCAACAATTCCAACAGTCTGACAATCTGACAATCTGCCCATTTCAATAATTCTGATTAGCCTATCCACAATTGGATTGAATATTAAGTTCGGAGTGAGCCCACATGATTAGTCCAACTACTCAATATTCAATACTGTATATCTGAATATGATCATCCTGACAATTCTGATTAGCCTATCTGACATTTTCAACAATCCGATAATACCATTATCTCACAGAAATCAATGAATATCCAATTGGTAATCCACCTGACCCCACTGACCTGTATGATACATATACTATGTATCATCCAGCAGACATCCGCTGGAACATCTTAAATGATATAATGACATTGTACTATCTACATATCTAACATATATTCAGACTGAATGGTGTGTGGACTTAATTGCAAAGCCTGTGTGGTGAAGGTGGAGGTGATGCTGGAGGTGCTGGTGACTGTGTTCTCAGCCAGATTCTAACGGAGATGGACAGAATGAACTCAAAGAAGAACATCTTCATCATCAGAAAAACAAACAAGCCTGATCAAATTGACTCAGTTCTCCTCTGCTGGTCATCTTGATCAACACATTTACATTCCACTTCCTGATGAGGCATCATGTCTGTCAATCATCAAGGCAGCCCACCATGTGTCTTGCACCCTAAAGCATGGTGAAACATGCATTCTATCTATTCTCTTCCTGGTGAACTGCTTGCTCACATATTCGTCCTCAGATCAAATCTCAATATCATACTCCCTATCATAATCTCCCATGTCTGCAGTGCCTGGCACTAGTGTTGCCACAGCTATAGCTGTGGCAACACTACCTGGCACAACATAGCCCTACACCCTCCTCACTCTGGTGACACATCACTCTTGATTCAAGCGCTCATTATGGACTCAATATGTGGCAAGAATGCATTCCGCCATGCAAAAGACTGTTCACTTGACATCAAGGTTGGAGCATTCCCATTGCACTGTGGAAGGAAGCCACTGAAATCATATTTTGACACCCATACAGTGCAGTGTCATGGTTTTACAAAGGTGACCCTTCCTCAAAAGCTCCCCAGTGAGTGTTCTCTTAGTTTGGAAACTTGATGGATCTACCCACTCATCAGACTTGCTTCACTTGATGGAACCATGTACTTGCATGGCTTGATGCATTTGCTATATGTACTTGGATCCTTGCTTTTGCTTGGTGGTCTTATCTTACATCTTGCTATGCTTACTTTGCTGGATGCTCTTATTGACAAATTCACTAAGTGAAAAATAAGCAACTTATCTAACTTAGTGTGCTTATCCAAGAAATAAGGCAACTAAGCCTAGTAAGTTTTTTTTTGGATTTTCCTGATGCACAAGACATTTTAACATTCCCAGAAAGTACTAGAACTGCCAGAATTTTGAAGGCTGAACTCACAGTCCTGGATCAAATTTGTTGTTTCGCTGGGATATTTTTCGTCAGGGTATTACAATTATAACGAGTAACCACACAGCCCTCATCAAATTAGTCTCCCGTAGGCCATAGCCAGACAAAAAATTCTAAAATTTAGATGACATCACCAAATGACCATCCTGATCCTTTGTTTTGTTATTTTCAATCAAGTTTGAATGTTCTACTCCAACTTCATAAACGATCATAGTCCGTCAGCTTTTCCGACGGATGACAAATTAAAATACAGTTATCCATTACAAGAAATACTAACAAGGGAGCTTCTCGAGAATGATTTGGTGCCTGATGTATCTCGAGACTGTCTGCATAGTGGGTCTGTCATTCGGCATATCGGCCCAGCATGCATTGATAAATCTCCAAAGTCTATCCGTTATGGAGCCATCAGCAGGCCGATTAGGTTTTCTGCCTGCTTGTAGTTCCAGCAAGACTTGCCCTTCGCGAACTAAATAATAGTACGGCACTTGACCGGATAAAATCTGCATGATCATTGTCAGTCGGGGAACGACATGCAAGCGAGAGGGTCGTAAAACCTCAAGAAAGATGCACCCGAAGGAATATACATCACTTTGAACGGTGAGAGCGCGCATAGTCTCATCTTCCGAGATGCGATATATTTCCGGCGCCGCCCATCGCACGTTGCCTCCAACGGTCGACGTATAGAAAGGTGTGGCATGAAATCCAATTATAAGAGCGGACAACCCAAAGTCACAGAGACACGCCTTCCCCTGATTTGAGATAAGCACGTTGGCCTGGACAATCACATTTCAGCAGAAAGCACTTGCAGGCAGCATGGGATGGAACTGACTCCTGTAAGATCTCCGTGCACCACTTGAGAATAGTGTACTGACAGTCTCATTCAGCAAATCGTATATGGAGGAAGCAGAAACTCTCACAATATGATAATCCGGCGGCCACTTCAGAAGCCTATGCGTAGCATGATTGAGTCACGGCGGACGTATCAGAAGGTAGATCACCCACTAATTGGAGCCTGCTATCAAGGTCCAATTCACCACCATTGCTTTCTAAGTACTGTATGAGGCTGCCATTTTCTAACCACGGGCTAACAAACGACATATAGGGGCCAAAATCTAATGTAATGCCGAGTAATGGCAATACATTCTCGTGTTTGAGCCCCTGCCAGATTGCCACTTCGCGGCGAATACGCTAATTGCCACGAGAGTATTAGCACATGTGTAAGTTATTTACCATATCACCAAATTTCACTTTTCTTATTCTCTGTTCAAGCTCTGGATCGCTGATGCGCATTTGGAGGACTTTGACGGCCACCTGAAGTCATCAGTTTTATCAGTTTTGTTTTCATATGCATATTATGCGAATCACAGCACACCTTACACTCGCCTGAGGGAAGGTCTAATACACCTTTCCAGACGTCTGCAAACCCACCACGACCGAAAGGATATTCGTCCGCCTTTCGAATTTTGCCTGTAAAATTAGGAAGCTGCAAAGGATCTTGATTCTGAGCAAGAGAAATAGGGGTATCTGAACCATTGGCCGGTTCAGCTGGACAAACAGAGACAGGAGACGAAAGATCCGCCGAGCTGGCGTTCCATGGATCGAAGTCCAGTGAATTCTGAGGCAACTGATTCGGAAACTCAGGCCCATGCATGGTTGGAAAGAATCCATAAGAAAAATCGTACCCCTAATGAGAACCAGCATATGTAAGAACATTGCTTTCTTCTAATAAAGGTGCGAGTCACTTATTTAAGCGTGACCCCATAACCTAGAGACCTTACCATTCTCGATCTCTTGAGGTACTTCCAAGACTTCGGCGCTAGGTTCGAGGTTATCTGAGGTCCGCGCTTCTCCCTGCAAGGATATCCTACGTGTGGCCGAATATCCGTCTTCATTCGGCAATGAGTCAGCTCGTGCCGGCAAAAGTAGTATTCGTGACGATGTGTCATGTTCTGAAGAGGGCGAGTCACCAGGATCAGGTGTTGGTCGAGTTGAGTTATCCCTTTGTACATTACGGATGTCGTGACAATCACTCCCTTGGTTATGAAGGCGCTTAAGGGGAGGATGAGTTTATGAATCACAGGAAGGAGTTAGATTCAGCCCACCATGAGGTCTGCTTTCTTATCTATGGCGATCTTCTCTAAGTTACCATAAATGCTAAGCACCTCTCGCAATGCCTCATCAGTGGTCAGCAAAGTGGTCAGCATATCCTCTTCTGGAGTCGCGTCTGGTGGTAGACCATTCTCCAGCAAGTTTATGCTTGGGCGACCGGAAGCTTGTGCAGACGGTCTCCGATTAACTTGGGATGAGGATTCGATTAAGCGGGACCTTCCAGTGTCAACAGTCACGTCCTTGATTTGAGCTGCGATCTGTCCTTGGTAATCGTGACATTTGTTCCGTATTTCCTACAAGGCAAATTTTCATCTATATATCTACTTCAATAGACGGATCGTACCCGAATGATGTCTTTTTCTAGGTCTTGATATCTGGCCTGTGATAGAGCTTCGAGTAACAGATTCGCGTTGCTTTGCGCGATCTTGCAGTCATGAAGCACGCGAAGGATTTTTTCTTCACCTTGCGAACGGACAGATCCGCGACGTCGAGGATGCCATCTCATTGGGAATGGATTATCTCGACGTGAGATCTAAAAGTGTGGTAAGCACCCATGTGTTGCACAATTGTAGGATGGTCCCTGACTGGGAGAGATGTCTGGCGTCCTAGCAAGGGAGTAGATGGTCGAGGGTCTTGATGGAAAACTTCGTTGAAACTTGTTGTGTGCTCGGGCTCCGGTGAGCTAGCATCAGGTGTGAAAGGGTTTAGCACTTCATCACCCATATTGAGCGGAATGCCCTTTCAAAATTTGTCAGACAGAATTCGTAACCTTGAAAAAGCAAAGCACTTCTTCTGGATCGCCTCGTGCCTTGAACCGGCACCAGAGTTCGCGGAAACCACTCATAACGGACCGAACATTGTGGACCTCTGCACATAGAGAGATTTATTTAGCGTGGCAGACGAAACTGGATTAGCACACGGATATCAACCCGAAAACTGACCGTTTGCATATGCATGAACGACAGCCCCCAAGACTTCCATAAATCGTTCCTTAACATACTCTGGAGTTTTATTCGATGTAAGCACGACTTCCACAGCACGCAGAAATTTGTGGGAAATGATTTCCTCGATAAGTGTTTCGGAAGAATTTAGGAGCAGTATGGCCCAAAGCTGTTATGAGTTAATATTTCCAGATTGCTTAGTTCTACATATAAGCGGGCTCACTTGTGCTGCCGCAAACTGAGCCGGTGGTTCGCCATATCTTCCCACACGGCATTTGGTGAAAAAGGAAAAACAAAAGTAGAGAAATAAAGGGCTGACTTGAATTCCAATCGCAATGCCCTGACGGCCCCTTTGGCGTTATCTTTGCTGAACGAAGCCTTCTCGCACAGATCAAGAACAAGGGCCCAATCATCGTTTTCGGTAGCCGTCAGGTGAGCTCCACGATGAAGTGCATTAGCCAGTCATTATCAAGACAAAGGTGGTTTGGGCGCATACTGATCATCCTTGGAAGCTCGGCAACATCGTTCTCCTCATCCTCCTCTTCATCCCTCTTGTTTTCACAACTCCTGTTCGTGTTCCCAGGCGTTCCTGTCGTAGTTATGCTGATTCCAGCTTCCCCCACCGAATTGTAAGACGAATGGCCAAGGCTCTGCGAGTCATCCAAAGATGTGTACGGAGGTGGGGTTAGAACAAACAGTGAGGTCTTCGAAGACTGAGCCTTGGAAGTCGATGTTGATGCCGATAGAGGTAGTGATGTTTCAGGCTGAAATACACACGCTGTATTAGCGTGTCTGGGATCAGCTGTGCCATAGACAGACAGCGTTGGTTGCATTATCTCATTCCGAAGCCCAAAGTTCACATGATTTTCCTATTGACATAACATAATAAACAGCGGCCAGTAGAACAGCCATGTGCAATCGCACCTCTATGATAACTGATAGGTTCTCAGCACTGGCGGAAATAGACTGCTCGGTGATGGCAGCTGCCACTGGTACTGCAGTGGCCTCTCTTGGAGACAACTTGAGTGATGGTCTGAATATCGATTTACCACGCTTGACCAGCTTTGTCAGGGACATGGCTAACAGCCCGAGGTCTTCCATATGTCATTCAGAAGATGCATTTTAAACCATCCGCAGTGCATGCTGTGAAGGGAAATTCAAGTTGCAAGGCGCTTACAAATGATGCCGTGGCAGCTGTACCCGGACGTGCACAGCATCTACCTTATCAGCTCCATCCTTTGGAAATTCTTCAAGTTCGTCGTACTTAGAATATTTACATGGATAAGTTCCCTCATACTTATCCCAATATATTTACTTGCTAGTAGCGACCTCAAGTGTTCCGTGACCTACTGTATCATTCTGGTCGATTCCTCAATCACCATCTCGGCGATCACAATGTAAGGATAGCAAGATGGGTTCCTAGCATGTCGGGTTCCTAGGATTCCTCGTGATGAAGTATTGACATGAGGCGATAGATGCTGATTTGCGCTGATAAGGCCTTAAAATATACACATTTTCTCCAATGTGCGCGGTTCTGATAGGTCGGTCAAAAGCGCTAGTACGGTCACGCTTTTATAAGTTTAGCAATAGGCGGCCGTGCGAGGACTGTGAAATTGTTGGAACACTTAAGCTTAAACAAATTGATGGCGGGATGACACTGAACTCTGTGACTTCTGCTTAGCATGATTTTACAGCTGGACAGCGCCACTCTACAGCATGAGCCTACAAACACCCACCAAATCACATGATCCCGCTATAGGTCCTAGCTGAGTTTGAAAATCTAGACCTAACGGAAAAGGCAATTTCTGCACAGCCACCGTCATTAATTGTCATTCACCTCCCTGTTCTTGAGCATTCTGCCCGCTATTTGTGAGATCCTCTGTAGCAAATTAAATATGATGGGTCAGAATAATTATGCTACAGCTAACTAAATGGAAATTGTTTGCTTTTGAGGCTAATATTGCAGATTTTGTGTGGTTCTGCTGCAAAACTTGATTGTTTTCCTTCAGTCATGCAACAGCCTTGGCTTCAACAGGGGATTTGTTGTAGCAGGGCACTGAGGGGACTCTTACCTCTGATTTGTAAGAAATTTTAAAATATTGTGATGGGAAGATATAACTCTGCATCACAATTTCAACCCTGTGGCAACTCATGGCCCTCTATTTATTATTGCCCTTGTTAATGTGCTCCATAGAGGCCATGAAAGTGGAAGCACACAACAAGGGAGATTGTTTTTACTATGTAAATAAGGATTATAACATATTTGAGCAGTGCACTAGCTGTAAATGCAGATAGATACATGATTTATGGCTTTAATGACATATCTGATATTGGATGCTTGGTGTGCAAGAAAATAGCCATAGAAAATCAATAGGATGTCAGTAGCAACTAGACCATAAATTTGTGGCATGGTGGGTATATTTTCAATTTTTTGTGAGAGGTTAATGCTGTGTTTTCTTCTGCAAGCATCTTACCTATATTGACTCCTGTACATTTCCATGTGCCCCACAGGGGCTCCAAAATATGGACAATGGAATGCATCATATAAATGATGTGGGCCTAAACTTAATTAATTCAGTGGTTATCTGGGAACCACACAGTCTTGTCTTTTCAGTGTACTGCATAGGCTCTCATTGACTGTAGTTAAATCATCTTAATATTGTTTATTCATGCACTGAATTAATTCATTTAATTTCTTTAATTTCTTAGTCAGATTCTACCACTATAGGTTGAGTACCCTCCCCTCTGCAATAGAGTGTTTTTGCAACTGGGCGCTTACCCCAACCCAAATTCAAGCCCCACTATACTTGTATTTATCTACTGTACCACAGTGCAAGAAGCACCGCAGCTATGCCTCTTCAGCCACTTTTTGAGACTTCTGGCCACATTTTTGTGACCTGTACATTACTCTAAACATAAAAAATAAGCTATTTTAGAGGTTCTTGAAAATAAGTGCCCAAACTGCCAAATTTTTGGCCAAATTTCCAAATATAAGGACCGAAGTTAAAGATTTTCAGGGCCCTCTCTCTCAAATTTATCTCGAAGGGTCCCTCAACTGAATAAAAAAGCCACTTGAGCCAAGCAACAACGGAGCACAGGTAGCACCAATTTATTTCTGCACTCAAAAAATAAAAATTTCATCACAAAGTTGGACTCCCCACTGAAATTATAGCCTTAGTACCATCACAAATACATATTCTATATACTTATATTGCTCCCCATGGGCTTTACATACCTTAAAACATATATTTTCACATTTAGGCACCCACTGCCAAATTTTGGGTGGATCATTTTATTTATTAAATGATTCTGATCAGCATGCAATTTTCTACATGTCAATAGACTGTGTTTCCCATATTTTAAACTTCCCAAAGTGGAACCATCGTGGGGCAGTAGCAAAAGTTAGGTTTGGATTTCCGAGTTGCCAAAAAAGGTCTTCTCACACTGTATGTTGATCAATTTTGTCACCCATATGTGACTGTGATGTGCCTGAAAATTTCATTTTGTCAACCTGGCTGGCTGTTATGGATCCGTAGAATAATTGTAGGTACAATATTCTAATAGATCTATAAACTAGATTGGTGTTCTAAGAAATACTTACCAATTTGTGAGAAAAGAACTAATGTTTGAGATAATATGTAATTCAGTCCCGAATGAAGTTAATCCTAGTCTACTTAAGCAAACAAGTCTAACTAAAATATGTAAAATCAAGAGTACACAAAGGATGTTACCTTGAATATATTCTGAGTGGCACAAAGGTTGGTGGCACTCAGAATTTGGAGACGATAAGAGCTAGTTGAGAATTATCTGAATTATTTGTTACCGGAGTGTCAACTAATCTTCTACATTCGAAGAACTTATTTGAGAGAGTGCAAAACGATCTTGCTTGAGTTCTTAGTTGAGAGAGTGCTAAGCTTAAGTGTTCTCTCCTCCAATTCGACCTTGTTTTGAATGCATACAACAGCATAGTTTCAAATAGCTAATCGCCTTGCTGAATAAACGGTGGTGCTGCAAGGGCGATCACAAGGTCAGAGGCTGTCTGGAGCAAGCTGATTCATTCAGGGTTGTGATATGCCTTTAGGTGACGATGCTGCGATAACCTGAACGGATGGATGACGGCTCAGTTTGTTAAAGCTAACTCGTGTTTGATGGCAGCACTCGATAGCAGACATGTACTACAGCCGCAGGTCGGAAGACAATCAACAGCAAGTTAGAGAGATGCTGCATGCACAGACTGAGGACTGTCGATATCGAACACTTTCCCTGGCTCACTGGTTTCCTTCCAGTTCTAAGCACTGATGTCTGTGCGTCCGAAGTGTACGTGAGCAAGAAAGAGACAGCTGATTTGT
>Ga0193716_1002038_pt1 | contig 11553 bp, 10 predicted proteins | sample U2c1metaG_FD_145901 | JGI IMG/M metagenome (GOLD analysis project Ga0193716, IMG submission 145901) | Soil microbial communities from a riparian zone of the East river system, Colorado, United States - U2c1 | ecosystem: Environmental > Terrestrial > Soil > Riparian zone | place: USA: East River...
CATTCATCGCAGATAAAAACGCAACTCTGCGGTGCGCCCCGATCGCGCGAACACCCGCCTTCAATTAGGCTCCGCACTTTCGACTTACCGCAGAACGAACACGACAACTGCTCCGACTGGACGATTCGGGACATTTGGCAGGCTCCGTCGGGTATCGCTGGTTGCAAGGCGCTCTCAGAATCTTCTGGGCGGGCGAGGTGAACCGGCTCCACGTCTAACTTTGCCGAGAGAGTGTTCCAGTCAGCGAATCCAAATTCCTTCGCGACGATCTCGAGGCATTCGCTGTGCGAAAGTAAAACGTTTCTGGCAGCCAGAGAGCCGCGAAGGGATTTCGCCATCGTCTTGGCGTCTTTATATGAGCGCATAACTGATCCTCCGTCCGAGGCGAACATGCTTGATCAGAGCCTGCATTGCTGATCCATTCGCCACGATATCAGTCCGCCACGCGCCGGTACTCCGCCGAAATTGGTCCGGTCAGTGGAATCCTAACGAGAACGTTGTCGCAACCACCCGGTTTTCCGTCGTTGTCTGGTCCCACCTTGGCGGCCGATTCGGCGCATGCATCATCCTCAAGATCGGTGCGAAACAACTCTCCGAGACCCTCGACCTCGTCCACAATTTCCTGATCCGGGAGAGTGACACTCTGGTACTGGGTGGGGCCTGCTGAAATGACAAACAAATGTGCGCCCACCTTGGATAAAAAAGTGGCGCGGGATGAGGATTTGCTGCCGTGGTGACCGACGATGAGAACGTCGGCCTTCAAGTCCGCGACACAGCAGGCGAGCAGCTTGCCCTCGATGGAAGTGGCGGCGGGCGCAATCGAAGGCGCCTTGCGGCCCCCCGCCTCCGCATCGCCCATCAGCAATACTCGGTGCGAGCCTAGATCGAGCCGTACCACCAGGCTGTTTTCATTGAAGTTCGAGTGCGGCGAGCCGTCCGAGTAGAGAAAGGTCATCGACGCATTTTGCCCCAGCCGCACGGTGTCGTGATCGATCCTCTTACCGTGCTTGAGAGTGATGGTCTGCCGTGGTTGATCCTCCCCGTAGCATTTCTTCGCGTCGATTTCCACTGCTTCGTCTCCCTCGTCGCGGGTCGCCGTGTGGTATTGCACGGACGCCTCCGCGGCGATGGCCAGGAGGAAATTGCGGTAGCCGCAGATATCGTTGTACGCCCCTGAATTCCATACATCCCGTGGTTGGAAATGGGTCACGACGTCGGGCAACAACTCGACATGATCGCGGTGAGGATGGCTGAGGATGACATTGTCGATCTTCTGGACCTGCGGCTGCAGTGTCTTGAGGTACGCCATCGCGCGGTTCTTATCGCCACGCGCGAGATCATCATTGCTGCCCGCATCATACAAGAGATTGAAATCTGCCCCGCGTACCAGCACGGATAACCCCGTTCCGACATCGATCGCGTGCAATTCGAATCCGCCTCCGGCGGCACCCCCTGCCGGCGCCGTGCCACCCGCAGCTGCCGGCGGCGCCGCAGGAGCAAGTGTCGTCCCCGCCGGACATAGGGCGATGGTGGTCCATCGCTTCGCGACGAAAGCAGAAGTTCCATCGGCACGGCGCGCCTCGTACCAACGCGGCACTGAAGCGACCAGTGGCAGCCCCGCTCCTGCGCTCAGGGACCCGATCACTGCACTGTTGGCATTGGGCGCCGAGCGCAACGTCACCGAATTCTTGACATCCGATGAGGGCACGACACAATCCTGTGCCGACGCGAAATCGATTCGCGCGAGTCCTGCCACCAGCAGCAGGATGAAGCAACCGCAAGCCTTCAACGATGGCTCGGCACATACTTTCTGCACAAAGTTTATAGCACGCATGGAGTTAAACTCCTTTTTGGTTTTCCATTTCCCGTTCGACGGGCATCCCATTTCATCGTTGCTCTTGCCTGCGGCGCGCTTCCTCCATGCGAATCCAGATCGTCCCATCGGACACATAATTTCCGCTATCTTAAAATTATGCGTCGGCGATTTCAGTAAAACTCGCCACCGCCGGCGGTACGCTCCAAATATCGACCAAGCCGTTCCTTCCCCGCAGCGCGAACTGCGGCGACAGGAGGAACGCGGCGCTGCCAACGATCGGACCGAGATCCGTGCCGGTATCCAGCGCGGCGGCTACCGTACTTGAGAACAGCACTTCGCCGTTGCGTGCGCGGCTACAGAGTCGGGCAGCAACATTGGCCGTATCCCCCACCAGAGTCACCGTTCGTCTACCCGGCGGCCCGAGCAATCCGAGCGCGACCTCTCCGAGATGCAACCCAATGCCGATTCCGATCACAATCGAGCGGTCGCGGCGCCAGCGTGTCGCCACCGATGAAAAGCGCCGTTGCATCATACGAGCGGCGGCAAGCGCCTCTCGCGCACCTTGCTGTCCCGGATCTCGCACCCCGAAACCGGCCATCATTCCATCGCCGGCCATGCAAAACACTTCGCCGCCGTATGCTTCGGTGGCGCGCGCGAGCATGCCGAAAAACTCGTTGAGCAGCGGCAACACTCGCGCAGGCGGTAATGTTTCGGCAAGACCGGTATAACCTCGCATGTCCGCGAATAGCACCGTGGCGCGGATTGTTTTCACTCCGCAGACCGGCGCCATTCTTTCCGACGAAGCAACGATGTAGCCTTGCCGTCTTTCTGCGTGAGAGACAACCCCAAGGCTGGTGCCGTGCACATGCGGCATCGATTTCGAGCGTAAAATTTTCTCTGCCGGTTCCAACCGCGAGTGATGCTTCACCAGGATCCTTCCTCTTACACGCCTCAGCGGATCAATTTCCAAACGCTCTGCTCGGCGTGACGGATCTACTGCGAGACACTAAGAGCCGCTCACGCTTGTGCGTCAGCATACGCCGCTTATCGGTTTCCTATTTGACAATATGCAAGGTACGATTTGAGGCGAACGCGGCTCTTCGCCAACTACTAACTGATCGGCTTCAGACCTTCTGAAACCAAGAGCGCATACGACGCAGCATGCAGTGCGCCGGCCAAAACTCACGGCAGTGTGGGTTACCGAACAGTCGGAAGCTTCGCCACGGTGCATACTCATGTGCCATCGGACATTGGACGTTCTCGCCCGTGCTGCTTGAAGACATGCCGAAAAGAATGCGTCGCCGCATGCTGCGCAGCGTGAGCCGCATTGAGGTTGACGCAGTCTTTGCCGCCGAGATTCCGCCCCACACATTACCCGGTCGAGTCGCGCGGCTGGGCCGCCGTTTGGTGAATCTGCGCGCCACTATTCCATGGATCAGCCGCCATTCATAGAAATCGAAGGAAGCAATTCATCGCACACTTAGGGTTCGACCCATTCGCGTGGAGCGTGCTTAAGCCGTGGGATTTGCTTCGAGGCTGCGACTACTTTTGGTGGTGGCACGGGAATAGCTCTTCACGTGCTCGATGAATGCGCGAAGTTTGGGCAAAACCTGACGTCTGTCTGGGTGGTATAGAAAAACTCCTGGGGTTTTGACGGCGAAGGCCGTCAATAGCGATTGCAGCAGGCCGTCGGCAATCGGTGCTTTGGTGAGCGGCCCGGGTGCCTGTGCAAGTCCCAAACCTCGGATCGCTGCTCCGAGGAGCGTGGCGTAATCGTGGGTGATTAGCGGACCAGAGACGATAGCCTCGATTGTCTTGTTGCCGTCGACGAGGCGCCAAGGCGCAATTGCGCCGGTCGAGCGGCGTATGCGCAAGCAAGCGTGGTGACGCAGATCGTCCACGCGCTTCGGGCGGCCGTGACGCGCCAGATACTCCGGGCTGCCGACGACCACGAAGGGGAACGGCGGCGTGAGCCGCACCGCTACCATGTCGGGCGCGATGAACTGGCCGAGACGGATACCGGCGTCGAACCCGCCGCTGACAAGATCCACCATCTCGTCACTTGCGGCGATCTCAAGTTCTATCTCGGGGTACGCCCGGCAGAAAGAGGCGATCATCGGCTCCAAGATTAGCGGGACGACTGCTCGGGGAACGGAGAGACGCAAGAGTCCGGTGGGGCGTTGCCCTAAGTCGCGCGCGGCCGCGCCGGCGGCGACCAGCTCGTCAAAGGCAGGCGCCGCGCGTTCGAGAAAGCGCCGACCCGCCTCGGTCAGGCCGACGCTGCGCGTGGTGCGGGCGAGAAGCGCCGCGCCGACCCGCGCTTCGAGCGACCGCACCGCTTGACTGACGGCGGACGGCGTGACGCCGAGATCCGCCGCCGCTCGGCGAAAGCTGCGGTGCTTCGCTACCGCAAGAAACGTCTCGACGCCATCGAGCGCACCTTGCCTGACTGTGAAGTTCTGCTTCATACCCTGTCAACATTATCGCGGATAGTCGCTCGCAGCAAACGATCGTACATTTGACTTCGAAAAAGGAATCCGCGCTGTTCGAGGCCGCACCATTGACACCTTAAGGAGTACAAATGTCGCCGGAACCCCTCTTCGAGATACATCTCGTTCTAGGCTATGTCGCGTGGTTGCTCTGCTTCGGCGTGTACATCTGGCCCCGGCTCAAATCGATGAACCGGCTCGATGCGCAGCGTGCCATTGCTACGCTGCACAGCTTCCGCTTCTTCGGGCTAGTGTTCATCCTTCCTGGCGTCGCCGGCCCCAATCTGCCGGCTAGCTTCGCAACGTTTGCCGCCTACGGTGATTTCGCAACCGGGGTGCTGGCCATGCTGGCGCTGCTCACAGTAAGGATACGTCCGCTCTTTTGGATGTTGGTCGTCGCCTTCAATGTCGTGGGGACGGCTGACCTCATCCTCGACTATTACCACGCCGTCCAGGTCGGCCTTCCTGCGCTGGCTGGGGAGTTGGGCGCCACGTACGCAATCCCGATCATTTACGTACCCCTGCTGATGATCACGCACCTCGTCGCTTTCTATTTTCTAGCGCGTCCATCTGGTCAGCAAGCGGCGGAGTAGGATATCGACACGCCTCTTCATCTGTTAGTTGGACACACGCAGACGATTTGATCACGAGCGTCGGATGCCATCCATTGCACTTTGGTATCGCTGCTACGCTGCGGCGCAGAACCACGCATCACGTTTCCGAAGGAACGTGCTTTTCCGCCTTCGATGCGATCCAATCCATCAGCGCCATCAGCACTCCCGACACCACAAAGGTCAGATGAATGACGACCATCCAGCCAAGACGTGGGCCATCTACCTCTGCTCCGGTGTCTCCGAGAGGCAGAAAGGCACGCAACAGCGCAATCGCACTGATTGCAACGATCGATGCGATCAGCTTTATTTTGAGGCCGGAAAAATCCACAGTTCCCATCCAACTCGGGCGATCCTCATGATCGCCAACATGGATCTTCGACACGAAGTTCTCGTAGCCCGAGAAGATAACAATTAGCAACAGATTACCCGCCAGTGACAGATCGATCAGGGAGAGCGCAAGTAGAATCGCGTGCTCAGCATTCATGGTCGGGATATGCGCAATGCCGGTGAACAGCGCACGCGCGAAGGCGACGAGAATCAGTGCCAGCGCAAGGACCATTCCAAGATAGAAAGGGGCGAGAATCCAGCGACTGCCAAACAACACCCGCTCGACACCGACTTCCAGTTTAGATCTAGAATTCACCATATATTGAACCTCATTTGATCGTCACCCACGACATGACCAGCCCCTGATCTCTCGGATCTTCGCTGACACTGCCTCGCACAGTCACAAACTGATCGGCCGATATTGGGACCGCATCGCTAACAGAGGAAGAGACATATTTCGAGTCAAGAGTGCGCATCGTGTGCGTTTTATCTTTCCCGCTGATCCACGCCACAGCCGCATTGGGCCGTCTCCCGAATAATGCGATCGACGTATCGGCAAGTACATATCCGCAGCCGGCCAAGACATCAAAGTTCGTGATCTCCCTTGGAGGCCGAGCGTCCTGCAGGCGCTCATCGAGCGTATAAAGCCTCGCGTTGCCAGCGCTGTAAATAATGACCGATGTTTGGCTGGACTCCACCATCGAGCGCAACTGCACGATGAATTCGCCCGCAATCACCCTCTTTGCGATTGTCTCGCCTTTTTCATTTGCTCTAATTACCCGAAAATTGTCCTGCGAGTCCCAGGCTGTGAAAACAAAGCTGGGACCGACAACGGTACCAGCGGTAGTGGCCGGAACATTGTCTACGAGTGCCTGCCGTCTCTTCGCTCCATTGCCATCGAGCTCCACCAACCATATATAACCATCCGTGCCGTTGTTGGTATTCCCGAGCAGCAGTATTCCGTCCTGCCAAGGAAAGCACTGATAAAAGTTTGAATATTTAAAGCGAGGATCATCGTTCGGCACTTCCACGCGCCTTTCAACGAGGCGGCCATTGCGATCGAGTATCGTCAAAAGGTTGTCCGTTTGTCCGCCTTTGTATTGGCCGCCGCACAATAGAGTGTTCCCGTTCGCCAGCGGTACCGCTCCGTGAAATTCTGACTGTGGAACCGACTGACTACCGGTATCGATTTTGCTGTCAATCGGATCGATAAACTGCCAGAGAAGAGTCCCGTGACTGTCTGTGGCCAATACCCACGCGGTAAGCCCATTGCCCGCGACCACAAAGCCGCCCTCGCGCGTTCGTGAAATCGCGTTCACTCGGGGCTTGACGCCAGGAAAGAGTATTTCTTGGTCCACGGTGATCGATTTACTGTGGTTACCGCATGCCGCCAGAAACCCAGCAACGGCAACGATACCGATGCGCCGCATTGATCGAAGGAGGCGAATTCCCGTAGTGCCTGGTAAGAGAACGCTATCGGCAAACACAAAAGTGAACAATCCGTGTCGCATGCACGTCCTGAAAGAGAATGCCCGGGCCACCATCATGGCATGCTCCATGCATTAGGGTTGAGCATCGAATCCCTTCGACGGCGGGCTTGTCGCCCTTCCGCCCGACGGCAACAACGACCGGAACCAGTCCAGAGTGCCAACTTCTTAGGGGCCCGACCTGGGCCCCTATTTTTTTAGTCACCGCTTGCGGCTATCGGAAACCGGCGGAGCAAGGGCTTGAAGTCTGACTATGCGATGACCCTTGCGCATTCAGCCCGGTTCCGTCTAACAACTAGGCGGTCGCACTCTGCATTGATTTTTCAGCCCGGCGCCGCAGTTCCTCAGGCGCAACATCTTCAATGTGCGTCGCAAGAGTCCATTGGTGTCCGAAGGGGTCTTGCAGTGTCCCGGATCGGTCTCCGTAGAATTGGTCTTTGAGCGGCCGAATCTCTTTAGCTCCGCTAGCGAGCGCTTGTTTGAAGACTTCATCCACGTCATCGACATACACCATCAGACTCACAGCGGCTCCGCCAAGCGATTGAGGGCCGCGGTGCCCTATTTCGGGATGCTCATCCGCAAGCATGATCACCGAATCACCAATCCTCATCTCTGCGTGGCCAATCCTCCCATCCGGACCCGCCATGCGCATCAGTTCAGCGGCACCAAACGCACGTATATAGAATTTCATCGCTTCGGCGGCCCCCTTGACAATGAGGTAGGGGGTGACTGAGTGATAACCATCGGGAATTGACTTGGTGGCCATGATCCTCTCCTTTACCGGTGCAGTGGAAGGGACCCGATATTCTAGAACTCACTTGGGACAATTCAAGGGGGGAAGGCAACCCAGAGGAAGCGCTCGGATAATCGAGACGTCTGGGGTACTACATGCTTCGCGTTCTGCTGCGCTGCAGACCAGCCGCGATCTCACCCGCCCGGGCTCTCACACCCTGCGCTTCCGATTGATCGACTTGAACCGCACACCTAGCGCCATTGCCTTCTGTGCTACAGCCCCGCGCGTCCGACGCAACTTCTTCGCCACCTGAGCACCCGAGAGCCTCGCTTTCGCCAGAGCCCTTAAGTTCTTCACATCTTCCTTCGACCACGGACGAATTACCCGACGCTTCTTCTTCGCCATCACCACTCCTCAAAAGAAAAGCGCGCATTGTACCCATGTCGCGCAGCGCCGGGCAGTGCATTTTTGCATGACAATCCGCACTAGACTTCTGGAGCAGCATCCCATTTGGGCTTCATTTCCTTGCCCCACTTCTTTGGATCCTCGTTATGCATCTTCTCCATTGTTTTTGCGACGTCCGGGTGCTTCTCCATTACATGCTTTGTCATGACCTTGACCATTTCGTCCCAAGAATTGGCCGATAATCTTTGGTCGCATTTTCCGCCAAGTTCTCTGCACGTCATCGATTTCATTGGGGCATGGGGCTGCTCACTCACGCGTGGCTTACCTTACCCGGTTGGGCGAGCCGCGACGTGACCGTCATTGCAATGGTGCGCCCGTACTGAACTTGTGTTCCCGCGGGCAGGCTTTGCCCGGCCGGACAATTGAGCTAACCTGCGACTCGGGATGCTCGGCGCAGGCCGAGAACTAAGGGATTACTCGTCAGACACATCAGATAGGAACCCCGCGCGTGGTCCAGCCAAAATACCGGGCGTTCCTTAGCTACAGCCACCGCGATGCTAAATGGGCCAATTGGCTGCACAAGGCGCTTGAATCCTATCGGCCACCGAAGCAGCTGATCGGCACGATCACTGGACTAGGTACCGTAACCAAGCGCCTCACACCCATATTTCGCGACCGCGAGGAGCTTGCAAGCGCCACGGATCTGGGCATGGTAATCAACGAGGCGCTGAGCCAATCCGCGTGCCAAATCATCATTTGCTCGCCAGAGGCAGCAAGATCTCGCTGGGTAAACGAGGAAATCCTCGCGTTCAAACGGCTCGGCCGTGAAGACCGGATTTTCTGCCTGATCGTCGGCGGGGAGCCGAATACCTCGGACGTACCGGGCCGCGAGCATGAGGAGTGCTTTCCCAATGCGCTGCGCTTCAAGATTGCAGCAGATGGCACGCTCAGTGACGTGCGCACGGAACCGATTGCCGCCGACGCGCGCCCCGGCAAGGACGGCAAGTACAACGCCCTGCTGAAACTAATCGCCGGCATACTCGGCGTCGGTTTCGATGCCCTGCGCCGGCGAGAGCAACAGCGTCGCTACCGGCAATTGCTCATCGCCGCCTGTGCCTCCATGTTCGGCATGGTGTTCATGAGCGGCCTTGCCGCCTATGCGGTGATCCAGCGCACGGCGGCGCAGAAGCAAACTGCGCGCGCCGAGGCGGAGGCTGAGGCCGCCCGCCAGACCACGAGTTTTCTTATCGGGCTATTTCGCATCCTGGATCCGAGCGAAGCGCGCGGCAACAGCGTCACCGCGCGTGAGATGCTCGACAAGGGCGCGACGCGCATCGATACCGAGTTGGCCAAACAACCGGCCATCCAAGCCACTGTGATGGACACCATCGGCAGCGTCTACATGGGACTTGGCCTGTATCCCGAGGCGCGGCCTCTGCTGGACCGGGCTGTGTCGACGCGACACCGGCTGAAGGATATCGAGCCTGAAGATCTTTCCGAGTCCTTGAATCACCTCGCCGACCTACAGACGATACAGGCCGAGTATGCTGCAGCCGAGAAGGCCTATCGCGAGGCGGCGAGCCAGCAGGCCGCGCACCCTAACAGCCGCCGCAGCCAGATCAATCTCGCGAGCAGTCTATTTGGCCTCGGTATCGTGCTGGATCGCCAGGGCCGCTATAAGGAGGCCGAGCGCAGCTACCGCGATGCGCTGGCGTTGCAGCAACAGCTCTACGGCCAGACGCACGGCGATATTGCCCGCACGCTCAAAGAATTAGCACAGGCGATGAACGATGATGGCGACTTGAAAGGCGCGATCCCCCTGGTGCAGAAGGCCGTGGCCATGCAGCGCGCGCTGCGTGGTGCTGCTCCCCACCCTGACCTCGCCGACGCCATCAATGACCTTGGACTTCTGCTCGAAGATGACGGTGACTATGATCAAGCGGAGAATCTGTACCGCGAATCGATCGCGATGGACCGCCGATTGTATGGCGACAAACACGTCAAGATCGCCGACGGTTTGAACAATCTCGCAGGCGTGCTGCAGGAGAAGAACGATCTCAAGAATTCCGAGTCGACATACCGGCAAGCACTCGATATGAAGCGCGAATTGCTCGGCGAACTGAATCCACTCGTCGCAATCACGCTCAACAATCTCGCCTTCGTGCAATACGACCGCGGTGAAGTCCAAGTCGCACTGGCGACCCTGCGCGAAGCGCTAGACGTCTACCGCAAGCTTTTCCCTGAGGATCATCCCGACGTCGCTGCCGTCACCAACCGCATCGGCTTCTGGCTGACGCTGGCGGGCGACTACGCCGCCGCCGACCGTCACATTCAGGAAGGGCTGGCCATGCGCCGGCGCCTGTTTGGCGACACTAATCCGAACGTCGCTTCCAGCCTGGAAAATCTGGCGATACTTCAAGTGGCGACCCATCAGTATTCCGACGCACTGACGTCGGCGCGCTCAGCGGTTGATATCTATACAGCGGCGCTGTCAGCATCCCATTGGAAGACTGCGATCGCCGAAAGCGCCGCAGGGGCAGCACTCACAGGTCTCGGCAAGTACCCCGAGGCCGAAGAACTACTACTGCATAGTTACGGGATTTTGAGCAAGGATGTATTCGCACCGGCGGCATTCCGTTCGCTCACGCAAAACTACCTGGACACGCTGCATCAGAAGCAGCGCCCTTCGCGCCGGGCGGGCGCCGGCTCGCCGGCTGAAAATAGCGCAGTTCCGAGCCAAACGATCGCTGCCGCGCCGCGCCGCTGAAGCACATATGACAAATCGACGCGTCACATAATGCCAGACGCAAACCTTTCACCACTGCATTGATGGCAAGTGACGTCGTGCGCGTGTTAGGCTTTTGAGTCAACTTAAGGACTGGCTGCCCGTAATTCGACCGAGCAGCCGAAATGGAAATAACAAGAACGGGGAATCTATGAACCATTTCGCACCCGGAAAATATCTGGTTATGCTGCGTTGCGCACTGACCTTGACTGCCGTATTCGCCACCGCCAGCGCCAACGCTCAAAGTTTACGCGTGACGGCCGCGAACTCCTCTTCGCCGAACGCCGTCTACGACGTGTTGTTCAGCGCCGCGCAAACCACCCTGCTGAATGGCGATGGCAGTGCCTTCAAGAGCTTTCATTCGCTGGTATTCGTGCCGAACTCCGCCAGCGGCGGCGTGGATTTGCTGGTCGCCGATACAACGGGCGGCTCCATCGTCCGCTACTTTAGTCCCAGCGGAACACCACCGGTCTCAGCGACGCTCGTGTGGAGCAGCACCTCGACCATTCCCGGTCCCCGGCAACCCGATGGCCTCTCGGTAGATGCCAAAGGCAATCTATACGTCGTTGCGACCGGGAATAACGGTGCAAAACCGCAAGTTTGGGTGCTTCCCGCGACGCCAATTACGCCGACCACACCGACAGGCTATTTGGCGCCCGTTTTGCTCGACCAATACTTCAACGGCAACGAAGGCAACTCGCTGGTCGAGACGCTGATCGTGCCTGTACCGGCAACTGCGGCGGGCCAAGAGGCACTGACGAAAGCCGGCATCGGCGTGGGTGACTTGTTGGTGCTGGTCGCCGACAGCGACTCCCATGGTGACTCCGGCCACGGTGACTCCGGCCACGGTGACTCCGGCCACGGTGACTCCGGCCACGGTGACTACGACCACGGTGA
>Ga0193716_1002039_pt1 | contig 11553 bp, 10 predicted proteins | sample U2c1metaG_FD_145901 | JGI IMG/M metagenome (GOLD analysis project Ga0193716, IMG submission 145901) | Soil microbial communities from a riparian zone of the East river system, Colorado, United States - U2c1 | ecosystem: Environmental > Terrestrial > Soil > Riparian zone | place: USA: East River...
CTGATCTTTGAGTTGAAGTAAGGGAGTTGAAGTAAGGGAGTTGAAGTAAGGGGAGGTGAAGTAAGGACTGACGGTGGCGAAGGTTGGTTCGTCTCATCAGATCGTGCGAAGCATTCTGTCGGCCCGCCCCTCCTCTATCTCCACGTCCTCTGACTCGTAGGGTCATGGAAGATCGAGAAGCATGAAGCGATATGCCTTCTCGGGTTTTATGACAACGACCAAACCGAAGCGCAGATTGAGCGTGGCTTTGGTTCTCGGTTAGGATTTGGAGAGTGGTAAAGGAGGATGTTGAGATGAGCTCGTCAAGTGAATCGGTGTTTTGGTTGGATCGTTGGTGGCCGCTGTTGGTGATCCTTTATGGAGTGATCTTCGTCTCGATCCTCGTGACGTTTTCGCCGACGACGTGAAGAAAGGGTGCGGCGCAAGCCGTGCCTTTTTACTTAGCGGCGGTAGACCAGGGACGATCGATTCAAGAATTATGCATTGTTTGGGGCCGAATCAGCACCCATAACGCGCTTGTGTTCTGCAAACGGCCAACTCTCGAATGGTGGGCTATTCGGATAGTCTCGTTGACCGGCGATTCACGCCTGGTGTTCAGACGGATCCATCACCGCATGTAAGGCTGCTAGTACGGCGAAGTTTTGGCGGTTATGCTGGATGCACCTATGCCTATGCCTAAGTTTCTGCCTGTTCTTGCGTTGGCTTCCATGACGCTTGTCTCCTGCCCTCTTTTTGCCGGTGCGCCTGCGAAGACGTATGAGACAGTTCATCTGCCGACGTGGTCGCAGCAGATTGCCATTCGCGAGCAGTGGCTGGTGAAGCGTCACGCGATGCTGCTGGAGATGATGCGGCGGCACAACATCGACATGTGGGTGGTGGTGAATGAGGAGTTCCATAACGATCCCCTGACGGAGTACATTGCTCCGCCGCGGCCTTATACGGGCAATCGCGACATCTTCGTGTTTATCGATACGGGAACGACGCTGCGGAAGATGGCGATCACCGGATATGCGGAAGAGAATGTGAAGCGGTTCTTCGAGGAGGAGGACGAGCCGAAGCCGGTGGATCAGCAGCTCGCGGCTTTGTACGCGCAGTACCATCCGAAGCGGATCGGGCTTTCGATCGATGCGCGGCGGGGAGTGCAGCGATCGTTGACGCGGGACAGCTACCTGTTGCTGGCGAAGAGCATGGGGGAGGGCTCGGAGAGCCACTTTGTGAGTGCGGCGGACCTGATCGAGGAGTACTCGGATACACGGCTGCCGGAGGAGTTCGAGAGCTACAAGACGCTGGTGGCGCTGACGGATCAGATTACGAAGCGGGCGTTTTCGAATGAGGTGATCACGCCGGGCAAGACGACGGTGGGGGATGTGCGGCGGTGGTTGTATGACGCGATGTGGGCTGCGGGCGTGGGGACGTGGTTCCAGCAGGATCTTCGGCTACAGCGGAAGGGGCTGGTTCCGGCTACGTCGCGGGGTTTTCTGGGGATTGCGGCGGAGAAGGTGGTGATTCAGCGGGGGGACGTGCTGCATGTCGACTTCGGGATCAGCTGCATGGGGTTCAGCACGGACTGGCAGAAGATGGCTTATGTGCTGAAGCCGGGAGAGAAGGATGCACCCGATGGCTTGAAGAAGGCGATGGCCAATACGAATACGCTGCAGGAGGCGCTGATGAGCGCGTCGCGTCCGGGGAAGGTGGCGGGCGATGTGTACAAGGAGATCATGGACGAGATGACGAAGCGCGGGATCGAGGCGAAGGTGTATAGCCACCCGATCGGCTACCAGGGGCATGGTCTGGGTGCGGGGCTGGACTATCGGGCGGCGCAGCAGAGTGCCTCCGAGGGAAAGCGGCTGCGGAAGGGGTCGTATATCGCGATTGAGTTGAACAGTGTTACGGCTGTGCCGGAGTGGGATGGGCAGAAGGTGTTCGTGATGATGGAGGACGATGCCTATCTTACGGACGATGGGTTCAAGACGTTTCTGCCGCGGCAGACGAGCTACTACCTGATCCACTAGTGGTGGCAAGCGCAAGGATGAGGCGTATCATCCTTGCGCTTGCCGGAGGTTTCGCGATGCGGACGCTCGTTTGAGCTACTTCTGAACAGTTGCGGGATGGCGCAGCTTAGAGTTGGCGGCGTTTGACTTGGGCGCGTCGGCGTTGGCCTGGGCCAAGGCGGCATCAACGGTCTGATAGAGCTGGTTGACATCCGTAACCTGAATCCAGTTTTTCTGGGTGACGACCCAGATGGTGGGGGTCTGGGTTAAACCGATGCGCTCGCCGAGGGCGTAGTCTGCCTGGACCTCTTTGGTGAAGGTGCCCTGGGGGTCGACGACGAAGGGCATGCTGAGCTTGTGCGATTGAAACCAGCGTCGCGTGAAGTTGTTGAGGTCTTCTTTGGACGCGATTGAGCTCTGGGAGGCGAAGACGGCTCCGCGGTACTCTTCGGCGGTTTTGGGAGAGACCTTGTCCTGGATGTAACGCGCATTGACGGCGGCGTCGAAGCTCCAGATGTGCATCTTGAGCGGGAAGTCGTGGCGGACGAGGGGAATCTTGTAGTGCTCGATAGCGCCCTGGACCATGGGGAAGGCGTGGGAGCAGGCGGGGCACTCGAGATCTTCAAAGACAAAGATGGCGACCTTGGCTCCGGCGGGGGGCTTGAGCATGGAGGTGTCTTTGAAGGTGCTGCCGGTGTTGGGTGGCGCAGAGTACTGGGCGTTGGCGGGGGTCAGGAGGGCGAAGAACAGGGCTGGGATAGCGGCCAGGGCGAGACGGTTCATAGAAGTAAGACGCATAGGCTTATGTTTTGTATTTTAGCCTCAGGAGATTCGGCAATGACGGGAAAGAGGGTTGGGTTCAGGAATTAGATGTCGAGTTCACGACCGCTCAGCCATGTCCAGGTGATTCCCGAGAGTGCGGCGGGGATGAGGAGGGTAATGAGCAGTTCGCAGAGATGGAGGCCGGGAGAGGCGGAGACAGGGCTGACGAGGAAGCTGGTAAGGGTGAGTGCGGCGAAGACGCTTCCCCAGGACCAGAGGATGATGAGCTTGCCGGGATGCCATTTGGCGATACGCATGGGACGCCTCAGGTAGGTTTGCAGGATTTGAGGTCGGCTGAGACGGGGCCGGCGTTGATCTTGAAGCTCCAGGCGCAGCCGAAGCTGTTGATGGTCTGCTGGGTTGCGGTCAGGAGGCGGACCCAGAGGCTGACGGGAGGGGCAGGGGTGGCATCGTCGGTAGGCGTGGTGTTCACCTTGCCGTTGGCGATGAGTTGGTCGGTGAGCTTGGCGAGGAGGCTGGAGATATCCGGCGGGCTCATATCACCCAGTCTGTAGACGGCGCTGTTCTCTGGCAGACCGGAGGAGAGTTTGGTCTCGTTGGGATAGGTCGAGGTGATGACGAGATGGGGACCTTCGCTGGGCTTGAGCTTCCAGGCCTGACAGAAACGAACGCTACGTTCCACATCGACGATCTGGGCTAGTTTGGCGTCGTTGTGCTCGTAGCTGTTTGAGTTCCAGAACCAGACGGCGGCCTGGTCGTCTCCGATGGCTCTGCCGAAGCTTTGAAACTGACGATAGAGCTGGAGGAGACCGCTGTTCTTTGCGGGATCGAGCCACTGGGGATTGCAAATGAGAAAGAGGGAGTAGGTCTTGAAGTCTTTCGGGATGGGTTGCTTGCGGGTGACGAGTTCGACCGCCGCCTGGGGATAGGCTGGACCGAGATGGGTATATCCGACGACTACGAGTATCGCAAAGGTAAGAATCAGCGACTTTTTGAGCATTTGGCCGATACCTCCCTTACAGCCGAATTAGAATATTGACTGCGGGCGAGATTCTATAACTACGTGCAGGGAATGGTCTTTTGAAATTTCTATCGTGGGTGAATCTTGGATGGTTTGAAGGATTTCGCAACCGCTGAGGGGTCAGAGGACTCTAACTTATGAGAGGCTTACAGGTTCCTTTGGATATTGCACCGATACGATCGAGGATTTGGGCGGCGGCTTTTGTCTGCCTCGGGGTGGGTGTATCTCCTGTGGTTACCGTAGCGCAGGATGCAAGTGCGTTGCCGTCGGCACCAGTGCCGAATGTTGCTGTGATGAAGCTGCCAGGCGGCGTGGTGGTGGCGAAGGCTACGCCGGGGGCATTGCCCCTGAGCCTGGATGATGCGATTGAACTCGGACAAAAGCACAATCTGCAGATGGAGTTGAGCCGGCAGAATGAGCGGCTGGTGCATGGACAGGTGTTGACGGTGAAGAACAACCTGCTGCCAAGTTTGACGGCGCAGGCGAAGACCGCGACGCAGCAGATCAACCTGGCAGCGCTGGGGTTCAAGCCCGAATCGCTGGCTGCGCTTGGGTTTCCGCCGGGGACTGTCCAACCGATTGTGAAGGTGGATACGACATCCGCGCAGATCAATGTGAGCCAGCAGTTGTTCAATGTGCCGGCCTATTATCTGTACCGGGCGGCGCAGAAGGCGGATACGGTAGCGTCGCTGACCACGTTGAATACCCGCGGATCCGTGACGCTCTCCGTGGGGACTCAATATCTTCTGGCGTTGGCCGATGCCGCACAGATTGAGAATGCGCAGGCACTGTTGAAGTCCGATGAGGTGGCGCTGCAGCAGGCGACGGCTTCGCACGATGCAGGGGTAGGGACGAACCTGGATATGCTGCGGGCGCGGGTGCAGTTGCAGACGCAGCAGCAGGTGCTGATCAACGCGGAGAATACGTTTGCGAAGGACAAGATTGCGCTGAACCGGATGATCGGTCTGCCGGCCGATCAGGAGCTGAAGCTGACGGATACGGCTCCATATGCCGAATATGTTGAGCTGCCGTTGGAGCAGGCCAAGGCATTAGGGTTCGAGCGGCGAAAGGATTTGCTGAGTCTGCAGGCGCAACTGGAGGTTGCGGAGCGGACTCGGAAGGCAGTGAAGGCGGAACGGCTGCCGTCACTGGCATTTGATGGATACTACGGTGTGCTGGGTGAGACGCACGGCCTGTACCACGGGGTGTTTTCGGCGGCGGGGAAGCTGACGTTCCCGATCTTCCAGGAAGGCCAGCTGCGGGGGGAGCGCGAGGTGGCTGAGGCGCAGAAACATGCGCTACAGCAGCAGATCGAGTCACTGAAGGTGACGATCGAGCAGCAGATTCGCGCGTCGATGATGGACGTGCAGTCGTCGTCGGAGCTGGTGAAGGTGGCCCGTAGCAATGTTGGCCTGGCTACGGAGCAGTTGCAGCAGACGATGGATCGGTTTGCGGCGGGTGTGGACGACAATCTGCCGGTGGTACGGGCTCAGGCGACGTTGGCGGATGCACAGACCCGGTTGGTGGGGACGCTGTACCAGTTCAACCAGTCGAAGCTGGCTCTCGCGCGGAATACGGGTGTGGTGGAGACGCAGTACAAGGTTTATCTGGGGCGGTAGGTGGTGAGACGCTTGCGAGTATGAAAGCATACGGGCATGGCTGAGGGTGGTTGTACAGAGTCCGCAAGAGCGGCGGCGGGGATTGCGTTTGAATCGCGGAACTTCCGTTTGTACCAGTCCGCACGGTTAATGGTCATTTTGGGGGCGGAGGCGCAGTCGGTTGCGGTTGCGTGGCAGGTGTATCAGATCACCCACTCGGCTCTGGCCCTGGGGCTTACGGGGCTGGCGCTATTTCTGCCGGGGCTGTTTCTGATGCTGGTGGCTGGTCATGCGGCGGATCGGTACGATCGAAGGAAGATCATCCTGGTGTGCTATGGGCTGCAGACAGTTTGTACGGGAGTGCTGCTGTGGTTATCGATGAGTGCGACAGCGCTGCGAGTTGGGCGGATATGGCCGGTGTATGTGGTGCTGGTGGGGATTGGGATGGGGCGGGCCTTTAGCGGGCCTGCGGCGAGTGCGATGCTGCCGAGCCTAGTTCCGAAGGACCACTTTGTGAATGCGGTGACGTGGGGCGCGACGATCTACCAGATTGCGAATATGTCGGGGCCTGCGGTGGGTGGGCTGTTGTTTACCCTGCCATTGGTGGGAGCGATGGCACGCTGGAACGGCGCGGCGATCGTGTATGCGTTCACGCTGGTGATGCTGATGGGCTTTCTGGTGCTTGTGGGGATGATTCGGCTGCCGCAGGTTCCGGTGGCAAAGAGGGGCTTCAGCGCGAAGACGATGCTGGCGGGCCTGGAGTATGTGTGGCGGACGAAGCTGCTGCTGGGGTCGATCTCACTGGACCTGTTTGCGGTGATGTTGGGTGGGGCAGTGGCGCTGCTGCCGATCTTTGCCACGGAGATTCTGCATGCCGGGCCGCGAGGGCTTGGGCTGCTGCGAGCGATGCCTTCGTTGGGCGCGCTGGTGGTTTCGCTGACGATGCTGGTGAGGCCGATCAAGCGACGTGCTGGAAAGGTGATGCTGACCTGTGTGGGTATCTACGGCGCGGCTACGGTGGTGTTTGGGCTGTCGAAGAGCATGTGGGTGAGCCTGGTGGCGTTGCTGGTGGTGGGCGCGAGCGACATGGTGAGTGTCGTGGTGCGGTCGAGTATTCTGCAGCTGGCTACGCCGCCAGAGATGCGAGGACGGGTGAGCGCGGTGAACTGGCTATTTATCGGGGCTTCGAATGAGTTTGGCGAGTTTGAGAGTGGGCTGACGGCGAACTGGTGGGGAGCGGTGCGGTCGGTTGTTATTGGTGGGATTGGGTCGCTGGTGGTGACGGCTTCGGCTGCGGGGCTGTTCCCGGATCTGCGAAGGGCGGATGCTTTGACGGCGGAGTCGCTGAGGGAGTCGGGGCGGGAGTTGAGCGTGGCGGAGCGGATAGACTAGACCGACCTGATGTATGTTGGGGGGGGAGAATTCTGAGGAGGGTTGCGGGATGCAGAGTGGGGTAAAGGCGGCGATCGGGGCTACGGTCGTTTTGGTGCTGGTGGTTGGGGTGCGGGTTGGGCTGATCTACCGGGAACGAAATAAGCCTATGGTGATGAAGGCTCCGGAGCGGGAGAAGATCGCGGATGATGACCTGGTTTTCCTGAAACAGAAGCGGCCCTCTTCGATCAAAGATGTGAAGGAGCTGGTGGGCTCGACGGTCTGGGTTTCAGCTGGTGGGCAGCTGGACTTCTATCCGTATGCCGGGCATCAGGCGAACTATGGGAAGGCAGCCGGCACGTTGCTGGGCGCGGAGCCTCTGGTGGTGAAGGACTTCGTGGAGCAGGTGGCTCCTAAGTCGGCTACGTTTCGGATTCCGGGTGGGGATAAGCAGGTGCTGATGGTGTTTACGAAGCCGAACGACAAGAAGGAGTATGCGGCGCCGATGGGGTATCGGCAGGCGGGGCAATACACCTTTTACACGGATGAGGTTCTGTTCTACGACGACCCGCATGAGCTGTACAAACACTGGGGGCCGGAGATATGGAAGGCGGTCGATGAGCACCGCGTGATCCTGGGGATGAACGAGCGGCAGGTGCAGCTGGCTCTGGGTCAGGTGAGCAAGAGTACGAGCAAGGACTATGGGAATCGGATGGTGGTCTTTGCGAATCTTGGACATGTGCAGGCTGTGACGTTTGTGATGAACAAGGTTACGGCGTTCCGGGATGATCAGGGGTATTGAGGGTTGAGGCGTCGGTTATGAGCGTCGTATCATAGAGGCTAGATGCCTTTTCCGATCAAAGTCTGCGCCGTCTGCTCAGAGGAGTTCGAGCTGAAGCCGGATAAGCCCGGTTTCGCCAACCGCTGCCCAGAGTGCAGCACCCCCGAACACGATGACCCCGTAACGAAGCACCGCATGGACGCTGACGAACGCAAGAGTGTGAGTGAAGCAAACGAGGCTCGGAGGAAGGCGATGCGCGAGCTCCTTTACCGCAAGGATAGCTAGTGCTTTCGCCAGTTCACCCCGCGTTCACCCTTAGACAGTGGTGGTGTGTCCCAGTACCGGAGTAGGTGCTGGGACACTGCCACGTGCTCGATGTTCCTTATCAATCCTTCGTTTCGTGTTTGACGACGGAGATGGTGAGGGTGCTGGGGTACTGGGTGGAGTGGTGGATCTGGGTGTGGGCGACTACACCGGTGGTCTCGTCGTAGTTGTTGCCGCCGGTGTTGAGGTTGCGGTCGAAGCGGGGGAAGTTGGAGCCAGCTACTTCGATGCGGATGCTGTGACCGGCGCTGAAGAGGTTGCTGGTGACCATCGGCGAGAGGGTGACCTTGTAGACCTTATCTTTTTCCATCCATACGGTGTGGTCGTCGCCATCGCGATAGCGAAGACGCTGGATGGTCTCGTCGAGGTTGTAGGCTGTGCCGTCGGGGAGGACGTCGATGACTTTGACGGTGACGTCGGTGTCCTTTACGTCGGATGAGACGTAGAGGGTGGCGTTGATGGGGCCGGAGACCTCGGTGTCTTCCTTGAAGGGCTCGGAGGTGTAGACGAGGATGTCGGGCCGCTCTTCCATCTTGCGCTGGTCGAGGGCACCGCCCACGCCAGGGATGGTGTTGGCGGCGCAGCAGACGTTGCCGCCGTAGCTGGGGGTGGGGTGCATAGGATCGTAGATGAAGAGGTCGGGAAGATCGGTTTTTAGGGATGTGCGGGTGCGGGTCGTGGCTGGAGGAGAAGCAGGTCTCTCCGCTACGGCGGCAAAGTGCGCCGCCTCCGGTCGAGATGACACTTCTTTCTTATGGACTGATTTACCGGCTAAAGGAGGGCCGAAGAGGAGCTTGCCGTCGCCGTGGAGGGTGTTGGCGTGGCCGCCGCTGGTAAGCGTGAGGGTTACAGGCTTCGCGCCCTCCGGCGGCCAGGATTTGGAGTGCTGCCATTTGTTGCTGCCCATGGTGAAGTAGGTGACTTTGGCCTGCTTCTCGAGGAAGCCGTTGTCCTCGCCCTTGAGGAAGTGATCGAACCACGCGTAAGTGAGGGCGTCGTAGTCGAGGCGGGCATCGCCCATGCTGCGTTCGCCTACCACCGTATTTTCCGTCGCGCGCTTGTAGCCGCAGTGCAGAGTTGGGGCGATGACGGCATACTGCTGGTTGGCGGCTTCACCTTTGGCGTGCTCCCGGACGAAGTTATAGGCGGCGAGGTTGGGGCCAGTGGAGACGTCGTACCAGGTCATGAACCAGAAGCCGGGGACGTTGATGGGCATGGTGTCGGACTGCCAGATGCCGCCCTTGCGCCAGGCCGGGTCGTTGGGCGTGCGCTGGATCATGGCTCCGCCGGTGGTGTTGTCCATCCTGTCGGAGTAGATGCCCTTGGGGCCGTCTACATCGGAGATGATCTCCTGCTCCGGCAGGTGCTCGAAGGCTTTGGCCCAGTCGACGGGAGGCATGGCGGGGGCGAGGTCGAACATCTTCGAGGCCTTGATGAGGTCGGCCTGGGTGGTGTCTTTGGGGAAGGTGGGGCGGACTTGATTCTGCTCGCCGTAGAGCCAATCTATGAATAGCATCTGGACGGCGCCACCGCGGTACCAGTTGCCCTGCTCGTTGTAGGGGCCGACTTTGCCGACACCGGCGCCGAAGCTCTGCGGGATGATGGTGGTGAGGGCCTTGTTGCCCAGGGACGCGGCTGCGAGCTGCCACTCGGCGGTGGAGGAGCAGCCGATGAGGCCAATCTTGCCGGAGGACCAGGGCTGAGAGGACATCCAGGTGAACTGGTCGTCTGCGTCGGTGAGGGGGGCGCCGAGGATGTCGTAGCTGCCCTCGGAGAAGAAGTGGCCGCGCTCGTTCATCTCGACGATGGTGTAGCCGCGTTTGACGGCATCGAGCTCAGTGGTCATGTCGCGGAAGGTGCCGAGGCGGACGTCCCAGAAGTTGAAGTTGTAGGGGGTGCGGCTGAAGATGATGGGGTACTTCTTGCTGGAGTCGTTGGAGTCTTTGGGGCGGTAGATGTCGGCTGCCATGCGGACGCCGTCGCGCATGGGGACCATGACTTTGCGGTCGATGACGGCGATGTCTTCGAGCTGCTTCTCGATGGATTCGCGCTTTTCGATGAGGGCCTTGCGCTCCGCAGGCGTGAGGTTCGGCTCGGGGCGTTGAGCGAGGGTGGGGATGGCGGCGAGCACAAGTACAGCTACTGCGGCGTGGAAGACGCGCATGGAGAAGACTCCTTATTGTGTGTCAGAGCAGGTTAGCAGAAGAGGCTGGATGAACCGAAGAGTACATGTGCTGGAGAGACGAATGAAGAACGCTAAAAGATGCTGAAGTTGACTTCAACCATAAGCAGAGACGAAGTGCGGGTCTCTTCCTAGTCCAGAATGACGCACTGTCTTAAGTAGTCTTGAGTAGAAGAAGGACAGTTTTTGGATCCGATAAGAGCGCGGACTAGTCCTGCTGGATTTCGAGGTAGTTGTCGAGATGATCTTTCACCACGCGGTAGCACTCACAGGAGCAGTGTTCGAGGCTGGAACGGTCGAGGATTGTGACTTTGCCCCGGCAGTATTGGATGAGCTTTTCGCGCTGGAGATTTTCAGCGGCGATGCTGACGGTGGAGCGATTGCTGCCGAGCATGTCGGCAAGGTACTCGTGGGTGAGTGAAAGGGTGGGGGACTCGGAGCGGTCGGCGCAGAGGAGCAGCCAACGGGCGAGGCGTTGCGAGACATTGTGACGGGCGTTGCAGCCGGCGGACTGGGAGGCCTGGACGAGTTGGGCCTGGATGTAGCGGAGGACGAGGTCGTGGAAGCGATCGAAGCGGGAGAATTCGCGGATGGCTGAGGCGGTGGTGCAGGAGTAGCCGTACCCAGTCATCTGCATGCAGACCTTGTTGAGGCTGCGGCGGGTTCCGATAAGGGCGGATGCCCCCATGACGGACTCGACGCCGTACATGCTGACCTCGACCTGGAAGCCGTCCCTGAAGGTGCTCGTCATAGAGCCGATGCCGTCTTCGATGAAGAAGAGATTGTTTATGGGCTCGCCGGGGTTCTCGATTTGACGGCCGCTCTCGAGCTTAAGGGGCTTGAGTTTGAGGCGTTCTATGGCTTCGGCATCGAGAGCTCGGAGGATCTTGTTCTTGAACGGGTTTGGAAGCATAATCCACCCCCTGGGACAGACAGACTACACCGCATGGGCCTTTGTGCGCTGCATGAGTTGCAGGATCAGCCGGTGTTGCGGAGGCCGGCGCTGATGCCGTTGATGGTGGCGGAGATGGCGCGGTTGAGTTCAGGGGAGTCGTCGCCGGCGCGCTTGCGGCGGATGAGTTCGACCTGGAGGAGGCTCATGGGATCGACGTAGGGATTGCGCAGGCGGATGGAGCGTTCGAGGACGGGGTTGGTCTGGAGGAGCGTCTTTTGCTGCGTGATCGCGAGGATCATACGGTGGGTGAGGTTGAACTCGGCCTCTAGTGTGGTGAAGACACGGTTGCGGAGGGCTTCGTCTTTGACGAGCGATGCGTAGAGGCGGGCGATGCCGAAGTCGGATTTGGCGAGGGCCATCTCGACGTTGCGGACGATGTCGACGAAGAGGGGAAAGTCGCAGGTCATGGTCTGGAGTTGGGCGAGGCCGTCTGGGGTGGATTGCGCGAAATGGCTGAGGGCGTGGCCTACGCCGAACCAGGCGGGGACGAGCTGGCGGGACTGCATCCAGCCGAAGACCCAGGGGATGGCACGGAGGTCGGCCATGG
>Ga0193716_1002040_pt1 | contig 11552 bp, 14 predicted proteins | sample U2c1metaG_FD_145901 | JGI IMG/M metagenome (GOLD analysis project Ga0193716, IMG submission 145901) | Soil microbial communities from a riparian zone of the East river system, Colorado, United States - U2c1 | ecosystem: Environmental > Terrestrial > Soil > Riparian zone | place: USA: East River...
CCGGTTGCCGCGACCAGCAGCGGGATGGCGGTATGCCAGATGCGCTCGCCCCGCCGGTCGCTGGAACGGCCCACCAGCAGCACGGTGGGCATCGCCACCAGGTATGGCAGGGCAACAATGAAACCCGTCGTCAGGTTGGAATGGCCCAGCGCCTTGACCATCTGCGGCAGCCAGAGCTGGCTGCCGAAAATCGCCGAACCAATGCCGGTCCCCGCCAGGCCCAGCAGCAGCACGCGCGGATCATACAGCCCCGGCCACAGCTTGCCCGGCGCCGAGGTGCGTTCTGCGGCAAGGCGCGCGGCGATGGTTTGCCGTTCGGCTTCCGACAGGAAGGCGGCGGTGCCGGGTCCGTCCGGCAGGTATTTGCGCACCGCAAAGATGCCCAGCAGGCAGGCCGGCGCCCCCTCGATCAGGAACAGCCATTGCCAGCCGCGCAGGCCGGCGACCCCGTCCATGCCCAGGATGAAGCCGGAGATGGGCCCGCCCAGGATCGCCGACAACGGGATGGCCAGCATGAAGATCGCGGTGAAGCGGGCGCGGTATTCGCGGGGAAACCAGAAAGTGAGGTACAGGATCATGCCGGGAAAAAATCCTGCCTCCGCCACGCCCAGCAGAAAGCGCAAGACATAGAAGACGGCCGGTTCGCGCACCAATGCGGTGGAAGCCGAAACCGCGCCCCAGATCGCCATGATGGTGAAGACCGTGCGCCGGGCGCCGATGCGTTCCAGCAGCACATTGGCCGGGATCTGGAACATCGCATAGCTGACGAAAAAGATGCCGGCGGCAAACCCGTAGACCGACGGGGAGAACCCCAAATCCTGGTTCATGGTCAGGGCGGCAAAGCCGACATTCACCCGGTCGAGATAGTTGGTGAAATAGAGCAGCATCATGAACGGGATCAGCCGCCACGCGCATTTGACGAAGACCTGTTCCTGATCGGCCATGCTCTGCCCTCCCCGCGCGCGCCAGGAAGCCTAGCACGGGCGGCCTCAGCCACGCACCTTGAAGACGATGGCGCGAAAGACGCTGCCGGGTTTGATCATGGTCAGGTGCGGCTCGCCCGCCGGCACCATGACGAAATCGCCGGGCCTGAGGGTCACAGTCGTCCCGCCGCTGAGGGTGCCGCCGCGCCGCTCGCCAGGGCTGGTGTCACGCATGCCGGCGGCGGTGCCGCCGCTGGTGAATTCCGCCTCGCCCTGCTGGATCGCCATATAGTCGATCCAGTGCTCATGGACTTCCACTTCGCCCGGGCCGCTGCGTCCCGCCACCAGCACATAGAAGTTCTCATGGTCCGTCAGGGTTGAGAGCGTCAGCGGTCCGCTGCCCGTGGCGAGCTTGGCCAGGTCCTGGTCGCTGAGATGGCGAAACGCATCCGGCGGCGCGGCATGGCGCACGGTCTGTGCGTGGGCGGCCGGTGACAGACACAAAGCCAATCCGATTCCCAGCAGAATGATTTTCGGCATGAGGGCCTCCCCGGCAAAGAATCGCAGCGGCCCAGCCTAACCCATCGCGCGATGTCCGGCGTCCGCTCGCGGTTCCCCGAAGGAGCTTTCGGAACCATGTGCCGGGTCCCTCATTGACTCTCGCAGCACCGAAGAGTGGAGACAGAAATGACAAAGAACAGGATTGCCTTGCTCGGTTCCGCGCTGATCGGCGCGGCGCTGTTGTGCGGGCCGGTGAAAGCGCAGGACTACCGCTATTCCAGCCCCGGCTATGATGCGCCGCCGCCGGGCTACACCCTCGAACGCCCCGCCGATACGGTGGAACATGTGGTCGTGCGGCCCGATTATGACTATGTGGAAAAGCACCAGCTGATCGGGCACGTCAATGGCGAGGTCAATCCGGTCGAATATGGCATCTCGCGCCCGGTCAATTTCTCCGACCTTAACCTGTCGCGCGAGGCTGACTATCGCGAGTTGCGCGAACGCGTCCGCGATACGGCGGAGGATCTCTGCTACCAGCTGGATGCGCGCTTTCCCGAACTGCGCGGCGACCGGAGCGCAGACCGGGAATGCGTGCGCAACGCCACCCGCAACGCCATGCGCGCTGCGCTGTATGGCGACGGTTGAGCCTGGCAATCTGAACTGGAAAAGGGCCGGAGCGATCCGGCCCTTTTTTGATTTCCTGCCTGTTCCCCGCCGCTCGTATCTTCCGTAAACATCAAGAGTTCCATTGGCTTAAGGCTGATGTTTCACGCTTTGCTAACGCTGCGCATGGGAAAGTGACTCCGGAAGACAGACGCCAGACGTTTCCATTGGGATGAAAAGCATCGCGCGCACGGTTACCCCCCGAACCATCATAGCGGCTTGCACGATCGGCCTGCCCGCCATCGTGCTGCTGCTGGGGATGCTTGTCGCGCAGCAGACCATCGAGAACAACGCGGCCAACCACGCCGTCTTTCATACCTCCGCGGTACGCATGCGCCTCCAGCGCGTGTTCTCGATGCTGCAGGATGCCGAGACAGGTCAGCGCGGCTATCTGCTCACCGATCAGGAGAAATATCTCAAGCCCTATACAGCAGCCTCCGCACAGGTCGGTCCGGAGATATCCAAGCTGGCAGACCTGCTGCGAGCCGACCCCGCGCAACGCGCCAGGGTTGAGCGCCTGCGGATTGTCGCCTCCCGCAAGATGACCGAGCTTGGCCAGACCATCGAACTGTATCGCCGGGGGAACCATGGCGCCGCCGCGGTGCTTGTCTCCAAGGGCGACGGCTTCGCCATGATGGAGGAAGCCCGCAAAATAACCTCCGATATCCTGGCGGTGCAGACCCGCGAGCGGGCGATCCAGATGGCCAGGAGCGCCGCCGGCTACAACCGGACTTTCTGGTTCGGCAGCGTGCTGCTCTCGGCGCTGGCCCTGTTGATCGCCTTCAGCGCCATCATGGCCTTCATCAACTACCGCGAAGGCGAGAAGGTCATAGCAGACGTCCGCATACTGACCCAGCAACTGCAGGCCGAGAAAGAACGGCTGTTGCGCACCGTGGGCGAATTGAACGTCGCCAAGGCCTCGGCCGAGGATGCCAGTCGCGCGAAATCGGATTTTCTCGCCAACATGAGCCACGAACTGCGCACGCCGCTCAACGCCATCCTGGGATTCTCCGAGATCATCAAGGACGAGCTGTTCGGTCCGGCCGGACAGCCGCAATATGCCGATTACGCCAACGACGTCCACAAGAGCGGCCAGCACCTGCTGGATCTCATCAACGATGTGCTGGACCTGTCGAAAATCCAGGCTGGCCGGGCCGAACTGCGCGAGGTGGATGTGGACCTTTCCAGGCTGGTACGGGACGGCATCTCGCTGACGCGCGAACGCGCGCTCAAGGGCGGCGTGTCACTGTCGTATGATGAAAGTGCATCGGGGCCCGTGGTATTGGCCGATAGTCGGATGCTCAAGCAGGTCCTGCTCAACCTGCTTTCAAACGCCATCAAATTCACGCCGCCCGGCGGCACGGTCACGGCGCGGACATTTGCCGATGCGCGCGGGATCGGTTTTTCCATCGAAGACACCGGCATCGGCATGAGCCAGGCCGACATCGTCAAGGCCATGTCGCCCTATGGCCAGATCAACTCCCAGGTCTCGCGCAAACACAAAGGCACCGGCCTTGGGCTGCCCATCTCCCAATCCCTTGCCGTGCTCCATGGCGGGGACCTGGTGGTTGACAGCGCGCCCGGCCGCGGCACCACCATCACCCTGGCATTGCCCGGCTCCCGCGCCGGAAGAAGCCTGCGCCGGGCCGCAACCGGCTGATCCGGCACCGGCCATCACATCGCCCCAATTCAAAGCGGAACAGTTTTCGGTTCCCGGCCTTTTCTTCATGGGACTGTGGGCATGAACATTTATGGAGAGTTCCATGCACAAGTCTTCCCTCGCCATCCTGGGCGCCGCCCTCCTGGCCGGCGCCACCGCCCTGCCCGCCAAGGCCGACGTCCACCAGATCGGTTCGGTCAATGTGGCAGCCGATCATTATACCGACATCAGCTGGGAACATTTCGAAGGCCCGGTGGAGCGCCTGCAGTTCGTCGCCCAGGGCGACACAGTGGACTGCGCCCATATCAGCGTCACCTATCGCGACGGCACCACCCACACCGTCTTTTCCGGCATCATGGTCAAGGACTCGATCGAAACCATCACCTTTCCCGAGGGCGACAGCCGCATGCGGCATGTGGATTTTGCCTGCAAGGCCCAGAGTGTGGACGGCGCTCGCATAGCCTTGTCGTCCATCTCCGAAGGCTGGGATGCCCGCCAGTGGGCGCGTGAGCCGCATGTGACGGCCCATGAGGACGGCGTGGTCATTTCGCGCTAGTCCGCTTCCTGAAACAGAAAAGGCCCGGTTTGCACCGGGCCTTTTCTTTTGGTTGGAGACGGCAGAACGCTATTGAAAACCGTGCAGACCGTTGAAGAAGGAGTCGATGGCGGCGCTGGCGTTGATGCTGTTGTTGTTATTGATCGTGTTGTTGCTGGAATTGTCGATATTGTTTTCGTTGCTGTTGCCGTTCGAATTGCCGTTGGAATTGGAATTTCCGTTGTTGTTCTGGTTGCTGCCGCCGCCGTTATTGCCGCCGCCGCCATGATTTGAGCCGCCGCCCATGTTGCCGGTGTGGCTGCCCCAGCTTCCGCCCTGGGAATGGTCGCTGCCCGAGCCCATGCCGTTGAAGATGTTGGTGGTGCGGATGTTGATGTCCTTGTTGACCGAGATGTTGGTCGAGGTGTCGATATATTTGGAGTTATCGATATTGACGTTGGCGCTGATGTTGGTGGAGCGGTCGATATTGTTGGTGATGCTGACCGGGCTGTAGACATTCAGCGACTTGTTGACGTTGATGTTGGTGGAACGGTTGATGTTGTTGGTGATGCTGCTGCCGTTGCTGCCATAGACGTTCAGCCCGGGCGAGCGGCCACCGCCGATAGTCCTGCAGTTGAGCGCACCGACCCGATTGGAAACGCTGCCGACATTGACGCTGCGCGGCATGTGAAAGTTCGCCATGCCGCCGGCCTGGGCGGACGACGCGCCGGCGATCAACCCCGCACTGACCAGTGCGGAGGTAAGCAATATCTGTCGCTTGAGCATGGTCGCTCCCTCGATGAAAAGAATCTCACCGGGATCGCTTCAGGAACCGTGCCACGCCAGGCGCGGGGTTGAGCTGGTTAATTGTTCCGGAATAGGACGGAAGGCCACAAGCCCATTACAGGCCGCGTAAATTTTGGGACGGTCCGTAGCGTCTGCGTACGGACGAACAGCGGCCTAACGGAAATAGGGCTCGACCTTGCCCTTGTACTTCACCGTCATCGCATTGCCGTGGCGGTCCACCGTCTTGCCCACCGCCAGGCGCACCCAGCCCTCGCTGACGCAATATTCCTCGACATTGTTGCGGTCCACGCCGTTGAACAGCACACCGATACCACGCTCCAGCAACTCGGGCTGGTGAAAGGGGCTGGCCGGGTTGGTGGAAAGCCGGTCGGGCAAGGTCTCGGCGCCGGGTTTTTCGTCGGTCATGAAAGCGTCTCGCAAAAGCTGCGCGCTTCCTAGGCCACAATACCCCCAGGCCTCAAGTCCCTTATGGCGTCGGGGTTGAAATGGTGCGGATTTACCCTTCAATTCCGCCCGCCCGTCCCCACATACGGCCCACACATAACCACCGAGGGAAGATTTAATGGCCTACGATATCTATGACGCCTCCATTCCGCCGCTGATCCACATGCTGGGCGGCCTGATCACCATCCTGTCCAAGGGTGAGGCCCATGGCGGCATCGACCCCAGCGAGGCACGCCTGGCGCCCGACATGCTGCCCCTGAAGGCGCAGGTCTATATCGCCACCGACGGCGCCAAGGGCTGCGGCGCCCGGCTGGCCGGGGTCGAGATCCCCAAGTATGAAGACACCGAGACCACCTTCGCCGAACTCAAGGCGCGCGTGGCCAAGACCATCGCCTTCCTCAAGGGCCTGGACCGCAAGAGCTTTGCGGGCGCGGAGGGCAAGGAGGTCGTGCTGAAATTCCCCAACGCCACCTTCGAATTCAACGGCGCGACCTATGTCGGCAATTTCGTGTTGCCCAACGTCTATTTCCACATCACCACCGCCTACGGCATCCTGCGCAACAAGGGCGTGGCGCTGGGCAAGGGCGATTATCTCGGCGGCGAGAAGTAGAAATGAAAAGGGCCCGGTGAAACACCGGGCCCTTCTGCTTCACGCAGCGATCTGATCGATCAATCGCGATAGGGATTGTTGGGACGGCGGTCGACGGAATTCGGCACGCCGTCATTGTCGCGATCGCGATCATAGCGGTTGGGAACGCCGTCACGGTCGCGATCGCCGTAAGAGCCTGAACGCTCAGAATAGCCCGAGCGATCGTAATGGTCGTAATAGCGCGGCGCGCAGGCCGAGATGGCCAAGGCGGCAAGGCCAATGGCGATGACTGCAGTTTTTTTCATGACGATCTCCAAACTGGCACCCTCTGCAGCCGGTAACGCTCCGTAGCGCTTTTGGATGCGCCAGGGCACGAAAGGGGCTGGAAAAGGGGTCGGAACCGGGCGTAGGATGAGCCGTTTAGAACCGTTCTATTTTAACCTGAGGTAATCCCCATGGCCAAGAAATCCGCCCCCGCCAAATCCCGTCTGGCGACCCAGACCGATCTTTCCAACAACGCCATTCCCGAAATCGCCGAAGCGCTGAACGGGCTGGCGGCTGATTCTTATGCCCTCTACACCAAGACCAAGAATTTCCACTGGCACGTCTCCGGCCCGCATTTCCGCGACTATCACCTGCTGTTCGACGAGCAGGCGGCGGAAATCTTCGCCACGGTGGACGATCTGGCCGAACGGGTGAGAAAGCTGGGCGCCCGCACCATTCATTCCATCGGCGAGATCGCCAAGCTGCAGACCATCAAGGACAACAACAAGGATTTCGTGCCGCCGGGCGAGATGCTGCTGGAGTTGATGAACGACAACAAGACGGTGATCCGGCGGATGCGCGCGGCGCATGAGATTGCCGACAAGCATGGCGATGTCGCCTCCGCCTCGATCCTGGAAAACTTCATCGACGCGGCCGAAAAGCGGAACTGGTTCCTGTTCGAAGCCTCCCGCTCGTCCACCAACAAGGGTCACTGACCCTCAGCGCTTTTCCCGGCCCTTGTTCATCTGGGTGGCGATATCGCCCTGCTGATGCGCGAAGGAGCCGCGGGGATCGATGCTGTAGAGCCCGCTCAGGTAGGCGAGATCATTGTCCGTGATCTCGTCGGCCTTCAGGCTTGCCTCACAATCCGGCGAGACCAGATTGGTGATGCTGGCCACGGGCGCGCAGGCCTCAAAGGACTGCGTCTGGGCCAGCGCCAGCATGGCGGCGTAATCAGCCAGCGCGCCAACGGTCTGGCCATGGACCCGCGCCAGATCGACTATGATGATGACGTGGTACAACTCGCTGCTCAGCCCGTCCATCAGACGGCTGCCGGTGACATGCACGGCTGGCGCGGGCTCGGTCACGTTAAGGGTTCCCATCGGTCCGGCAATGCTATAGCCGCCATTGTTGCGCAGCTTGTCGTCCACCGTGGCGTCTCCTTGAAGATCGACGGTCTGGGTGGTGTACCAGGCCTGCACCGGATGGGTGACCGTCGCCAGGCGCGCCTCCTCGGCGACTTCGTGATAGCCCAGATAGACGTGATGTTTCTGGCGCACGTCGTCCATCAGGACCTGGGGGTGGAGCGTAAAGACGATGTCGATATTGGCTTTGCAGGTCGCCGCCCCGACCGGTGCACCGACCTGCCTCGCGACCTGGCGCACCCGGGCAGTAACGAACTTGCTGTGAGCCTCCGGCAGGCCGGTCACCACCGGGCAGATACCGCTCTTCCAGCGGGCCATCTTGCCGGCCGCGCCCGAGCGCGCCGTATAGGTCCGCACGAAGTCGCGCAGCTTTTCCGCCGGCGCCAGCTTCGCGGCATTGACGGTCACATGTTCCGTCGGCAGCGGCTGGGCCTCCACCGTCGCGGCGCAGGCCAGCAGCGCCACAAGGGCAAGGTCCATAGCGATGCGATGTTTCCCGGTCATCGTTTTTCCGCGTCCCGGTTCATCCGCATGACGATCTCGCCCTGCTGGTGCCCGAAGGAGGTGCTGGGATCGGTTTTGTAGAGCGCCTGGAGGTAACCCAGATCATTGATGGTGAGCGCCTCGGTCTTCGCCTCATCCCCGCAACCCTGCGAGACCAGGTTGGCGATGCTGGCCACCGGGGCGCAGGCCTCAAAAGATTGCGTCTGGGCCAGGGCCAGCATGGCGGCATAGTCCGCCAGCGCACCGACGGTCTGTCCCTGGACCCTGGCCAGATCGACGATGATGATGACGTGATAGAGTTCGCTGCTGAGACCGTCACCCAGGTGGCTGCCGGTCACGTGCACGGCGGACGCGTCCGGGACATAGATCGGCGGAAGCTTGGGCTCACCGGCTATGTAGAAGCCGCCATGGTTGCGCAGCTTGTCGTCGATCGTGGTGGAACCGTGAAGGTCGGCGGTCTGGGTGGTGTACCAGGCCTGCACGGGATGGGTGACGGTGGCCAGGCGTTCCTCATCGGCCGCATCGTGATAGCCCAGGAAAATGTGATGCTGCTTGCGCACATCGTCCAGCAGGACCTGGGGGTGGAGCGTGAAGACGATATCGATATTGGTCTTGCAGGACGGCGATCCCACCGGCGCACCGACCCGGCTGGCGACCTCGCGTACCCGCGCGACAACAAATTTCGTGTGCGCTTCCGGCAAGCCGCTTACCATCGGACAAATGCCAGCTTTCCAGCGGGCCATCTTGCCGGCCACGCCGGCGCGCACCGCATAGCTCCGCACGAAATCGTGCAGCTTTTCCTCGGGCGCCGGCTTCTGGCCGTTGACGGTCACATGTTCCGTCGGCAACGACTGGCCCTGGACCATGGAGGTGGCGGCCAGCCAGCCCAGCGCGGCAATCGCCAGTGCATTTGCAAAAGTCTTGCGCGATATCAGGAACGCATGACCCGCATCGCCCGGCATGTCAGTTGCCCATGCCAAAGACATTGGCGGCGACGATTTCGCGCCCGTCAGGTCCGATGTCTTCTCCTTTTTCCCGGAGCAATGCCCATTCGCTTTTCGGCAGGCATGTCCTGGGGCCATAGAAGCGTGAACGGGGCAATTGCTGCGCCGGGCGGCAGACAAAAGGATCGGCGGGTTGCAGGCTGGCGAGGATTTGCGGGATCGAGCCGTCGATGATGCGCAGAGTTGGCAGGCTCACCTCGGAGAAGTGTACTTGCCTGTGCGGCAAATCTGGCGAAGAGGCCGTCTCAACAGCATTGGCTGCAGGACGGTCGTCGTTCACGACGCGAACCTCCTGGCGGGCTTCCATCTGTCTGTGCCGGACTGGCCTGACGTCAGCGCCGGGCCTGTTCGGTGCCGCCCGCAGAACTGGCATGGGCTGCAGGGAAGGCATCGGTCGCGGCGACGCAAATCTTGTCGTGAAATCCGAAGGCCGCGCCGAAATCAGGTGCGACATGCCCATCAAGGCATCACCTGCCGCCAGCGTCGCGCCAAGGAGCAGTAAGCCGCCTGCCAGTCCCAGGGCCTGCGGCCTTGCAGCGGCCGGTGTTTGTCCCAGGACACAGAACATCCGGTACGACAGCGAGCCGCTGTTGGCCGCCATCGCCAGGGCGGGCGCGGCTTTCCATTCCTCCATCAGCGCGAGGGCGCGCACATAAGCCACCGGATCACCGCACAGGCTGACAGCAACCTCGTCACAACAGATTTCGCGCTCGGCGCGGATGCGCCGGTTCAGCCACCACACCGCCGGGTGATAGAAAAGCAGGCTCTCGACAAGAATCTGGAAAAGATTCACCAAGGCGTCATGGCGCCGGATGTGCGCCAGTTCGTGCGCGATGATGGCGCGCAGTTGATCTTCCGAAAAACCGGTCAACGCGGTCACCGGCAGCAGCAGGACCGGCCGGATCCAGCCGATGACCGCGGGCGCCTGCAGCCAGTCGCAGTGCCGATAGCGTATGATGCGCGTCATGCCGAGCCGCTGCTGCATCGCGTGACATAGCGCCAGCACCCGCTGGTCCGGGCGGGCAGATCGCCGCCGATGCCTGCGTTCGAGCAATACAAAGCCGCCCGCAAAGCGAAGACCGAACAGCATCACGCCGCACGCCCAGGCGCAGGACAGCCAGGAAAGCAGGTTGAGATCGGCGGATACCACCGCCCCGCCGACGGTGATGGACGATGCGAGCAAGAACGTGTGCGCCAGACCGGCGATGCCCGCACCTGCCCCGGATAGGGCGCCATCAAAATAGACAAGAAAGAAGGTCGCCACGGGCGCGGCCAGCATCGCTGCGAGGCCGCACACACCGGCGATGTACCGGATAGCCGGGCGCCGGCAAAGCCGCATCGCCGCCGACGTCAGCACCATCAGCGCCGCGCCCTGCCATGTGAAGTGTATCAGCGCCCAACCCAGCGCCTGCAGCAGGCCGGAAGAAATTCCGTCAGCGAGACTGCTCATCTTCCGCGCTTTCGCATTGGTCCAGGATGCGTCGAATCTCGTCCATTTCCTCGCGCGAGGCGCGGCGCCCCGCCAGGGCATGCAGCATCAGCTGGCTTGCGGAGCCTTCGAACACGCGCTGCAGCATGTCTCCCGCCAGCTGGCGTTTGGTCTGTTCGGCCGGGCGGCGCGCTTCATAGACATGCGCCCTTTGGCTTTCATTGCGCCGGACCATGCCTTTTGCGGTCATGATCTGCAGAAGCTTCAGGGCGCCAGTATAGCCCACCTCCCGCGTCTCATTGAGGGCATCCAGCACCTGGCGGACGGTGGAAGGCCCGCGGGTCCACAGCACCCCCAGGATTTCCAGTTCCGACGCGGTGGGTCTTTGAGAAGACTGCTTCATGGCAAAAAGCTATTACGAACTAATTCGTAGAGTCAACGAATTATTTCGTACTGGCACGGCCACAAAAAAAGAGCCGGCGGCGCTCTCCGCGTCGCCCGGCTCCCTTTTTTTCCGTTCGGCGCCCTAGTTGGCGGCGTGCTTTTCCATCGTGGGGGCGTCGAACTTGCCCAGCACGCAGACCTGCCCGGATTGCAGTACGCTGAAGCTCTGCTCGTTCTCGCAGACCCTGGTGTCGCCCGAATGCGACTGCCAGACAAAGCCGTTGAACTTGAGGTCCGGGCAGCTGCCCTGCAGGTGGTTCACCAGGGTGCGGCCGTCCTTCATCTTGAACACCATGATCTTGCCGTCGGTGGACTTGCTGGAGACCACGTCGCGGGTGTCGATGCAGATGTTCGCGGCAAAGGCGGGAGCGGAAATCACCACGCCGGCCAGTGCCAAAGCAGTCACGATTTTTTTCATACGATTCTCCAATGCGTTTGCCCCTCACGTCGGGCAAAGTATCTGCCTGCCGTCCGCCGCCTGCAAGAGCTACTACTGGTGTAATAATTGAATCGGGAAGAAATCCTTGGGCCTTGACGGGCGACGCAACAGGGGCCAAAGGTCCGCTCCCATTGGCTTTTTGAGGAGATTGCCGTGTCCGCTGCCCCCGACCAGGTCACCATTACCTTGCCCGACGGCAAG
>Ga0193716_1002041_pt1 | contig 11552 bp, 6 predicted proteins | sample U2c1metaG_FD_145901 | JGI IMG/M metagenome (GOLD analysis project Ga0193716, IMG submission 145901) | Soil microbial communities from a riparian zone of the East river system, Colorado, United States - U2c1 | ecosystem: Environmental > Terrestrial > Soil > Riparian zone | place: USA: East River...
CCGCCCAGTGGATCGGTTGGTTGCCGGTCTCATCGGCGGCCTGTATGAGTTCCGGCCTCGTCCCGATGATCCTGCGCAGCCGCGGCAGGTCGCCGTTCTTTATGGCGTTGGCAATTTCAGTGCCCTCCGGTTGTATATGATAACGTTCGAAAATTATCCGCTCGAGCAATTCCAGCAGCTGGGTATATCCCCGGTCACGCGCCACAGTGGTCAGAGATTCCCCGATAAGTTCCATTGGGTTTTCTCCCTGCGATAATAAATATTCCACTACCTCGCGCTGGTTCCCGCGTACAGCAAAACGAATCGGTGTAAGGTATTCGAACGAACAGTGAAGGAGTGCGGGATCACGCGCAGCCAAAGCCTTTATGGTAGCCAGGTCTCCGGTAAGGGAAGCGACGAACATCGCCCATACGTCTACGCCCCGGCCCCCCGACCATGGAAGGTATTGGTCGCTGCGTAGTTCAGCGGGCTGGAACATGACGGAAGGTATCATTGTGAACTAGTTACTTTACTCAGGCCGCAGGCTTTTGACCGGATTCATCAATGCGGCCTTGACGGCCTGAAAACTTATAGTGATCGTTGTGATCACCATCGCAACCAGACCCGAGAGTATAAATACACCCGGCCCAATAGAGATCCGGTAATAATACTCCTGCAACCATTGATGCGAAAAATACCAGGCCAGCGGTGACGCGATGATACAGCTGATGCCCACCAACAGGATAAAATCGCTTGACAGCAAGACCAAAACCTGCCCTATTGATGCACCCAGGACTTTCCGGATGCCGATCTCCCTCGTGCGTTGTTCCGCCATATATGCCGCGAGTCCGAATAAGCCCAGGCAGGAAATAAAGATCGCCAATATGGCAAAGATGGCCGCCAGTTTCCCGATCAGCAGCTCGAGGGTAAATTTCTGCGCATAGGTCTCGTCGACAAAGTGGTAATCAAAAGGAAAACCGGGACTGTATTTATGAAAGATGGGTTCCAGTCTTGCCAGCGCCGTGTGCGTGTTGACCGTCGGAGCCAGCCGCCACATCATGCTGTAGGCCCAGTCGGGCTGATAGACAAACATCGTTGGTTCCGCCTCTCCAAAAGGGTTGCTGGTCAGGGCATCTTTGGCGACACCGATAATACGAAGCCGGTTGGGAGCATTGGATAAATGCCAAGTGATGACCTGGTTCAGGGGTTGTTTCAGCTGCATCCTGCGAATGGCCGATTCGTTAAGAATTACGTCAAAGCTGTCCACCGCAGGATTGCCGGTGAAGTTGCGACCAGAGACAAGCTGCATACCCACCGTCTTGAAATAATCGGTATCCCCGAGGGCGTTCATGGCCAGGTTGAGTGCATCATTTGATTGTCTTCCGGGCCAGTCGTCAATTACATTATGAGAGTCGACCTCTGTTGCCGAACTCAGGCTGCGTGTAACACCCGACACCACTCCACTCGCCAGCACTTCCCGTTTCAACGCAGGATACTGGGCGAACCGGTATGTCGAAAGCAGGCGATTGGGATCATAACCCGTCGGCCGGTTCCGCGCGTATTCTATCTGCTGATAGATGATGACCGTGCTGATGATGAGGCCGATGCTGCAGGTGAATTGCAGGACCACCAAAACTTTCCGTGGCAGCGTAGCCGAACGTCCCACCCGCAGCGCGCCTTTTAATACCTTCACCGGCTTGAACGACGAAAGATAGAAGGCCGGCCGGCTACCCGCCAGCAGACCCGTGACCAGGACATAACTGATCATCACCAGCCAGAAGACCGGGCTGGAATAAGGAATGGAGATCTGTGTTTTGATCAGAGCGTTAAAACCCGGCAGGGCCGCCTGCACCAGCAACAAAGACAGTCCGAAACTGAGGAAGGTGATTATTACCGACTCGATAAGAAACTGTAATATCAGCCCCGCCCTGCTGGAACCAATGACCTTTCGTACACCCACCTCACGGGCACGGCGTTCGCTGCGTGCAGTGGCAAGGTTCATAAAGTTTACACAGGCTATGAGTAAGACCAGCACACCCGTTATACTGAACAGGCGGATATAGTCGATAAGACCACCCGACGGGTATCCGTTCTTAAACTCCGTATAGAGATGCCAGTCGGCCATCGGCTGCATTACCACCTGCTGCTGAAAGGTCTTATAGGTATCGGGAGCATATTTCTGCATCAGCATCCGGGCCTTGGGTTCTACCTGCGCATAGGTCACGCCCGGTTTTAATGAAGCATACATGGTAAAGAAACAGTGGTTCCAGTTGTTGATGGCAGCCTTGACCCAGCCGTCGGAGGCAAACGCGCTGAAGGACGTTATGGACCCAAACTGCATCGTGGAATTTTTCGGCAGGTCCTTTATCACCGCCGTAACACGCAGGTTGTTCCCATTGCCGCCCCGGACCTGTCTGTCCAGCACGTCTGTAGTCCCGAACAAAGCCCTGGCAGTAGATTCTGTGATCACGATGGAATAGACATCCTTCAGCGCATCCTTCGCATTGCCCCTTACAATCGGGAATTGAAAGATCTGGAGAAACTCTTCTCCGGCGATCATGTTATCTACCGTCAGATGTTTGTCACCGACAATAAGATCACTGCCGCCCCAGCCAAAACTCATCGTTGTATGCGCTATTTCCGGAATGTCCTTCTTTAGCGCCGCCGCCAGCGGGATACACATCATCGGCTGGGTGCGGATCACCCCGTTGTCACTATAGCGAAAACGTACCTGGTAAGCCTGCTGATAACCCGGCAGGAATTTATCGTAGGACGACTGATCATAGACCCAGAGCCCGATCAGCAGCGCCACAGCCATACCCGCCGCGAGACCGGTTATGTTTAAGGTGCTGTATACTTTGCTGCGGAGGATGTTGCGCCAGGCCGTTTTGAAATAAGCTTTTAGCATAGCTTTTTCGCCGCGAAAAAAATGCCGGTTCCTCAGCACTCTCTGAATCAATGTTTTGCGCGGGCGCCTCCAGGGCCAATTGTCCGCTTGTGATACACCGAGTGTCCTCTTCGCCCATTCATTGCAATCGCCGCCACCAACCCTTCGCCCATCCATCAATTAGTTAAATTCCGCAAACTTTCCGCCAAGAACAAGGAATCAGCCAGGCCCTTGACAATCCTATATTTACCGCATTAGTAGCACCAAAACACACGACACTATGCGGCTCCCCCTCTTCCTCGTTATTGTTTTAGCACCTTCCTTCCTGTTCGCCCAGACCAATTGGAACAAAGATGGCAACACCTATACGACCGTAGAGAACAACTCCATCGTGGAAGTCACGCTGCCTGCTATGACAAAAACGACCCTGGTCAGCGCCGACCAGCTGGCTCCCCTTGGTCTCAGCGGTCGCGAGCGGAATGCCGGTGCACGTGGTCCCCGTGGTGGCGGCGAGTTGAGCTACCAATTCAGTGAAGATCATTCAAAGGTGCTGCTTCTCAGCAAACCTGTGCGCGAGTATCATAATACATTTTACAATGCCTGGGTTTTTGATCGTAAAACCAGCGCCCTCGCCCCGATCGCTCAAACACACATCCTCAATGCCAAGATCTCTCCGGATGGCAGTAAGGTGGCTTATGTCTTTAATAACAATATTTACAGTGTAGATGCCGGCGCACCTGGTGCACAAGCCATAGCCCTCACCACTGACGGCAACGACCACCTGCTCAACGGCTGGTTTGACTATGCCTATAGCGAAGAGCTCTATTGCATCGACGGCTTCCGCTGGAGTCCCGACAGCAAGAGCATCGCCTACTGGCAGAACGATCTGTCAAAGGTTGGCATCTTTTATATGATCAACAATACCGACAGCATCTATCCAAAAATAATTCCGATCCCCTTCTCCAAAGTCGGAGAGCCCATTGCAAAAGCCCGCATCGGCGTTGTCACCCTGGCTACGCGTTCAACAAAATGGATGAACATCGAAGGCGATCCGGCCAGCCATTACCTGGCGCGAATGGAATGGACACCCGACGGCGGTCATCTCATTACGCAACAGTTCAATCGCGCACAGAACAACAGCAAGCTGATGCTCTCCGATCCGGCCAGCGGCGCCAGCAAGGTTATCTACAACGAGAGCGACGAAGCCTGGATCGACCTCAAGGCGTTTTGGTCGCATGCCGGCGGCACAGACTGGGACTGGATCGAGAATGGAAAGGCGTTTCTCTGGGTCAGCGAGAAAGACGGCTGGCGGCATATTTATCGTGTCACCCTGGACGGCCAGGAGACTTTGTTAACGAAAGGGAATTATGATGTGACGAGTGTCAATGGTTGTGATGAAAAGAAAGGATACTTGTATTTTGGGGCTTCGCCGGACAATGCGACACAGCGTTATCTTTATCGGGCTTCGCTGCATCCCGCCAACGCAGCCGGCACTTCAGCCCGCGCGAACGCCGCCCCTACCCGCGTCACACCCGATCTCGCCGGTACCCACAATTACTCTCTCTCCCCCAATGGCCGCTGGGCCATGCATAGCTTTTCCAGTCATCTCTACGCGCCGGCTACAGAGTGGATCGCCCTACCCGAGAACAAGCCATTGGTCGAAGCCGACGCCATCACCAAACATCTGACGCCCACGCCCCTCGGCAAACAAACGAGCTTTTTTACGCTGACCACGGCCGATGGCGTGAAGATGGATGCCTGGATGATCAAACCCGCCAGCTTCGACAGCACAAAGAAATATCCCGTTGTATTCTACACCTATTCCGAGCCGGTAGGGGCAACCGTGACGGATGTGGCCAATGTGGCGCGCGCCAGCTTTTTCAACGTCGACAGCGGATATATCTTTATCTCCGTCGAGGGCCGCGGTGCACAGACACCCAAAGGCCGCGCCTGGCGCAAGTCGATCTATAAAAGTGTGGGCTGGATCAATGTCAACGACCAGGCAGCAGCCTGCCGCGAAATACTCAAATGGTCTTTTATTGACAAGGAACGTGTAGCCGTATTCGGTAGCAGCGGCGGCGGCAGCACCACTCAAAACCTCCTGTTCCGCTTTCCCGAATTATACAAGGTAGGCCTCGCCAGCGCGGGTGTGCCGAATCAGCTTATCTACAATACCATCTATGAAGAGCGTTTCATGGGAGTGTTGCCTGAGAATCGCGATGCCTATATCAAATGCTCGCCCATCACCTATGCCAAAGGACTGCAGGGGCATCTGTTGATCATGCACGGCACCGGCGATCACAATGTCAATTACCAGGGGGAGGAGATGTTGCTGAATGAGCTGATAAAATACAATCGTCAGTTTCAGTTCATGCCTTATCCGAACCGGACGCACGGGATTACTGAAGGTGAAGGTACCATTCAGCATAAGACGACGCTGATGGCTAATTTTTTGAGGCAGTATTGTCCGCCGGGGGGACGGTAAACCGAACAATCCATGTATCAAAACCGTACATCGCAGCAGCGCCAAACCAAGGTAATAAATTAGTTAACAATAACTTACTACTCCGGCATCATCTTCGCCTAAAAAATTGAAACAAAGGCGAAACCATGCTTAAAAACTATTTTCGCGTCGCCTGGCGCCACCTCCAAAAGAACAAAGGATACACCTTTATCAATATTGCGGGTCTCGCCACGGGCATGGCCATAACGCTGCTGATAGGCTTCTGGATCACCGACGAGCTCAGCTTCAATCACTATCACCGCAACCATAGCCGCATTGCCCAGGCCATGGTCATTCAATATACACCGGAAGAAATTTACAACGGCACCACCGTCTCCGTTCCGATGGTTCAGGCCCTCCGCGACCGGTATCACGATCTGTTCACAAAGGTCGCCTTTGTCGGTGGTGGTGGCGGCCACCTCATCGCTGTCGGGGACAAGAAGCTCACCGCCTCCGGCATCTGGGCCGGCAAGGAATTCGTCGAGATGTTTACGCTCAGGATGTTAAAAGGCTCCACTGCCTCCATGAGCGATCCTTCCACCGCCCTCATTTCCCAATCCCTTGCCACGGCGCTGTTCGGCAAAGCCGATCCTACCGGGAAGACCTTCAAATATGAGAACAGACTCGATTTTACCATCGGCGGCGTCTTCGAAGACCTACCCCACAATACCGAGTTTTCCAATCAGAAGATGATCCTGCCCTGGGCCAGTAAAGAGAATCAATACTATAATCAAAATACGAACTGGGACGATCACAACGGCAACATATATGTCCAGCTGGCGGATAATGTAACGGCGGAACAGGCAAGCGCCCGGATTAAAAAATTGCCGGCCCCCTTTATAAAAGGCAGGCTCGAAGAAGCGATGGTTTATCCTCTCGACAGGGCCTATCTCTATAATGAGTTCAGGAACGGTAAACCTTCCGGCGGACGCATCCAGTTTGTCTGGCTTATTGGTTTTATCGGCTGTTTTGTGCTGCTGCTCGCCTGCATCAACTTTATGAATCTCTCCACGGCCCGAAGCGAACGGCGTGCGAAAGAGGTCGGCATCCGCAAAACCATCGGCTCGCTGAAAAGGCAGCTGATCGGGCAATTCCTCATGGAGTCGGTCATCGTCGCCCTGCTGGCCTTTATTATTTCTATCGGCCTGGTCCTGCTAAGCCTTCCTTTTTTCAATACCGTCGCGGGCAAAGAAATGACCCTGCCCTATAATAATGGCCTGTTCTGGGCCCTGGCCATCGGATTTACCCTGTTCACCGGTTTGCTCGCGGGCAGTTATCCGGCCTTTTATCTTTCCAGCTTTGATCCGATAAAGGTGCTGAAAGGCACTTTTCGCGTCGGCAAATATGCCGGACTACCACGCCAGGCCCTGGTGGTCCTTCAATTCAGCGTATCGCTGACCCTGATCATCGGTACCTTTATCGTCTATCGCCAGATAGAATATGCACAGGACCGCCCCGTCGGTTACAAACGGGACGGACTGCTTACCGTCAATATTAATACCGAGGAACTGGGCAAACACTATGAGGCCCTGCGCGAAGAGTTGCTGCAAAAAGGCCTGGTCGCGGATATTGCCGGTTCTTCGATGGCCGTCACCGCTTTTTACAACAACAATGGCCTGGAATGGCGTGGCAAAAGGCCTGATCAGGCATCGCTCTGGTTCCGCAACGTCAACGTGACGCGTGAATTTGGCAGGACCATCGGCTGGACCGTGCTGCAGGGCCGCGATTTCAGCCGCGCCTTTGCCACGGACTCCAATTCCATGATCCTTAACGAAGCCGGCGCAAAGGCCACGGGCATCGCCAATCCCATCGGCGAGACAATGAAGATGTTTGGGAAAAATTACACCGTCATCGGCGTCGTCAACGATATGGTCACCAATTCCCCGTACCAGAGGATCGAACCGGCCCTCTTCCTGGGCGACGGCTATATATCGACCATCACTATGCGCCTTCGGCCGGATCAGCCCGTCCATGCTGCTCTCGATGCCCTGAGGCCCGTTTTTGCAAAATACAATCCCGCCAGTCCTTTTATATATAATTTCACGGACGAGGACTATAACCGCAAATTCGCGGACGAAGTGCGCATTGCACATCTTGCTTCTGTCTTTACCACGCTGGCCATCTTCATCTCCTGTCTCGGTCTTTTTGGCCTCGCCGAACTTCGGCAAAGCTTCGTCCCTCGCTTTCCCTCGTTCATTCCCTTCGCTGCGCTCGGGAACGTAGCCGAACAACGTACGAAAGAGATCGGTGTCCGCAAGGTTCTCGGCGCAAGTCTCTTCACGCTCTGGGGGCTTCTGTCAAAGGAGTTTGTGAAGCTCGTCGTGATCTCCTTCTTTATCTCGATGCCGCTGGGTTACCTGTTCATGCACAAGTGGCTTCAGACATATCCGTATCGAACGGCGCTGTCCTGGTGGATCTTCGCCCTCGCCGGCGCAGGTATCCTGGTGATCACCCTGCTGACGGTGAGCTATCAGTCGCTGAAGGCCGCGACGATGAATCCGGTGAAAAGTCTCAGATCGGAATGATCATTCATTTTTATAAACGACTCCGTCCTTCATTACAAACTTTACCTGCCCCATGACGTGAATATCCTTGATCGGATCCCCATCGACGGCAACGACATCCGCGAGCTTACCCGCTTCGAGACTACCCACTCTGTCGCTGACCCCGATGAGCTCGGCTGAGTTGAGGGTCGCGCATTTCAGGGCTTCCATCGCGGGCATGCCTGCCTCGGTCATGTAAACAAATTCCATCCAGTTCTTGCCGTGCGCATATACACCGGCGTCGGTTCCAAAGGCTATTTTAACCCCGGCCTTATAGGCTTTTGCAAACGTCCCCTGGATGATAGGACCGATGGCCAGCGCCTTGGCGGCGATGACCGGCGGAAAGTAACCCGGTTTCTTTGCCGAGTCGCTGACCGACTTGCCGGCGATGATGGTCGGCACAAACCATACGCCATATTTCTTAAAGAGGTCGATGGCCTCATCGTCCATGAAAGTGCCATGTTCGATGGAGGTGACACCCGCCCTGATAGCGCGTTTTATAGCTTCCGCGCCATGAGCATGTGCCGCGACGGGCATGCCATAGTCCTTTGCGGTAGTGATGATCGCCTTTAATTCCTCGTCCGAGAATTGCGCTCCGGTTCCGTCCTTCTCCAGGCTGAGGACTCCACCCGAAGCGGTGATCTTTATCAGGTCGGCGCCTTCCTTATACATCTGTCTTACCGCCCTGATACAGGCATCTTTTCCGTCGGCCACCGTCTCGGTATAAGATGGCTCTGCATATAGTCCCTGGCGATAGCCATGTGTCGGATCGCCATGACCACCTGTAGAAGAGATGATCTTCCCCGCGGTGTAGACGCGCGGCCCTGCGACCAGTCCCCTGTTGATGGCGTTGCGCAGGGCGATGTTGACACCGCTGCCGCCGACGTCCCGGACCGTCGTGAAACCGGCCATCAGGGTCGTCTTTGCATAAACGGTGGACTGAAAGGCGTTGTCGACTTCGCTCATCGTAAAACCCTTTAGCTGGGCATTGGGACTGGTCTCGTGTTCCAGGTGGACATGCGCGTCGATAAGCCCGGGCAATACTGTCCTCGTCTTCAGGTCGATGACCTTGTCACCGGGCGAGGCGGCGAGATAACCCTTTTGAACAGCCGAGATCGTATTACCGGAAATGACAATGGACATCTCGGTTGAGACCTGGCCCGACTTGGGGTCGATCAGTTTCCCACAGTAAAGGATGGTGCGTTGCGCGATGGAAAGCTGCGCCAGCATCAGCAGCGCGGGTAAGAGGTAAATCTTTTTCATGACTGAATATAATGAATATTATATTATTCCGGGGACTCATAAAAAAAGGGCCGGCCGCAACTGCTGTTACGGCCGGCCCCTGGGAAACCTATTCCTATTTATTTGTTCGGCTGCGGCGTATATCGCAGGTAAGGCTTGATTACCTTCACCCCCTTCGGGAATTTCTTCTGAGCATCTTCTGTAGAGATCGATGGCACCACGATGACATCTTCGCCTTCTTTCCAGTCGGCAGGCGTGGCAACGCTGTGATTAGCGGTCAGCTGCAGCGAATCCAGTACGCGCAATACTTCGATGAAGTTGCGGCCTGTAGATGCGGGGTAGGTAATGATCAGCTTGACCAGCTTGTCCGGTCCGATGATCACCAGCGACCGTACCGTAGCGGTTGCGGATGCATTGGGGTGGATGAATTCATATAGTGTGCTGACTTTGCGATCTTCGTCGGCGATGATCGGGAAGTCGACGCTTACCTTTTGTGTTTCATTGATATCGTTGATCCAGCCTAAGTGTTTGTCGACGGGGTCCACGCTCAGCGCCAGCACTTTTGTACCTCTTTTGGCAAATTCGTCCTTGAGAGCGGCAGTCCTACCCAATTCGGTTGTACAGACAGGAGTATAGTCAGCGGGGTGGGAGAACAGGATGCCCCAGGAATCACCCAGGAATTCGTAGAAGTCGATGTCGCCAATTGATGTCTTGGCCTGGAAATTGGGGGCTTTGTCCCCGAGACGTAAACTCATATACTTTTATTTGAAGTTAAAAAAACTAAGCGAAGATATTAATTCCCTATCACTATTGTAGACTTTATTGGAAAATTTTAGTTAATTCGTTCCCTGCGGCGGTTTTGCCTGGGTGGGGGGAGGGTCCGCGGGCGCGGGGTTGTCCGCTGGCCCAAGACCACCGGCCTTCACCACGGCATATTTGCCAAACTTATTCTTTACGTCATCGATGGCCTTATAAAGCTGGTTCTTCTTCTGTGTATTCTCGAAAAGATTTGTCTGCACGGCTTCACCGGTCAGCTCGCTGAGCCGCACTCCAAGCAGGCGGATCGGCTGTCCGTGCCGCCACAATTTATGGAACAGCTCCTTTGCCTTTGAAATGAGTTCGTCATCATAAAAAGTATATGGGATGGAGACCTGTCTTGATGTTGTCTCGAAGTTTCCGTAGCGGATCTTCACCGCCACACAACCGGCTGTCTTATCGTCCTGCCGAAGTTCGTAAGCCACTCTTTCGGTCATTCGCACCAGTTCGGCCATCAGGAAATCAAGATCGGTCTTATTCTCTTCGAAGGTGTTCTCGGTCGAGATCGACTTGGCCTCGTGATATGGCACTACTTCGCTGGTATGGATACCCCTTGACTTATTATAGAGATCGGCGCCATACTTGCCAAAACGCTTTTCAAGGTCTGTCATCGAACGCTGACTCAGGTCGCGGATCGTAAAGATGCCCATCTCCTTCAGTGACTGATAGGTATGGTCTCCTACCCCGGGGATCTTATTGACACCCAGCGGAGCAAGGAATTCCTGCTCCATCCCGGTTGGCACCTGTATATAACCGTTAGGCTTTGCCTCCTGTGTGGCTATCTTGGAGATCATTTTGTTGGAGGCCAGTGCAAACGAAATAGGCAGCGTCGTGGCGGCCGTGATCTCTTCCCGCAGGGCTATCGTCCATTGATAAGGATCGAAGAAGCGATCCATACCCGTCAGGTCAAGGTAGAACTCATCGATCGAAGCCTTCTCGAAGAGCGGGGCCTTTGCCGCGATGATCTCTGTCACCCAGCGCGAGTATTTACTGTATTCGCCTCTTGCATTGCCGACTATGGTCGCATGGGAACATAGCCGCATCGCTGTTTTCATCGGCATGGCTGAATGAATGCCATACTTGCGCGCTTCGTAGCTGCATGCAGCCACGACCCCGCGTTCGCTATGTCCGCCCACGAGCAATGGCTTGCCTTTCAACGAGGGGTCGTTGATGCATTCGACGGAGACGAAAAAAGCGTCCAGGTCGAAATGGGCGATATAGCGTTGTGGAGTGGACATTACAGGAATGGACGGCACGATCATGCCGTCCGACAAATTTACTAAAACCCCGGGTAACCATAAAAACGGTATGTTCCGGCCTCAGAATCCATAAAAGACCCGGATCGAGGCGGGGAAATACGGCACTAATCCCGATTGGGTGCGCGGAAAAGGATTGAGATGGTCGATCGGCGGAGGATAATGATATCCCACCGGAACTCCCTGCACCGTCGCGGTCCGGTATTTCAGCCCCACTCCGATGCTGGGCTCCAGCCAAAAACGATGGCTTTTATTTATTGGGATACGCATCCCCATCCAAACAGAGCCTCCGGGGAGAACGTTTTTCAGCGTATACCCATAATTGT
>Ga0193716_1002042_pt1 | contig 11551 bp, 10 predicted proteins | sample U2c1metaG_FD_145901 | JGI IMG/M metagenome (GOLD analysis project Ga0193716, IMG submission 145901) | Soil microbial communities from a riparian zone of the East river system, Colorado, United States - U2c1 | ecosystem: Environmental > Terrestrial > Soil > Riparian zone | place: USA: East River...
CCCCGGCAGGCTCTGCGCCACCGCGGACAGCGTGGTGATGGTGCCGGCGACGCCGATCCACGTGCGTGCCCCGGCGACCGGCACGGTGTCGAACGCCCGCTGGAGCGTCTCCGCCGCCAGTGCCCGCGCGGCCGCGACCTCGGCGGCGGTGGGCGGGTCGGACGGCAGGCAGCGTTCGGTGATCCGCACGCACCCGATGTCGACCGAGCAGGCGCCGGTGATGTCCGCGCGCTTGCCGTCCCACGTGCCGACGACCAGCTCGGTCGAGCCGCCGCCGATGTCGGACACCACGAACGGGCCGTCCGCCGGCTCGAGGTCGCCGACCGCGCCGGTGAAGCTCAGACGGGCCTCCTCGTCGCCGGAGATCACCTCGGCCGCCACGCCGAGCAGCTCGCGGGTCATGGTGAAGAAGTCGTCGCGGTTGCTGGCGTCGCGGGTCGCGGAGGTGGCGACCATGCGGACCCGCTCCGCGCCCTTGCGGCGGCAGATCATCGTGTAGTCGGCGAGGGCGTCGCGAGTGCGCATCAGCGCCGCCACCCCGAGCCGCCCGGTCGCGTCCACGCCTTCGCCGAGCCGGACGATCCGCATCTCGCGGTGCACGTCGCGCAGCGCGACCGTGCCGTCCTCGCGCTCCGTCACGTCCGCGACCAGCAGACGGATGGAGTTGGTACCACAGTCGATCGCCGCAACCCGTGCCATGGGCTCACCTTAGGGGGAACGCGTCGGCGTGATCCCGCCAGCTTCTCGTGTCGCCCGCGACGAGTGTGGTGAGCATGGATCTGAACCTCGAGGGACGTACTGCCGTGGTCACCGGCGGCACCAAAGGCATCGGGCTGGCCATCGCACAAACGCTTGCGGAGGAGGGCATGAAGGTGGTGACCGGCGCCAGGTCCGGCGCCACCGTGTCGGTGGACCTCGCAACGCCGGACGGCCCGGCCGCGCTGGTCGCCGCCGCGGTCGACGACGTGATGGACCGAGTGCTCCCGGAGCGCATGTCGATCACGGCCTGAATGCCCTGAAAGGCGCGTTCAGGGCGCTCAATGCCCTGAACGCGCCTTTCAGGGCACTTCGCCCGTCAGCAGGACGGGGTCGTCGTCGTCGTGGTTGTTGTGGTGGTCGTCGTTGTCGTCGTTGAGGTCTCCGCGCTGGTGCTCGTCGCGTCCGTCGACGACGGGGGCGGCGGGGTCGTCGTCGAGGTCGGTGTCTCCGACGTCGGGTCCGTGGTCGGCGACGGGAGGCAGCTCGGCGGCGTCTTCGTGCTCGGCGCCGTCGCCGTCGGCGAGTTCGACGCGGTCGTTACCGGGGGCGGGGTGGTGGTCGTGCCGGGGGCGCCCGGCAGGTTCGGCTGCGGCTGCGGACCCATGGCGGCGTCGTCGGGATCGTCGTCGTAGTCGACCGGGGTCTGCGGTAGCGGGTCGACGCCGTTCGCGTACGCGTCCGCCCAGGTCAGGACGGTCACCACGTAGGTGTTCGAGTGGTTGTACCGGAACACTGCGGCCGCGCGGTCCTGCGGGTTCGACAGGTCGAGACCACCAGAGCACAGGTACTTGCCGGACGCGAGCGCCGCGTCGTAGATGTTGTGCGGGCTCGCGACTCCGTCGCCGTCGCCGTCCGCCGCGTAGCCCTGCCACGTCGACGGGATGAACTGCATCGGCCCGACCGCGCGGTCCCACCCGGCGTCGCCGTCGTAACGGCCGCCGTCGGTGTCGCGGATGGCCGCGAAGCCGCCGCCGTTGAGGACCGGGCCGAGGATGTGCGGGGTCGTCTCGCCGGACGCGTCCACCCGGCCGCCACGCGCGTGGTTGGACTCGATCCGGCCGATGCTCGCGAGCAGCGACCAGTCCAGGTTGCAGTTGGGCTGGGCGTCGGCCATCTCGTCCGCGGCCTGCATGTACGCCTCGAGCATCACACCCGGGATGCCGAGCGGACCGGACGGCACGTCGCCACCGGGAAGCTTGAGCAGCTTGTCGATGTCACCGGCGTTGTCGAGCACGTCGTCGCCGATGCGGTCGTCCTCGTTGACCCGACCACTGGCGCCGACCGAGCTCGGATCGGCCATCCCGTTCAACCCGCCACCGACACCGCCGGAGGCCTGGGAGGCCGAGGCGGCCATGCTGATCGGTTCACCCGCGACCGCCGCCGCCACCAGCAACACCGTGCTGGTCGCCGCCGCGATCTTGCGGCGCCGTCGCCGTAACCGCCGCTCCGCCGATCTTCCGTTCGACGCACTCACCAGTACCGAACCCCTTCGCTGTGCCCTCACGACCGCTGTCCCTCGATCGGGTCGCTCTCCGTCGCAGCCTGTGTTCCGCATGCCACCGTCTCACGAACCATCATCACAAGAAAGGGGTCAACAGTGAGTCAAGTTGAGGCCCTTCGCATCACAGACGGGGATATGTGGCCCACTGGTTGCCCTTTGGGGAGAATTTGTACGGATGCAACAAACTTGCCGTTTACCAGTCAGGCCCGGCCCTTGCCGGTGAACACGAGCGGTGCCGTGCTGCCGGCCTGGACCGGCGCGACGTAGTGGTAGGTCTTCCCGTCCTGGCCGCGGTACGCGAGGTCCGCCTCGGTGGCCAGCGGCGCGACGAGTGCCACCGCGCCGGTGGCCTTCTCCCCGACCCGCTGCCATGGCAGGTACTGGCCGGTCACCGTGTTGCCGGTGGTGACGTAAACGTACCCGTCCGCCCCGACCAGCGCGACTCCGAGCTGCCCGTTGCCGAGCTGCGTCGCGCTCATCGGCGCCTGCGTCATGGTCGTCGGCAGCGTCGGCAGCGGCCCCCACGCCACGGGCGCGCCGGTGCCGGACTGCCGCGCGAACAGCGTCGCCGGCAGGCTCGTCACCTCGGCGGGCGACACCGACTCGAAGTCGTCGGGCAGCTCGCCCGTCTGCAGCGTCACCGCGTTGCCGGTCCGCTCGATGGTGAACCAGTCGAACACCGAGACGCCGTACGCCCCGCCGGTGCCGGACGCGACGGTCTCGAAGTCGGTGACCTCCCCCGGCACCCGCTGCCACGGCAGCCAGCGGTGGTGCGGCGCGCTGCGCATCCGCCACCACAGCCCGCCGACGCCGTCCACGGCGAGTGCCTGCACCGGGTCGGCCGCCGTGCACGCCTCGGTCAGTCCCGCCCTGCGCATGCCCTTGCCGAACGGCCGCCACGCGCCGAACGTGCCGGTGCCCTCGGACAGCCACAGCGCGCCGGTGGCGTCCACGCCGAGCAGCTCCTCGGTGCCGGCCGCGTCCCGGGAGGTCGCGGCGGACAGGTCGCCCGCGAACGTCTTCGTCCCGACCGTGGCGCGCAGCAGCACGTCGCCGCTGTCGCGGGCCTCGACGGCGCGGCCCTGCGCGTCGCGGTAGACGTAGCTGAAGTTGCCGGCGCCGCCGGACAGCTCGAACGCGCGGGCCGGGTCGGCCTCGACCGGCGTCACCGGCTCGACGACCGGCGCGGGCGGGATCGAGCAGGTGCTGGTGGTCGCGGTGACCGCGACCCGGTTGGTCCAGCCGTCGCCGACGACCCGGCCGTTGCCGCCGTTGTCCCACACGCCGTTGTCGGCGTCGTAGCGGTACCAGTACATGGTGCCGCCGCCGGTGATGCCGTACAGGATGTCGCCGCCTGGCGAGTACACCCGGTCGAAGGTCTGCCAGCCGCCGGCGGCGACCGGGTTGGGCAGCACGGAGATCCGCTGCGAGTCGGCGTCGTAGCGGTACCGGGTCATCCGGCCGGTGGTCTCGTTGAGCCGGTACAGCACGCCGTCGCCGGCGGCGATCACCCGGTCGCCGGTCCAGCCGAGGTCCAGCGGGATGCCGGCGGTGGCGTCCCACCTGGGCACGGTCTCGTCGAACATGACGAGCGCGCCGGTCGCGTCGACCGTGTAGAGCCGGCCCTTGGTGTCGGCCGAGACCTTGTTGCGCCGGTCCCCGCTCCACGCCTGCCAGCCGGTGCCGACGACCGTGCCGCCCGCGTCGAGCCAGCTTGTCGTGCCGTACTGGTAGCGGCGTAGCTGACCGGCCGCGGTTATCAGGTAGACGTACCCGTTGACCGAGGCCACGGTCGGTCCGGCGAACCCGGCGCCGATCTGGCGGCCGCCGGCCCACAGGTAGTCGCCGGTCGCGGGCGCGCGGTGCTCGTAGTACCAGAGCGTGCCGTCGGCGCGACCGTCGAAGACCTTGACCGTGCCGTTGCACGTGACCGGCGCGGCAGCCACCTCCGACGGACTGCTGAACTGGACGGTGGCCGCGACGAGCGCGGCGACGCCCACCATGCCGACCAACCGGAGCGGACGCACACGGGTAGTCACAACCTGCCCCCTGAACACACGACGGAAGACAGTCCCCCGCGACCGTGTGACAGAGAGTAGCGGATGGCCCAGCGCCAAGGAAACCGGTGCTACCGACAGTTTCCGCTGGGCCAGTCCGCGCGCAGCAGCTCGACCGCCTCGTCCCCGAACGGGTTAGTGCCGGGGCCGACCGCCAACGCGTGCGCGACGTGCACGTGCAGGCACTTGACCCGGCCCGGCATGCCGCCCGCGCTGACGTCCGTGCCGAGCGGGTCGATCGCGTCCCGCTCCGCCAGGTAGGTCCGGTGCGTGGCCAGGTAGGCGGCGGCCAGCTCCTCGTCCGTGCCGAGCCGCTCGGTCATCTCCCGCATCAGCCCGCTCGCCTCGAGCGTGCTGACCAGCGACGTCAGCTTCGGGCAGGTCAGGTAGTACAGCGTCGGGAACGGCGTGCCGTCCTCGAGCCGGGGGCTGGTCTTGATCACCGCGGGATGGCCGCTCGGACAACGGTGCGCGACGGCCCGGATGGCGCGCGGCGGCCGGCCGAGCTGCGCCGCGACCGCGGCACGGTCCACGTCCGACACCGAGTCGAACACCGTCACTCGCCCGACACCGCGTTCCACAGGACCTGGTACCACGACTCGTCCTTCGCGCCTTTCCTCGCCGGCTGGTCGCCGGGTTCGCCGCCCTGGTCGCTGGGCAGCTCCACCATGTACGGGGTCTCCCCCGGCATCACGTACCGCAGTCGCCGCCGCGCCTCCGCCTCGACCTGCGCCGGGTCGTCGAGCTGCGCCTTGCGTGCCTCGAGCGCGTCCACCTGTGCGCGCAGGTCGGCCTGCCGCTGCTCCTGCGTCGCGACGTCGTCGCGCTGTCCGAGGTAGGTGCGCAGCGGCACCGCGACCGACAGCGCGAGCGCGCACACGACGATCGCGAACACGGCCGCGCGCCGCGTCGTCGAGAGCCCGAACGTGGCCGCGGCACGCACCGTCCTGCTGCGTTCGGCCCGCGCCGCCGTCACCGGCCGCGCCGGCCGGCCGTCCCGTGGCCGCCGCACGCTCTGCGGACGCCGGCCCTCGGCGGCACGACGCCGCTCTGGCTCGCGCCGGTTGGACTCGCGTGCGGCGGCCATGGGCCTCAGGTCTCCGGGTTGAACCGGGGGAAGGCGAGGTCGCCGGCGTACCTGGCCGCGTCGCCGAGGATCTCCTCGATGCGCAGTAGCTGGTTGTACTTGGCGGTGCGCTCGCCGCGGGCCGGGGCCCCGGACTTGATCTGGCCGACGCCGGTGGCGACCGCGAGGTCGGCGATCGTGGTGTCCTCGGTCTCGCCGGAGCGGTGGCTCATCATGCTGCGGTAGCCGTAGGACGTCGCGAGCGAGACCGCGTCGAGCGTCTCCGACAGCGTGCCGATCTGGTTGACCTTGACCAGCAGCGCGTTGGCGGCGCGGCGGGCGATGCCCTCCTCGAGCCGGTCCGGGTTGGTGACGAACAGGTCGTCGCCGACGAGCTGCACCCGCTCGCCGATCTCGTCGGTGAGCCGCACCCAGCCGTCCCAGTCGTCCTCGGACAGCGGGTCCTCGATCGACACCATGGGGAAGTCGTCGCAGAGCTTCGTGTAGTACTCGATCATCTGCGACGAACTGCGCTTGCTGCCCTCGAAGACGTACGCGCCGTCGGTGTAGAACTCGGTCGCGGCGACGTCCAGCGCGAGCGCGACGTCGCGGCCCAGCGTGTAGCCGGCCTTCTCGATGGCCGTGACGATCAGGTCGAGCGCCTCGCGGTTGCTGCCGAGCGCCGGCGCGAAGCCGCCCTCGTCGCCGAGGCCGGTGGCGAGGCCGCGGCCCTTCAGCACCGACTTGAGCGAGTGGTAGACCTCGACGCCCCAGCGCAGCGCCTCGCGGTAGGAGTCCGCGCCGATCGGCGCGATCATGAACTCCTGGATGTCCACCTCGGTGTCGGCGTGGGCGCCGCCGTTGAGGATGTTCAGCATCGGCACCGGCAGCACGTGCGCGTTCGGGCCGCCGATGTAGCGGAAGAGCTCCAGCCCGCACGACTCGGCCGCGGCCTTGGCGACGGCGAGCGATACGCCGAGCATGGCGTTCGCGCCGAGCCGGGACTTGTCAGGCGTGCCGTCCAGGTCGACCAGCTTCTGGTCCACGATCCGCTGCTCGACTGCCTCGATGCCGGTCAGCTCCGGCCCGATCTCGTCGAGCACGGCGGTGACGGCCTTCTCGACTCCCTTGCCGGAGTAGCGCTTGGCGTCGCCGTCGCGCAGCTCGACGGCCTCGTGCTCGCCGGTCGAGGCACCGGAGGGCACCGCGGCACGGGCCAACGTGCCGTCGTCGAGAGCGACCTCCACCTCAACCGTGGGGTTACCACGCGAGTCCAAGATCTCACGCGCACCAACCTGCTCGATAACCGCCACGTGCTGCTCCTCAAACGGTTCGCCGGACTACTCCGACACGAGCGTACCGAGCCGGTTGTATCCCCCGTTGGAGGCACACAAAGACGCGCCGAAACACAGTGTTACCACTCCTCGAGAGCCGCCAGAACGATATTCAGGAACAGCGCTTCGGCAGGTAGCGTTGAGGGAACCATGACCGAGGACGTCCAGGACACCTTCGAGGCGTTCCGCCGCGCAGAGTCGCTGGTGGCGCAACGCCGGCCCCTGGATGCCCTGGCCGCGCTGGGTCCCGTGCTGGACGCCGAGCCGGACAAGTCCAGCGTCCACCTGCTCGCCGGTCGTGCCTACCTCGGCTCGGCCCAGCTCCGGCGTGCGGAGCAGGCGTTCCGGCGGGTCATCGAGCTGGACCCGACCGACCACTACGCGCTCTTCGCGCTGGGCAAGACACTGCAGCGGATGAGCCGCCACACCGAGGCGCAGACCCAGTTGCGGCTCGCGGTGGCCATGCACCCGGACCCGGTCTACCAGGAGGCCCTCGGCGAGGTCAGCGCCCGGCTCGCGGTCGAACGCGACCGGTGAGACCCGCTCACGACAGGGTGGCCGCCGCCCTGGCGTAGGCGTCCGCGCCGCTGAACACGTTCTGGCCGTAGGCCACCGACGCGTTGTACGTCAGCACGGCCTGCCACCACCCGGCCGCGCTGGCCAGGTCCCCACCGGAGGCGCACAGGTAGCCGGCCGCGGACAACGCGGCGTCGTCGATGTCCTGCGGGTCCGGGGCGGCGCCGTCGCCGCCGGCGCGCTCGCCCCACCGCTCCCAGGTCGTCGGCAGGAACTGCATGGCCCCGACGGCCCGGTCCCACCGCGCGTCGCCGTCCAGCCGGCCGCCGTCGGTGTCCGGGATGGCCCGCACGCCGGGCGCACCGTCGAGGGGGATCCCGATGATCGGCGGGGTCAGGATCCCGTCGCCGCCGATGTTGGAACCGCCGTAGCGCCCGTGGTGCGACTCGACCCGGCCGACGCCGGCGAGCGTCGCCCAGTTCATGTTGCAGGCGGGGTCGGACGTCCGCAGGGACAGCTCGGCCTCCGCGTAGGCGACGATGCTCCGCGCGGGGATCGCCGTCTTCGCCGACACCCGGTCCGCCCAGTCGCTCAGCGCGGCCGACCGCGCCGAGACGGCGGCCGTCGTCGGCACCGCGGCGCCGGGCGACACGTCAAGGTCCGGCACCTCGAACTGGGGCGCCATGGCCGGCGCGGACGGGCGGTCGAACCCGATCACCACGATGACCACACCTGCCACCAGCGCGGCGACGAGCAGGATCAACCCGCCGATTCGTCGACGGGGCGGCGGCGGGGGCACGTCGTAGGGAATCGGGGAGGCGGACACACGTCCCAGGCTACGTATCGACGACCGCGACGCGGCGGCCCGGCGGAAACCACCAGGACACACGTCCACTTCCGGTCGAGAAATCCGGTACTTGATCCGGACAAAAAGCCCAATCCAGGCAGTCCTGACTGCAATTCCGTTGCATCAACGTCCCCCGGCTGGACACAGCAGGGAAGCCTTACCTAATGTTCTGCAAGGTTAGGCATACCAACACCAGGAGGACGCCGTGCTGTTGAGCAGCGCGCTCATCGGGCTCCGCGAGGGGCTCGAAGCCGCTTTGGTCGTCAGCATCCTCATCGCCTTCCTGGTGAAGGCCGAACAACGCGAGTCGCTGAAGTGGGTGTGGGGCGGCGTGGCCGCCGCGCTGGTGATCTGCGTCGGCATCGGCACGGTGATCGCGTACACGATCGGCGAGCTCCGGTTCGAGCAGCAGGAGATCGCCGGCGGCACGCTGTCGATCGTCGCCGTCGCGTTCGTCACGTGGATGATCTTCTGGATGCGCGCCACGGCCCGCGTGATCGCCTCCGACCTGCGCGGCAAGCTGTCCTCGGCGCTCGAGATCGGCCCGGTCGCGGTGGGCGTGATGGCGCTGCTCGCGGTCGGCCGCGAAGGCCTCGAGACCATGGCGTTCTTCTACGCCAACGTGCGCACCGCGGAGCAGGGCACCCACGAGCCGCTGATCGGCTTCATCGTCGGCATCGCGGTCGCCGTCGTCCTCGGCTGGCTGATCTACCGCGGCGCCATCAAGTTCAACCTCGGCAAGTTCTTCCAGATCACCGGGATCCTGCTGGTGTTCGTCGCCGCCGGCATCCTCGCCTACGGCCTGCACGACCTGCAGGAAGCCCGGGTGCTGCCCGGCCTGAACACACTCGCGTTCGACCTGTCCGGCCCGATGCCGGAGGACTCCTGGTACGGCGCGCTGCTCAAGGGCCTCCTCAACTACTCGGCCCAGACGTCGGTCCTCCAGGCGATCGCCTGGCTCGCGTACGTCGCCGTCGTGCTGACGCTGTTCCTCAAGCCCCGCAAGACCGCCCCGACCCCCGTCCACAAGACCGAACCGGTCCCCGTCAAGGAGCACTCGTGATCTCGACTACCGCCCGCGCCGCGTTAGCCGGCGTTGGTGTCATCGCCATGGCCGTCACCGCGGGCTGCGGCACCGCCACCCCGCAGGAGGAGAAGGGCGGCGGCGCGATCGTCGTCACGGCCGGGGACGACGCCTGTCAGGTGGCACGCAACGAGGCGAAGGCTGGCACGCTCACGTTCGAGGTGACGAACAAGGGCAGCCGGGTCACCGAGTTCTACCTCTACGCCGAGGGCGACCGGATCATGGGCGAGGTCGAGAACGTGACGCCCGGCCTGACACGGCGGCTGATCGTCGAGGTGTCCGAGTCCGGGAAGTACCAGACCGCGTGCAAGCCGGGCATGCAGGGCAAGGGCATCCGAGGTGAGTTCACGATCACCGGCGACGCGAAGAAGGCGGTGGACACCGACGAGAAGCTCGCGGATGCCACCAAGAGCTACCAGCGCTACGTGACCTCGCAGTCGGTCGCGCTCGTGGACAAGACGAAGGAGTTCGTCGCCGCGGTCAAGGGCAAGAAGGTCGACGAGGCGAAGGCGCTGTTCCCGGTGACCCGCATCTACTGGGAGCGGATCGAGCCGGTCGCCGAGAGCTTCGGCGACATCGACCCGAAGATCGACGGTCGCGAGGAGGTGCTCGAGGAGGGCATGGCCTTCACCGGCTTCCACCGTCTCGAGAAGGACCTGTGGACCACCGGCCTGCAGGCCGACTCGGACGCGATCGCCGACCAGCTCCTTTCGGACATCGAGGACCTCGCGAACCGCGCCAAGACCGTCGAGCTGACCCCGTTGCAACTGGCCAACGGCGCGAAGGAACTGCTCGACGAGGTCGCCACCGGGAAGATCACCGGTGAGGAGGACCGCTACTCGCACACCGACCTCTGGGACTTCCGGTCCAATGTGGACGGTTCACAGGCGGCCATCGCGTCGCTACGCCCGGTGATCCAGGAGCGCAACCCGGCGCTGCTGGCCACGCTCGACGAGAAGTTCGCCGCGGTCGACGCGGTGTTGGAGAACCACCGGGTCGGGGACGGCTTTAAGCTGTACCCCGAGCTGACGGAGGCCGACATCAAGGAGATGTCCGAAGCGGTAGACGCTCTCGGCGAGCCGATCAGCCAGGTCGCAGAGGTGGTGGCGGGACAGTGACCGAGTCTGCTGGTACACCGACGACACAGTTCATGTCGCGGCGCAGGCTGCTCGGCGTGGTCGGGGCCGGCGCCGCGGTGGCCGGCGTCGGCGCCGGCGTCGGCGCGCTGGCCAACGAGGCGATGTCCGACGACCCGGTGACCCAGGCGTCGTCATCGGCGGCCGCCGCGGTCCCGTTCCGCGGCCGGCACCAGGCCGGGATCGTGACGCCAGCGCAGGACCGGATGCATTTCGTGGCGCTGGACGTCAAGACGACGGACCGAGCCGAGCTGGTACAGCTGTTGAAGGACTGGACCCGCGCCGCGGAGCGGATGACGCAGGGCCTCGAGGCGGAAGAGGGCGGCGCGATCGGCGGCCTCCCGGAGGCCGCGCCCGCCGACACGGGTGAGGCGCTGGACCTGCCGGCGGCCGCGCTGACGTTGACGATCGGCTTCGGCGCGTCGCTGTTCGACGACCGTTTCGGGCTGGCCGAGCGGCTGCCGCCGGCGCTGGCGCCGCTCCCCCGTTTCCCGGCCGACGACCTCGACCCGGCGCGGTCCGACGGCGACATCTGTCTGCAGGCGTGCGCCAACGACCCGCAGGTGGCGGTGCACGCGATCCGCAACCTGGTGCGGCTGGGGTTCGGCAAGGTGGCGATGCGCTGGTCCCAGCTTGGGTTCGGCCGCACGTCGTCGACGTCGCGGGCACAGGTGACACCGAGGAACCTGTTCGGCTTCAAGGACGGCACGAACAACCTGAAGTCCGAGGACACGCTGGCGCTCAACGAGTTCGTGTGGGTGCCGGTCGTGGACGGTCCACAGTGGATGGTCGACGGCACTTATCTGGTGGCACGCCGGATCCGCATGCACATCGAGATCTGGGACCGCACTCCGTTGGTGGAGCAGGAACAGATCGTGGGGCGGGACAAGGGAGTTGGCGCCGCGCTGGGCCAGAAGGACGAGTTCGACCCGCTGGACCTGCACGTGCGTGGTCAGGGCGGGGTGCCGCTGATCGCGGAGGACGCGCACGTTCGGCTGGCGGCGGCGGAGACGTTGAAGGGCGCGAAGATCCTGCGGCGTGGCTACAACTTCACCGACGGCACGGACGGCCTCGGCCACCTCGATGCCGGGCTGTTCTTCATCTGCTTCAACCGCGACTCACGGCGACAGTTCGTGCCGATGCAGCAGCAGCTGTCGTCGAAGGACAAGATGATGGAGTATCTGGAGCACACCGGTTCTGGCCTGTTCGCGGTCCCGCCGGGTGTCTCACGAGGCGGTTACTGGGGCGAGA
>Ga0193716_1002044_pt1 | contig 11545 bp, 7 predicted proteins | sample U2c1metaG_FD_145901 | JGI IMG/M metagenome (GOLD analysis project Ga0193716, IMG submission 145901) | Soil microbial communities from a riparian zone of the East river system, Colorado, United States - U2c1 | ecosystem: Environmental > Terrestrial > Soil > Riparian zone | place: USA: East River...
GAAGTCGGCGGCGAGGATGGTGAGAGGGGGGATGGAGGGAAGGATGTAGCCGGGAAGCTTGGAGCCGGAGAAGGAGAAGAAGACGATGGGGAAGAGGGCCCAGAGGACGAGGAACTCGGGGAAGGCATCGCCGGCGCGGGAGTGGCCGAGGTAGCGCTGGGGGTTGTGGCGGACCTTCCACTCGGCGATGGAGACGTCGATGGAGTCGACGAGGGCGCGGATGGCGATGACGGTCCAGGGCATGAGGCCGAGGAGCAGGACGGCCAGGTAGTACCAGAAGGGTTGATGGTGCTGGTAGCGATTGGTGGCGAAGCGCTCCAGATTGTGCTCGAGGAAGAAGAGCTTGTAGAAGGTCGGGTTTCGCTTCTGAACGGCGATGAACCAGGGCAGCACCATCGCCAGATACAGCAGAATGCCAGGAAGCCAGATGGTGCGGCGGAGGAGGGACCACTCACGGCGCAGGCCGGCGAAGAGCAGGATGATGGCCAGAGCAAGGAACGGAGCTACGGGTCCTTTGGCTAGAGTGGCGGCGGCACCGAAGAAGTAGAGGTCGAAGAGCCAGAACTTCTTGCCGGTCTCGTACCAGGCATACCAGCCCAACATGCCGATGCAGAAGGGGGCGGCCAACTGCATATCGGTGGAGGCTCCGCGGGCGAAGCTGACGATGGCGACACAGGAGGCGGTGATGAGAGCTGCATCGAGATGACCTCCGGGACGGAATCGCCGCATGTGGAGGAAGATCAGGATGATGAGGGCGATGGCTCCGGAGGAGGAGGGGAGGCGGGCTGACCAGTCGGAGATGCCGAACTCCTTGAAGAAGCTCATGGCGCGCCAGTAGTAGAGTGCGGGTTTCTCAAGCCAGGGCTTGCCGTAGAGGACGGGGGTGATGGTACCGCCGGCGATGCAGCGGAAGGAGTTGTGCAGGTCCGTCCAGCGGAGGCTGCGAGGGACCATCCTGGCGTTGACCTCGTGGCAGACCTCGGAGTGGGCGTCAAGCATCTCACGGGCGACCTGGGCATAACGGGGTTCGTCTGCGCCAACGAGGCCGAGCTGGTCGCCACCGAAGATGGGGACCATGCCGTAGAGCATGGTGAAGAGGGAGACGGCCAGGAGGATGACGAATTCGCGCAGGGCGGATGGGGCAGGGAACTTCATGTGCCGGCGAAGCCACAGGATGGGTGCGCGTTCAGTCCACGCGCCGGAGCCGACGGGTTGTTGTATATCGTTCATTTCTTAAGAGGGCGAGACAAGGCTAACAGAGTTCCGTGCGTAACTGGGTCAAGATGCGGTTCGTGGCCTCCTCGAGGGGGCCGTCGAGGGTGCATCCGCTGGCGTTGCGATGGCCGCCACCACCGAAGCGCTCTGCTATCTGGGCGACATCGACCTTTCCTTTGCTGCGGATGCTAAGGCGGAACTGGCTGGCTGAGGGGAGCTCGCGGAGGAAGACTGCGGACTCTACGCCGGCGATGCCGATGAGATAGTTGACGACGCCTTCGCAGTCCTCGGCTACGGCGCCTGCGTCAGCCATGTCGCTCCTGGTGACCCATGCCCAGGCAAGGGGGCCGTCGCACTGAAGATTGGTGAGGGCTGCTCCGAGGAGTCGGATTTTGCTGAAGGGGTTGGAGAAGTAGACGTCGCGGGCGATCTGGCCGGGGTTGGCGCCATGAGCGGCGAGATAGTGGGCAAGGGCGAAGGTGTCGGCGTTGGTGCTGGAGTAGGTGAAGGAGCCGGTGTCGGAGAGGATGGCGGTGTAGAGGCAGGTGGCCAGGCTTGGGGTGAACTCAACTTTGGCGGCGAGGGCGATGCGGTAGACCATGGCGGCGACGGCGCAGGCGTTCTCGTCGATCCAGTTGATTGCGGCGAAGGGGCGGCCGCTGGCGTGGTGGTCGATGTTGATGAGGCAGCGGCCCTCAAGGCCGTGGAGGCCGGTGCGGACGATGCCGTCGCACTCGAGAAGGATGGCGGAGGTGGTGAGGTCGGGGTCGACGTCTGCGGCGGAGGGGACGTGGTGGATGCGTTGGACGTTGGGAAGGGTGCGGTAGATAAAGGGGACAGGGTCGGCGAGGACGACCTCGGCATGGCAGCCGAGCTGGTCGAGGACCTCTGCGAGGGCGAGGACGGAGCCGATGGCGTCGCCGTCGGGGCGGGCGTGAGAGGTGATCAGGAACCGATTGCCGGAGCGGAAGGCATCCAGGAGCGCGCTGATTGAGGCTTCTGGTGTCATGGTTTGGCTGGTGGTGCGGATGGTTCTGAATCTGTGCGCTTCTTGTCGCGCTTTCGAGTGCGGGCGAGGAGCTCCTCCATGCGACCGGTCATCTTCTGGGAGCGGTCGATGGCGAAGGAGAGCTCGGGAACGTGGCGAACGCCCATGCGGTCGCGGAGTTGAGTGCGGATGTAGGCGCGAGCTGTGGTGAGGCCTTCGAGGGTGGAGTCCTCTTCCGCTTCGGTGCCGTGGACGGCTACGAAGACACGGGCGGACTTGCCTCCGGGGGCGAGGACAACGTCGGTGACATAGCTTGGGGCGATGCGTGGGTCGGAGAGTTCGCCCTCCAGCATGGCGCCGATCTCTTCGGAGAAGGTGTTCGCGACTCGGTTGCGGTGGTACGTTCTGGCTCTTTGCTCGGGCATAGTTTTTGTACAGCGGTAAACAGTTGAGGATACCAAAATCGGGCTGTTCACCCTAGTTTAACGCACAGGACGGATAGTGGTCTGGTTGCGTGGGCTCTGGCTCGGCTATTCGGAGAGGATTTCGGCGTAGGAATCGATGATTTCGGCGCCTAATGTGACTGCGATGCGATGCGCGGCCTGGTCAATCTGCTGGAGTTGTCCAGTGAGATAGCTGGAGGAAGAGGAGATGCTGGCGATGCCGAGGGTGGCCCGGTTCCAGACGATGACGTCATCGAGCTCGGCTATGGAGAGATTGAAGCTGTGGCGGAGCTTGTCTTTCATGGAGCGGATGACCTGGCGGCGATCCTTGAGGGACTGGGAGTGTGGGATCTCAATCTCGAGGGTGAGCTTGGCGACTGGCATGTCTTTGGAATCCCCCGATTAGAGGAGTCAATCCATACGGATCTCTTTCACTTTATAGTCTGCCGAGGCGTTTCGTTATTTTCTTGAGTCGATGAGTTTACGTGTTTGTTGCGCGGGGACAGCATTTGATTGACGCCGCGCTGTTGCGGTCCTAGTGTGAATGGAATAGCAAGTTACTCCTGATCGGTGAGGTGATGGAATGGCTGCCCTGGAACATGTTCGCCTGCGTGAGTGCAAGGATGGAGTGAAGCCATGGAAGCAGTGGGGACCTTACCTGAGCGAGCGGCAGTGGGGAACGGTTCGGGAGGACTATAGCCCGAATGGGGATGCGTGGAGCTACTTCAGCCACGATCAGGCCCGGTGGAAGGCTTACCGATGGGGTGAAGATGGGATTGCGGGGATCTCGGATGATAAGCAGCAGCTCTGCTTTGCGGTAGCTCTATGGAATGGAGCGGATCCCATTTTGAAAGAGAGGCTGTTCGGACTGACCAACGCCGAAGGAAATCATGGCGAGGACTGCAAGGAGTATTACTTTTATCTAGATAACACACCAACTCACTCTTACATGAAGTATCTGTACAAGTATCCGCAGACGGCTTATCCGTATGACGAGCTGGTGGAGGCGAATCATAAGCGGACGCGGCTAGAGCATGAGTATGAGCTGATCGACACTGGCGTCTTCGATGAGGATCGGTACTTCGATGTCTTTGTGGAGTATGCAAAGGCCGACGCGGAGGACATTCTTATTCGGATCACGGTAGAGAACCGGGGGCCTGAGGCGGCTTCACTGCATGTGCTGCCCTCGGTGTGGTTTCGCAATACATGGTCGCATCAAAAGGACGCGGCTATACCCGAGCTGCGATCGTTGAAGGGTCGGGGGAAGACATCCGTTGTGTCGGCACAGCATGAGACGCTGGGGCAGTTCTTCCTGCATTGCGATGGGAGTGTTCCGCTGCTGTTTACGAACAATGAGACGAATGAGCGGCGACTCTCCGGCTCGACTGACTCGACACCCTATGCGAAGGATGGATTTCATGAGTATGTCGTCCATGGGAATCAGGGTGCAGTGAATCCGGAGGGCTTTGGGACGAAGGCTGCTGCGCACTATCAGGTCGCGGTGGGTGGGCGGCAGAGCGCGGTGATTCGGATGCGGCTGTCGCGGGCGAAGGCGATTGGTGGAGGGGTTGGCAAGGGCTTTGATGGGATCTTTGAGGATCGGATCAGGGAGGCGGATGAGTTTTATGGGACGCTTTTTCCCGCCCGCTCGACGGTGGACGATCGCAGGATTATTCGGCAGGCTCTGGCGGGGATGTTGTGGTCAAAGCAGTTCTATTACTTCGATCTCGATCTGTGGCTGAGGGAGCATGGGTATAACGCAACGGGGTTCAAGCGGAACCAGACTATGCGCAATGCGCCGTGGTTCCACATGCTGAATGCGGACGTGATCTCGATGCCGGACAAGTGGGAGTACCCGTGGTATGCGGCGTGGGATCTGGCGTTCCACACAGTAGCGTTGGCTATGGTGGATGTGGACTTTGCGAAGGCTCAACTGGAGCTGATGATCAGCGAATCCTACCTGCATCCGAATGGGCAGCTGCCCGCATATGAGTGGAACTTCGGAGATGTGAATCCGCCGGTTCATGCGTGGGCGACGCTGTATGTGTACATGACGGAGAAGACTATCCGGGGCGAGGGAGACCTGGAGTTCCTCAAGGCTTGCTTCCGCAAGCTCCTGCTGAACTTCACGTGGTGGGTGAACCGGAAGGATCGTTCGGGGAGGAATATCTTCGAGGGCGGGTTTCTCGGTCTCGACAATATCGGTGTGTTCGACCGCAGCGCTGCGCTGCCGGATGGCGGGTATCTGGAACAGGCCGATGGCACGGCGTGGATGGCGATGTTCTGCCAGAACATGTTGAGCATCGCGCTGGAGTTGGTCGCGCATGATGAGAGCTATGAGGGGATTGCGGTCAAGTTCCTGGAGCACTTCCTTTGGATCGCCGGGGCGATGGATCCTGCGGGGTGCAGTGAGAACGAGCTCTGGGATGAGCAGGACGGATTCTTTTATGACGTCCTGTACCTTCCGGATGGATCGGCCTGCCGTCTCCGGTTGAAGTCGATGGTGGGCTTGCTGCCGCTGTGCGCTGTGTCGATCATCCCAGGGGAGCTGATGGAGAAGTACCCGCGGCTGAAGAAGCGTGTACGGCACTTCTTTGATCGGCGTCCGGAGCTGGCTGCGAATCTGCATGATCCTGACGTGCCGGGCGAGAAGGGAAGATTTCTGTTGTCGGTTTTGAATCGCAACAATCTACGGCGGGTACTGACGCGGATGCTGGATGAGAACCAGTTCTTCGGCAAGCATGGGATTCGTTCGATATCGAAGGAGCATAAGAACAATCCCTATGTGTTCGATATGAATGGGAAGCAGTACAAGGTGGAGTACGAGCCAGCGGAGTCGACGACGGGGCTTTTCGGCGGCAACTCGAACTGGCGAGGGCCCGTGTGGATGCCGGTGAATGCGCTGATCGTCAAGTCGCTGCTGCTGCTGCACCAGTACTACGGCGACTCGTTCACGATGGAGTGTCCGACGGGCTCGGGAGTACAGAAGAACCTGTTCGAGATCGCGCATGAGATCTCGGATCGGCTGGCGAATATCTTTCGCGAGGATCAAGATGGACGGCGGCCTGTGTATGGGGACACGGAGAAGTTTCAGTCGGACCCGCACTGGCGCGACTATCTGCTGTTCTATGAGTACTTCCATGGCGACAATGGCGCAGGGATTGGAGCGAGTCATCAGACCGGGTGGACTGGGTTGACGGCGCGGTTCATCCATCTATTCGATAGTGTGAGTGCCGCGGATCTGCTGGCTGAAGGTTGGAGTTCGCTGATTCAAACGCGTCCGGTGGTGGCTACTGAAGCTCACGTGGCTGGCGAAAGCGACCCTGGTACGACTACGCCGGTGCCCATTAGCCGGTAGTCTCTGGATTTTTGGGACGGACATGGAAGTGGGGTGAGACTTTGCTTGCGCCACGGTGTCTGTAAAATGATGAGCAATAGGCCGGGTTTTAGACCCAATATGATATTTCTCTGCCCCGACGCAGGGAGATGCCTTTGTACGTTGCTGGATGTGAGTTTGAATTGAATCGCAGCCTTCGGCTGGGGGATATATATATATGGCACATGCAAGTTTTGACGGGTTGAGAGTTTTGTCGCTGGAGTCCCGTCGTGCCAAAGAGATTGCAAAGCTCATCAAGACGTATGGGGGCGAGCCGTTTGTCGTGCCAGCGATGCGTGAGGTGCCGCTGGAGTCGAACCGGCAGGCGTTAGAGTTCGCAGACAACCTGATGCAGGGGAAGTTCGATCTTGTCGTGTTTCTGACAGGAGTGGGAGTGCGGGCGCTACTGGACATTGTCCAGACGAGGTATGACCGTGACGAATTTCTGCAGGCGCTGCGGTCGGTTCGGGTTGCGGCGCGTGGCCCGAAGCCGCAGGCTGTACTGCGGGAGTTGAACGTGCCCATTGCCGCTATTGCAGAGGAGCCAAACACGTGGCGGGAGATGATGCAGGCGCTCGATGATGAGTTTGGCGCGTCACTCGGTGGCTTTCGGGTTGCGGTGCAGGAGTATGGAGTCTCCAACCCCGAGCTTCTGCAAGCGCTGACGGAGAGGTGTAGTGAGGTAACGAGGATTCCGGTGTACCAGTGGGCTTTGCCGGAGGATCTTCAACCACTGCGAGAGTGCGTGCTCGGCATCGCGAGCGGTGGCGTGGATGTGGTGCTGTTTACGACCGCTGTGCAGGTGATCCATCTGTTTCAGGTGGCCGAGCAGATGAACTGTCAGGACGACCTGCGGGCGGGGTTGATGGCGATGGTGGTGGTCTCGATTGGGCCGACCACCTCGGAGGAGTTGGCGCACTACGGGATTACTCCGGACTTTGAGCCTTCGCATCCGAAGATGGGCTTTCTGGTGAATGAAGCCGCGCAGTATGCGGGCAAGATGCTGGAACAGAAGAGGAGTGGCGAGGCTCGGAGCCTGATGTCGCGACAGGCGGGGTTGCGGGTGGTGAAAGAGAAGGGCGAAGAGCAACGCGCTGCAGTTGCCGCTGAACGAGTGCGCCGGGTGGCGGCGGCGACATCGATGTCTACGACGGTGGGTTTTCGAGATGGGGTGACACCGATCGACTTCCTGCATGAGATCAGCAGCCGGATTGCCGCAGCGGACTCGTTTCACGTGGTGCTGGGACGTATTGTCGATTTTGTGACGACGGTGATTCCGTGCGATTCATGCTTCATCTACGTTCTGGAGGGAGAGAATCTGGTGCTGCGGGCATCGAAGAATCCACATGCAGACCTTGTGGACCACCTTGGCGTGCAGATTGGACAGGGAGTTACGGGTTGGGTGGCGGAGCATCGTGAACCTGTGGCTATCGCAGCCAATGCGTCGGAAGACCCACGTTTCAAGGCATTCAAGAATCTTCCGGAAGACCGCTTTGAGGCTATGCTGTGCACACCGATTCTCTGCGCCAGCAAGGTGGTGGGCGTGATCAATCTGCAGCATCGGCTGTCGTACCAGCATACGATGTCTGAGGTGAGGCTACTGTCTACGCTTGGATTTCTGGTAGGAGCGGAGATCGAACGCGCGAGACTGGAGGGCGAGAATGTCCAGCTTGTGGGAAGGCTTGAGACGCGAAAGGCCGTCGATCGAGCAAAGGGCGTTCTGCAGCGTGATCTTTCAATAAGCGAAGATGAGGCTTATCGAATGATGCAGCGTGAGAGTCGGCAGCGGCGTAAGTCAATGCTGGAGATTGCCGAGGCGATTCAGCTAGGCGATGACCTTAAGAAGGGGCGGTCGGGCGGAGAGCAGAAGACAGCTCACTCGACCTCTTGAGCGCACAATGTCTGTGAACTATTCCCCGAGGCTGTAGGGAAGTGCGAAGCGGCCAATCTGGATGAACTGATGGTCTGAGGGAGGCCATAGTCGAAAGGATTCGACACGAGAGCCTGTGGAGAGGCGGCGGGCGGTGACCGTGCCGCGCTCGGCTCCCGTTGCGGCGTCGTAGAACTTGACGCTGAGACCGGCCTCGCTGCGCTGCCAGCCGAAGACATAGTTGCCCGGAGAGAGAGCGATGTCCCCAAGGGTGATAGGTGCCTGGATCAGAAGGTAGTGCGAGTATTTGCCGTCGGCTGAGTAGCCGGCGGTGATGAGTACGACTCCAGCGATAATTTTTCCCTGCGCGTTGATGATGCCGGAGGCGGTGCGCTTCTCGGTCTCGATCCGCTCCTTCTCTACAGGAGCGCGAGCGGGCAGGGCCGTCTCCAACTCCGTGGCTGTCGCAGAACGCCAGTGCGACTTTGACTGAGCATTGAGAGTGGACGAGAGAGCGAGGCTTACAAACAGGGAGAGAACGAAAGATTTCATCCTGGGTTGTCTCATTTGAGATGTACGATGCCGCGCTGGAGAGCGATGGTTGCGGCGTGCGTGCGATCAGCCACGCCTAGTTTGCCGAGCAGGCTATTGATATGGGATTTGACCGTGGCTTCGCTGATGTCGAGATCGGATGCGATCTCCTTGTTGGCGCGACCGGCGACGATTCGTTCGAGCACAGCCAACTCACGAGCGGTGAGGGCCTGACCGCTCATTCTTTCGGCCAGCTTTTCTGCGATGGAGGGAGAGATGCGAGTCTTGCCCTTGTGTACGGCCAGGATCGTCTCTAGCAGCTCTTCGACTGTCATGCCTTTGAGAAGATAGGCTTTCGCACCGGCCTGGATCGAGCGGAAGATGTCTTCGTCGCCATCGAAGGTGGTGAGAACGATGAATCGCGCGGCGGGTGCGTCGGCGCGAATTCTGAGTATGGCGTCGACGCCGCCAAGTTTTGGGAGTTGCAGGTCCATCAGGGTGATGTCGGGCTGCAAGGTTTGATGGAGCTTGATTGCTTCGAGTCCGTCGCTGGCTTCGCCCACAACCTCGATCTCAGGCATGATGTTGAGCAGCGCTACGAGACCCTGCCGGACGACATGATGGTCATCGACTACCAGGATGCGAATTCGTTCACCCATTGTTTTTTGTACCTTTCTCGACAAGGATGGGGACATCCAGTGTGATCCTGGTGCCCTTGCCTGCAGCGCTTTCGACGTTGAGCTGAGCGTTGATCTGAGCTGCGCGTTCACGCATTCCCTGAAGGCCGAAGTGGCCCTTTGCAGGAAGGGAATCATCGGAGGCCTGGAAGCCGCGGCCATTGTCAGAGATGGTTAACGTCAGCAGGGTTGAATGATAGCGCAGATCGATAGAGATGTGGGTAGCGTCTGCGTGGCGAGCGACATTCGTGAGGGCTTCTTGGGCAATGCGTAGCACCTCCTCTTCAACTTTTGGAGAGAGAGGGTGATAGGTGCCCCCAATATCGAGATGAGTGGTTAGGGGTTCTGGGTTCGATTTTTCCACGAGATGCGTGAGTCGTGTGGGTAGAGTGTGCTGTGCCGTGACGGCGCGAAGATCCCAGATGCTTCGGCGCGCCTCGGCCAGACCCTCTCGGACGTAGGCGCGTGTGCGATCGATCTGCTGGCGAGCCGCAGGAATCTGCGATTGGATGAGGAGTTGAGAGGCTAGTTCGAGTTGTACGGACACCCCAACAAAGCTCTGTGCGAGGGTATCGTGAATTTCGCGGGCCATCCGATTGCGCTCCGTGAGCACTGCGTCAAATTGAGAGTGGAGGCGACGGAGTCGGAGGCGATAGAGGAGAGCAGCGATTGCGCCGATGAGAAGAAGGCAGAGCAGAAGGAACCACAGCCTGCGGTAGAAGGGGGGGCGCACGAAGAAGGCGATCGTTGCTCCGGTCTCATTCCAGACGCCATCGTTATTTGCAGCCTGTACGTGGAAGCGGTAGTGACGAGGCGGCAGGTTGGTGTAATACGCGATGCGGCGCGAACCGGCCTGTGTCCATTGCGTATCGAAGCCTTCGAGCTTATAGCGATAGCGAACCTTGGCCGGTACTATGTAACTTAGACCGGCATATTCGAAGATGAAGCGGCTGTGCCCCGGAGGGACGATTAGTTCAGTAGAAGATGCGAGTTCGACGTCGTCTACTGTAAATCGCTCGATCACTACAGGCGGTGCAAGGCGATTTTCCGACAGGTGCTGGGGGTCTGTGATGGCTACTCCCTTGCGCGTCGCAAACCAGAGAAGCCCTTGCGTGGTCTTCCAGGCGGTGGGATGTCCGATTGCAGAGGCCTCTTCGGTGGGCATGCCATCGGCGTAGCCATAGGAGTTCGGGTGGGGATTGCAATCGGGCGAAGATCCGCAGGCGACGAGTTCGGACCGCGAGACTCGTGTGATGCCGTGGGTTGAGCTCAGCCAGAGGTATCCGCGATCATCTTCGAGGATGGAGTCGATTTTTTGTGGAAGGTCGGGCCGATGTAGTGAGGTGAAGCCATTGGCGGTCGTGTAGCTGAGGCCATTACTCTTTGTTCCTATCCAGAGAGTGCCGAGAGAGTCTTCGAAGAGAGAGGTGATGACGTTGCCGGAGAGGCCGTTTTTTGTAGTGTAGGTGGTTATCTTGCCGTCGCGGAGGCGGGAGAGACCGTCGAGCGTGCCTATCCATAGATCATGAGGGAGATTCTGCGGAGAGGTGGGGAGATGGGATTTCAGCAGGGCTCCGATGAGATCGCTCTTGAGGCCGTTGTCGTGATTGAACGTTGTGACGTTCTTGTTTTGCCAGTGAGCGAGGCCTCGGCGTGTACCGATCCAAAGAGAGCCATCGTCGTCCGCGAGAAGAGATCGGATAAAGTCGTCGGGTAAGCCGTCGGCGGAGGTGAAGGTTGAGACCTTGTCCTTTTCAATGTGGTTCAGCCCGTCGGGTGTTCCGGCCCACACATCTCCGTGAGCGCCGGGAGCCAAGGCGAGGATCACTTCGCTGAGAAGGCCGTTCCGGATCGAGAGATGCTGGACTTTGCCGGACTGCCAGCGGTCGAGACCGTCTCCGTTGGTCCCTATCCACATTGCGTCGTCGGTGGTTTGCACGATGGCGGTGATGACGTGATCGGACAAGGCGGACAACGTGTGGAAATTTTGTTGGCGGAGGATGTGGAGGCCCGCTGTTTCTGTGCCGATCCAAAGATTGCCTTCTCTATCTTCGGAGAGGGAGAGGATGCTGTTGGTGCCGATGGTTGGTTGAAGTTGGGGATGGCCGTCGCTGCTGTTTAGTGAGAATAGTCCCTTGTTGGTACCGATCCAATGATTTCCGCGCGAGTCTGGCAGGAAGGATTCAATGCGCGTGGCAGGCAGATCGCGGCCGGCTTGCAAGATTTGCTGATGGCCGTTTTGCAATAGGACGATGGTGCTGCGGGTTTGCAACCAGAGGTTGTGATCTGTAAGAGTGCCGATGCCCAGGATGCTTTCTCCCGCTAGACCGGGGCTGAGCGGTATGGGAAGAATTCGACCGTGCTGGTACTGAAAGATTCCAGAGGATGAAGCGAACCAGACGCTGCCATCGCTGACGGACGCCATGGCAGCGTCTGGTACGCTTC
>Ga0193716_1002047_pt1 | contig 11538 bp, 3 predicted proteins | sample U2c1metaG_FD_145901 | JGI IMG/M metagenome (GOLD analysis project Ga0193716, IMG submission 145901) | Soil microbial communities from a riparian zone of the East river system, Colorado, United States - U2c1 | ecosystem: Environmental > Terrestrial > Soil > Riparian zone | place: USA: East River...
CCGAAAAGGCTGCGGTTCGGGCTGGATGTGATCGACAGGCGTTGTCGCAGCCGGTTGGGCATCGACCAGGAAGCTGACCTTTTCACGTACGGTCGAGCGCCGCCGCGCCGCAGCCTTTTCGGCTTCCTGCGCGGTTTCTTCCGTTACCGAGGCGCGCGCGGTCTCCTGCGGCGCCGGCTCGCTGTGGCGGGGCGCAGCCTGCGGCGCGATCGATTCCGGTTGAAGCTCCGGCAACGGTTGATCGTGCTGGATCTGTTCGTGTCGGGGCGGTTCGTAGCGCGGCTGTTCCTGTCGCGGCTGTTCTTGTCGAGACTGTTCTTGCCATCGCGGCTCAGCCGGTGTGCCGTCAAAATCGGCTACCGCGCCTGCGGCTTCCGGAGCTGATGTCGGTCCCAATTCGTCGGCGATCGATCCGGCCAGACCGTCCTCGGGTCCGCCACGCCGGCGGCGTCCGCCACGGCGACCGCGGCGTCGCGGCCGACGCTCGCCGCCTGCGCCCTGATCGTTGCGGGCAACCCCCTGGGTTTCCTCGGACTCGTCCTCGTCTGACTCGCCTTCCTCGGTTGTTACAACGGCTTCGCCGGTCTCCGCGTCCGCGGCGATCCGGGGCGCGTCGTGTTCCTCGCGCAGCGGTCCGCCCTCGCGCGGCTCGCCGGAGCGGCCCCGCCGGCGACGCCGGCGCTTGCGCCGCGGGCCGTCCGCATCGGCAGCACCACCCGTGCCTTCGCCCGCAGTGCCGTCGCCGGCCGCGACCTCGTCGCCAAGCCCTTCGCTCTCGTCGGTTTCGATCTCGGATTCGGACTCGAGATCATAAGCCTCGTCCTCGTCCTCGGCTTCCTCGACCTGCGCCGGGAACGCCGCGACCTGGGCCGCCAGCAGCGCCTTGGCGGCTTCCAGCGTGTGAACCTGCTCGCCGCGATCGATGATGAAGGATTGCTGGCCGCTCACGGTCGGATCGGCGATCACCGACAGCGTGACCTTGAAGCTGTTTTCGAGATCGCGCAGATGGCCGCGCTTGTGGTTGAGCACGTAGAGCGCGACATCGGTGCGGGTGCGCACCACGAGATTGTGGGTGGCGCCTTTCATCAATATCTCTTCGAGCCCGCGCAACAATTGCAGCGCGACCGAAGACACCGAACGGACATGACCGCTGCCGCCGCATTGCGGGCACGGCTCGGTCGAGCTCTCCAGCACGCTGGCGCGGATGCGCTGACGCGACATTTCGAGCAGGCCGAAATGCGAGATGCGTCCGACCTGGATCCGCGCGCGGTCCTGCCGCAGGCAGTCGGAGAGCTTGCGCTCGACCGAACGGTTGTTGCGCTTCTCGTCCATGTCGATGAAGTCGATGACGATCAGGCCGGCGAGGTCGCGCAAGCGCAATTGCCGGGCGACTTCCTCGGCGGCTTCGAGGTTGGTCTTGAGCGCGGTATCCTCGATATGATGCTCGCGGGTCGATCGTCCCGAGTTGACGTCGATCGATACCAGCGCTTCGGTCTGGTTGATCACGATGTAGCCGCCGGACCGCAACTGCACGGTCGGCGAGAACATCGCGTCGAGCTGGCTCTCGACCCCCATCCGCGAAAACAACGGCTGGCCGTCGCGGTACTGCCTGACCGCGCGCACGTTCGAGGGCATCAGCATCTTCATGAAATCGCGCGCTTCCTGATAACCGGCCTCGCCGGCGACCTGGATTTCGTCGATTTCCTTGTTGTAGAGATCGCGCAGCGACCGCTTGATCAGCGAGCCTTCCTCATAGACGAGGGTCGGGGCCTGCGATTTCAGGGTCATGTCGCGCACGGTTTCCCACATGCGGATCAGGTATTCGAAGTCGCGCTTGATCTCGGGCTTGGTGCGCGAGGCGCCGGCGGTGCGCAGGATGATCCCCATGCCCTCGGGCACGTCGAGATCCTGCACCACTTCCTTCAGCCGCGAACGGTCCTGCGCGCTGGTGATCTTGCGGCTGATGCCGCCGCCGCGCGCGGTATTGGGCATCAGCACGGCGTAACGGCCGGCCAGCGACAGATAGGTGGTGAGCGCAGCGCCCTTGTTGCCGCGTTCTTCCTTGACGACCTGAACCAGCATCACCTGGCGGCGCTTGATGACTTCCTGGATCTTGTACTGGCGGCGCGGACGGAAGGCGCGTTCCGGCACTTCTTCCATGACGTCGTCGCCGCCGACGGATTCAACGATTTCTTCCTCGGCGTCGTCGCCATCGTCTTCATCATCGTGCGCCTCGTCGCCATGCGACTCAGCCGATGGCTCGACGTGATCGGAGGCAGCGGTTTCGCTGTCGGCGTGAACCGCATCGTCGGCATGCGCTGCGTTTTCACGCGCGTGCTGGGCGTGTTCGTCATGCGCGCGGTGCTCATGCGGCTGGTCGTCATGTGCGTGGTCATCATGCGAGTGGTCGTGATCATGGTCAGCCTGCTCGTCGTGCGTTTCCGCGGGGGCGGAAGCTTCGACCGAGGGGGCAGGCATTTCGGACTGCAACGCCGCCGCCGGCGTTTCGCTGCCATGCGAATGATCATCGTGCGAATGGTCATGGCCGTGGTCATCATGCGCATGATCATGGTCATGCGTATGCTCGTGACCCTCATTGTCGTGATGGCCGAACTCGGTCGGCTGGTACGCATCGCCGTCCGCGTGGTGCACATGCGCGTCGTGAATATGTCCCTCGTTGCCGTGATCGTGATCATGCGGCTGATGATCGTGCGGCTGATCGGTCTGGCCCTGGTCCGGGCTTGCACCCTCGACCACGGCGCTCTGGACGCGCTCGCCATGGCCGCGACGGCGCGAATTGCGGTGGCGCGGGCGGCGGCGGTTGGAACGGTTTTCGGTTTCTTCCTCGGCCTCGCGGTGGGCGCGTTCATCGGCCTCGATCAGCGCCTGACGGTCGGCGACCGGGATTTGATAGTAATCGGGATGGATTTCGCTGAAGGCCAGGAAGCCGTGGCGGTTGCCGCCATATTCGATGAAGGCCGCCTGCAGCGACGGCTCTACGCGGGTGACCTTGGCGAGATAGATATTTCCACGCAGTTGCTTGCGCTGGGCAGTCTCGAAGTCAAACTCTTCGACACGATTGCCGCGGACCACAACGACCCGGGTCTCTTCCGGGTGGGTGGCGTCGATCAACATTTTGTTGGGCATTTTGGAACTCATGACGGCGGCGGGCGCGTATGGCGGCGCGCGCGTGTCGCGCGGCCGGGTGACGCGACGGTCCACCTGATTCGGGGGTGAGGGGAAGGCCGAAACGCAACCCGGAGCGCCGCACCGAACATGTTCCTCGCAGAGCAAAGCGACGCGTGGAGCTTTCGCTCCGCATCGGCGCGGTTCCTTGGTGGATCATGGTCGGCAACACAGTCTGGCGCATCAAGCGTCGGCCCGTCTGAACACGTTGGCGGCAAAAAGCGCCGCCTTGTCTGTCGCTGATGGCCCGGCGTGGCGCCGAAGCGCTCGCCGGTCATCGCATATCGATGCCTTGCGGCCCGGTAATCGGTTATGCCGTGTCTGAACTCGTCCCGGGAACAAGATGGTAACCTGGGACCGGACGCCGCTCGGGCTCAACCGCCACTCCATGTCAGCCGCGCGCTGCGCTGGCTGGGGAGGGATCGGAAAGACGCTGGAATCTCCGAATAACCGAAGGTTCCGGCGCTGCACCGGGAGGCTGAACGTGACACAACCGGGAGTATTAGCCGTCAGCCCCTCGTACATACGTGGATTGGTCGCCTGGTGCAAGGGAAGCGTCACGCCCTTGCAACACTCCCCGTTATTCTCAAGAAGTTCCTTAAGCCGTAATTAACCCTGTAGTCCTATTGCGGTAAGAGGGCTGCTCGGAGGCAAGGAATCGTTGGCGAGCCGCGCAAATCATCGTGTTTTGCTGGGATGTGCGCTCTTGTGCGCCGCAGCATTGTCGTGCTCCGGGATCAGCCGTGTCCAGGCCAATGCACAGTCACCGGGCCCGGTCGCGGCCTCCGGGTTCCCGATCGCTTCCGATGCCCGGCTGGCCGGCGACGCCAAGCAGACCCGCTTCGTGCTCGACCTCGACAAGCCCATTTCTTTTCGCGCTTTCACGCTGGCCGATCCCTATCGGGTGGTGGTCGATACCGCCCAGGTCAACTTCCAGATTCCCGCCGGGACCGGTGCCGCGGGACGCGGGCTGATCAAGGCGTTCCGCTACGGCCTGGTGATGCCGGGCGGCTCCCGAATCGTGTTCGACCTGACCGGCCCGGCCAAGATCGCCAATTCCTATGTGCTCGACTCCGCTAACGGCCAGCCGCCGCGGCTGGTGCTGGAGTTTGTCGAGGTCGACCGCACCGCGTTCGTTCAATCGCTGGCTCCCGAAAGCCGGCCTGAACTCAGGCCCGCGATCGCGGACACCGCGGCCCCCGCAACGACCGAGGCTCTGCCCAATGCCGAGGCCGGCAAATCCGAGACTGGCCCGGAACCCAAGCTCGGGATCAAGCCGGTGTCGACAGATTCGCGTCCGCTGATCGTGATCGATCCCGGCCATGGCGGTCTCGACAATGGCACGCAGTCGGGCGGCGAGAGCGAGAAGAACCTGGTGCTGAATTTTGGTTTGGCGCTGCGCGATCGCATCGAGAAGTCGGGCAAATACCGCGTCGTGATGACGCGCACCGACGACACCTTCATTCCGCTCGACGACCGGGTGAAGATCGCACGCACCCAGTCGGCGGCGCTGTTCGTATCGATCCATGCCGACTATCTGCCGCACCGTGAGGGCGACGTGCAGGGGGCTACGATCTATACCGTGTCCGACCGTGCCTCCGACGCCGAGGCGGAACGGTTGGCGGAGATGGAAAACAAGGCCGACGCCATCGGCGGCGTTAACCTGACAGGCGAGCCGACCGACGTTGCCGACATTCTGATCGACCTGGCGCAGCGGGAAACTCGCACCTTTTCAAACAGGTTCGCGCGGCTGCTCGCGGGCGAAATGAAGAACGCCACCCGGATGTACAAGCATCCGCTGAAATCGGCCGGCTTCCGGGTGCTGAAGGCGCCCGACGTGCCGTCGGTGCTGGTCGAACTCGGCTACGTCTCGAACAAGGGCGATCTCGAACATCTGGTCTCGGAGAGTTGGCGTTCCAAGACCGTGGGATCGATGGCGCAAGCTATCGACGCGTTCTTTGCAAAACGTTTGGCGACGGCGGGAGCGGCAAATTAAAGCGAGCCGTACTTAGGTTTAGCTGGGTTTAGCCGGGCCAGAAGCCCTAGTTTGGCCACAGCGGCAGCTTTATAAAAAATGCATAGGATTTCGGAATCGGTCAGGATTACCGCGTCGACGATGTTATTATGGGCCTCGTTCTAATGGGGCCGTGCAGGCGGAACATTCCGCAGAGCCGCTGATGCACCGGGGGCAATCGCCCGATGCGATGGCGCAAGAATTGAACGGACGATCGATAATGCGCTTGCTGGTGCGGTTCCTCGGTTTCCTGTTCGCGGCCGGAACGGTCCTGTTCCTGGTGGGCGTCGCCGCCGTCGCAGGGATGATCTGGCATTTCTCCAAGGACTTGCCGGATTATTCGCAGCTTCAGGATTACGAGCCGCCGGTGATGACGCGGGTGCACGCCGCCGACGGCGCGCTGCTCGGCGAATACGCCAAGGAGCGCCGGCTCTATCTGCCGATCCAGGCCGTTCCAAAGCTCGTGATCAACGCGTTCCTCGCCGCCGAGGACAAGAATTTCTATGAGCATGGCGGCATCGACTATTCTGGCATGGCTCGCGCGGCGGTGCTCTATGCGCAGAACTATGGTTCCAACCGCCGCCCGCAGGGCGCCTCGACCATCACCCAGCAGGTCGCGAAGAACTTTCTTCTGACCAACGAAGTATCGTTTACCCGCAAGATCAAGGAAGCGCTGCTCGCGATGCGAATCGAGCGCGCCTACTCGAAAGACAAGATCCTCGAGCTTTATCTCAACGAAATCTATCTCGGCCTCGGCGCCTACGGCATCGCCGCGGCGTCGTTGGTCTATTTCGACAAGTCGGTGAATGAACTCACGGTATCAGAAGCGTCCTATCTCGCCGCGTTGCCGAAAGCGCCGGCGGCGCTGCATCCGGTGCGTAACCACGACCGCGCCGTCGAACGCCGTAACTACGTGATCGATCGCCTGCTGGAAAACGGCTGGATCAAGCAGGCCGATGCCGACAAGGCCCGCAAGGATCCGCTTGTTGTCACCAACCGGGCCAATGCCGGGCATATCTTCGCTGGCGAATATTTCGCCGAGGAAGTCCGCCGCGACGTCTTCGAACGCTATGGCGAGAAAAAGCTGTATGAAGGCGGCCTCTCGGTCCGCACCACGCTCGATCCAAAGATCCAGGTGATGGCGCGCAAGACGATGGCCGCCGGCATTGTCAATTACGACGAAGCGCAGGGCTGGCGCGGTCCGCAAAGCAAGCTCGACATTTCGGGCGATTGGGGCGTCAAGCTTGCCGACGTCAAATCGCTCAACGATATTTCGCCCTGGCGGATGGCGGTCGTGCTGGAGACCAGCGATCAATCGGCGCGAATTGGTTTTCAACCGGGCCGGGAACTTGGCGGAGCGGTCAGCAAGGACCGGCAGACCGGCATCGTCACGCTGGAAGGCATCAAATGGGCAAAGCCGGCAGCCGGCCCGGCGAAGGGCAAGACGCCGACCGCGGTCTCGCAGGTGCTGTCGCCCGGCGACGTGATCTACGCGGATCCCCTGATCCGGGAGGGCAGTCCTGCTCCTGTCGATGGCCAGTTCCGGTTACGTCAGTTGCCGGAAGTATCCGGCGCGATGGTGGTGATGGATCCGTGGACCGGTCGCGTGCTGGCGATGGTCGGCGGATTCTCGTTCGACCAGAGCCAGTTCAACCGGGCGACGCAGGCCTACCGGCAGCCGGGGTCCTCGTTCAAGCCGATCGTGTACTCGTCCGCGCTCGACAACGGCTATACGCCGTCGACCGTCGTGGTCGACGCGCCGATCGAAATCGATCAGGGGCAGGGCGCCGGCGTCTGGCGTCCGGACAATTTCTCGAACGGCAAATACAACGGCCCGACCACGTTGCGCAATGCGCTGAGACTGTCGCTTAATACCGTGACGGTACGGCTGGCGCAGGACATCGGCATGCCCTTGATCGGCGAATACGCCAAGCGATTCGGCGTCTATGACGAACTGCCGAACTACCTGTCCTACGCGCTGGGCGCCGGCGAAACCACCGTGATGCGGATGGTCACGGCCTATTCGATGCTCGACAATGGCGGGCGGCGGGTGAAGCCGACCCTGATCGATCGTATCCAGGATCGTTATGGGCATACCATCTTCAAGCATGACGCCCGCGAGTGCCGCGGCTGCGACTCGCCCGGCGGCTGGAAGAATCAGCCCGAGCCGCAACTGATCGATCGCCGCGAGCAGGTGCTGGATCCGATGACGGCCTACCAGATCACCTCGATGATGGAGGGGGTGGTTCAGCATGGCACCGCCACGGCGGTCGCCGCTGTCGGCAAGCCGATCGCGGGCAAAACCGGCACCACCAACGACGCCCGCGATGCCTGGTTCATCGGTTTCTCGCCCGACATCGTGGTCGGCATCTATCTCGGCTACGACAAGCCGCGCACGCTCGGTCGAGGTAATGCCGGTACCGGCGGACATCTGGCGGCGCCGATCGCACGCGATTTCCTGAAGCTCGCGCTGGCCGACAAGCCGGCGATCCCGTTCAAGGTGCCGGCCGGAATCAAATTGATCCGCGTCGATTCCAAGACCGGCATGCGCGCCGGTCCGGGCGACAGCGGCAATATCATTCTCGAAGCCTTCAAGCCGGGCACCGCGCCACCGGATAATTATTCGGCTATCGGCGTTGCCGATGCGGACGGCCGCTCGCTGACGGTATCGCCGGATGCCGACCGCACCATCCTGCGTTCCGGAACCGGCGGTCTGTATTAGAGCCGGATCCGTTGGCGCGGGGGGCACGGGCGTGGTCATGCTCAAGCAACGGTGTCTCGTGCCGCAAAGTTTACTCCGGCATAGCTTTGTGTCAGAGACACCATCAAACGCCCGCAATTAAAACCGATCAAAATCTCAGTTATACGGCGTCGCCGCAGGGCAGATTGAATCTGGCGCTGCATGAGGGTGGCCTCACGATCGGGTAAGACTTAGGTAAGACTTATGAGGCTGCTCATCCGTTTTTTCGGTTTCCTGTTCACCGCCGGAACCGTGGTGTTCCTGGTAGGTGTCGCCGCCGCGGCCGGGATGATCTGGCATTTCTCAAAGGATTTGCCGGACTATTCGCAACTCCAGGATTACGAGCCGCCGGTGATGACGCGCGTCCATGCCGCCGACGGCGCGCTGCTTGGCGAATATGCCAAAGAACGCCGGTTGTATCTGCCGATCCAGGCGGTTCCGAAGCTTGTGATCAACGCGTTCCTCGCCGCCGAGGACAAGAATTTCTACGAGCATGGCGGCATCGACTACACCGGCATGGCGCGCGCAGCGATGCTTTACGCCCAGAATCTCGGGTCCGGCCGCCGGCCGCAGGGGGCCTCGACGATCACCCAGCAGGTGGCGAAGAATTTTTTCTTTTCCAGCGAGGTTTCGTTCACCCGCAAGATCAAGGAAGCGCTGCTCGCGATGCGGCTCGAGCGCGCCTATTCGAAGGACAAGATTCTCGAACTCTATCTCAACGAAATCTATCTCGGCCAGGGCGCTTACGGCATTGCCGCGGCCTCGCTGGTGTATTTCGACAAATCGGTCAACGAACTCACGGTGGCGGAGGCGGCCTTCCTCGCCGCGTTGCCGAAAGCGCCGGGGACGCTGAATCCGGTGCGCAACCACGACCGCGCGGTCGAGCGGCGCAATTACGTGGTTGACCGTCTGCTCGAAAATGGCTGGATCAAACAGGCCGACGCGGACACCGCTCGCAAGGATCCGCTGGCTGTCACCAATCGAACCAACAGCGCGCGCACTTTCGCCGGCGAGTATTTCGCCGAAGAGGTCCGCCGCGACCTGCTCGAGCGCTATGGTGAGAAGAAACTTTATGAAGGCGGTCTCTCGGTACGGACCACGCTAGATCCGAAACTCCAGGTGATGGCGCGCAAGACCATGGCGGCGGGGCTCGTCAACTACGACGAGGCGCAAGGATGGCGAGGCGCGATCGGCAAGCTCGATATAACAGGCGATTGGGGCATCAAGCTTGCCGACGTCAAATCACTCAACGACGTCGCACCGTGGCGGATGGCGGTGGTGCTGGAGACCAGCGATCAGTCGGCGCGGATCGGGTTCCAGCCGGGTCACGAACTCGGTGGTGTGCTATCCCGAGACAGGAAAACCGGCATTATCACGCTTGACGGCGTGAGGTGGGCAAGGCCGACCGCGGGACCCGCGAAAGGCAAGACGCCGACCGCCGTATCCCAGATATTGTCCCCCGGCGACATCATCTATGCCGATCCGCTGATTGGCAAGGATGGCTCGTTGGTCGATGGCCAATACCGGTTGCGCCAGTTGCCGGAAATATCCGGCGCCATGGTGGTGATGGACCCGCACACCGGCCGCGTGCTGGCGATGGTCGGCGGATTCTCGTTCGACCAGAGCCAGTTCAACCGCGCAACGCAGGCCTATCGTCAGCCGGGCTCGACCATCAAGCCGATCGTCTATTCATCGGCGCTCGACAACGGCTATACGCCGTCGTCCGTCGAGATCGATGGACCGATCGAAATCGATCAGGGGCAGGGCGGGGGAGTCTGGCGCCCAGAGAATTTCTCCGTCGGAAAGTACCAGGGACCGACCACGCTTCGTAACGCACTGCGGCTGTCGCTGAATACCGTGACGGTGCGGTTGGCGCAGGATATCGGCATGCCGCTGATCGGCGAATATGCCAAGCGTTTCGGTGTCTACGACGAACTGCCGAATTACCTGTCCTATGCGCTCGGCGCCGGCGAAACCACCGTGATGCGGATGGTCACGGCCTATTCGATGATCGACAATTCCGGCCGGCGGATAAAGCCCACGCTGATCGACCGGATACAGGATCGTTACGGCCATACCATCTTCAGGCACGACACCCGCGAATGCCGCGGATGCGATGCGCCGGATGGCTGGAAGAACCAGCCGGAGCCGCAGCTTGTCGATCGGCAGGAGCAGGTACTCGACGTGCTGACGGCTTACCAGATCACATCGATGATGGAAGGCGTCGTTCAGGGCGGCACGGCGATGGCGTTGCGCGACGTCGGCAAGCCGATCGCCGGGAAAACCGGTACCTCGAACGAAGCGAAAGATCTCTGGTTCGTCGGCTTTTCGCCGGATCTCGTTGTCGGTCTGTATGTGGGCTACGACAAGCCCCGCAGCCTGGGCAGAAACGCGCAAGCGGGTCATACCGCCGCGCCTATCGCCAGAGATTTCATGAAACTGGCGCTCGCGGACAAGCCGGCAACCCCGTTCAAGATCCCAGCCGGTATCAAGCTGATCCGGGTGGACGCCAAGACCGGCCTGCGGGCAGGTCCTGGAGATAGCGGCAGAACCATCCTGGAAGCGTTCAAGCCGGGCACCGCGCCATCGGACGACTATTCGGCCATCGGTGTTGCCGATGCGGATGGCCGTTCGCTGACGGTATCGCCGGACGCCGATCGCACCATCCTGCGCTCCGGGACCGGCGGTTTGTACTAACCTCGGCTTTCAAGGGCCGGCGTGAAGCGGATTGCACTTTGCGCCGGCCGTCGCTACATCCTTTCCAGCATTTCAAAGGGCGGCATCCGCCGCGAAGCGAGACACCATGCGCGCCGAAGCCGAACGCCTCGTTGAAGAGATCAAGCAGTCAGTCGGGCTGCTGAGGAGGCATCTTTGACGTCGATGCATCCACGGCACGGCTTGCCGAGCTGAACAAGCTCGCAGAGGACTCCAACCTCTGGAACGATCCCCAGAAGGCGCAGAAACTGATGCAGGAGCGGACCTCGCTGGAGGATTCGCTCAACGGCATCGGCAAGGTCGAGCGTGAGCTCGAGGACAATATCGGCATGATCGAACTCGGCGAGGCCGAGAGCGATGAAGGCGTCGTGGCCGAGGCCGAGGCCGCGCTGAAAGCCCTCAAGAAGGAAGTCGCGCGCCGCGAGCTCGAAGCCTTGCTCAGCGGCGAAGCCGACCGCTTCGATTCCTATCTCGAAGTGCATGCCGGCGCCGGCGGCACCGAGAGCCAGGACTGGGCCTCGATGCTGCTGCGCATGTACACGCGCTGGGCCGAAAAGCACGGCTTCAAGATCGAATATCTCGAAGAGACCCAGGGCGAAGAAGCCGGCATCAAATCCGCCACCATCCAGATCTCCGGCCATAACGCCTATGGCTGGTTGAAGACCGAAGGGGGCGTGCATCGGCTGGTGCGGATTTCGCCGTTCGATTCCAATGCGCGCCGGCACACGTCGTTCTCGAGTGTCGCGATCTTTCCGGTGGTCGACAACAGTATCAAGATCGATATCGCCGAGTCCGACGTGCGCACCGATACCATGCGCTCGGGCGGCGCCGGCGGCCAGCACGTCAACAAGACCGAATCTGCGGTGCGACTGACGCATCTTCC
>Ga0193716_1002048_pt1 | contig 11536 bp, 7 predicted proteins | sample U2c1metaG_FD_145901 | JGI IMG/M metagenome (GOLD analysis project Ga0193716, IMG submission 145901) | Soil microbial communities from a riparian zone of the East river system, Colorado, United States - U2c1 | ecosystem: Environmental > Terrestrial > Soil > Riparian zone | place: USA: East River...
ACCCTACGTCCAGAGTTCCTTGGACTCGAGAGCAAGGCCGTCTACTCTGAATCTGATTTGGAAGCGGCGATCGTCGAGAACGTACAACGCTTCCTGCTAGAACTAGGCAAGGGATTTCTCTTCGAAGCACGTCAAAAGCGATTCACCTTCGATGAAGAGCACTTCTTTATCGATTTGGTCCTCTACAACCGGCTACTGCGATGCTACGTGCTCATCGACCTGAAGATTGGCAAGCTGACGCATCAAGATTTGGGTCAGATGCAAATGTACGTCAATTACTTCGACCGCTTCGTCAAGTCCGAGGGCGAGAACTCCACGATTGGTATCGTCCTGTGCAAGAAAAAGAACACTGCGCTTGTTGAAATTACGCTGCCGAAAGACGCCAATATCCATGCTCGCGAATACCAACTTTATTTGCCCAGCAAAGAGGAACTTCAACAGAAGTTAGAAGAGTGGATTGAAGAGCAGGTAACAGAGGACGAATAATTAGAGTGGGTCAACCTTGCAGGGTGGGACAATGTTGCCGATTGACGGCTGTAGCCTTGATTGCTAATTGGCGTAGTTTCTCAGAATTATCTGGCGCAATCACGCTGCCCGAAGCATGACGCTGAGAGAACCCTTTTCGCGCTATCTGGCACACTTCCGCATCACGATCGGATGACCCATCGTGCCTGAGGATGGTGTCCCAACCCATACAACAGTTGTCAAAAGTTGCAAGTGATGCCTACGACGGAACTTAGCGCTTTTTCCATTGCCGAGTATTGTTCATTGGAGCGTTTCTAGGGCTTCAGAAGTCCAATCTCGTGCGCCAAATAGCTTGCACAGATTTACGCGATATAATTTGCAAAACAACACTCGAGATGAGAGATATGGTTTGCCCTTCGGATAGTCGCTTCAATGGAATCGCCCTGCCATTTCAACGGGGGCTAGGGCTCCGCGTAGAACGCATCGCGCGCCTGGACGATAGCGCCCTTATGCTTCGCACGCACCTCCAGTTTGTGCATGCGACCTGCGACAGTGTCCGGTGGCGGAGTGTAATCGAGCTCATACTGCGTGCTCAGGTCCTCTGCAATCCGAGTGAAGATTGCCTGTAAACCGAGCGACGGGGAGACTTCAAAGGCGCGGCCTCCGGTCCGCTCCGAAAAACGCTTCAGAGTCTCGCGTCCATCTGTGGATGGCAGCGGCACCCCCGTGGGCGCGGAGAAGCCACTCCACGCACTATAAAAAATGGAATACACCTGCACATTCTTCCGCTGTGCCTCTTCAATCGCCTCTTTCAAGGAGTGACGGCTGCCCACATCGACGCCGTCCGTAAGCAGGATGACCGCCTTACGTCCGCGCACCTTTGAAAGCAACCTGTCGGTGACCGCGAATACACCGTCATGCAGCAACGTTGCGCCGGCTGTTTCCTTGCGCATCCCCAATGCAGAGATGATCAGGTGGATCCTATTCGGATCGCTTGTCATACCCTGCAGCTCTGTCACCTCCGCATCAAACTGCACAAAGGCAGCTTGATCCTGTGGGCGCCGCATCATGGTACGAAGAAAGACATCCGAAGCGATCGCCTCATCGCCGATCAGCGTCCGCTGGCTGCGGCTTACATCCACCATCAGCACAATATTCAGCGGCAAATCGTCACCTCGGCTGAAGTAGCGTATAGGCTGCTCCTTTCCATCCTGCTTCAGCGTGAAGTCATCTTTCGTCAGGCTCGTGAGCGCCGTTCCATCCTTCGCCTTCACAACAGCGGAGACCGCGACCACCTTCGCTGAGACACGAAGCGTCGTAGGAGCTTCCGGGACCGTCTGCGCGAGACACGCGATGGAAGTCATCAATAGAGCTGTGGTTGTCACCGCAACACGAATCACACCTCGCCCCCTCTCACGCCGATAACAACCCAGAACCACTACAAGCAGAAACAGCAGATGTAAGCCTAAGAACGCCCCTGTCCACGATAACGCTGCTGCCATTCGACTGCATCCCACTGGTTCTGCCACGTCTCAAACCATCTCCCGCGTTTCTTTTCATACTAGCCTGTAGCTTTGATCGCTATTTGGCGTAGTGTTTCAGAATTATCTGGCGCGATCGCTGAGCCCGGACGACCGACGCTGAGGGGCAAGTGTTCCTTCGTGAGAAGCGGCAGACTCTCGGCCTGCTGGGTAAGTGCCTGATTCTGGTGCGAAGTGGCAGTCATCATATCCCCTGGCGTTATCTGGCTCGGATTGCAGCGGCGCGTGTCGACACTACGCCAAATAATTCTGAAATAATGCGCCATTTAATTCTGAACACACCACCCTGGCCCACGCCAGCAGGGGCGGCAAGTGCAAGAGGAGGGGTTCCCCACCCTTTGAACGGAGCGATCAGCGGAGTGGAAGGGGCGTAGCGCAGCGGAGGTCTGCACAAGCGAAGCGCGGAAGATTGGGGTGCCTCTTGTCGCGCGCCAGGGACGGAGTCCCTCAGCAGGCTTGGTTTTCCTTGCATCAGCGTGAAGCGCAGAGATTGCTTTGGCAGTTGTTCTTCGGGCGGACGTTGCGGGCTGGCATAGGAGGCGCAGAGGTCGATGGAGCGCGGAGACATTCGTGGATACTTGCCGACTTACGAGGACTAATCATTCTGAGCTGAATGGGTGTTGCCCCACACTCCCGAAGAGATCGGGATCTTGCATTCCGGTACCTAACTAGTGTCAGTGTTGGAATGCGCAGCAACTGTCAAGGGTGTATCTGGGATGGACAGGTTGCGCAGAAGATGACTGGAGTCTATTTTTGTCATACTCCATATGCTCAATTGGCTGCTGATCTTCGTGCCTATCACCATTGCGCTTGAGTTTCTGAGACCAGAAGCGCATACCTATATTTTTATCTCTGCCTGTATTTCAATCGTGCCACTCGCCGGCATGCTTGGAAATGCGACCGAACAGGTTGCACACCATGCGGGTGAAGGAATTGGCGGTCTATTGAACGCTACCTTCGGTAATGCGGCTGAGCTGATCATTGCAATCGCTGCTTTGCAAAAGGGCCTCTATGACGTCGTCAAAGCATCACTCACAGGTTCCATTATCGGTAATATTCTGTTGGTATTTGGCCTCTCTGCCTTCGCTGGAGGGCTTCGTTACAAGACGCAGCGGTTCAATGCCACAGCAGCGGGCTCCCAGGCGATTCTCCTGACCCTGGCGGCGATCGGCCTTATCATTCCCGATGCATTCCATCACCTTCAGCGTTCCGGGAATGTAGCCCCAGAGAATGCACTGGGGCTCGACATTGCAATCGTGCTCCTTCTGGCATATGCAGGGGACACTTCACGAAACGGAACGCAACGTACGCTAAGGCGAATTCAGTTCACCTAAGCCTTTCGTAATCAGCAAGATCTAAGTAGAGAGAGCACCGTTCTTCGGCAGGGCGCAATTCGTTGTCGCTGTCCGGATAAACAATTGAGAACATTACATCGACTCTCTGCAAACGTACATAAATTTCCGTTTCGTGAGGTGTCCCCCTATACATAGCGAAGGGGCTGTAGGTTGTCTGCACTGCCGGATAACCGCATGACAACATCATTCGGGGATGGGTCCATGAGACGCAGCAACGATCTATTTTTTAATAGCATTAAAACCGTCTTGTGGCATTTCCTTAATCATCGATGACTATTTTTTTAATTGGGTGTTTCTTCGCAGTCAACGCTCCTGAGAAGGGACTGTATTGATTGGCTAATAGAAAAGGGATTCGTCTACTTCTATTCGTCTTTAGAAACCTTCGCCGGTATAGCAGCGAAATACATCGATTCAACTGGTCCAAAGCCATTGCCTATGAAAATTCTGGTTGTCGAAGATGAGGTCAAAACGGCCAAGTTCCTCAAGAAAGGGCTTAATGAAGCGGGCTTCGTCGTCGATGTCGCCAGAGATGGCCTCGAAGGTCTCCACCTGGCCAGGGAGGTTGAGTTCGATCTGGTCATTCTGGATGTCATGCTGCCCAGCCTGGATGGCTGGCAGGTGCTTGCCCAGCTGCGTGAGTCGGACCGACGGTCCCTTGTCATGTTGCTGACCGCCCGAGATTCGATACGGGAGCGTGTGCAGGGATTGGAGCTCGGCGCCGACGATTATCTGGTAAAGCCGTTTGCCTTCTCAGAATTGCTGGCGCGCGTTCGCTCGCTGTTGCGCCGCGGGCCAGTTCGAGCCCAGGAAAATATCCGCATGGCTGACCTGGAAATTGATCTGTTGCGCCAGCGCGCGACGAGATCTGGCCAGCGGCTGGAACTGACTTCCAAAGAGTTCCTTCTCCTGACACTGCTGGCCCGGCGGGCAGGTGAGGTGCTGTCCCGTACTTTGATTGCAGAAGCGGTCTGGGACATGAACTTTGACAGCGACACCAACGTGGTGGACGTGAATGTGAGGCGGCTGCGCGCCAAAGTAGATGAACCATTTCCGCTGAAGTTGATCCATACCATACGGGGCGCGGGCTATGTCATGGAATGTGACTAGGAGTCTCTCGCTGCCTGGAAAGTGGTGGGGCACTCTGGCCTTCCGGTTGACTGCGGGGTATGCAATTTCCGGCCTGCTCACGGTGTTCTTTGCTACCGCGAGTCTTTATGTGGTGCTGGTCTCAGAGCTTGAGCGAAGCACCGACCTGTTCATTGCGGATAAGGTCAATGTGCTTCGCACCATGCTGCGGGATCGGCCAAACGACATAGACGCCCTGCGGGAAGAGGTCGAACTGGAATCAGCGGCGCGGCGTTATGAACGGTTTTATATTCGCCTGCTAGACGAACAAGAAAATCAGTTGATGGCGACGCCGAGAATGGCGGAACAACTGGACCTGCCGCAATTCATTGCGCTGGCTCATAAGCGCTCGGACCACGCCATTGCCATGAAAGGGCTGCGAGGACAGGCTTTTCGCGTGACGAGTGCAGACGTGCCCGTGAATTCATCCCCGGACCATACGGACACCATCCAGATTGCGGTGGATGTCTCACAGGAAGAAGTATTGCTGGCGCGCTATCAGCACTGGTTTGGATCAATTGTGCTGGGGGCATTTGTGATCTTCCCGGTGGCGGGATACAAGATTGCGCGCCGCGGCATTCGTCCCGTGGAAGACATGGCGACTACGGCACGGCATATTAGCTCTACCAATTTGCGCGAGCGCATTCTGGCGGAAGGGTATCCCGTTGAGCTGGCTTCACTGGCCGACACCTTCAATAAAATGCTGGATCGGTTGGAGGAATCCTTCGAGCGAATTTCGAGATTTTCCGCCGATATTGCACATGACCTGCGCACGCCGGTGAATAACATCCGGGGCGAGGCCGAGGTGGCTCTGGCACGGGCCCGAACGGTCGATGAGTACCGCGATGTGGTTGAGTCCTGCCTGGAAGAAGCGGTGCGTTTATCCGACCTCATCGGCGCCCTCCTATTCCTGGCCCGCGCTGAAAGCCCGTTGGCCCATCCGTATCGTGTGCCGGTGGATGTTGGCGAATTGCTGGGCGGCGTGCGCGAATACTACGAAGCTTCGGCTGTGGAGGGCGGCATTTCGCTCACCACGGCTCTGACTGTCGAACCGGTATTCGCCAAGCTAGATCGCACACTCATACAACGGGCCGTGGGGAATCTAATTGCAAATGCCGTGGCTCATACTCCGCCGGGCGGCGCGGTGGTGCTGAGGGCCAATGCAGACGCCACAACGATTCGCATCGAAGTCTCCGACACCGGGGAGGGCATTCCCCAAGATGCGCTACCGAAGGTGTTTGACCGCTTTTACCGCGTCGATAAATCACGGTCCCAGGCGTCAGGAGGTACCGGCCTCGGGCTGTCGATTGTGCAGAGCATCATGGTGCTCCACGGCGGCCGCGTGGAGATTGCTAGTGAACCGGGCCATGGCACATGCGTGACTCTGCACATACCTGCCGCGTAGAGGGGTTAAACGGACTGTCGCAGAACAACCGGGATTTCGATCGCAGACGCTCATCCGGCGAGGGATTGCCGGCGGCGATAGAATAGAATCTGCTTTTCTCCGTTTGGGCGTTCGCGGATCCTCTCAAGCGTTGCACTCTTCTCGATGAGAGACCACGTCTCCTGCGAATGTAGAATGTGGCCGTCCTCATGCTCCTCGATAGCGAAGACCAGGCTTGAGCCTCTACGGATAACCCTGGTGTGGAATTCGTCTCCGTCCGCTCCTGTTGATACCGAGACTTCTCCATCGATCGTGTATTTCTGCAGTGCGCGCCTGGAGCGCGGCGAGGCATGTGCAATCGATGTTTCAACCACAAGCTCAGCACCGTGATGCTCGATATGCAGTGTTACATCGCCTGTGCGTTTCGGCTGGCAACGATCATTGTCCTGCTCCCACAAGCCCGAGAAATCCGGTGTTGCCTGAGGCCGTGCCACGGCCGTGACGGCCGTGAGCTGGAACAGGATGAAGCAGATCCGCAGCGACCGATGCATCCACTTTCTTCTGCTTTTCATTTGCGACTCATGCTCAAGGGATTTGTTAACGAACATCAGAACGCCACCCGCAGAGCGAACTGAATCTCCCGTGGAGTTCCAGACCCGATCGGGCTCACGGGGGTTGTGGTGTTCACTGTCTGGATGACGCTGCCGAAGCCGGGAACGCCGAAGATGGACTGCGGCAGCCCGTACTGCGGATGGTTGAAGATATTAAAGAACTCAGAGCGGAACTCGAGATGCGCCCGCTCCGACAGAGAAACAGATTTGGCAAGACCGAGATCGATCTGCCATGCCCCGGGGCCGCGCACGAGGTTTCTTGGCGCGTTACCGAACGTTCCAGGAGCGGGTACGGCGAATGCCGCCGGATTAATCCACTGCGCGACGCTCTTTCCTCCGGGTGGAGTCAGGGAGACGCCGGGTACGAGATCGGGTCTCTGATCTGTGCTGTTGCCATCCTGGACACTTGCTGAAGAGCGATTCACCAGCACATTGACGGGGAAACCGGTGTGAGCCTGGGTAGTTGAAGTCAGCTCCCACGAGCCAGCGATGGCCCTGAGAACGCCCGGCTGGTTCAGATGTGGCTTATGGGCGCCGAATGGCAGCTCATAAATTGCATTGGCATTCAGAACATGACGCGCATCCCAGATGCCGCTGGCGCGCTCACACGGCGAGCATGCCACGTTTTGAGGGACCAGTGAGTCGCCATCGCCACTGCCGTTGGAGCCGTCATCGATTTCATGCGACCACATGTAATTGGCCGCGAATAGGAATCCGCGCGAAAAGGATCGCTTTACAGCCGCCGAGAATCCCTGGTCGCTGCTGGTGTCTTTGTTGCCGCGCCAACTCACCTGGCCGAAATTCGGATAGGGACGAGTTCCTGTAGCTACATCGACAACGTTGACTGCAGAGAGAGTCAGGAGGTTCACACCGTGACTTCCAACGTATGAGAGCGTACCCACGAACTCTGCAGGAAGCGTATGCTGCACTGAGAGTCCCCATTGCTCTACGTAGGTGTCCTTGCGCCGCCGATCGTCAGCGCGGGGCGAGACGATTCCGGCGGTATCGGATAGGAACGGGGTGATGGGATAGCTGAGATTCTGGATGGTCTTGTTCGACAATGAGTATGCGTAGACTTCATTGCTGATGGGAAGGTTCTGGTCGTCGAGCTGTCCGTCTTCGTGATAGATCCCGAATCCGGCACGAATCAACGTCGTTCCGTTTTTTCCCGGCGTCCACGCGAATGCGACCCGTGGATCGATATCGCCATAGTTGGGTTGACCGAAGCTTGCACCAACGCCGCAGAATCCCTGCGGCCCGCATGTAGCGAAGTCGAACGGATTTGCCCGTCCCAGCACCTCGTGAAAGATGTTGAAGAAGCTGTAGCGCACACCGAGGTTCAGGTTGAAGTTGGACGTCCATTTGAATTCGTCCTGAATGTAGCCGTAGAACTGGGTCTTACGCAGACCGTTGACAGGCAGAGTGCCATTTAGGGTAGCTGAACTTACGCTGTTGGTATCGAAGTCATCCGTTGAAGCGTAAGTGATGGTTCCACTCTCGGTGTTTCCCTGATTCAACTGAATGCGCCGGATCTCCACCCCGGCCTTCAAGGTATGCCTTCTCTCGATCCATGTCAGATTGTCGATCCATGAAAAGGAGTTGCCAACGCCTGTGCTGATGCGGTTATTGTTCAGTGTGGTAAACCCGGAGACCGACACTGCATAAGGACTGCCGGTGCGATTGATGTCGTAGGTATTGGCTGTGCCGCGGTTAAAGCCGGCTTTGAACTCATTCACCAGATTAGGATTGAAGATGTGAAGCAACTCGATGGCTCCGTTCACCGGCGCCGATGTGAGCTGCTGCAGATCTCCAAGATAATTGCCCGAGCTTGCCAGCGGCTGCGTGTTAACCGCCCGGTCAAAGTTGAAGCGCACATAGGCTGTGGTTTTTTCCGAGAAGCGCTGATCGAGCCGCACCATGGCCGAGTTCTCGTTCACCACCTGCGTGCCTTCGCTGACAAACTGATCTGTGTAGGGGTCGCTGGTGGGCGCCTGGCCAAGCGGATAGCCATTCACGATCGGCTCCAGTTCGGGCGAATCTGCAAGGACTTTGGCGCGGAATGCACGGCTTGGCACGTAGCCGCTGAGGGGAAATCCCCAGCGTTGCCGGTACGCCTCATAGGAAAGGAAGAAAAACGTCCTGTCGGGCCGGATGGGACCGCCCAGCGCCCCGCCGAACTGGTTGAGGCGCAAGGGCTGCTGCGGTGTCGTCGCGACTGGCACGGGCTGCTGAGCGTCAAAGGCATTGTTGCGTAAAAACTCGAAGGCATTTCCATGCCACCGATTGGTGCCCGCTGTAGAGGTGACGGCCATTTGCGGCCCTCCCGTACCGGCAGCTTCGGCGGTGCCCAGCATTGAGTCGGTACGAAACTCCTGGATTGTGTCCAATGGGATGGAAAGCCGTACGTAGGGCTGCTGAGCCTGATTGATAATGTTGGTCGCATCGACTCCGTCGAGCGTAAAGTTGTCGTCATCACGGCCTCGTCCCACGAAGCGAATCGAGCGCTGGTTGCTGCCCCCGGTATCGACAGCGCCAGGCACCAGCGCAGTCAGGGTCGCCCAGTTGCGGCCATTGAGCGGCAGTTTATCCGCCTGGACTTTCTCTATGCGCGCTCCCAGCGCGTCAGAGCTTCTGTCGATCTGCTCTGAGCTGGTAGAAACTTGCACTCGCTCCTCGCGTCCCGCCACCTGCAGCGTTGCGTTGAGAGTGCGCGTTTGCCCGATCACCTGCTTCACCTCGACGAATGTCAGCGGCTTGAAGTCGGGATGATCGATGGTGATTGTATAAATGCCCACCGGCAGCTCGGGGATGTCGTAGCTTCCATTGGAGGAAGATACGGTCTCGCGCCGAAGTTGCGTTGCATTCTGCACGGCTGTGATGTGCGTATGGGGCAGCAACTGGCCTTCAGAATCCGTAACGATGCCCGTCAAACCACTTCGATCGACCTGCGCGAAGCATGATGGGACAAGAAAGAAGACAGCATTGAATGCGATCAGTACGAAAAAGCTCCGAAGCTCACAATGTCTTCCGGCGCACGGAAGATCACGCTTCACACTACGATGCATACGGCCTCTCAACGGGGAAATCGGGTGCTCAAAGCGGGGAGTGAATCAGGGGAGTATCGTGGCGCTACTTGCCACAGCGGTTGTCTTGCCGGTTCTGGCTTTACCTGGAATAACTAAAGTGACAAATCTGTAATAAATGAGAAATCGTTATAGGCACGTGACACCGATATTAAAGCTGTATCAAAACCAGCCTCCTGACGATTCCGTTGAGCCCACGAGGTGTCATTGCTGATTTTTACCCAGCACAGCTTAAATCCGATGACTGCGAATGGGGACGCTGCCTGCCGGCTATTCGATCGCGGGAAGAATGACAAGGGCAGGAATGAGCTATTGCCTGGGGCCGTGCTCGAGCTGCGGCTCGCTCAGGGCAAGATGACAAATCTGTAATCTCACTGTCATGCCGCTGTGCGGCACTCCTTTTTACCTTCGCTTCTATACGCAGTCCATGGGCCGCTGCACACTGTCTGCAAGATCTGTAACCGCGGTGCGCAGCCGGCTGCTGATTTTACTTGCACTCCCCACCTGTCGCACGGCCGATTCCGGCTGCGTGATGAAAAACCTCTAGGAGAAGAACGGTATATGCCCCGAATGACGTCTCGAAACTCCCCCCGAACCAATTCTCGGTTCGACCGTCTGCGTCCGATCGCCTGCCTGCTAGCGACGACGCTGAGCGCTCCAATGCTCTTTGGTCAATCCCAACAGTTTCCGACCTACTCCACTGGCCCGCAATCGAATGGATCGTGGGTGGTCAGCAGTGGCCAGATCATCACGCCAGCCGGGAAGCAAGTCGATCTCGGCATCCGGGTCCGCGCGAAAGCTCTCGCGTTGAATCCGAATAAGCATAATCACACCGCTGCCGTTCTCACTATGGGAGCGTCACAGGCTGTCGAAATCATCGACACCAAAACCGGCGATGTGCTGCAGAACTACATTCCGTTCGGACAGGATTCGAGCGGCAGCTATAGCGGCATCACTTATTCGCCGGACGGCAAGTACCTCGTTTTCAGCCAGGACAGCAGCAACGTTACAATTGCCAATGTTTCTCAAGAAGGCCTGCTGCAGGACAACGCCCAGGTCAAGGTGCCGGCGAACAATTCCTTCATCGAATGTTTTGCGAACAGCCCTGCGGGCGATGGTGTCCCCTGCGGCAAGTTCTGGACCGGAGGCACCTCCTATCCTGGCGGCGTCGCAGTCTCGCTGGATAGCAAGACTGCTTATGCCCTGCTGAACCAGAACAATACTCTCACCAAGATCGACCTGACCGCGCCAACTCCAACGCAGGGTGAGCAGATCCGCGTCGGCAACGCGCCGCACAGCATCGTGATCTCAAGCGACGGAAATACCGCCTACATCAGCAACGAGGGTGGACGGGCCGCTACGGAAGGTGACTTCCAGATTTACTCGGCCGGTACTGAAGTCGTCGCCGACCCGCAGGTGGGCGCTGCGATTACCGGTACTGTTTCAGTGGTGAATCTGAATGAAATGAAAGTCACCGCCACGATCCAGACCGGTCTGCACCCGACTGGAATGGCGTTTTATGGAAACGACCTGCTGGTCGCCAATACCTATAGCGACACCATTTCGGTGGTCGATATGAACATCAATCAAGTGGACCGCACGATCGATCTCGGACTGCCGATTAAGCTGCCCGGCAGAAAGAACTCGATCTATGGCGCCGCTCCTAACTCAATTGCGGTCGACGCTAAGAACGGCATTGCGTATGTCGCGCTTTATAATGCCAACGCGATCGGCGTGATCAACCTTGCCCGCGGCGTCAATCCTGTCATGGGGATGATTCCAGTAGCCTATGCTCCGAGCTCGGTGGTACTGGACGAAGCTCAGAAGGTGCTCGTTGTTGCCAATGACAAGGGCATCGGCGCGCGCAATTCGTTCGAGACCGACTTTGGGGTTACCGACTACAACACTCACCAGGACAACGGTACCGTCAGCATCGTTCCCGTGCCGAATAATCAGAAGCTGGAGGCGATGA
>Ga0193716_1002051_pt1 | contig 11527 bp, 8 predicted proteins | sample U2c1metaG_FD_145901 | JGI IMG/M metagenome (GOLD analysis project Ga0193716, IMG submission 145901) | Soil microbial communities from a riparian zone of the East river system, Colorado, United States - U2c1 | ecosystem: Environmental > Terrestrial > Soil > Riparian zone | place: USA: East River...
ACGTAATGAGCTCAAGCGGGAAATGCACCAGCTACCGATTAAGTCCGATAAAGACCACTGAACCTGTTAGTTACTGGGCGAGCCGCAGCCGTCGCTGCTTTGACCAAATGACGCGCTTTGCGGCTCGCCCGTTTTTCAGTCGACGAATACCGGCGCGCCGGTCGCATTCCTTGCCATCGAAAAACACCGGTCGTTCAAAAGGCTCATGAGTTAATTGAAAATGGCGTGACGAAATGCGTTAGAACGGCAAGGTATTGGATCAAAATGGTTACCGCTACCGTGAAGCTTGAATTCAACCGTCCCAACGCAGCCGTCACGAAATTCGCTACTGAATTTATCAACCAAACCAGCGGAGACCAAAAGATTTCATGTTCCCGTATCGTGATGAGAATGAAACTCAGCGCCCGGCCATCGTCACCGGCGTGATCATTGCCGTCAATATTTTGGTCTGGTTGTTCATCCAAGGCGCCGGTTCGACGTTTCCGCTTGCGCGCTCCGTGTGCGAGCTCGGTCTCATCCCCGGCGAGCTGACACTCTCAGTGCCTCCCGGCACAAAATTTCCTATGGGCGATGGACTCGCCTGCCTAACCGATCCCGGCCGCCAAATCTCGCATCTCCTCACCTCCATGTTTTTGCACGGCTCCTGGATGCATCTGCTAGGCAACATGTGGTTCCTCTGGATCTTCGGTAACAATATTGAAGACTCCATGGGACGTCCGCGCTTCCTGGTGTTCTATCTGATTTGTGGATTGGCCGCAGCAGTCGGCCAGGTGTGGGCGAGTCCCAACTCGGTGATACCGATGGTCGGCGCCTCCGGCGCGATCAGCGGCGTGATGGGCGCGTATCTCATCCTGTTTCCCAATGTGCGCGTCTATGCGCTCGTTCCCATTGTTGTTTTCATCACCTCGATCGCTTTGCCGGCTTGGCTGATGCTCGGCTATTGGTTTCTAATCCAGTTTGTCAGCGGTCTGGTGGCCTCGGGAGACGATATGGGCGGGGTCGCCTTTTGGGCCCATGTCGGCGGTTTCGTTGCCGGCATCGTGTTGATAAAATTCTTTGTCCGCGAAGATTATCTCTCGGCCCACCGCGCCGGCCAGTGGCGTCCGCGCCGTCTCATGTTCGACTGAATCTACCGAGAGAGCCCTCCTGCCATCAAAGAGTATGGCATTGAGATAAAGCCGAGTCAGCGCACAAACAGCTTTTTGAAAAAGCCTTCCTTGTCCAGTTCCTTCACCAGGCTGTCGTCAAAAAACTGCTCGGGTTTATATTTCTTCGCTTCGGGGCGGGTTTGGGCACGATCTTCGAGAACGAGCTTGAACATTTCCAAATCGAGATTGGGGATGCGTTCGATGACGTCGACACCGAACTGCCAACTCGCTTCGAGCATTTCAGGATCGTCGGTATGAAGAAACTTGGCGATCGCTTTCTTACTGCCCTCCTTGTCTTTTTGCAGCATGGCGACGCCTTCCGAGTAACCGGCAATGAAATTCTTCACCGTCTGGCGCCGCGCGGCGAGAAAAGTTCTGCGCACCACGATACCGACGTGGGGAAAACTCAAACCGATGGTCTTCGGCGGTATTTGCACTCTTGCCCCGGCTTTCAACGTCCGTTGCAATGCTGGCGGAGTCATGGGCGCGGCAAAAATTCGCCGCGCTTCAATTCCCGCCGCCAATTCCGGCTGGCCGCCCATTTGTAACAACGGCACGTCCTTGTCGGGTTCGAGCCCGGCCTTGCGCAAGATGTAACGCATGGTGAAATCCGTCGACGAGCCAAAGCGTGTGATGCCCACCGGCTTGCCGCGCAAATCTTGGATCGATTTGATCTCAGGCTGCACGACAATGTAGAACGCCGGCATGTTAACCATGCCCGCCACTGCGACCAGATCCGCGCCGCCGAAGTCGGCGTCGACCACGCCGCTCCCGCCAGCGGTGGCGATCTGATTCTCTCCTGCCATCATGGTTTGAATCACCTGTGCCGCGCCGGCGATGTAACTGAGATTGACTTCGAGACCGTGCTTGCGGAAGAGTCCCATGTCTTGCGCTACATACAGCGCGGCGTGGTCGCCGGCGATCGACGCATAGACCGCGTTGATGCGTTCCGGCGCTGGCTGCGAATATGCCGGCGGTGCGACCAGCAAGCAAACCGCTAACACGTTCAAACAGAGAGGCAACCATGTTTTCATTTGCATCGATCACTCCATCGGCGGTCTTAGCGTGTTACCCGAATAAGCTTGGCTGACAAGGTCTTGAAATTTCATTTAGCAGGAACTGCTTGAATTTGTCCAAAGGCCGGGCGCCTCTCCCATCGGTCCTATGAGTCCGTTATAATCATCGCGTGCTCGATCAAATCCCATCCTGGCCCTATCTTCCGACTCTCGCTCGTCTCGGCTTGGCTCTAGCGATCGGTCTGTTCGTCGGTATCGAACGTGAGCGGCGGCATAAAGAAGCAGGCCTTCGAACCTTCGCCTTTGCCGCCGTTCTCGGCGCTATCGGCGGCCTGCTCGGCGAATCCTTCGCCCTGCTGGCGTTGGGGCTGGTGGGCGTCTTGGTGGTTTTTCTGAATATAGAAACGATTCGGACCGACGAAGGTGCGGAAATCACGACATCGGCAGCGCTCTTCATTACCGCTTTCGCCGGCCTGCTTGCCGGTCAAGGACACACCTTCACGCCTTCCGCGCTCGGCATCGCGACGGCCGCGCTGCTCGCCTGGAAAGAACCGCTCGCCGGATTCAGCCACGCGTTGACGGAGTCGGAGTTACGTTCGGCGATCCTGCTCGCGATGCTGGCTTTTGTCGCTTATCCGGTTTTGCCGCCGGGAAGCATCGATCCATGGGGGTTAGTGGAACCACGGGCGGCTTGGATAACGGTGTTGCTGATTGCCGGTCTCGGCTTCACAAACTATATACTGCTCAAGCTTTACGGCGAGCGCGGCATAGAGTTCACAGGATTTCTCGGCGGACTCGTCAATAGCACGGTGACCGTAACCGAGCTCACACAACGGGCGCGCGCCGCCGGGGGACTGCTCGCCGACGTTACGTATCGCGGCGTCGTACTTGCTACGGCAGCCATGCTCGTCCGCAACGCGGTAATTCTCGGTCTGCTCGCCCCGATGGCACTGGTCGACTCGGCTGTTCCATTAGCACTGATGCTCATCGGGGCAATCATAGCCACGTTGCTGATGCGCGCAGGGAGGGGCAACAGCCAAGACAACCCGATCGGCGAAACGCCCCAAGGAGCACCTCTGCCGACACTCGAATCGCCATTCTCGCTCACTGCCGCATTTAAATTTGGCGTCATCTTCCTCGCTCTGAGGATCGCCGGTACGCTGGCGCAGCGTGCGCTGGGTGAAGCCGGGTTCTATGCCGTGAGCGCAGTTGGCGGCGTCGTCTCCAGCGCCAGCGCGGTCGCCTCCGCGGCCAATCTCGCCTCCGCCGGAACCTTGCCTCCGCAAGTCGCCGGCATCGGCGCGATCATCGCTTCAGCCACGAGCGCGCTCATCAACCTGCCGCTCGTTGCGCGCCTCGCTCAAGATCGCGCGCTCACCCTGAGAATCGCCTGGGTGCTCGGTGGCATCGTCCTGCTCGGCGCCGTCGGCTGCATTATTCAAACCTTGTGAGTCTATCTTTTCGAGTGGCTATTGCATGGACCATTCCCGCCTCCGGGGAATCTATAAATCGCTGCGCCGTTTCAAATCGTTGTCGTGATCTGCACCTTGATCATTGCCAGTCCCTAACCCACGAAGCGAATCCTTACGGCAACCGCTTCAACCGCATTTCAATGGCAGTCGTCAGGGAATTCTTGATGGTCTTTTCTGCGGTTCCGGCGAGGCAACCGGCCATTGGGGTCTGTGGAAGCGCAGCAATGCACCCAGAGCGATGAGCAAAGCGCCGCACACGCTGCTCGCCCGAATAACGCCATATCCGAGGAAGAGTTGGAATGCATGGATGCCGTTGGCGCGCTCACCGTGGGCCAAACCGGAAGTCATGCCGAGAATGGCGCTCACCGTCACTAGCGCGAGCAAAACCGGCACACGTAAACGTTCCACCGCTGGGAGAAATCTCGTTGCGCTTCGGACGGCCACCGAGTCCCAGTATTTTTTGACCCACAGTCCCAGGCAAACGAACCCAAGTAACGTACTGCCGTGCTGCAAGACCTTATAGAGGTAAACTTGATAGCCATAGAATTGGCCGAGGTGAGTTTGCAAGATCGGCAAACTGACCACAAAAAATCCATCGCCATGAGTCCAAGCATCCCAAATCAAATGGCTGAGCGCGCCCACGACAATAGAAACCAACACTGTCCAAGTCGGTGGACGGGATTGAGACGCGTGATCGAGCAGCGGCGCCAACCGATCACGCCAGGTCGGCGGCAGAAGCACATAAATCACCGGACGCACTAGGAAATTGAAGACATAATAAGTCACGACGCCAAGCGGGAGACAAAACCAGAACACTCCGGCAAGACTATGAGTGATCGCTCGATCGACGCCGAAAGGAACAAAATAAGTGAGATCCGGAGCCATGCTGCCGATAACCAGCGCCGACAGTACACCGGCGCGGCCGAGCAAGCGGCGCAGCGGCACTGCCGCGGCGGGATGAGCGAAGGTGAAAGGCATAACAGTTTGTTTCCTGAGCGAAAAAAGTTTTTGATGCCAACACATCGCGGGATGTGGTAGTGCTTAGTTTAAATTTTTAAAGCCATCGTTGATAAGTTGCGTGACCCCACAAATTACCGATCCAGACCGCCAGCAATCCTAAACCTAATTGGAGGATTATGTTTAGGGCCGCGATACCTTGCGCATTTCTTGCCAGCGAGAATGTTTCCCAAGCGAAGGCGGAAAATGTTGTGAATCCCCCGATTATCCCGGTAAAAAGAAAAAAGCGGGCGTCTGTAGTGAATGTTAAACCGGATTCGGCAAGCCCCGACAAAAAACCGATCACGAGGCAGCCCAGAAGATTGACGGCCAGTGTACCGTACGGGAACGATGGATCGAGGATTTTGTAAGTCCCAATCGTGAGCAAATATCTAAAAATCCCGCCTATGAAACTACCAACTCCAACATAGAGAATTGAGCGCATCTCTAAATTTCCTTTCCCTAAAAATAAAAACCCCTCCTTCAATGCTTTTTGAAAGTAGGGGTTATCAGTTCCCACGAGCGGAACGGTTTAACTGGCGAACTCCATCGCCATCGAATTGTCTTATTTTATCTTAAACCACTAAGTCAGATTGGCAAGGTCTTCGAGCGGTAGTGGTTCAGGAAGAGTTCGCTAGCAATCGGATCGAGGGGAAAGATTCCTCGCGGAGTTTATCCTGAGTATCGCCGAAGGACTCGGAATGACAACAAAAGATCGGATCTGTCATCTCGAACGAAGTGAGAGATCTTTCTCTAACTGAACCACTACCCGGAATGCCTGATCGGCGCCGCCACGGCGCGACTGAAAAAATTCCATCATGCGTAGCGGCATCGGCGAAAAAATGTTGAGATAAATCAGTGAGTCAAAGCTCAGTAAGTTAGCCTGATTTGAAAATGTCCGCTCTGGCGTTGAATTGGCAGAGCTCGCTTGGAGATTTCTGTGGTTGAATCGCTTTTGTTAGCCGTTACCCGCGTCTCGACGATGTCGCAATACAAACCTTTGACCAACGCCACCGGCTTTTTTTTCCAACGTGACGAAAAATTATTTCTGGTGACATGCCGCCACGTGGTGCTCGATGAGGCCAATCAGCATTGTCCCGAGCGTCTGGAAATTGAATTGCACGTCGATCCCGAGAACGTCGCCGTGACGAGCCAGTTTAGCGTCCCGCTGTACCGCGATAAAAAACCGCTTTGGCGCCAGGGCGTCGATTCCGCCGGTATGATCGACGTAGCGGCCATCGAGCTGGAGCGCGCGGCGCTGCCCGAGGCTCTGCTTCTTCAGTCGTTCAGGCCGGAGCACTTGGTCGCCCGGCTCGACGACATCGAGATCGGCACGCCGGTGCTAATCGCCGGCTTCCCGCTCGGTTTTCACGACACATTGCATCACCTGCCGGTGGCGCGCCAAGCGGTTATCGCGTCGTCCTTCGGCATTCGTTTTCAAGGCAACGGCTATTTTTTGACTGACGCGCGTATGCACCGCGGCACCAGCGGCGGACCCGTGGTGGCGCGCATGATCGGAGAGCAATCCAGCCGCAGCGAGCTCGCCTGGAGACTTCTCGGCGTGCACGCGGCGCGCATGGATGTCGGCAATCGCGACGTGCAACAGGACGAGAGCCTCGACCTCAACTGCGCCTGGTACGCGGATATTATTTTGACCCTGACCGAAGATCCGCCCGCGGAAAAAGCATCGGATCGGCCATCGCCGGTAGCGAATCCGGGCTCAGGCAAAATCAAGGATTAAAGCGCGGGCGTAGAGTCGTCCAGCTCGACGGTGACTTTGATCTCCAAAGTTTGCTTGCCGCCGCCGTTGATCACGCCGCGTAACGGTGTCACATCGGAAAAATCTCGACCCCAGCCCAAAGTGATATGTTCACCAGCAGGCAGGACGTTGTTGGTCGGATCGAAATCGACCCAGCCGCGCTCCGGAACGAAAACGGAAACCCAGGCATGGGACGCATCGGCGCCGATGCGCCGCGCCCTGCCGGGCGCCGGCCGGGTCAACAGATAACCGCTCACGTAGCGCGCCGCCAAGCCGGTCGAGCGCAGACACGAGATCATCAGATGGGCGTAGTCCTGGCACACGCCGCGTTTTTGCTCGTAGAACTTCATCACCGAAGTGGTCACCGTCGTGGCCGAAGGATCGTATTTGAAATCCCGGTGAATTTTTTCCATGAGGGACCGAGTAGCGTCGAGCAACGGCCGGCCGACTACGAAGCAATCGCTCGCATAGGCGCGTAAATCCCGCTTGACCCGGGCATGCGGCGATTCGAAAAGAAACTGCGTAGCTTCCAATACGCCGGCGCTGGGTTTCCAACCGGCGCGATAGGCGAATAGTTCTCTCACTGCATTCCACGCGGGATCGGATTTAATATCCGGCGGTTTATAGTCCACGACTTCGACGACGCCCCCAGCGACGATGTCGAGCTCGCTGTGCGCGGTTTCGATGGCGATCTCGGTAACGGGATTGCCGAAGGGGTCGATACCGTCGTAGCGCCGGGTTGGCGCCGGCGAGATGGTGATTTGATAATTGCGACTGCGTTGATAATCGAGGCGGCGCGGCGCCAGATGAAGCTGCTGATGCGACAGCGTCACCGGCTGGGAATATCGGTAGACAGAACGGTGCGTGACGCGATAGCGCCGCGCCGCGTTCTGAATCTCGCTCATGCCGCCAGGCTCGCTTGCGTGTGCTCGCCGGCGTGCACGAAATAGCGCTGCGACAACTCGTCCGAGAGGCCATGGACGAAGGTTTCGCAGCTGACGAGCAACGACCTTAGACCGTCACCGACACTTTCCGGCTCGTTGGGTAACGGCAAGCGCAGATCTTCGAAGCGACCGAGGTCAAAATTTTGCAGCGCTTGAACGAGGGGCCACGGATCGTTGACCGGCTGAAAGCCCAAGCGCTTCTGAAACTGTTCGATATGGCGCCCCAGCGCGCCGATCTGAAAACCGACGGAATGAGGGTTCGAGCCATCGAGCACCAGCAGATCGAGCACCGGCAGCAACTCGGGCTGGCGCTGATAGCGCGCCCGGTAGGTGATGATGCTGTTGCCGATTTCGAGGAGACTGCCGAGCGCCGCGTCGCGCTCCGCGTCCGGCCGCGACAGCGCATGCCCGACAATGGCAGCGAGCAGCGCGGCGCGCTCGATCTGCCGACCGGTAACGAGAAACCGCCAGGCGTCATCGCGCGTCATGTCGTCGAGCGCGTAACCCGCCAGAGCCGTGCACGCCGGCAAAACCCGGTCGAGCACCGCCAATGCGGTTTCGAGATCGTGCGCCACCGGCTCGTGGGCGCGCGCCAGTCGCTGCACCGTATGCCAATTGTCGAGAGAGATGCGCTCGCGCAATTGCGCCGCGCAATGCTGCAGGCGCGCAGTATTCGCCGGCAAGCCATTCAGCACGCGCGGATCACCTACCGCGGCGATCAACCAATCATCGCTTGCCCCTGAAGACAGCGCGGACTTCTTTAGGGCCTCCGGCGTCGTCTCGGGTGTCTGGCGCAGCCCCATCTTGTCGCACAGCAAGGCCAGCACTTCGATCGCCGCCGCGTGCGCCGGATCGCTTTCGATCAATCGATTGGCGGTGGCGCGTAGCAAGCGGCCAACCACTTCGACGCGCTCGGCGTAGCGGCCCATCCAGAAGGAGTTTTCTACCGCGCGCGACGGTGAATAGGGACCGCCGCGGACGATGTCGTGGGCGGTGATGCGTGGTTGCAGCAGCGACTCCCAAACCGCCGCCGGGCCGTCGAGCATCCAGATATCTTTGCTCGAACCGCCGCTTTGCATGCTGATGACGTCCGCACCGGCGGACGGCGCGACGCGGGCGAGGCCACCGGGCATGACATCGTAACCCGCCGGGCCGGCGACCGCGTAAAGACGCATGCCAACATTGCGCGGTTCGAAGCGCTGGCGCTCTCTCGACCACGTGGGCGCCTGCGAGAGACGCACCCATTCCTGGGCAACGAAAGCATGGGGCGTGGCGCGCATGCGCTCGGCCAATGCAGCGCGTCCGGCGGCATCGAGAGCGTAACCGAAAGTTGGTTCGAGCTTCATCGACGGAAAAGCCGGTTTGATCACGAGTTCGGAGAGATGTTCAATGGCATGCTCCAACGCGGGCGCTTCACCGCACCACCAGGTCGCTACGGATGGCAACTCGAGGGACTCCCCCAGTAAGGCTTCACAAACCGCCGGTAAAAAACCCAAGATCGCCGGCGTCTCGAGCACGCCGGAGCCGAGCGCATTGGCGATCAGCACATTGCCCGCGCGCGCGGCCCCAAGCAAACCCGGCACACCCAGCGTGGAATCGGTGCGCAGCACCGCGGGATCACAGTATTCGTCATCAAGGCGACGCAACAGCACATGCACGCGCTTCAAACCTTCAAGAGTTTTCAAATAGAGTCGCTGATCACGCACCGTCAAATCGGTGCCTTCGACCAACGCGAAGCCCAAGTAGCGCGCGAGAAAAACATGCTCGAAATAAGTTTCGTTGTAGGGTCCGGGCGTTAGCAGCGCGATCAGGGGTTTCTCGCCGTTGGTGGGGGCCTGACTGGCGAGTTGCTGCTGCAGTGTGCGAAAAAACACCGCCAACCTTTGCACGCCGAGGGTACGAAACAAGCCGCCATAAAGCGGCCCGACAATCAGCCGGTTTTGCAGTGCGTAGCCCGCGCCGGACGCTCCCTGCGTGCGGTCGGCCACCACCCACCAGTGGCCATCCGGCGAGCGCGCCAGATCGCATCCGTAGAGATGGAGAAACGTGCCGCCGAGCGGCTCCACACCGCGGCATGGCCAAAGATAATTATGGTGGCCGTGAATCACCGCCGGCGGCAACAGACCTTCGGCGAGCAAGCGCCCCGGCCCGTAAAGATCGGCCAAGATCGCATTGAGCAAGCGCGCGCGTTGTTTCATCGCGTGGGCGAGGAAACGCCATTCGTCAGGCCCGATCACCAAGGGCAGCAAATCGACTTCCCAAGGCCGGTCCGTCCCTTTGGCATCCGCATAGATATTGTAAGTGACGCCGTCTTGCTCGACGGCGTGGCTGATCGTCGCGGCGCGCCGCGATAACTCAGCGCGGCCGATGCGTCGGGTCGCCCTGGCGAGGCGCTGCCAGTCTCGCCGCGGCGTGCCATCGGCATCGAAAACTTCATCGTAATGGCCGGGCTTGGGAGTGTAGTTTGCGAAGGATGAAAACGGCGCCATGAAGAATCCTTATTTTTAGCTCTTGCGCAGATCGAGAGTGAAGGGAAATTCCGGATCGACCTGCGCCGCGCCGGCGGCGATATGCCCCGTCGTGTGGCCCATGCGGAAGAAGCGCGCGAGCCGCCGGCTTTCCGCTTCGAACGCGTTCACCGGCAGCGTCGAATAGCTGCGCCCGCCCGGATGCATGACGTGATATTGGCAGCCACCGAGACTGCGCTCCATCCAGCGGTCGACCAAATCGAAAATCAAAGGCGTGTGCACAGCAATCGTCGGGTGCAGCGCCGACTCAGGTTGCCAAGCGCGGTAGCGCACGCCGGCAACGTATTCGCCAACCGTGCCGGTCGGATGGAGCGGCACCGGTGCGCCGTTGCAAGTCAGAGTATAGCGTTCGGGCGGTAGACCGGCGACTTTGACTTGCAGCCGTTCCAGCGACGAATCGACGTAGCGCGCCATACCGCCGGGCGCGCCTTCCTCGCCGAGCACGTGCCACGGTTCGAGCGCGCCGCGTAATTCGACGTCGATACTGCGATTGGCAAAATCACCGTATTTCGGAAAGCGAAATTCAAAGTGCGGCGCAAACCAGCGCGGCTGAAACGGATAACCCGCTTCGGTCAATTCGGTGATCACATCTTCGAAGTCGAGCCAGACAAAGTGCGGCAACAGAAAACGATCGTGCAATTCGGTGCCCCAACGAACCAATTTCGCCGGCGCGTAAGGTTTCTGCCAAAAGCGCGTGACCAGCGCGCGCAGCAGTAACTGCTGGGTCAAGCTCATGCGCGCATGCGGCGGCATTTCGAAGGCGCGCATTTCGAGCAGCCCGAGCCTGCCGGTTGCGCTATCGGGCGAATAAAGCTTGTCGATGCAAAATTCCGCCCGATGGGTATTCCCGGTGACGTCGATCAGCAGATTGCGCAGCAGACGGTCGACCAGCCAGGGCGGGCATGTTTCGGTACTCTCTTGTGTGCGCCGCTCCATTTCACGAAAGGCGATTTCGATCTCGCGCACCGAATCGTTGCGCGCCTCATCGATGCGCGGCGCCTGTGAAGTGGGGCCGATGAAGAGTCCCGAGAACAAATACGAGAGTGACGGGTGATTGTGCCAGTAGGCGAGCAAGCTGCGCAACAGATCGGGGCGGCGCAGCCAGGGCGAGTCCGCCGGCGTGGCGCCGCCGAGCGCAAAATGATTGCCCCCGCCGGTGCCCGTGTGGCGCCCGTCGATCATGAATTTTTCCGAGGTAAGGCGCGACTCGCGCGCGGCGTCGTATAAAAAAGTCGTGCGTTCGCTGAGTTCGTCCCAGCGGGCCGACGGATGAATATTGACTTCGATCACGCCAGGATCAGGGGTGATGCGAAAGCTTGCAAGGCGGGCGTCCGCTGGCGGTTCGTAGCCTTCGAGCAGCACCGGTTGGCGCATCGCCTCGGCCGTCGCTTCCACCGCCGCAGCCAGTTCGAGGTAATCCTCCAGCGCGTCCACCGGTGGCATAAAAATATGCAGCACGCCGTTCCTCGTCTCGGCGCACATTGCCGTGCGCGCTACCGACGCGGCGCTCTCGTGTTTGCCCGGCGCGCGCTCCAAGGCGACTTCTTCTGATGCAACGCCGCCTGCGACCCGTTCTCCTTTTGCGCCCGCCGCTTTTTCGCCAGCCTGAGCGCGCTCGGACTGCATGCGGATTTGCGCATGATTCGGCAACGCTGGCCGAGTTA
>Ga0193716_1002052_pt1 | contig 11527 bp, 11 predicted proteins | sample U2c1metaG_FD_145901 | JGI IMG/M metagenome (GOLD analysis project Ga0193716, IMG submission 145901) | Soil microbial communities from a riparian zone of the East river system, Colorado, United States - U2c1 | ecosystem: Environmental > Terrestrial > Soil > Riparian zone | place: USA: East River...
GCGGCGGAGCGATCTCGGGCACCGGTGCGATGTGCAGGGCATGGTCGCCGGTGGAGCGCGCCAACTCCGGTGCCAGCACCGCCGACTCGCTGGCCAGCAGCGCGCGCATGGGCGGCAGGGCGTAGAGGTCGGGGTGCAGCTGTGGCATTGGCATGGGTGCTTTGGCGAGAACGGACTGGTGTCGCGACGCCAAGTGTATCGGCTCCGGAGCCGGATTCGGCGACCTGAACGGGTTAACGCGTTGATAACAAGGGGTCCGGCGGGGCGCTGATATAGTCCGGCGGCCCCCGCGGCCAAGGCCGCCCGTCGAGTGCTCGTTTTGCGTCCTGAACCGATTCCGGCGCTTGTCGACAACTACATCTGGCTTCTTACCGACGACGCCGGCAACGCCGCGGTGGTGGATCCGGGCGATGCCGCCCCGGTGGAGCGCGTGCTGGCCGGGCGCGGGCTGTACCTACGCAGCATCCTGCTCACCCATCATCATCCCGACCACATCGCAGGCGTCGCCGAACTCTGCCGGGAACGCAAGGTGGAAGTGATCGCTCCGGTCGACGAGCGCATTGCGCATGCTGATCGTCGTGTGGGCCACGGCGACGTGGTGACGCTAGCGCTGCCCGGCGCGCGCTTCGAAGTGATGGCCGTACCCGGCCATACCACCACCCACATCGCCTACGCGGGCGAAGGCTTGCTCTTCTGCGGCGACACCTTGTTCAGCCTGGGCTGCGGCCGCCTGTTCGAGGGCACGCCAGCCCAGATGCTTGATTCCCTCGACCACCTGGCCGCCCTGCCCGACGACACCCTGGTCTGCTGCGGCCACGAATACACCCAGGCGAACGCGCGCTTCGCGCTGTCCATCGATGGCGACAACGCCGCGCTGAAAGCACGCGCCAGGCAAGTCGATGACAAACGCTCGCGCGGCGAGCCGACGGTGCCAAGCAACATGGGCATGGAGCGCGCCGCCAATCCCTTCCTGCGCACCGATAGTGATGCCATCGCTGCCTGGGCCGCCGGTAAGGCGGACGCCCACGACCGCGTGTCCCGCTTCGCCGCGGTGCGCAACGCCAAGGACACCTTTCGATGAACCACCCGTTGCGTACCGCCCTGGCCGCCACCCTGGCGACGGCCCTGGCCGCCTGCTCGTCCACCGCACCGGTGATGCCCAGCGCACCGCCGATCACCACGACCCCCGCACGCCCGCCACGCGGCCCACGCCGCCGTTGATGCCCACGCCGGCGCCGGTGGCGCCAGTGGTGACGGACTTCTGGGGCGAGATGCGCGCGAGTTTCCGGATGGATGGCTGCGACGCCGACGACGGCGTGGCCCGCTGGGCGCGCACCTTCACCCAGCGGCCGGATCGTTTCGAAGAACACCTCGCTGCGGTATTGCCGGTGGTCGAATACGCCAAGGAGTCCGCCCAGGCGCACGGCGTGGCCGGCGAATTCGCGCTGCTACCCTGGATCGAAAGTTCGTTTCAACCCGTCAAGGGCAAGAAGGGCCGCCCGGCCGGCATATGGCAGATCGTGCCCTCTACCGCCCGCACCCTGGGCCTGCCTTCGCGCAAGGGCTACGACGCGCGGCTGGACACCGCAGCCTCCACCGATGCGGTGATGAAGATGCTGGCCAGCTACCACGAGGAACTGCACGACTGGCGCCTGGTGGCCATGGCCTTCAATGCCGGTGAATTCAGCGTGCGCAAGGCCGTGGACAAATATGGCGTGCCGCCGGCGCAACCGGCGGTGCCGAAAATGCCGATGAAGGCGGTGACCCGCGAACACCTGACCAAGCTCCTGGCGATCGCCTGCGTGGTGCGCCAGCCCGAGCGTTTCCACGTACGGCTGCCGCCGGTGGATGCAAAGCGTTCGCTGGAGAAAGTGACCGTTTCCGGCACAAAGACCATGGGCCAGGTGGCGGAGCTGTCGTCGATGCCGGTGGATCGCGTACTGGCGCTGAATCCCGCTCACACCTCGGCCAATGCGCAGGCCAACACCACGATCCTGATGCCATCGACGGCGGCAGAGGCGTACCGCGAGGCAGCCGCCAGTGGACGCCAGCCCAGCCCCGCGACCATCGCACCGCCGGCGGACGACGCCGAGGCACAGGGCAAGGCCAGTGGGAAGCCACGTTCGGTGAAGGTGGCCAGTGGCCAGACGCTGTCGCATGTCGCCCACGCCAACAAGGTGACGGTGAAGCAACTGATGACCTGGAACCACCTGACCAGCGACAAGGTGAAACCGGGACAGGTGTTGAGGCTGTCCCCGTGATGCCGCCCCGTTAGAGGCGGTCTTTGGAAATCTTGATTTCGGTCTTGGCCTTCATCGCCTCGATGAAGGCCAGCGTCTGCGCGGCGGACACGGCCTGCCCCATCTGCTGGCGGAAGCCTGCGCGCTCTTCGGCAGTCACCTTCGAGGTATCGCCATCGATGACCTTGTCCACCGCCACCAGGGTGTAGGCTCCCTTCTCCATCGGCAACGCCAGCACCGCCGGCTTGCCGTCAGCGGGACGCGGCTGGGCGAAGATCGCCTGTACCACCGCGGGCGGCTGGTCCTGCGCGCCACGGGTAACGCCAGCGACGGTCTTGACCTGCCCGTGCGCGGCATTGGCGATGGCGTTGAGGTCCTCACCCTTTTGTGCACGGGCGACGAGTTCGTCGGCCTGCTTCTTGGCCTGCGCGACAATGCGGTCGTCGATCACTGCCTGGCGCACGGCAGCCTGCACTTCGGACAACGGCTTGGCCACGGACGGCGTGTGCTTGTCGACATGGATCACCACGCCATGGTTGTCGCCGAGGTCGATCAGGCCCGAGTTGTTGCCCTGTGCCAGGACGTCGTCGGAGAACGCGGCAGCGACCACCTTCGGGTTGGCGGCGATGCCCTTGCCGCCGTCACGGCCGAAGGGCTCGGTGGTCTGCAGAGGCAGCGAACTGGCCTTGGCGGCAGGCTCCAGCGACGAGGGGGTCTGGTAGGCCTCGTCGGCGAGGTGGCCGGCAACGTCGTTGTACTTGCGCTCGTGCGCCTCGGTGGTGGCCTTGGCCAGGATATCCCCGCGTACTTCCTCGAACGGCTTGGCGGCGCCGCTACGGACATCGCGCAGGTAAATGATGTGGTAACCCTCGTCCGGCGAAAGTACCGGCTGCGAAATCTCGCCTTTCTTCATGGCGAACAGCGCAGCGTCGAACGAGGCATTGGCCACGCCCTTCTCGATGAAGCCGAGATCGCCGCCCTGGCGCTTGGAACCCAAGTCGTCGGAATTTTGCCCGGCCAGGGTAGCAAAGTTCGCCGGGGTGGCCTCGGAGGCGATCTTGCGTGCCTTCTCAAGCGCCGCCTTCTGCTGCTCCGGCGTGGCGTTCTTGGGCACGTTCACCAGGATGTGCGACACCTCGCGCTGTTCAGGCTGCACGTAGCGCGACTTCTGCTGCTCGTAGATGCCGCGCAGGTCCGCGTCGCCCGGCGGAGCGTCGTCTTTCAGATCCTTCGCGTTGACTTCGATGTATTGCAGGGTGACCTGCTCGGGTGTCATGTACTGCGCGCGGTGCGCGTCATAATAGGCCTTGAGCTCCGCGTCGGAGACATCCGTGCTGGGTGCCGCCGGCGCGGGGATATCCACCAGGCGCACATCACGCTTCTGTTCGGTCAGGCGCAGCACGCGGTCGATGTCGGCATCGGTGACCAGCACGCTCTGGCCGATGGCATTGGGGATGAGCTGGGTTGCCATTTCCTGGCGACGCTGCGCCTCGAAGGTGGCCGCCGAGGTGCGCGTGCCGGCGAGGTACGCGCCATAAGCTTTCTGGTCGAACTTGCCCTCGCTCTGGAAGGCGGGCTCGGCCGCGATGGCATTGACCACCTGTGCGTCGGTCACGGTGAGGCCAAGTTTGCCGTTGGCCTGGCGAAGCACCGCCTGGCTTACCATCGCATCGAGGATCTTCTGCTTGGTGGCCGGCTGCTCAAGATAGGTCGGATCGTAACGATCGCCCTGCTGCGACATCATCTGCTCGCGGATGCTGTTCACGCGCTCCTGGTAATCCTGCTGCTGGATCTCCGTGTCGCCCACCTTGGCAAGGTAGCTGGCGCGGTCGCCTTGCAGGTAGTTCTCGATGCCGAAGAAGGCAACGGCGAAGACGCTCACCCCGAGCACGACCATCGTCGGCCAGCCTTCCATCTTCGTACGCAATGAATGAAGCATCGGTTTCGCTCGTAGCAGGACATAAAACAAGGGCGCCACGCGGGCGCCCTTGAAGGGTATGGCGGAGTGGACGGGACTCGAACCCGCGACCTCCGGCGTGACAGGCCAGCATTCTAACCGACTGAACTACCACTCCGCGACTTTTTGGTGGGTGCTGAGGGGATCGAACCCCCGACCAGCGCCGTGTAAAGGCGACGCTCTACCGCTGAGCTAAGCACCCAGGTCAATGGCAGACCTGACTGGTTAGTTTAGGTGATCCTTCAGCGCCTTGCCAGCCTTGAAAGCCGGGACTTTGGAGGCCGGGATCTTGATCTCTTCGTTGGTGCGCGGGTTGCGGCCGGTGCGCTCGGCACGGTTACGGACGGTGAAGGTACCGAAGCCCACCAGGGAGACGTCCTCGCCCTTGTGCAGGCTGGCCTTGACGGCATCGATCAGCGCTTCGAGGGCGCGGCCGGCGTCGGCCTTGGACAGCTCGGCGCGCTCGGCGAGATCGGCGATCAATTCTGATTTATTCATTGGTTATTCCTTATCACGTGAAAGAGTCCGCGGTGTATTCGGGACGAGAACCATGCCAGGGCTACTGGGACGTCTTCACCCTTGTGCAGGCTGGCCTTGACGGCATCGATCAGCGCTTCGAGGGCGCGGCCGGCGTCGGCCTTGGACAGCTCGGCGCGCTCGGCGAGATCGGCGATCAATTCAGATTTATTCATTGGTTATTCCTTATCACGTGAAAGAGTCCGCGGTGTATTCGGGACGAGAACCATGCCAGGGCTACTTGGACGGCCAGCGGTTCGCGAAGGGAACGTCGCGGGCCGCTGTTGCGCTTGCTGCGCGGGCGCTTGGTGCTAGCGGTCGGACCTTTATACCAGCGGCCCCCGGCACCCGCAATACGAGATGTACCAACGCTTTCAGCCCACGTGCACGTTATGCGCGGGTGATGGCGGACATGTTGAGGGAGGCATGCCGTTGGCATGCCTCCCTTTTTCCCGGATTTGAGAACCGGCGATCAGTGCGTCAGCGAAGCTGCTGCCTTGCCGTCGTCCTTCTTGCTGTCCACCGCCGTACCATCGCCGGTCTTCGCCTCCAGCGGCTGGGGCGGACGCTCCAGCGCGATATTGAGCACCTCGTCGATCCACTTCACGGGGATGATCTCCAGCGACCCGGTGATGTTATCCGGGATGTCGGCCAGGTCTTTCCTGTTCTCTTCCGGGATGATCACCGTGGTGATGCCACCGCGATGGGCTGCCAGCAGTTTTTCCTTCAGTCCGCCGATCGGCAGCACGCGGCCACGCAGGGTGATCTCGCCGGTCATCGCCACTTCCGAGCGAACCGGGATGTGGGTGAGCGTGGACACCAGCGCCGTGCACATGGCGATGCCTGCGCTGGGGCCGTCCTTGGGCGTGGCGCCCTCGGGCACGTGGATATGGATGTCCAGCGACTGGTGGAAGTCCGGATCGATGCCCAGCGACGACGCACGGGCACGCACCACCGAAAGCGCCGCCTGGATCGATTCCTTCATGACGTCGCCCAGCTGGCCGGTATGCACCAGCCTGCCCTTGCCAGGCAGCACCGAGCTTTCGATGCTGAGCAAATCGCCACCGACCGACGTCCAGGCAAGCCCGGTCACCAGGCCCACTTCGTTCTGCAGTTCGGCCCGGCCGAAGTCGAAACGACGCACGCCCAGGAAGTGGTCGAGGTTGGCCGATTCGACCTTGGCCTTGCCGGCAACGACCACCGACTTCACCGTCGCGGACTTCGCGGCTACTTTGCCCTTGGCCTGTTTCTTAGCCTTTGCCGACGCACTCAGCGTGATTTCCTTCACCACCTTGGTGTAGTAGCGCACGATGTCGCGCAGCGCGTCCTCCTTCACGCTGAGCTCTTCGGGCTTCAAGCCATTGGCCTTGAGCTGCTTGGGCAACAGGTATTTCTGCGCGATGGCGAGTTTTTCGTCCTCGGTGTAACCGGGGATGCGGATCACTTCCATGCGGTCGAGCAGCGGGCCGGGAATGTTGAGCGAATTGGCCGTGGCGATCCACATCACCTCGGAGAGGTCGAGGTCGACTTCCAGGTAATGGTCGTTGAAGGCGTGGTTCTGTTCCGGATCGAGTACTTCGAGCAGGGCCGACGACGGGTCGCCGCGGAAGTCCATCGACATCTTGTCGATTTCGTCCAGCACGAACAGCGGGTTCTTCGTGCCGGTCTTGTTGAGGTTCTGCACGATGCGGCCGGGCATGGAACCGATGTAGGTGCGGCGGTGGCCGCGGATCTCCGCTTCATCGCGCACACCGCCCAGCGACATGCGGACGAACTTGCGGTTGGTGGCCTTGGCGATGGACTGGCCAAGTGATGTCTTACCCACGCCGGGCGGGCCGACCAGGCACAGGATCGGGCCCTTCATGGCGTTCACGCGCTGCTGCACGGCCAGGTACTCAAGGATGCGCTCCTTGACCTTCTCCAGGCCAAAGTGATCGGCATCGAGTACTTCCTGGGCGAGCGCGAGATCCTTGCGGACCTTGCTGCGCTTCTTCCACGGCACACCGACCAGCCAGTCGAGGTAGTTCCTGACCACGGTGGCCTCGGCAGACATCGGCGACATCTGCTTGAGCTTGTTGAATTCGTTCTTGGACTTGGCAAGCACCGCCTTGGGCATGCCGGCGGCTTCGATCTTCTTCTGCAGTTCCTCGATCTCGTTGCCGCCCTCCTCGCCTTCACCCAGTTCCTTCTGGATGGCCTTCATCTGCTCGTTGAGGTAGTACTCGCGCTGGCTCTTCTCCATCTGCGACTTCACGCGGCCGCGGATGCGCTTCTCGACCTGCTGCAGATCCATCTCGCCATCGACCAGGCCGATCAGGAGCTCCAGCCGCTGGCCGACATCGGCCGTCTCCAGCACGCGCTGCTTGTCGGCCATGCGCACGGAGAGGTGCGCGGCAATGGAATCGGCCAGCCGGGACGGATCGTCGATGCCCGAAAGGGTGGCCAGGATCTCCGGCGGCAGCTTGCGGCTCTGCTTCACCAGCTGTTCGAAGAGCGACACCAGCGAACGGGAAACCACGTCGAGCTCGCGCTCGTTGGTGCTGTAGACGGGTTCGATCACGCGCGCCTGCGCGCTGAGCATGCCCGACTCATCCACGTAGTCGTGCACGTCCACGCGCGACTGCCCTTCCACCAGCACCTTCACGGTGCCGTCGGGGAGCTTGAGCAACTGCAGCACGCCCGCCAGGGTACCGGTGGTGTGCAGGTCGCCGATCTCCGGATCGTCGATGTCCGGGCTCTTCTGCGCCACCAGCAGGATCTGTCGCTCGCCGTCCATCGCGCGCTCGAGTGCGCGCATGGACTTGTCGCGGCCAACGAACAGCGGGATGACCATGTGCGGGTAAACCACCACATCGCGCAGCGGCAGGACCGGCAGGACATCCAGGGCGGCACCGCTGGTGGGAACGGGTTGGTTCTTTGCCATCTAGGGCTCCATGGAGAAAGGCCGGGGGCTCTTTGGTTCCGACACTGAACCGCGCGCCCCATCAGCGTCAAGTGGTGGTGGCATGCATGCGACTCAAGGCCGTGGGGCCCAATAAAAAGGCCCCGGCGAAACACCGGGGCCTTCAAGGAGTTGCCGATGCAAGCTGATGTTTACGCGGCGTCCCCGCCACCTTCCGCACCGCCGATCGCCCGCTGCTGCTGCAGATTGCCGCGGTAGATGAGGAGCGTGGCAACCACCGGCAGGCGGCCGACGAACTCGGGGATCAGGCCGAAACGCACCAGATCGGCAGGTTCGACTTCCGACAGCAGCTTGCCGACGTTCTCGGTGCGCTCCTTGCTGCGCACTTCAGCGCCGAAGCCAATGCCCGTGGTGTCCGAACGCTGCTGGATCACGCGCTCGAGACCGGCGAAGGCACCGCCGCAGATGAACAGGATGTTGCGGGTATCGACCTGCAGGAATTCCTGCTGCGGGTGCTTGCGGCCGCCCTGGGGCGGCACCGAGGCCAGGGTGCCCTCGATGAGCTTGAGCAGCGCCTGCTGCACGCCTTCGCCCGACACATCGCGGGTGATCGACGGGTTTTCGCTCTTGCGGGAGATCTTGTCGATTTCGTCGATATAGACGATGCCCGACTGGGCTTTCTCGACATCGTAGTCGCACTTCTGCAGGAGCTTCTGGATGATGTTTTCGACATCCTCGCCCACATAGCCAGCTTCCGTGAGCGTGGTGGCGTCGGCGATGGTGAACGGCACATTGAGCAGGCGAGCCAGGGTTTCAGCCAGCAGCGTCGCCAGGGTTTCAGCCAACAGCGTCTTGCCCGAACCGGTGGGCCCGATCAACAGGATATTGGACTTGCCCAGCTCGACTTCGTCGGCCTTCTGGCGCGACTCGATGCGCTTGTAGTGGTTGTAGACCGCCACCGACAGGGCTTTCTTCGCGCGCGTCTGGCCGACCACGTACTGGTCGAGGGTTTCCATGATCTCGCGCGGCTTGGGCAGCTGCGTGCGACCGGAGGCGGCTTTTTCCTCGAGTTCTTCGCGGATGATGTCGTTGCAGAGTTCAACGCACTCATCGCAGATGAATACGCTGGGACCGGCAATCAACTTGCGCACTTCATGCTGGCTTTTGCCACAGAAGGAGCAGTAGAGAATCTTGCCGCTGTCGTTGGAACGGCTCTGCCGCTCATCGCTCATGCTGTTGGTCCTGCGTCGGATCGAGGTACGTCTTGAGAATAGCACAGCGTCCCAACCCCGGGACCAGGGTCGGGATGCTGCCTTAAGTCACGGAAATTTAGGCAGATTTAACGGTTTCAACGGTCCGCTTTTCGAGCACGGAGTCGATCAGACCGTAGGTCCGGGCGTCGGCGGCGCTCATGAAACGGTCGCGCTCGGTGTCATTGGCGATCTGCGCGACGGGCTTGCCTCGCGCATGGTCAAGATCTCGCGGGCGTGGATCTCGATGTCGGTCGCCTGGCCGGAAATGCCGCCAGCCCAGGGCTGGTGGATCATGATCCGGGAATGCGGCAGGGAGTAGCGCTTGCCCGCCGCACCGGCCGACAGCAGCAGGGCGCCCATGGACGCCGCCTGACCGATGCACATGGTGCTGACATCGGGCTTCAGGAACTGCATGGTGTCGTAGATCGCCAGGCCCGCCGTGACGGAACCGCCGGGGCTGTTGATGTAAAGGTTGATGTCCTTGTCGGGATTTTCCGACTCAAGGAACAGAAGCTGGGCCACCACGACGTTCGCCATGTAGTCGTCGACGGGACCGACCATGAAGATCACGCGCTCCTTCAGCAGGCGCGAGTAGATGTCGTAGGAGCGCTCGCCGCGGGCGGTCTGCTCGACGACGATGGGCACCAGGTTGAGGCTCTGGATGGGGTCCATGGACATGTAAGTGCGCTCCGGTGAGGTTAGTGCCCGAACCCTGAGGCGACGGTTCAGCCGCCGACCGGGCGCATGACCTCGTCGAAGCTCAGGGATTGCTCCGTGGTCTTGGCGTGATCCGCCACCCACTCGGCTACCTGGTCTTCCATCACGCGGTTCTGCAGGCCCGACATAAGCTGGGGATCACCGTTATACAACTCAATGACCTTCTCAGGCTCCTCGTACGTCGAGGCAATGGTGGTAAGCATCTCGGCCATCCGGCTGCGGTCGATGCGGATCTCGTTCTTCCGGGCAATTTCACCCATGAGCAATGCGGCAGCCACGCGCTTGCGGGCTACCGGCTCGGCGGCGGCGACCAGTTCGGCCGGCGGCTCCTGGCCACGCGGCACGCTGCCTGCGGCCATGGAACGGGCCTCGCTCTGGGCCATCAGGTTGGGGACGTCCAGGTTCGGATAGGCGTTGGCGAGTTTTTCGGCCACTTCGGCCTTCAGGCGGCCCATCAGGGTGCCCTTGAGCTCGCGCTCGAGGTTGGCTCGCACTTCCTTGCGGAAGGTTTCGATGTCGCCATCGGCCACGCCGAAGGCCTTGACGAAGTCGTCGTCCACGGCGGGCAGGTTCGGGGCCTGCACCTTGATGATCTTGATGCCCACCTGGGCCTTCTTGCCGGCAAGATCCGTATTGCGGAAATCGGCCGGGAATTCGATCTCGGTATTGGCTTCGTCGCCGGCGCTACGGCCGGTGAGGGCGTCGTCGAGTGCCTTGAACAGGTTGCCCGAGCCCAGCACGCTGCCGGCGCGCTCCAGGCCCTCGGCCGGGAAGCGGTAATCGCCTGCCTGGGCCGAGTACTCGAACATCACGAAGTCGCCCTCGGCCGAGGCACGGGACACTTCGTCGAAGCTGCGGCGCTGCAGGCGCAGGGTCTCGATCATCTTGTCGATGTCGGCGTCGGACACTGTAGCCACCGGGCGGCTGATTTCCAGCGCGGCGACGTCGATTTCCGGGAACTCCGGCATGATTTCGAAGGTGGCGGTGTAGGCGATCTCGCCATTTTCGGCGTTGCCGGTAGTCTCGACCGACGGGTTGGCGATCGGACGGAGGTTTTCCTTCTCCACCGCCTCGCGCAGCGTGCTGCCGATCAGCTCGGAAAGTGCCTCGCCGTGGACCTGCGCGCCGAAGCGCTGCTTGATCACGTTCAGCGGGACCTTGCCCGGGCGGAAGCCCTTCAGGCGGACCGTGCGGCCCATTTCCGCAATGCGCGCGCTGACCTGCGACTCAAGGCGATCGGCCGGAAACTTGACCGTGATCTTGCGCTCGAGCTTGCTGACGTTCTCAACCGAAACCTGCATGACGACTCCTGCAAACCACCTGCTTGCGCAGGCGCTAAAGCGGCCCAGGGCCGCCGTGTGTGTATATGAATGAATTCAATCACTTACGTTAAAGTGGCTGTTAAACCACCACGAAGTGACCTCCACCCCAGCCGCTTAGGATATCAAATCCCGTATTTGGCGGGGTATGGGGCGGCATGGCCGCAGGAAAATCCATCACCGGCATTGCGGAAAGACCCGCGCGGAAAACGATGGTGCGAAAGGGGGGACTCGAACCCCCACGGGTTACCCCGTCAGAACCTAAATCTGGTGCGTCTACCAATTCCGCCACTTTCGCATGGGGTTTGAAACGACTAACCACCCTGCCCGTCAGGCCGGTGATTTCGCTGTTTCAGCGCCGCGATTCTAGGGGTGGGGCTGGATGGGCACAAGGATGGAACGAGCGCCGCTATCCGCCTACGGCTTTCAGTACCTGATCGAGAAAGTGCTGGAACAACAAACCTGCAAGGGCGAACGCTCCGCCAAGGATCGCGACGAGCAGAGCTACCAAAGCCCGGAGGACCCAAGCCTTGCTAGCCATGTGGGATAGTCTTTCGTCCATCCGTGCGACCGTGGCATCTATGCGCGCTACGGCGATATCGAGCCGGGATATGGAATGATCC
>Ga0193716_1002053_pt1 | contig 11527 bp, 9 predicted proteins | sample U2c1metaG_FD_145901 | JGI IMG/M metagenome (GOLD analysis project Ga0193716, IMG submission 145901) | Soil microbial communities from a riparian zone of the East river system, Colorado, United States - U2c1 | ecosystem: Environmental > Terrestrial > Soil > Riparian zone | place: USA: East River...
ATCGAGATTATAGAGAATGGAATTATTAACTTTCATAAAATATAGTGACAATAGATAAGATTGATGTTATATAGAGCTGCATGGGAAATCCGGCAGGAGTCAGAAGAGATTTTGAGAGATTAGAGGAGCGTCGGTTTAAAGCTTTCGGGTTGCTGAAAAAAGGACTGAGCGAAGCGGAAGTGGCCCGGCAAGTGGGTGTACACCGGCAGTCGGTCAATCGCTGGGCAGAGCAGATCAAGAAGCACGGGCGTGAGGGGCTAAAAAAAGCAGGCCGAGCCGGGCGCAAGCCCCGTTTGAAAGAGACCGATCTGAAGAAGCTAGAGATAAAGCTCAAGCAAGGGCCCCAGGCCTTGGGGTATGAAACCAACCTGTGGACTCTGGAACGTGTGGCCAAGCTGATCGAGCAGGACTTTGGAGTGGAGTACCACCCCGGGCATGTGGGCTGGCTGTTAGGAAAACTGGGCTGGAGTTGCCAGCGGCCCACGGGACGGGCGTTGGAACGCGATGAGCCGGCCATCGAGCGGTGGCAGAAGCGGAGTTGGCCGAAGCTTAAAAAAAAGCCCACAGTGAGGGGCGCACGATAGTGTTCATCGACGAAAGCGGGCTGAGTCAACGACCACACCGTTGTCGGACCTGGTCGCCCAAAGGGCAGACTCCGGTGCTGCAATATTCGTTTAATTGGAAAAAGCTTTCGGCGGTGGCCGGCATCACCTGGTGGAACTTTTACTTTCAGTTGCATGCGGGCAGTATTCGTAGTCCCCAAGTGGTGCAGTTTCTCAGCCATCTTAAACGTCACATCAAGAACAAGCTGCTGGTGATTTGGGATCGTTCCAAGACCCACCGCAGCCGCTTGGTTCAACAGTTTGTGGCGGGTCAGAAAGGGGCGATCTGCATAGAGTACTTGCCGGCCTATGCGCCTGAGCTCAATCCGACGGAATACATCTGGGGGTACTGGAAACACCACGAGCTTCCCAACTTCTGTCCTAAGACGTTCACCGACCTCAGCTATCATGCCATACGGGCCCTCAAACGCATGCGTCGCCGTCCTACGCTCATTCAATCTTTTTGGCACCAAGCGGAATTGTTTTAGACCAGCCCATTTACGTCACTATATTTTATGAATATCAATAATACCAATATAAAACGGGGCGTAAAACGGAAGCGAAAAGTTTGAGGTCGCGCTAGCAAAAGGAAAATATCATGGCGCTGGATGCGCCGTCTCCTTCACGCTTTTGGGAAGCGTTGCCACATCTTTCTTGGTTGGGATGCTGGTTTCAACGAAGAGCCCTAAAAAATCTTCGATTAGGCGGAAGAGAAGCCGGACCTCTTGAATGCCATTCAAAAGTCAATCGTGAAGAACGCCATCCATGCGTAGAACTCGAAAAGCAATATCTCTCACCATCGCTGCTTTCTCTATCGGCGCGGTGGCCATGGTGGTCGTGTTGGGAATGTTAATCATCCACTATTGGCCAGGGTTGTGAGGTGACAATGACATTACACCAACTCCGAAATATTCCCGCCGGAGGTGAGATACCTCTTGCGCCTATTCGCCCTTCATGTCGCGGTTTAGTTTTGAAAGACTGGACCGCCCGCGGCGAATGGGGGGAGCGTGAGCCCAAGGGAACTCTGCCCCAGCGCGGGCAGCCACCGGGGGATGACTGGGCAGATCGGTTCAAGGCGGAAGGTTCATTCGAGGCCTTCGGTGAACTCGAACGTGAGGCAGGCGTCGCCGAAGAAGAACATGCACAGCAGTCTCGCTTCGCGCAGCTGCGTGGGTTATAAATCGCTGCATCGGAGTATTATATGCGAGTATAGCGGGCCTACAACGCAAATGCTTCGCCTAACTATTTTACAAGAGGGGCGACCGCCTCCGGGTTTCTTGCAGGCCACCAGTCACCGCGCCAATAATGACCGATCCGCCATTGTAATTCCACGATCTGACCAATTTTGCCCGCTTTTGTTTCGACCCCTTTCGATAGATGCGGCGCTCGCTCAGCTAGAGGGGCGTCTCGACCCGGGCATATTCCTTGCTCCACGATATACATCCACGCCATAAAAATATGACCAGCAATGGCAAGCCCAATAGCGAGCACAAGAAGGACAAATGAGTCTCCTTATAGTCATGCTCACCGTTGGCTTGTGCGCTTTCATGATTGTCCTACAGCACTTTAATTGGGGGTTCTGATGCTAACCGTGAATCAGATGGCGAACCTCAGCGGTGAAGCCAATACAAAAGCGTTTTGGTCGTAAGTATCGGATGGAACCTCGCGAAGAATATCAAGGAAAGAAAAGGAAAAGAAAAGACCATGATAATCGCGCTTGCACTTGGGCTTTGTTTTGGAGTACTGCTTGCTGTCCGCATAATTCATCTGATGATTAGGGCAAAGAAGGAGGGAAAGCCGTACCATAGGAATGTTGATTCCGATGCGCCACCGCCGACACGAAGCCACAAGCGACCAGTTTACCAGTAGGCAAAGTACCACCCTCAGCAGTGATCCCAACATTGCACCAACATCGGATAAACGTTCCGGCCCCGGCGCTCCCAGTTTCCATCAAAACTCTTGACCGTAACTTTACGCGCGTTCTGCTGAAGTCTTCGAAAGCTCGTCTCGGCCAACGGATCTGTCATCCTCGAAGACATAGAATCGGTTGATGCAGTGGCGGCTAAGAAGTATCGCAGGTTCATATTTACGAAAGGCTGGACTGAGCGTGGGGGTTATCCATACATCGGCTGCGATGTATCTAAGAAAGACGGCCACAAACGCTGACTAACCTGAAAATTGTTCCGAATTCTTGGCAGGACAATAGACAAGTCCATTCAGTAGTAGGGAGAGCGCCATGCAGGAAACGGGCGTAGCGTCGCGTATAATAAGTCTCCGGAAAGCTTGCGGTCACGTAAAAAACATTTCCGCCGACGTCAAGAGAGCAACCGAATTCTACCGTGCAAAACAAACCCTATTAGGTTCTAAAGCACTCTCGGATGGCGAAAAGCAGCTTTTGGCGCGAATCTCGCTTGCAGTTCACCGTGAAGACTCCATGCATGTCTCCGGTTACGCGGGGGAGTATCTCTTCGCCGGGCTCTCTGCCAGCCGTTGTATTCAAGCCGCGCTCAACTCCATCAGCAAAGAACGGGCGGTCGGGTCTCTTCTTGATTTTCCATGCGGATATGGAAGAGTCCTCAGGTTTTTGAGAGCAATGTTTCCTAAGTCCGACATTACCGGCTGTGAATTACAAAAAACCGCTTTAGATTTTTGCCAGCGCACATTCGGCATTGTTCCCTTGCTATCGAGCATAGACCTAAAGAGCCTATCACTGCCACGGAAATTTGATCTCATTTGGTGCGGCTCTCTACTTACGCATATCGATGAGAATGCGACAACCGATCTGCTTCGATTTTTCCATCGCCATTTACTAGTTGAGGGTATCTGTATTTTTACCACTCATGGGCAACGTGCCGTGGAAATGATCAAAGACAAGCGGAAAACATTCCCATTAGTCGATAAAAACCAGCAAAAGCTCCTACGCGATTTCCAAGAAGAAGGCTATGGATATGCCGACTATTTGAATCAAACGGGCTACGGTATTTCTGCCGTTACCCGCTCTCGCATGGTGGAGCTAGCTAGAGGAGTCGGCACATGGGAAGAGGTTTTTTTTCTGGACCATGGCTGGCACGGCCTTCAGGATGTCTACGGCTTCGCGATGCGCGTACCGGAGAAAAAATTTTCTAAAGAACCTCCCAAAGAGATTTGTGGGCATTCATTTTTAGCAGAAGAAAAAAACGACCATTAGCTTGATTGTGATTAACAAAGATTAACGATGTCCCTAATGCTTACCCTGACTCGCGCACCACTTCACTTGCAGTCTTGTCCTGGCGTTGATTGCCTCCATGAGGCATTGAATGTCGAACGCTATCGCGTGGCTCAGTGCCTCCCATACCGGTCCAGGATCATTTTGCGGGCGGAATGGAGTGTGCGGCATGAATACGCATTAGACCGGAGTGAGACCGCGCTTGTCCACCCATGAGATTGCCGGTAGGGAGAAGCGCGTGGCTAAAATTGTCGCCGCCGCGAATGTCGTGCTAATCGCGGGAGGCGTTCTCGCCACCGCTGCGTGGCTCTACTGCATCTATTACTACGGCTGGACGGGCGAGAGGCAATTAAGCGGCGACAGGGGGATAATCTTTTATTACGTTTGTCCAGCCATCGTGGCGAGCCTGTTCTTTGCCTCGTTGCGACTGGAATCGAGCTACAAGATCAATCTTGCCGTTGTTTGTATCGCGCTCGCGGTTTGTTTCTACGGCGGAGAATTGCTCCTGGTTGTGGTTAACTGGATTCACGAACCGCCAAAAGAAAAAAACAATCAAGCGGTCGTGCAACTGGCAAAGCAATTCGGCATCGCGTTTGACGCCAGGAGCAAGCTCGAGGTGGTGAACGATTTGCGCGAGCGCGGCATCGATGCCGTTCCGGCAATCATCCCCGAATATCTTTTAGATAAACAGAACGATGGAACTTTGAAATCGTCCATCAGCATCGACGGTGTCGAAGTCCAACCCCTAAGTGGGATCGCCAACAAAACGACTGTCCTGTGCAACGAAGGCGGCGAGTTTGCGATCTATCAGAGCGATGAGCATGGGTTTCACAACCCCAAAGGCATATGGCAATTGCCGGGTGTTGACGTTGCGGCTATCGGTGATTCATTTACGCAGGGTTGGTGTGTCCCGTCGGGCAAGAACTTCGTCGACGTGATCCGTAAGCAATATCCCGCCACGCTGAACTTGGGCATGGAAGGCAGCGGTCCGCTCTTGGAATTGGCGGAACTCAAGGAATATTTGCCGCCGCTAAGGCCAAAAACGGTATTGTGGTTTTACTTTGAAGGCAATGATTTGTCGGACCTAAAAAAGGAAGCCACCAGCAAGCTCATGATGCGCTATCTGGAGAGCAATTTCAGCCAGCGCTTGCGGAGTCGCCAGAGGGATCTTGACGAGGTGCTTATCAGATATATCCGATGGCAGGAAGAGAGACACCGAAATAGCCCGCTGCGCTCGGCCGTTGACGCGCTGCCGGCCTTCGTCAAGCTCAGCGCTGTGAGGCAACAGTTCGGGTTGATTTATGGCGCGAACCTGTCCGAAAAAGGGGGCCTGTTGAGGACAGAGGAAGCCAATATAGCTCTGCTCCAAGCGATTCTGTTGCAGGCGAAAAGCGCCGTCAGCTCATGGGGCGGCGTGCTCGACTTTGTTTATTTGCCGACATGGGAGCGCTATGTCCATCCGGAGTCGGTCACCGTAAGACGCGACTCCATCCTGAACCTGGTCAAGCATCTCGATATTCCGGTCATCGATCTCCATCCGGTATTCCAAGCCTCCGGCGATCCGTTGTCGTTATTTCCCTTTCGCCGTGGGTGGCATTATAACGAAAAAGGTCACCGGCTGGTTGGAGAAGAGGCGCTTCGGTTTATCTCCAGGAATCCAATGGCGCCATCCAGGCCGGTTCCTGCTTTATCCGTACCCGTATCTGACCCATCCTTCATGAAAAACGTCGCGTTACGCTCCACGCGCAACTAGATCTATGTCAAAGCATTTGATTCCCGAGAAAGAGGGGCGAGAACAATACAAAATGAAAATCTTGCCTATTGGCGGTCACGAACGGACCCGTTGATTGCTAATCAAGTGGTCCGTTCTAACTTGGATCGCAGAAAGCGTTTTTCCAACTCCGTCCGGGAAATGTCCGCGCCTTGATGCGGAAGTTCTATTGCAGTGTTGAACTGAAAAACGCGTCAGTGATAACGCACAGGGCTTAATAATGGAGAATTCAATTCAATTGGCGCCATAGAATAGATAGGATGTCATATTCGCCGAGACTAGCATGGTTTTTGTCAAACAAAGTCAAAGCTTCACTTATCGCCCCGGCTTCCACCCCGCGGCATCCAACTCAGCATTGATTCTCCGGGCTAAAGCATAGTTATAAATCCGTTCCACGGCGGGGAACTCCTTGGGCGCCAAAACTTTGAGCGCTTGGTCGAGGTATTTTTTTTGTAGTTCTACGCTGACCGTTCCGTCGGTAGTCATGATCGGCCGCACCTGATCGTAGTATTGTCCCGCGAGATCTTCTTTCAGTTTCATGTAGCGCAGTAAGATTGCAATCGTAGCGGCTTTGTTTTCTCTGGCGTAGCGCAATCCTTTTACAGTTCCACGGACGAACTTCTCGACGAGCGCAGGGTCGGATTGGAAAAGCTTATCATTCACGAGAATACTTCCTTGCAGCTCGACAAAATCTTCCTTCAGATACGACACCAGCTCGCGAAAGCCCGCCTCTTTCACCATGAAGTTGAACGGCGGGCTGATCGTACCGGCGTCCACCGTCCCGGCTCGAAGCGCGGTCGCGACGGTCGATGGCAAGCCTAAGGCGAGGATTGTTGCGTCTCGACCGCCTTCCATGCCGTTGCGCTTGAGCGTCTCACGCAGAAGATTATCCGGGCCGCTGCCCAGGCCCGTGACGCCGATCCGTTTTCCTTTAAGCGCCTTGATGTCCTGAAACTCGGGCTTGGCGTAGAGCCAAAACATCGGACGAAAAAAGCTGCTAAAAACAAATCGCAGCGGCATTCCGCCGAGAATCGCGGTAAATCCGGCACCGCTCATGGAGGCGAAGTCCGCGTTGCCGCCGATCAGCGCCGATATCCCGAGCGTGTCCCGCATCACCACGAGATTTACGTCCAGACCTTCCTCCTGATAGTAGCCTTTCTCCTTTGCTGCGGTGAAAGCGATGACCACCATGCTGAGCGTGGGCACGGCCACGTTCACCGTTCTGGCTTCGACTTTTGCGAACATCCCAAAGATGATTAGAAAGCAGAAGAGAATTTTCACTCGCATCAAGGTCGACCTCCCTAATTTAAGCCAAATTGCCGTGTCCTTAAGCAACCGTGTAAGAAACCTCAAAACCATTCTGCTTATTCCAATCCGTGGCGACAAAAGACTGCCCGGTGACTCCGCTCGACTCGTCGGACGCGAGATAAACGGCGCAAGGCCGGACAATTTCCGGGCTAAGCATGCGCACGCCGCGATTGCCGGGAATATTCCTGATCGCTTCAGTGGCAACGATCCCACCGGGGTCGAGACAATTCACTCGGATATTGTGAGCTTCGTTCTCCAACGCCAGCACCTGCGTTAATCCCTCAACCCCGAACTTCGCGGCGGAGTAAGCGCCGCGCAGAAGCTTACCTTTCTTGCCTTGGGGCGAAGAAATATTAATAATCGCGCCGCTGCGCTGCGCTCGCATGGTCTTGAGAGCTTCCCGACTGCACAGGAAAGTACCGTTCAAATTGGTGTCGAGAATTTTGCGCCAGACATCGAGCGGCGTCTCTGCGACCTCGAGATTGACCGGTCCGCCGCGCGGCCAAGCGAAGCCGGCGTTGTTAACGAGAACATCCAGGCGGGCAAATTTCTCGAGTGTCCGGCAAAAAAGATCATGGACGTCATGTTCCGAAGTCACGTCCGCTTTGAGTCCTAAAACTCGCGCCGCGGGCAATCCCAGTTTTACGACGGCTTCATCCGCGTCCGACTGGGTTAAATCGCAGATCGTGACCCGGGCACCCTCTGCCGAAAAAGCCCGCACAATCTCCCAACCCAGCCCGCGCGCCGACCCCGTGACGAGAACAACTTTGTCGGAAAGTTTCATTGTCAAACCGGCTCGAATGCCATATAGACTAGCCGCATCTATAGTGCGTCGAATCGAGCGAATGCAAACTCCCATGCGCTGTCATGAGCGAGACAACCCTGCCGAGAATCTCGAAACATTTCTTCGACAACTGAAAAGTTTCTGTGCTTTCAAAGCGGACCGGGGGCAGCGGGTCGGTTCGCGTTCACGGCTTAGAAAAATGCGCCGGAGAAAATCCATGAAGTGTGCCGCTACTGCTCTCTTTTGTTTGCTCGTCTATCCCGCCTCGCTGCCCGCGCAAAGCCAGAAAACTCTCCTGCTTGGCCTCGCCAGCATCAGCGGCGGCATCGAGACTCTTTACGTCACCAAAAAAATCGGCGCCTTCAAACGCAATGGGCTCGATGTCGACTTTCTATTGCTGCAGGGCGGCAGTCAAGCCCTTCAAGTGCTTCTGTCAGGGGACATAAAACTCATCAGTGGCGGCGGCGGTACGGCGGCGCAAAGGGCGCGCTTTAAGGGGGCGGGAAACTTGCTGGTCGCAACCTATACACCGACGATGCCATACAGCCTGTATGTCAGCAGCAGGATTCAAGACGCTAAGCGTCTCAAGGGCGCCAAGATCGCCATATCGCGTTTTGGCAGCTCGTCGGATTTCGCCGCGCGCTTCATGGTCACTCGTTTGGGACTTGATCCGTCAAAGGACGTGACCATCATGCAGATCGGTAACCAGCGCGAGAGAATGAGTGCGTTGTTGAGCGGCTCGGTGGAAGGTTCGGTCGTCGATGCCCCCAATACACTGATTGCCCGGCAGCAGGGTTTTGTCGAACTCGCCGATGCCTCGAAACTCGGACTCACCTATCCGCACAATAACATCGCCACCACTGACCGCTTTATCCGTGAGGAACCGCAGACGGTCTTTGGTTTCCTGCGCGCGTTCGTCGAAGGCATCGCTTACTACCGCACCCACAAAGCAGAAAGCATCCAGATGATCAAAGAGTTTTTGCGCGTCAGCGACAATGCCATCGCCGAGGAAGCCTACGAATACTACTCGCGCATCACTCCCGCGAAACCCTATCCGACCACGGAAGGTGTGCGCGGCGTGCTCGAAAAGATCGCGCTGACGGAACCGGCGATCAAAAACGCCAAGTTAGAACAATTCGTCGATGCAAGCTTTATTGCCAAGCTTGATCAGAGCGGTTTTATCGACGGACTTTATAAAAAAAGATAATCTTTAATACGAGAGACCCGAAGAACACGAAGGTCAGGAAGACGGCGCACCTCCCTGATCTGCGTGGTGAATGAAAAGGACCTCCCATGGAATCGGAACTCAAAGAAATGCTCGCTTCGCTGGCGCGCACCGGCTATTGCCAATGGATGAAGAGCGAAGGCATTCCCGTTATCGAGGGCTTCAGCATCGAGGACGTACGCGAATTGAAACTCAGTTCCTGGCCACGCATGGGCGGCAGCGGCGCTTTTGTGCATCTCTACGGCATGGAAGGGCAAACCGGCATGTACGTCGCGGAGATTCCGCCCGGCGGCGCGCTCAATCCGGAGCGGCACCTCTACGAAGAAATGATTTGCATTCTTACCGGTCATGGCGCCACGGAAATCTGGCAGGACGGCACTCAGAAACGCTTGTTCGAATGGGGTCCGTTTAGTCTTTTTGCGCCGCCGCTGAATAGTTGGCATCGCTTGGTCAACGGCGGCCGAGAGCCGGTCCGCCTGATGGCAGTCACGACTGCGCCGATCGCGATGGATTTCTATCGCAACGCGGAATTTATTTTCAATTGCCCCTATACTTTTGCCGATCGCTTTCGCGGCGAAGATGACTATTTTGCCACCAGCCAAAATTTTTACGCAGTCGGTATGCAGTCGATCTGGGAAACCAATTTCGTTCCCGACGCCAAGGACGTCAAAATCCGAGATGATCTTTACGTTAAAGGGGCGGAAGTGGGGATGGTGCAGTTCGAATCATCGAAAAACGCTCTCATCGGCCACGTCGCGGACTGGCCCAGTGGTCTCTACCACAAGGCGCACTACCACGGCGCTGGAGCGGTGATCGTGATTTTGAAATCGGCAGGATATACGCTGCTCTGGCCGAAAGAGAGCGGCACCCAACCGTACGCGACCGGCCGCGGCGATGAGGTCGTCGAGTTGCGCTGGCGCGAGGGCAGCGTTTTGAGCCCGCCCAGCGGCTGGTTTCACCAGCACTTCAACATCGGCAAAGAGGCCGCGCGGCAACTGGCGCTTAGATTTGGCAGCAGGCTACACCCCATCGGACTGCACCAAGCAGCTAAAAAGAAGACCGACGGGGTTTATATTTCGGTTAAAAACGGCGGCACGATGATCGAATACGAAGACGAGGACGTCGAGATTCGGCGCCGCTTCGAAGAGAATTTGAAGCGAGTGGGAACACCGATCCGAACGGAAGCATGAGTGTGGAAGCCGCCATTAGGTCGGTATCTCGAGCAGACACATAAGGACGGAATGAAAAATCCGAAGCACGAAATCCTAAACTCGAGACAAATTCAAAACCGGGCCGGAAAATTCGAAACCATGCTGGGAGAGACGAAAAACGTCATGACTGGATTTCCAGTTAAGTTTAGTGCTTAGAATTTTCTTAGTTTGTTTCGGATTTCGATATTCGGATTTCGAATTTTGATCTGTCAGAGACTCGGAGAGAAAAATGCCGCTAGCCAAACGTAAAACTATCCGTACCCACAAAAAACTCCGCTACGAAGATCTCGTTTCTACTCGCCCGGACACCCTCGCCGGCACATTCATGCGCCGGTTTTGGCATCCGATACATCGCGCCGAAGACCTGCGCGCCGGCGAGGCCAAGCCGATCGAGATCATGAGCGAGCGCTTTACGCTCTACCGAGGTGAAACGGGCACGCCGCATGTGGTCGATTTTCGTTGCCCCCACCGCGGCACGCAGCTCTCGGCCGGCTGGATCGAAGGCGACTCGATCCGCTGCATGTACCACGGCTGGCAATTCGACGGCGCCGGTCAATGCACCGATCAGCCGGCGGAAGAAAAATCGTTCGCGGGAAAAATCCGCCTAGGGAGCTACCCAACTCGGCAATATCTCGGCTTGATCTTCGCATACTTCGGCGCCGATGAAGCACCGCCTTTCCCGCTCTATCCGCATATGGAAGAGGAAGGCGTGCTCGAAGTTTTGTCAACCGAAGTGTGGCCGTGCAATTTTTTCCAGCGCATCGACAACAATGGCGACACGTATCACGTGCCCTTCGTTCACCGCGGCGCGTATTCCGCTTCCACCGCCAACAATCGCAGTGGCCTGCCGGAGATTTCCAAAGAGGAAAGCCCCTGGGGTACGACGTCCTATGCCAGTTTTGCTCAAGGCTGGCGCAATGTTTTTCACTTCTTCATGCCCAACGTTTACGCGTTTCGAAATCCGTCGCCCGAACCCGAGTGCGGATCGGAAGATCGCATGCAATGGGACGTGCCGCTCGATGATCAGCACTCGGCAGAATTTCGCCTGCGGCGCCTGCCGCTTTGCGGGGAAGCAGCGGACAAATACCGCGCGCAACGCGATGCCGCGGCCAAGGAGCCAAAGATTTCTGTCGCGCAAATGGGCGAGGCCGTGCTGTCCGGCAAACTGAGTTTCCAAGACCTGGATAATTTCTTCAAAGACAAGATTTCGCTCGTCCATACCCAAGACTACGTCGCCCAGGTCGGACAGGGCTCGGTCGCGGAGCGCGCGCAAGAACATCTCGGCCGCTCCGATCTCGGAGTTATCTTGTTTCGTAAGATATGGGAACGAGAGCTTCGCGCTTTAGCTGAGGGACGGCCGCTTAAAAAATGGGTACTGCCGCAAGATTCCCAAATAAAGTTCCAAGAAGAACCAGAAAAAG
>Ga0193716_1002056_pt1 | contig 11518 bp, 12 predicted proteins | sample U2c1metaG_FD_145901 | JGI IMG/M metagenome (GOLD analysis project Ga0193716, IMG submission 145901) | Soil microbial communities from a riparian zone of the East river system, Colorado, United States - U2c1 | ecosystem: Environmental > Terrestrial > Soil > Riparian zone | place: USA: East River...
AGCAAGAGCGTGATCCCGGCGGCGCGCAGCAGCGCCGGAAGGTACGAGCGCACCGTGCCCACGCTCGCGACCGTGCTCACCGCGCGAGTGCGATTCGAGTCCGCGAGCACACGTGCGAAGTACAGCGCCTCGCCGTCGTCCCACACGTGCCACGCACGAAAACTCTTCTCGAGCGAGCCATCGCGCATGCGCGCGCGAAGGATGTCGTTCACCGAGTCGCGCAGCGCACTGTCGGCGCGCGCGAGCACCGCGACGTAATGCCCCGTCGCGACGGGCACGGGCTGGATGTAGAACCCGCCCGACCGGCGTAGCGAGCGTTCGGCGATGATGTTGTCGAGAAGCACGGCATCCACGCGCCCCGACACGAGATCGCCATACGGATGCACATCGTCGTCGTACGAGATCGGGATGGGACCGTCGTGCGCCTGCAGATCGATCAGCGTCTGGTACGCGCCAGTGCCGCCGAGCGTGGCGACGCGCTTGCCCGAGAGATCTTTCAGCGTGCGATAGCGCGCGCTGTCGGCGAAGCGGACCGCGAGCACCTCGCGAAACTCGAAGTACGGAATCGACACCGAGTGCCGCTCGCGGAGTTCCGGCCGATCTTCCACACCCGACATGCCGATCGAGAAATCGCCGCGCTCCACCGAGGCCTCGATCGACGCCCACGCCACCTGCACAAACACCGGCACTCGATGCAGATCGTGTCCGATCATCGAAGCGATTTCGACGTCGAAACCGCGCACCTTCGATGGATCAGCGGCGTCGGCCTCGACGAACGGCGCGCCGCCCTCTGCGTCGCCGCCCCAGCGCAGCGGCGCGTGCCCCGTTCCTTCGCGCGCGCACGAGTTGCTCGCGAGCGCCAGCAACAGCGCCGCGAGCAGACAGAAGTGCAATGGCGAGCGGCCTGCCGTGGTGGTGTCTATCGAGCGACTTTGCGGAGGCGACGACGGATGCGGCGCGGAAGAAAGAACGCCGCGGCGAGCAGCACTTCCTGAAGCACGGTCGGGTGCAGATCCTCGATCGCGCCGTCCCAGTGATCGCGAATCACGCGCATCCCGGCGTTGGAGATCAGGCGCTTGAGCGCGAGCACGACGATGAAGACGTCATCGACCTGCCCGATGAACGGAACGAAATCAGGGATCAGGTCGATTGGCGTCACGACGTACGCGATGGCGACGCCGAGCAGGACCTTGTCGAGCAGAGCGACGCGCGGATCCGTGATGAGTCCACCCATGAGTCGGAGATAGGATGGGATCTGTGTGATCGTGCCGATGAGCGTTCGCTTGGCACCGGTGCGCGGAGCGGCTCTGCCGCGCGTGCGGCCCCGAGCGCGTGCGCCGGATGCAGAGCTGGTAGTCGAGGTCACGTCGTGGTGCCTCCAGAAGTATCGGCGTCGGGCGGAGCCGGCGGTGAAGGTGGCGTTGACGTCGACGGTGACGCCGGCGGTGAGGTCGGCGGAACGGCGGTGGGCCGCTCCGTCGTGACGCGCGCAACGTTGCGCTGCGCCGCGTCCACGACATCACTTGCAACTGACTTGCCAGCGGCAGCGACGCCCGACAACACACCCATCGCCTTGTTCATCAGCCCCATCGTCTCGGCGATCGTACTCGCGGAAACGCGTCCCGCACGCAGCGTGTCCTCGACGCCTTCCGCAAACCGCTGCAGCGCGTTTGGCGCCTGCGACGTGCGCTCCGCGTACTTGGATTCGAGGAACTCGACGTAATCGAGCAGCTGATATCCGCGCTCATCCGGGAGCGATTCGAGCGTGCGGACGATGCGATCGCGAAGGGTGCTGTTCATGGCAGGCTGGACGGTGAAAGGCGCGAACGCGGCTTCGTGTGATTTACCACGTACGCCCAGATGTGGCTACGCCCCTCGCGAGTGCGAAGGGCGTAGTGTTGGAGCCGGTCAGCTGGAAGGTGCTCTTACGAGCGTCCCCACCGAGCGCGAACGCCGCGCGCATCCACGTGCGCGAAGGGCCCGTGCACCGAGTTGCCGCGATACACGCCCACGCCCCCGACAAGCTCGGGGTGCGCGGTCTCGACGCGATCCACCGCGTCGCGAATCACGCGGGCATCACGATAGTCCACCCGACCATCGTGATTGAGGTCGTCCATCCGACCGCTTCCTTCATTGTCCACGAATACATCCGCGGCATCGCCGTACTGGTGGCGGCTGTCGCGTGCGCGGCCACCTTCGCCGACGCCCTGCACGTTGTATTCGGGCGTACGAAATCCCGACATCACCGCGAGATGCTCGACATGAACACCGTGCGCATTCAAATCCTGGATCACGAGCTCGAGCTTGTCGACCAAACGCTCGTTGAGCACGAGATACTTCGGCCACGTGTCCTGCTGATCGTGCGTCAGGAAGTCGGAGAGCCGGAAGTGCTCCGATACGTAAGTGCTCTCGTTCTCGGCAGTCACTTCGATGAACCCTTCCGGATTCGCGTACTCGGCCGAGCGCGGCGTGCGACGCTCTCCGGGCCAGCTACCGATGCGATAGGTCCCGATCCGGCCCGCCTGCTTCGCGGAGAACGGGAGCATTGTGATCAGCGAGAATGTGCGGGACGCATCCATGAGCGGATGAACGCCCGGTTGCTGCAACGCGCTATCGCCAAAGAGCTGGGCGAGAATCGGGATGCCGAGCGTGGGGGTGCCACGGGCGACGAACCGGGCGCGGAGCTTTCCGCTGAGCCCGACGAGAGAGTCGAGAAAAGCGAACGCCATCGGCTTGGCGGGTGCGACAATCGCCCCGTTGCTGACGGCGGTCGTTACGGTCGCGTTCGGTAGAGCTTTCGGGAGGTCGGGATGTTCGTCCAGCTCGAAGGACGCGCCTGCGGCGACGCCTACGAACAAAATGCTGGCAACAACTCCGACAGCGCGTGCCTTGTACCGGCGAGCGCGGATGCTGGGTCTCTTCACGGGATGCCCTCCCTGGCAACCAGACGGACGACCTGAGGTCGTCTCTTGGTTTTGCGTGTTGGCCGAAGCCAACGTGCCCTTTTACAAGGAGTCCTCGACCTCAGAAGAGGCGAGGCGTCAACACGGATCTATGTTACAATAGACTCCGCGGGCGTGATACTGCAACCCATTAGAGGTTGCACAGGTTGACTGACCAGACGGTCAGTAGATAAACACCGCCGTTCCGACCGGTACGACGCTGTAGAGGTACGCAATGTCCTCATTGCGCAGCCTTACGCAGCCGTGGCTCACGGCCTTCCCGATCGAGAGGGGCTCGTCCGTGCCGTGCAGGGCGTACCCGTCTCCCATGTTCAGGCGGTGTCCGCCGAGCGTTCCCTTGTACTTGCGCTGGTTGGTGCCGTACGGCGGTACGATGATGTTGCCGCCTGCGGTGATCTCGTGCCCGTCCTTCGCTTCGAGCGGGATCTCGAGCCCGTCGGCCCCACGCTTCACGACGTCATTGCCGTCGACCTCGATCAGCGTTCCATCGCCGCCCGGAATCGCTTTCTTGCGGTCGAGGGCGAGGATGCCGAGCCCTTTTTTCTTCGCCTGCTCCACGTAGTGCCAGTCGGGCGGAACCCAGACGGGATCCATCTCTTTGCTTTGCACCACCAATCGCCCGCGCGGCGTATCGAACTTGTACTCCTGACGCGTGCCCTGCTTCTGCACGAGCGTCTTGCCGCTGCCCACGGCGACCTGGGTCGTGTACAGCGTCGTGTCTCCGAACTTGTACCAGAGGCGGCGATCCTGGATGCTCACTACGAGATAGGGCTTTGTCGCCGTGCTGTCCGGCTCGGTAGCGAGCATCGTCTGCAGCGAGTCGGTGACCGTCCCGGCCTTGCGGCTCACATCGTGGAGCAGCTCCCAGTTCCGATTGAACACCATTCGATTGATGTCGCGATCGAAGCGAATCTTGAGCGTCGTGTAGATGAGCGCGCCGCTGGCGACCCCGAGCGCGAGCGTGAGACCGATCAAGCCGGTCATCCACTTCCAGCCGTCGCGCCCCTCCACCGGCGGCGGCGTAAACGCGGGCCGCGGGCGGATGGGTCGTGGCGGGGGTGAGGGAACGCCTTCGCTGGGTATGCTCATGTCACTCGGTCAATAAAAATACACGACGGTTCCTAGCTGCAGATTCGGCGTCACCGCTCGCAGATCCTCGGCGCTCACGCGGATGCTCCCCGGAAGCACATAGGATGAATCGTTCAGCGGTCCCACGCTCGGAAGCGAGTAGATCACCGTGCCCCCATTCAGGACGATCGCCACCGGCCCCAGAGCACCAACTTCGACGGTCGATGCCGGGTGCGGAACGCCGCGATCCGCGTATACCCACGCCGGCACGTCCCACGGATCGGTAGGCCCGAGGATGCGCTCCACCGTCCGCGTCCCCCTCGGCGCCGCCATGTGCACCGTGTCGTGCCCGGTGCCCACGCGCTTCTCGGGCGGCACCTCCACCCCCATCTCGCGAAGCAGCGCGCCGTCGCGCTCGAGATACATCTTGCCGCTGTCGACGGCGACCGCCAGGTGGATCTCCTTGTCGATCTTCGCCTGCCGCCGGAGCAGCTCCATCATCATCGCGAGTCGCTTCTCGTTCGTGTTCGTGACGGCGTCACTGCGCCGGCGCTCGAACTCGCTCATCCCCGCGCGGAGCCGCGAGATCTCGCGCTCGTACGCCACACGCTTGTAGATCACCCATCCATCGATGGCGAGCATGCCGACGATGATGACGGCAACCGCCGCGGTAAGCGCCGGATGGCGCCGCCGAAAATCGGAAAAGGGCATCAGTGACTGTAAAAGGAGACGGCAGTGCGTAGCCGTCGGGCGACGCTAGCGCGGAACGATGCGCAGGACATCGAGAATTGGTACCCCGGATGGCTCGCTTCGTCCCGCGCGCACGCGCGCGAGCACCATGATGCTGCTGAGTGGCTGCAGCGCCCTGGCGCTCGCGACCAACGCCGATGGAAGTGCGAGGTATAGCAGCGAGCTCTCGCTCCCGGGCCCGCGCGCGAGCAGATAGGGCTCGTCCGGCGCGAGCCCTTTTCGGAGTGGGTCCGCCTGCTGCACCGCGATCGCCTGCACTACCCACCGCACGGTCGAGCCCTTGTAGTGATCGGGATCGGAGCGGAGATCGGCCGCGCTCACGGCGCTCACGGATGAGCTGTCGACGGGAATGAGCTCGCTCTCGCGCACCCATCCCTCGAGCTCCACGCGCGCCCAGCCGTGGTCGCGCGCGACGATCCGCACGCGTGCAGCCGAGTCGGCCGTTCCCGCAGGCGAGCCATCGGGGGCGGCGCGAAGGATGAGCGGATGCGACGCAGCGAAGTCGCCCGCGGTCGCTGAAGCATCAGAGCGCGCTGTTTGCGCAGCCGAGGGCGACGGCGCGGCGCGCGGAGGAATCACCGCGACCCTCTGCGGCGCGCCCTGCGATGTTGATGCGCGAAGCGGTGCGCCACCGACCAGCGGCGGCGCCTTTGCGACCACCGTCTTGATGTCGCGAGTCTGCACCCAGCCACCGTCTCGCACTCGCATCCAGTCTCCTTTGGTGGAGACGAGATTGTCGATGGCCACGTTGTCCTCGATCACGGCGACGATTGCACCATTTGGATCTGCACTCGCGCGCAGTGCGGCTCCACTCGACGCATGAATCGTGAGAATACCCTTCTTCGACGTGACGACGCTCTTGTGAAGAAATCCTTCGATCGTCACGGCGGTCCAGTCGCCCTTCGCGTTGCCGGGTTTGAGTGCGGCGCCCGCGCGCATCGTCGCCACCAGTCGCCCGTCCGGCGCCGTGCGCACGGCTGCTGCCGACGCGGCGGTGGACTGCGCGCGCGCCGATGACGCGACGAGCACGCACAGAATCACGAGCGAATTACGGCGCATCGCTGGATGGAGAATGTGGGGGCGCGTACATTTCCGAGGCTGGGGTCGCGCCGCAGTATACGTATGAACTCTCACTGAGCAAAGATGTCGACTTCGCGCAGACGCCCAGTCGTTTTGTTGGTGCTGGACGGATGGGGCTATCGTGTGGAACGGGAGGGGAACGCAATCGCGATGGCGCGCACACCCACGTGGGATGCGCTGTGGACTGGTCGCTCGCGAACGCTGCTGCACGCATCCGGTCTTCCCGTAGGTCTCCCCGAAGGACAGATGGGGAACAGCGAGGTCGGACACCTCAACCTCGGCGCCGGACGTGTCGTGCCGCAGGACCTCGTGCGCATCAACGGCGCCATCGATGACGGCTCGTTCTTCCGCAACGAGACGCTGCTCGAGACGTGCGCCGCCGTGCGCAAGAGTGGCGGCACCCTGCACCTCGCTGGGCTCATCGGCAACGGCGGCGTACACGCGGTCGACAAGCATCTCTTCGCTCTCATCGATCTGGCCGAGCGCGAGCACGTGCCACACGTAGCGATCCACGCGCTCCTCGATGGACGCGACACTCTTCCCCGCTCCGCGCTCGGCTTCATGGAGCAGCTGGTCGAGCGCGCGAAGGGTCGCGCCGAGATCGCATCGGTGGGCGGGCGTTACCACGGAATGGACCGCGACCGCCGCTGGACGCGTACGGAGCTCTGGTACCGCGCGATGATGGAGGGCGTCGGCCCGCGCGCCCCCGATCCGCTCTCGGCCATTCGCGCCGCCTACGAGCGCGGCGAGAGCGACGAGTTCATGAAGCCAGTCGTGATCGCACGGAACGAGGAGCCGGTCGCGACGGTACGAGATGGCGATGCGATCATCCTCTTCAACTTCCGGGCGGACCGGATGCGACAGATCACGCGCGCGCTCACCGAGGATCCGTTCGACGGATTCGACGTGCGTGGGCGTCCGTCGATCAAAGTCGTCACGATGACGCAATACGACGAGACGTACACTGTCCCGGTCGTGTTCCCGCCGTTCACACTCGCGCGCGTCGTCGCCGAAGTGATCTCGGCGCACGGCGGCACGCAGTTCCGGACGGCCGAGACGGAGAAGTACGCGCACGTGACGTACTTCTTCAACGCGGGCGTCGAGGTGCCGTACAAGGGCGAGGTGCGCGAGCTCGTGCCGAGCCAGAAGGTGGCGACGTACGATCTCGCGCCGGAGATGAGCGCGTACGGGGTGACGGACGTGTTGTGCAAGGCGATCGGGTCGCGCGACTACGACTTCATCCTGTGCAACTACGCGAACGGCGACATGGTGGGACACACCGGAGTGATCCCCGCGGCGGTGAAGGCCGTGGAGACGGTGGACGAATGCCTGGCTCGCGTGCTGGTCGCGGCGCAGCGCGCGGACGCGCGCGTGCTCGTGACGGCAGATCACGGCAATTGCGAGATGATGATCGACCCCGCCACCGGCGGGCCGCACACTGCACACACAACGAATCCGGTTCCGCTGGTCATCGTCGATCCCGATGGTGATCGCCCGCTGCGCGAAGGCGGCGCGCTGCGAGATGTCGGACCAACGGTTCTGACGATGCTCGGCGTGGACAAGCCAGCCGAGATGACTGGAATCGACCTCAGAGAGATGGGAGCCGTATCGTGAAAGTCGTACTGACCGCCGCACTACTCTGTTTCGGTGTCGCGCCGCTCGCCGCGCAGGTGGGGAGCGAGCCGGACAAGAGTCCGTATCAGGACTTCACGTACCACCAGGACATGTCGGTGTTTGCCGGCTACTTCACCGGCAATCAGGGCGCGGCGGGGGTGGGACCGCAGAGCGGGCCCGTGATCGGCGTGCGCTATGGGCTGCACGTGGGCGGCCCCGCGGAGCTCAGCGTCCGCCTCATGCGTGCGTCCTCTGACCGCAACGTGGTTGATCCGACCAAAACAGGCGACGCGCGAAATCTCGGCACGGTGTCCGACCCGATCTGGATCGGCGACATCGGGATCAACCTCGCGCTCACGGGGCAGAAGAGCTTTCACCACATCGTGCCTTCGTTCGGCTTCGGCGTTGGCGCCTCGAGGAGTAGCAGCGCGCAGGACATCGGCACCTACTCGTTCGGCACTGGCTTTGCGATCCACTTTGGCGGCGGGCTCAAGCTCGTGACACACGGGCCGTTTGGGGCGCGCCTTGACGTTACGGATTATTTCTGGCAGCTCTCGTATCCGGGCACGTATTTCCTCGCGCCCACCGGTGGGACGGCGATTCTGCCGGAAGGGCAGGCGCAGAACGAGTGGAAGCAGAACGGCGTGATCACGCTAGGCATCTCCTACATCTTCAAGCGATAGCGCGAGGCTCACTTATGGCTCAGGATTTTGAGAACGTCTTCGACCTCGATGACCTGAGTGACGAGGAGCTGCGCGGACTCGTGCGGGATCAGCTGTCGGAGTACGATGCGATCGACGTCGACAACATTCTCGTGAAGGTGAAGGACGGCCATGTCACGCTCTCCGGCCGCGTCGGCTCTGATTCCGAAAAGCAGATCGCGGATCACGTGCTGAGTGATGTGATCGGACTCGAGACGTACACGAACGACCTGTTCGTCGATCTGGTGCGACGCGACGAGGAGCCCGAAGCAGCGGACGATGCGGTCGCGCGCGCGAGCGACCGCGGCGAGGATCCAATACTCGGCGGATCGGATCTGTCCGCGACCGATGATGAGGCGATTCGAACGTCCGACAACGATGACGCGGCGCTGTTCGGCACGCGCGATCTGGAGACGTCGCTCGAGGACGGGCTGCCCTGGACTCCGCCGGACGAGCCCACGCCCGAGGGACGTGACGGCGCAACCTGAGCTCGACGCGCGGCAACACATGCCCTCCCTCACGCGTCGAGTCTCGTTCACGGCCACGCATCGCTACTGGCGCTCGGACTGGAGCGCCCTGCGCAACGAGCAGCGATTCGGCGCCGCGAGCACGCCACACCCGCACGACTACGCGTGCGACGTGAGCGTGAGCGGGCCGATCGATGCGGAGACGGGGATGATCGTCGATCTCGGGATGCTCGATCGAACGCTCGATCGTGAGGTGCGAGCGCGATTTCACAACACGAGCATCACGATCGAGGTGCCGGAGTTCGCGGACGGCAAGCTCATCCCGACGTGCGAAAATCTCGCGCGCTTCATCTTCGAGAAGGTTTCGCCCGCGCTCTCCGGAGGCGCGACGCTCACCAGCGTGATCGTGCGCGAGGATGCCACGATCTCGGCGGAGTATACAGGCGAGGGGTGATCGAGCCGCCGGCTTCTCACTCGGTCTCGAGCGCACGCGGTATATTTTGCGGATGAAGACTCCAGCCGTCTCACTCGACGCGTGACCGCGCCGTGTACCGGCGTGATCCTCGCGGGCGGGCAGGCCACGCGCTACGGCGGGAAGCCGAAGGGACTCGAACGCGTGCACGGTGAGCGGGTGATCGATCGCGTCGCGACGGCGCTGCGCGCGACGACGGACTCCCTGCTCCTCATCGCCAACGATGCCGCCGCGAGCGACTGGCTTCCCGGCGTGCGCGTCGCGAGCGACATACGCCCCGGCATCGGAAGTCTCGGCGGCATCCACGCGGCGCTCGTCCACGCGGGGACGGCGGTGATCGTGGTCGCGTGGGACATGCCCTTCGTCTCCGGCGCGCTGCTCGCGGAGATGCGCGCACGGAGCGAGAATGCGGACGTCGTGGCGCCGGAGAGCGACTCGTCGCGACACGGCCTCGAGCCGCTCTGCGCGTACTATTCACAGGCGTGCGTGGCACCGATCGAGCAGTCGATCGACGCGGACGATCGGCGTGTGATCGGGTTCTTCGAGCAGGTGCGTGTCGCGCGCGTGCCGGTGGATGAGGTGCGCAAGTTCGGCGATCCCGAGTGGCTATTCATGAACGTCAACACACCAGGCGAGCTCGCGCTCGCGGAGCAATATGCGTCGACCGCCGATCGTCACGATCATCGGAACTAAGAAGCAGGGAAAGACGACGCTCACGGTGAAGCTCGCGGCTGAGATGCACCGGCGCGGGCATCGCGTGATGACGATGAAGCACGGGTCGCACACCTTCAACATCGATCCGTCGACGACGGACACGTACAAGCACTATCACGAGGGCCATGCGGAGCGCGTGGCGATGGTCTCGCCGGACAAGTTCGCGCTGGTGGAGCGATGGACGGAGGAAAAGACGCCGGAGGAAATCGCGGAGCAGTATCTCTCGGACGCGGACATCGTGATCGGCGAGGGATTCAAGGCGGCGCGGCTGCCGAAGATCGAGATTTGGCGACGTGAGACGGGGAAGTCGATGCTGTACGAGGCGGGGTCGGAGATGAGCGCGTACTACATCGCGATCGCAACGGACGATGCGGACGTGCGGGCGCAGGTGCCGGTGGTGTTGTTCTCGGATCCCGATTGGCTCACCAGGCTCGCAGATCTCGTGGAGGAAAAGGTGATGCGTCTATGAGGTTCGCTCCTGTCGTCACACTCGTTCTGCTGTCAGCCGGCTGCGCATCCGGAGGCGCGGGCAGCGCGAGCTCCTCGCCGCGCGCGCACAACGCGCGCGCGGAACTGCGCTTCTCGATCGACTCGATGGTGCGACAGAGCGAATTCCGCAATGCGCAGTTCGGCGTGTTGATCGTGGATCCCGAGAAAGGCGACACGCTGTACTCGCTGAATGCCGGGAAGCTGTTCATGCCGGCGTCGAACATGAAGATCGTGACGGGAGCGACAGCGCTGACGCAACTCGGGGCGGACTTCACGTTCCGCACGGACTTCGCGGCAGGCGGGCGCGTGGTGCACGACACGCTGCAGGGCGCGCTGATCGTGAACGGGCGCGGCGATCCGACCCTCAGCGATCACATGCGCGGCGACGCGATGAAGCCGCTGTACGACGTCGCGGACTCGTTGAAGGCGCACGGCATCACGGCAATCGCTGGCGGCATTCAGGCTGGGATCAACGCCTTTCCCGACACGACGATCGGCTGGGGATGGTCATGGGACGATCTCGGCGAAGACTACGGCGCGGGAGTGGACGAGCTCTATTTCAACGAGGGATTCGGACTCGTCATCGCGAACGGGAAGGCGGGTGGATTCCCCGACAGCTTGATCGTCCTTCCGATTCATTCCTATCCAAGAGCGTTCATTCAACCCACGAGCGCGAATCCCGCGCTCACGGACACCTTCGCGCTGCGTCTCGATCGCGACAAATCCGGAGCATTGCTCGTTCGCGGCAAACTGAAGAATGCGTCCGACACGTTGGTCGTGGTGTACCCGAATCAGCGAGACGCCTATCTCGCCGCGCTCCGCGAGGCAGTCGCCTCGCGCGGTATCGGTCTTTCTGCGACAGGGGCACGCCTCGTTCTCCCGGCCGGTGGGGTGACGGTCGATTCGGCGCATCCCGCGCCGCTCTTCACGATCCACTCCCCTCCCCTTCGCGCGATTCTCCCCGCGCTCATGAAGCCATCGCAAAATCAGATTGCGGAAATTCTCTACAAGACCCTCGGACTCGAAGAGACCGGCGTCGGATCCGGCGACAGCGGGCAGGTCGTGCTCTCGCGTCAGCTCGCGACCTGGGGCGCGCAGCCGGACGGCTACCTCATTCGCGACGGCAGCGGCCTCTCGCGCTACGGCTATCTCAGCCCCGAGACCATCGTGCGCGTGCTCGACAGGATTCGCGCGGACACG
>Ga0193716_1002057_pt1 | contig 11517 bp, 10 predicted proteins | sample U2c1metaG_FD_145901 | JGI IMG/M metagenome (GOLD analysis project Ga0193716, IMG submission 145901) | Soil microbial communities from a riparian zone of the East river system, Colorado, United States - U2c1 | ecosystem: Environmental > Terrestrial > Soil > Riparian zone | place: USA: East River...
GGTGCCGTTGCTGGTGAAGAGATAGTCGATGCTTTCGCTGCCCTGGCCGTGGCCGCCCTTGATCAGCACGGCGCGGCATCCCATCGCCAGCAGCCGCTGGCCCTGACTTGCGATCGCGGCCTCGCCGGTTGCAACCGGCTCCGCCAGGAGGGCCGCCGCTTCCGGCAAATTCGGTGTCACCAGCGATGCACGCGGAATGAGTTGGGTGCGCAGCGTTTCAACCGCGTCGCGCGCCAGCAGATGATCGCCCGACGTAGCCACCATCACGGGATCGAGCACGACATGCGGGGGCGACCAGCGCGTCAATCCGGCGACGATGACATCGATCGTTGCGCGTTGCGCCACCATCCCGATCTTGACGGCCTTGACGTCGAGATCGGAAAACACCGCATCGATCTGCGCGGTGACGAAATCGGCAGGCACCTCGTGGATGCCGCTGACCCCGGTAGTGTTCTGCGCGGTCAGCGCCGTGACGACGGAAGCGCCGTAAACGCCCAGCGCCGCAAATGTCTTCAGGTCGGCCTGCACGCCGGCGCCGCCTGACGAATCCGAACCGGCGATGGTGAGTGCGACGGGGATCGTCATCGCGTTATCAGCCGCAATTTGAGAGGCGGTTTGGAACTCATGTCCTGTCCTAGCGCGGCATGGTATTGGCAGCAAGTTCGCTTGCCACAGCAGCTCGAATTTGGCTCTATTGGCACTAACGCGATGCCCTTCGGAGACGACAGCAATGGTTCCTTTTTTCGTTCAGTTCAAATGCAAGCTCGGCCAGTCCTATGCCGTCGCCAACGCGCTGGCCGAGGCCGAGATCGCCTCGGAAATCTACTCCACCGCCGGTGATTACGACCTGCTGGTGAAGTTCTACGTCGATAACGACACCGATATCGGCCACTTCGTCAATGAGAAGGTCCAGGTCATTCCCGGCATCCAGGACACCCACACCATCATCACGTTCAAGGCGTTCGGCACAGGCTAGAACAGCGGACGGGTCCGACACCGCAGCGATCAACCGGCATCTGCCGTGAAAAGCTGAGTGCTCTCACCTGTTCGCGGGGACGATGTTTGACCTGTTCGCGGGATAAGACACCCGCAACCGACACCGTCACAAGCTCAAACGTCACAAACCCAAACTCTCGCGCAGTCGCTGCAGCTGGGGACGGATGTGTTCGCAGCCGAGCTCGCGATCGAACTTGGCGATGGCTTCCGCGCTCGGCTCGGCGCGCAGCCGCGCCAATTGTGCCGCGTCGCGCGAACATACCTCTTCGGTGGACATCGGTCGAGCCTGAGCCTGCACCTGAGGCTTCGCCGGCGCAGGACCGACGGCAGCCGCCGGAGCGGCCTGCTGCGGGGCGTCGGGCATCATGCTTTCGAGCAGGCGCTGCACCTGTGGGCGCAGGCGGTAACTACCGAGCCCACGCAGGTCACCGATCAGGTCGGAACGCAGGCGGAAAAATAACGACGCTCCATCGTTTCCGCCGTGAACTGTGCAATCGCTTATTCCTTGTCGGCCTTCTTCGGCTTCGGCGGTCCATCGACCGGTGGCAACGATTTGACGTAGTTCGCGATCGCAGCGCGATCGGCTTCACTCAGTTGCGAGATGTTGCGGATGACGCTCACCATCGAACCGCCGGCGCTGTCGCCATCGGGCGTTTGTCCGCTCTCGAGGAAATAGGCGATATCCTTCTCGCTCCAGTCCGAGAGTCCCTTTTGCGTAATGTTGGGCACCCAGCCCTTGCCGTCGGGATCTGGCCCGCCGGCAAAGCGTTGCGCCGCGACGATGCCGCCGAGAAAATTGCGCGGGCTATGGCACTCCGCGCAATGACCGAGACTGGTCACGAGATAGGCGCCGCGATTCCATTGCGCCGAGCGCGTGGTGTCCGGCACGAACGGCTTGTCGTCCATGAACAGCAATTTCCAGATACCGATGTTACGGCGAATATTGAATGGAAACGGTACGTCGTGATCGCGCACCTTGCCCGACACCGGCGCCAATGTTTTCAGATACGCGAAGAGATCGCCGATATCGTCACGCTTCGCATGCGCGTAGGTGGTGTAGGGAAACGCCGGGAAATAATGCGTGCCTGACGGAGAAACCCCCTGCATCACCGCATGGACGAATTGCGCTTCGGTCCATCGCCCGATGCCGTCGGTGGGATCGGGCGAGATATTCGGAACGTAGAAGGTCCCGAACGGCGATGGCAGCGCGAGGCCGCCGCCAAGCTTCAGCCGATCGGGCTGGCCGGGCACGGCATGGCAGGAGGAACAACCGCCGGCGTTGAAGATTATCTGTCCGTTCGCAAGGTTCGGCGTATGCGCCGGTTCGGTCACGGAAAGGCCGGTCAGAGGCGTTGTCAGCCACCAATAGGCGCCCAACGCCACCACGCCAGCCAGCACAACCACAAGGGCAATTCGTCGCAACATTCGTCGATCCCCGGCCAGATGTCATCATTTAGCGGCTAGTATGGCGAGATTGCCAGCCATAGACTGCGGCAAAAATTATCGGCTTTCGAGCCTGCGGTGGGAATAAAATCGAACAGGCTTTGTTTTGAAAACGTACGACCGCACCATTACTACTTGACGTCAACCGGGAGAGACCCATGCTGAAGACCAAGACCATTCTTGCCACGCTCGCGCTGGGCGTTGCCTTCGCCGGCCCTGCTTTTGCCGAGAAGATGAAAGCAACCCTCAGCGGCAAATCCGAGACGCCCCCCAACGCCAGCGCCGGCACCGGCACCGCCGATATCGATTACGATCCCGCCACCAAGAAGCTGAGCTGGAAAGTAACCTATTCCGGCCTTTCCGGTCCCGCGACCGCCGGCCATTTCCATGGCCCCGCTGAACCCGGCAAGAACGCAGGCGTCGCTGTGGCTATTCCGAACGCCACGTCGAGCCCCGCCGAAGGCAGCGCCACGCTGACCGACGCTCAGGCCGCCGACCTGGAAGCCGGCAAGTACTACGTCAACATCCACACCGCGGCTAATCCCGCCGGCGAAATCCGTGGTCAGGTGACGAAGTAAGCGCTTCGCGAGGCTGACATAAAATCCGAAAAAAGGGGCGGACGCGTCAAGCGCCCGCCTCTTTGTTTGCGGATTCATTCAATCCATCCCCGCAACTTGAACCACAGCAATGGCAGCAATCCGCTGGCGATGATGGCGATCCACGCCAGCCCATAGCCCCATGCCCAATTCAGCTCGGGCATGCTCTTGAAGTTCATGCCCCAGATGCCGGCCAGAAGCGTCGGGGGAACGCCGACCACGGACACGATGGTCAGGATCTTGAACAGGTCGTTCTGCTCGATATTGATGAAACCAAGCACCGCATCGAGCAGGAGCTGGATCTTGTCCGACAGCCGCGTCTCGTAATCGCTCAAGGAAACGACATCCTTGGAGACCGCGTCGAGACGGGTGCGGGACGGCGGCGTAATCCATTCGCGGCCGACGTCGCCCGCATAGGAAGCGAGCCGACCGACGCCGAGCAGCACATCGCGTGCCTTGGCGAGCCGGTCGGCCAGCACACCGACATTGACCAGCGCTTCCCGCAGTTTGCGGGTCGAGCGTACCGGCCCCCTGGTTTGCGTCAGGCCTCCCTTGAACACCGATCGGGACAGGCCATCCGCGGTGGTCCCGAGGTGCTCCAGCACATCGGCGCCGCGATCGACCATCGCTTCAAGCAAACTCGTGAACACGCACATCCCGTTCTGCAGGCTGTCGTCGGTCTCGATCCGCTCGGCCACGCTGTCGAAGAACGGCGACGCAAAGAAGCGTACCGTGACCAGGATGTTGGCGTTGATAACGAAACCCACCGGCGTCAGATGGGCTTCGCCAAGTTCATCGAGCCTGACCGCCGGCGAGCTGAGATAGAGTACGTGGTGGTCGAGCTTGAGCCGGCTCGAGGCCTCGATCTCGCTTAGCGACTCCTCGGTCGGCACCTCGATTTTGACCGCGCGCTCGACGAACTGAATTTCTTCCGGCGTCGGACTCAAGAGATCGATCCAGATAATCTCGGGCACGAGTTCTGCCCCGGCGCTTTGCCAATCTGCGCCCTGATTACGGTACATTTTGAGCACGGCAACACGCCTCCGTCCGACGTTGATGTCACCACGACACAGCCAAGCCGTTGAAGCGAAGTCAATCGCCCGAGCCTCCCATATTTGCCATAGGCGGTCTTGCTTCCGGGCTTTTTTCCGGGGTTGGCATCTCTGACGCCACTCCCGTAATCTGGCGATCCGTCCAGCGATTTGCGGGCGCAACAACCATGGCGCGGTGGTGGCAAGCCACGCCTGCCAAAAAACTTTGGGGGAGATTGTGGTGAACACACGCCGTCATTTTCTGAAAGGCAGCGCGGCTGCCATGGCCGCCGGCGCGGTATTCTGCAGTTGCGGCCTGTTGCCAGGCGCGCATGGCCGCGAGCCGGCCCGCCGCAAACTGCCGGTAATGGTCGGCGGCAAGAAGATCAAGACGATCGACGTGCACGCGCATTGTCACTTCCACGAAGCCGGCGCGCTGATCGGCGCTGACGCGGCCGCCGTCCAGGTGCCGCCGCTGCTCGGCGCCTCCGAGGTTTTCATCGACATGGATCAGCGGCTTGCCGCGATGGATGCGCAAGCCATCGACATGGAGGTGCTGTCGATCAACCCGTTCTGGTACGACCGTGACCGCGATCTTGCCGGCAAGATCGTCAAGATCCAGAACGAAAAGCTCGCCGAACTCTGCGCCTCGAAACCCGACCGCTTTGCAGCCTACGCCTCGCTGACCCTGCAGGCGCCCGATCTGGCCGTGCAGGAATTGGAGACCGCGGTGAAGAAGCAGGGTCTGAAGGGTGCTGCGATCGGCAGCATGGTGAACGGCGTGGAGTTTTCCGATGCCAGATTCAACCCGGTGTGGGCAAAGGCCGAAGAACTCGGCGTCCCCCTGTTCATCCATCCCGAAGGCATCCCGGAACTCAACAAGCGGCTCGCCGGCAATGGCCGCCTTACCAACGTGATCGGCAATCCGCTGGAGACGACGATCGCGCTGTCGCATTTTATCTTCGAAGGGACGTTCGACCGCTTTCCGAAACTGAAAGTGATCGGCGCCCATGGCGGCGGCTTCCTGCCCTCCTACGCCGATCGCTCCGATCACGCCTGCCTGGTCGGCCCCAAGGGCTGCAACCCCGACATCAAGCTGAAGAAGGCGCCGACGGAATATCTCAAGCAGATCTATTTCGACTCACTGGTATTCACGCCGGAGGCGATCCGCCATCTGGTGGCCCAGGTCGGCGCCAGCCAGATCGTGATCGGCAGCGATTACCCCTATCCATGGGAGCTGCATCCGGTGGATCACATCTTCGCCTCGACATCGCTCAGCGACGCCGAAAAGGCCGATATTCTCGGCCGCAATGCAGCGAAGCTGTTCGGTTTCAAATCATGATCCGATCGAATCAGATCATGCGCTAGGCGGAAGCCGGCCGATGCGCCCTCAGGAACGAATGGATCTGGCGCACCGCCAGTGGGATTCGCTCCTTCGGCTCTTTCCACGGAAACATGCTGACTTCCGCCTTCGGCGCCAGCATCGCGGCTTCCATCGCCACCGCATAGGGGTGAGCCGGAATATCATCGGGCAGGATCAGCACCGGCGTCTGGCAATTGCGCACAAAATCGCGGCTCACGGTAAAGACGAAGTCGGGATTGGTGCGGTACATCTTGGTCAGGAACTTGTCGACCGTCTCCATCGTGATCTCGGGCCGCCGTTTGACCAGCTCCGGCCCCCAGCCCTTGATGTTGCCGTCATAGAAAAAGTCGCGCGCTTCGGGACGCGATCCGCTGGGCTGCGCCAGCACCGCGGCGACGACGCGATCAGGCGCGCGCTTGATCAGATTCCAGATGAAGGGGCCGCCGATGCAGAAACCCAGCACCATGAACTTCTGGATGCCCAGATGGTCCATCAGACCGAGATGATCATCGGTGTATGAATCCCAGGGACGGTCGATCTCGAGCGGGCCGGTGGACTGGCCGGGATTGGCGTTGCGCAAATCCGATGCGATGACGCGATAGTCGCCCTTGAATTCCGCGATAGGGTCGAAGGGCGAGCTGGCGCCGGTGAAACCCGATATCGACGAGTTCAGTCCTCCGCCGGCGATCACCAGCAGCGGGAAACCTGAACCGGCTTCCTCGAAACGGATACGAACATCGCTTTTTTCGTAAAAACTCATGGCAACCCCTCCCTGCCCGACCTGCTGAGCAAACACGCGCGGCGCGGCGGCCATGGCCGTCGCTGCGGCGCCCGTTGTCAGTATGGTGCGTCTGATTGAGTCAATCATCGGCGCCCTCCCGGATTATAGCCGGCCCTCTTTGCGAAGTGCCGGACCGCGAAGATGCACAACCGCATCATCACGGCAAACCATGTTAGCACGGGTTCTATTGCCGCCAAGGGTCAGTGACGACGAGCAGCCCTGCAAAGGCCGAAGGCGATGTCCGGCTTCCCACCACGGGTGGACCAGGGGACATCGCCGGAATTTTCAGATCACGCTGAAGCGGAATTAGCCGTTCTTGACGCGGTACGTCTCGTGGCAGCCGCCGCATTGCTTGCCGATCGCGGGAAGCGCCACCTTCAGCGCCTCGAGGTCCTTGACCGAGGCTTTGGCGTCGCTCACGGCCTTGCCGAAGCTTGCAATGTGCTCGTTGAAACCGGCCTTGTCTTCCCAGACTTTTGCGGAGGAAGAGTAATCGCCGTCCGCCTTGAGACCCTTGATGCTGTCGGGAAACAGGGTCGGAAGCTTCTTGACGGTATCTTCGAATTGGGCGAACGCGGCATCGACGGTCGCCTGATCGTAGGGCTTCTCGCCCTTGACCATCGCAGCCAGCGCGCCGGCGTTCTTGCCGTTGCCCTTCATCTGGGTCTGCGCCACCTTGACCAGATCCTGCTGCGCGACAACCGCGCCGACACCCAGCAACAATGTTCCGACAATCACGACAGTTCGCATCATCATTTTGGTCCTTGTTTTCCTTGATCGCGCGATCACCCCACCAACCGCGCCTGACGACTATGATCAGTGCAACACCGCGGCTGTGGGTTTATTCCGGGTATTAAAGGCTGTGCCGGCGCTGGTGCTCGCGAATCGCGATCCAGACCCGTTCCGCGGTTGCGGGCATATCGATGTGATCGATCTTGTATTCACGCCACAGCCCCTCGACGATGGCATTGACGACAGCCGGACAGGAGCCGATCGCACCGGCCTCGCCCGCGCCCTTGACGCCCAGCGGATTGGTCGTGCAGGGCACGTTGTGGGTCTCGAACACGAAAGACGGGCCATCGGCCGCGCGCGGCAGCGCATAGTCCATGAACGTTCCCGTGACCAGCTGGCCGTCCTTGGGATCATAGACCGCCTGCTCCATCAAGGCCTGGCCGATCCCCTGCATGGCGCCGCCATGAACCTGGCCGGCGAGCAGCAGCGGATTCAGCGTCACCCCGAAATCGTCGACGATGACGTAGTTCACGATCCGGATGATGCCGGTGGCGGGATCGATCTCGACCTCCGCGACATGGGTGCCGTTGGGGAAGGTGCCATCGGCGCTGGAGAACGTCGCGCTGGCGTTCAGCCTGGACGGATCAGTGCCCGGGCGTTTTGCCAGGTCGGCAAAGCTGATGGACCGGTCGGTGCCGGCGATCCGAATGGTGCCATCGCTGATCTCGAGGTCGCCGGTGCTGGTTTCCAGCGCTTCGGCCGCGATCTCGCGCAAATTGGCTCCAAGCGTGCGGGTCGCGCGCTCGACGCTGACCCCACCTGATGGAATCGACGCCGATCCACCGGTGCCAAGGCCGGTCGCGATCATGTCGGTATCGCCCTGGAAAATATGGACGCGTTCTGGCGCCAGGCCGAACTGCTCGGCGACGAGTTGCGCGTAGGCGGTCTGGTGGCCCTGCCCGCTCGACTGCGTCCCGATCAGCACCGTCACGTCGCCATTGGGATCGAGCCGGACATTGGCGGTTTCCTCGCCCATGGTGCCGCAGACTTCGACATAGGTCGCAAGGCCGATGCCGCGCACCAGCCCCTGCTTATTCGCAGCCTTGACGCGTTTGGGAAATTCCTTCCAGTCCGCGACTTCCATCGCCCGCTTCATATGCGCGGTGAAATCGCCGGAATCGTAGACCTTGCCGGTCGCGGTCGTATACGGCATCGATTTCGGCGTAATGAAATTCTTGCGCCGGATCGCATCCGGCGTCATCCCGAGTTTTCGCGCGGCGGCATCGACCAGACGCTCGACCACATAGGCGGCTTCGGGACGACCGGCGCCGCGATAGGCATCCACCGGCACGGTATTGGTGAACACCGTGCGCACGCGGCAGTGGAAGGCCTGGATATCGTAGAGGCCCGGCAACATGCCGGCGCCGCCATGCGGAATGTAGGGCCCGAAGGTCGAGAGATAGGCGCCCATATCGCCCATCAAATCGACATCCATCGCGAGGAACTTGCCGTCCTCCGCGAGCGCCATCCGCGCGGTCGTGACGTTATCGCGCCCCTGCGCGTCGCCCATGAAGTGATCGGCACGATCGGCGGTCCATTTCACCGTCTTGCGCAGCTTTTTCGCGGCGACCGCGATCAGCGCGTATTCGCGGTAGGGAAACAATTTGGTGCCGAAGCCGCCGCCGACATCCGGGCAGATCACCCGCATCTTCTCGACCGGCATCTTCAGCACATTCTGGCACAGGATATCGCGCAGCCGGTGGCTGCCCTGGCTGCCGATGGTCAGCGTCAGATGATCGCGCTTGGCATCGTACTCGGCGACCGCCGCGCGGGTCTCCATGAAATTGGTGATGACCCGCGGATTGACAATAGATACTTCCGCGACCGCATGTGCCTTGGCGAACGCCGCGTCGGTCGCCTTCTTGTCGCCGATCGGCACGTCGAACAGCACATTGCCGGCATGCTCGGGCCAGACCTGCGGCGCGCCCTGCTTCACGGCGTTGGCCAAACCGACCACTGCCGGCAGCGGCGTCCAGTTGATCTCGATCGCCTCGATCGCATCGCGGGCCCGATCGATGGTCTCCGCGACCACGAAGGCAACGGCATCGCCGACATGGCGCACCTCGTTCCGGGCGAGGATCGGATAGGGCGGGCCGGTGAACGGATCGACTTCCAGGTTGAACAGGCAGGGTAGATCGCCGAGATCCCTGACGTCGTCGGCGGTCAGGATCGCGCCGACACCCGGCAGGCCGCGCGCCTTGCTGACATCGATGGTGAATTTGGCGTGCGCATGCGGCGAGCGCAGCATCAGCGCGTGCATCGACGCCTGCGGCGCGTGGTCGTCGGTATAGGTGCCCTTGCCGCGAATGAGCTTGTCATCTTCCTTGCGCAGGACGCTTTGACCGACGCCAAATTTAACGGGAGCAGCCATCATTTCTCCAATTGCAGTCGCGATTTCCGGACATATTGCAGCGGATTACAGGCCAGCGCAAAGGGTTTAGCTGCGTATCAGCGAGCGCAGCCAGCCGGTGCCGAACAGCAGCAGGATTGACCCGGCATAGACCACCGCGCCAACCACGATCAGGATCAACAACGTGGCCTCATCGCGCAACGCGGGCAATGCCGCCAAATAGACCCCGGCGAATTTGGCGGCCGCCCAGAGTGCTGCCGCCAGCACCGCGCCCGACGCGACAAACTTGCCCAGCGATCGCATCAGCGCGTGATCGAGATCGAGAAATCCTCTTCGCACCGCGAAACCGAGCACCAGCAGCAGATTGATCCAGGCGCCGATCGCCGTCCCGAGCGCAAGCCCGATCTGCGCCAGCGGTCCCATCAGCACGATCTTCAGCGCGACATTGACGGCGACGCCGATCAACGCCGCCTTCACCGGCGTGGCAGTATCCTTGCGGGCGTAGAAGGTCGCAACCGCGCTGCGGATCAGGACAAACGGAATGAGGCCGATCGCGTAGGCCGCGAGTGTCGCACCGGCCGCGGCGGCGTCGGCCTTCGAAAACGCACCGCGCGCGAACATCGCGCGGGTGATCACGTCAGGCACCGTCAGGAATGCGATGACGAACGGCACCGACGACAGTAACGTGAAATCGAACGCGCGGCGCTGCGCCGCCATCGCGCCGGCAGCATCGCCTGACGTCAACCGGCGCGACATTTCCGGCAGCAAGACCGTGCCGATGGCGATGCCGATCACCCCGATCGGGAGCTGATTGAGACGATCGGCATAATATAACGCCGACAGCGCCCCCGCGGGCAGGAACGTCGCGATGATGGTATCGGCGAACAGCGCGACCTGCGTGCCCATCGAGCCCACGGTGGCGGGTCCCAGCGCCCGAAAGAAGGCGCGAACATCCTCGTCGAGCTTGAGTGGCGCAAAGCGCGGCAGGCCGCCATGAGTGGAGAGATCGCCCGCCAGCAGGAAATACTGCAGGAAACCGGAGATCAACACGCCCCACGCCGCGGCGTGACCTGCCGTTGGAAAGAAGGCCGCCAGCGCCAGGGTCGCCATCATCGAGATGTTGAGGAAGATCGACGCCGCAGCAGCGCTGGCGAAGCGATGCATCACATTGAGCATGCCGCCATACAGCGTCACCAGCGTGATCAGCAACAAATAGGGAAAGGTGATGCGCGTCAGTTCGATCGCAAGCCGGCGCTGCTCGGGCTCATCGGTAAAGCCGGGCGCCAGGATGCTCATCGCCTGCGGCATGAACAGCCAGGCCACCACAAGCAAAACCACTTGCGACAGAAACAACAGCGTGAAGATGCGATTGGCGAACAGCCGCGCCGAGACCTCGCCACCCTTGCCGTGGACATGGGCATAGGCCGGCACGAACGAGGCGTTGAACGCGCCCTCGGCAAAGATCGCCCGGAAATGGTTGGGCAGGCGAAAGGCCACGAAAAACGCGTCAGCGACCGGGCCCGCGCCCAGGATCGCGGCCAGCATGATGTCGCGGGCGAAGCCGGTCAGCCGCGAAAGAAGCGTATAGCCGCCGACGGTGAAGATACGTCCGAGCATGCGCCGCTTCTAGCGCATATTGGGTTCTGATTGCATCAGAACCCGAGCGCTAACCTTATTTTGACGCGTTTTCTTCACGCGAACCGGTACCCACGGAGCCTGTCATCGGGCGCGCATTCGCGCGACCCGTTGGCTTGAAAACGCTACGTCTATGCGGCGGCGCTTCAAAACGGCGAAATCAGGAAGAAAGTGCGCCGCGCACAGCCTTGATGATGCGCTCCTGCGTCGGCTCGTCGATATAGGCATGCATCGGCAGGCTGATGACATCGGAGGACAGGCTTTCGCTGACGGGCAAGCCGCCATCGGCGACCGGGTAATCCCGGTAGGCGGTCTGCTGATGCATCGATTTGACGTAATAGATCGCGGTCGGGATGCCCTGCGCCTTCAGAGCCGCCGCGAAGCCGTCGCGATCGATGCCCTTGGGCAGGCGGATGGTGTATTGCGCCCAGACCGACGTGCAGCCGCTCGCCAGATGCGGCACCGTCACGACATTGCCGAGACCTCGCGCATAGCGCTCCGCGACCTTGTTGCGCGCGGCGATCTCGTCG
>Ga0193716_1002059_pt1 | contig 11513 bp, 13 predicted proteins | sample U2c1metaG_FD_145901 | JGI IMG/M metagenome (GOLD analysis project Ga0193716, IMG submission 145901) | Soil microbial communities from a riparian zone of the East river system, Colorado, United States - U2c1 | ecosystem: Environmental > Terrestrial > Soil > Riparian zone | place: USA: East River...
GATCTCGATCTGCTGCTGCGCCGTGCGCAGCGTGCCGATGTACGCGATGAGATTCTGCTGCGCCAAGAGCGACGCATCCTGCGCTTCGGCCTCGGCATTCTGCTGCGCCACCTGCGCATTCACGACATCCTGCTCGCGCGTCAACCCGTTGAACAACGGATAGCTCACCGTGAACCGCAGGGTGCCGCTGTAGTTGTACCCGCCATTCGCGAAGTTGAACGAGCTGTCGCTGTGATAGCGCGAGCGGTTGTAGGCCACCGAGATGTTCGGGAAGTACGGCGCGTGCGAGGCGCGGTACTGCGCCTTCGCGGCCACTTCCTGCGCCTGCGCCTGATGCACCGACGGGCTCTCCTCGGCCAGCTGCACCAGCTTTGTGCTGTCGACATCCACGGGAGGCCCGCCGAGCGTGTCCGCGGTGTTGGCCGTCACCTTGTATGGCTCGCCGACGAGGCGCGTGAGCGTCGCGTTCGCGGTCTGCAGGTCGTTGCGCGCCTGGAGCAGCGCGAGATGCGCGGTACCCACCTGGATGATCGCGCGCAGCGAATCGGACTTCGTGACGGTCTGCGCCTGCACTTTGGCGCGTGAGACCGCGAGCTGCTGATTCGCCTGATCGAGTTGGGCCTGCGCCGCGCTCTCCGACTCCTTGGCAGCGAGCACCGCGTAGTACTGCTGCGACACGAGCAGCGCGATCTGAAACTGCTGCGTCACCTCGTTCGCGCGTGCAGCCGTCACCTCTGCCTTGTTCGCGCGGATCTGGTAGAGGCGCGACAGACCGTCGAAGAGCTGCAGCCCAGTGCTGAAGCCCTGCGAGTTCTGCCACTTTCCGGAAAAGACGTGGCCGGTGCTGTCGACGACGACACCGGCGGGGCTGTTCTGAGTGCTCGCTGCCTGGATATCGAGCGTCGGCAGAAAGGCGGCGTAGGCGGAGCGAACAGCCGCCTGGCTGGTGCGCACTTGCCCGCGTGCGTTGACTGCAAGCGGAGAGTTCTTCTGCGCCAGCGTGACCGCATCCTGCAACGACATCGTTCGCGACGAATCCGCGACGTTTTGGGCGCCCACGCGCTGCGCCATGCCCAACAGTGCCACAACGAACATCAGTTGTGTTGCGGAATTCACTGCTGCTTGGCCTCTTCCTTTTTCGATTCGTCCACCCAATCCTGGAACCGCTTCTGTTGATCGGGGTCGAGCAGACGCTTGATCTGTGTGCGCGTCGCCTCGCGCACAGAGTCGAGCTGCGGGCGGACGGGCGCGACGATCTTGCTCAGCTCACGATGGCGAATGTCGAGCAGGCTATCCACCTGCGCGCGTTGCAGGGGACTCAACTGCAGCTTCGAGGCCATGTAGGCCCGAACCGCTTGCCGGTCCGTATTCGCGTCGCAAGCGGGACGCGTGAGAACGCGATCGAGTGAGAACCCGAGCGCACCCCCCGCGACCAGCGTGCCGAGCAGAAAGCCCAGCGCCATCGACTTCGATTTCCTCATCGCCTGCTCCCGCTCAAGGACCCACGACGTAGCGCAGCGTGACGTCGCGCGAGGCCTCACGCTCCGTCTCACTCGCTACCTGTACCGGCGCAACCGTGCTCGCGTCGATCTCCCGGTAGGCGGCGAGCGAGCGAACCTGATTGGAATGGTGCGCGGCGAATGCCGCCACCACCGCCGCCGCCGCGCCCGCGAGCGCGAGTGGGCGCCTCCAGCGAGCGAATTGGCGCCACCAGATGTCATTCTCGCTCGAGGCGACGCGTGCGAGAATGCGCCGCTCCAAGCCTTCCCAGAACGCCTCGCCACCAGCGGGCGCCAGCGACTCGCGCAGCGCCCGGGTCAACTCGTCATCCCGCCCATCCGGTCCGATTCGCGGCTCCATCCTCATCGCTCACTCCAGAGATCGCGCAGCCGCTCTCGCAGCGTTGCGCGCGCATGATGAAGGTCCGAACGTGCCGTCCCTTCGGGTATCCCGAGCATTGTTCCGATCTCGCCGTGCGTATAGCCCTCGACGTCGTGCAGCACCAGCACCGAGCGCTGCCGGTCGGGAAGCACCCCTAGTGCTATCCCCAATCTGCCGCGCAGTTCCGACCGCTCAGAGGGGTCGAACTGCGGCACCGAGAGCGTTTCCGGCAGCGCATCCGCATCCCTCACCTTCCTACGACGACCAATGTCCAGCGCAGCGTTCGCGACGATCCTGTTCAGCCACGCGGCGAAGGCCTGTTCGGGCCGGAAGCGCTCCAGAGCCTTGTAAGCGTGAAGAAAGCCATCCTGCACCGCGTCCTCGGCGTCCTCGTGCGTGGCGCAAATCGCCCTCGCCACCGCGTACGCCCGCCGCATGTGCGTGTGCACCAACCGCGCGAACGCCACCTCACTCCCCGCCTGGGCCTCACGAACCAGCGCACGCTCCGCGTCCGCGTGGCCTGGCTCAGCCGTCGGCGCGGACATTGGGCGATGGGGGATGTGAAGCGGAATCGCGGTCATGTCTGATGAGCGTGTTGACTCCATCATACGCACCGCGTCGGAGCACCGTTGGCCATCCGGGCTCACCCGGCAGCAGGGGTGCCCCGCAGGCCCAACGACTCGGCCACTGGGCGCATGGCCTCGATAACGAATTGAATGTGCTCGTCGAGATCAACCCCCAGCTCGGCCGCGCCCTGAGTCACATCCTCGCGGCTGACACCGCGCGCGAACCCCCTGTCCTTCATCTTCTTGCGCACTGATCGCCCATCGAGATCGAGCACGCTCCTGGATGGACGAACGAGCGCCGAAGCCGTGATCAGTCCCGTGAGCTCATCCACCGCGAAGAGAGTTTGCGCCATCTTCGTCTCGCGCGCCACTCCGCAGTACGTGGCGTGACCGAGGATCGCCTGGAGCATGTCCTCGGGATAGCCGTGCGCGCGCAGGATTCGTACGCCTTCCGCTGGATGCTCATCGGTGGCCGAATGCGCGTTGTTCGGAAAGCGCTCGTAGTCGAAGTCGTGCAACAGTCCCGTGAGTCCCCAGCGCTCGGCGTCTTCGCCGAAGCGCTCCGCGTACGCGCGCATCGCCGCCTCCACCGAGAGCATGTGCGCGCGCAGCGATTCGCTCGCCGTGTACTCGTGCATCAAGGCGAGCGCTTGGTCGCGCGATGGCAGCTCGCTGCTCAGGGCGGGGGCTGTGCTCATTTACTCCTGGTATCCACGTGGGCAACGACGGACATGCCCGGACGCAGCGGATGTGCAGGTCCGAACCCCTTCGTGACGGCAATGCGCACCGGCAGGCGCTGCACCACCTTGGTGAAGTTGCCCGTCGCGTTGTCCGGCGGCAACAGCGCGAAGCGTGCGCCGGTCGCACCGCTCAGGCTCTGAACCTTCCCCTCGAACTCGTATCCCGGGTAGGCATCGACCTCGAACGTTACCGGCTGGCCCACCACCATCTTGCTGAGCTGCGTCTCCTTGAAGTTCGCGGTCACCCACGTGCCCGTGTCGGCCACGATCGACATCATCGTCTGCCCCGGCTGCACGAGCTGCCCGATCTCCACCTGCTTCTTGGAGATGGTGCCGGTCTCCGGCGCCGTCACATCGGTGTAGCTGAGCTGCAGCTTCGCGTTGTCCAGCAACGCCTGCTCGGCCTGCAGCCGCGCCTGCGCGAGCCGCACGCCCGCCTGCGCATTCTGCACCGCGCCGCCGGCCGCGGATGCTTGCCGTTGCAGGGCCTCGACATCCGCCGCCGCGGACGCCGCCGCGGCCTCCGACGCGTCGAGCTGCTGCGCCGAGACGATCTGCTTCGACACGAGATCGCGCATGCGCGCGAGATCCGCGTTCGCCTTCTGCTGATTGGCGAGCGCCGCCTGAATCTGCGCATCCGCCGCGGAGCGATTGCCCGTCGCCGTGGCGACCGCCGCCTGCGACTGTCCCGTGAACAGGCGCCCGCCGGCCGTGGACTGCGCGGCGGCGAGATCGGCCTCCGCCTGCGCCACTTTCACCTTGTACTCGGAGTCGTCGATGCGAACGAGCGTCTGCCCCTTTCGCACCGAGTCGTTGTCCTGCACGAGCACCGCCGTCACGTAGCCGCCGACCTTCGCGAGCACGGGAACGATGTGCCCATCGACCTGCGCGTTGTCGGTGGACTCGTGCGCGCGCGAGTAGATGAACGTCTTGATCGCCCAGGTGAGCGCAAGCACGACGGCAACGGCGATGACGCCGATGATGATCTTCTTTCGCATCGTCGTTTTCACCGCGACGGGCGCGGTTGGCGCGACGGGCTCGCGCGCCAACGGCGGAGTCGTCGTCTGTGCTTGCGGGATTGTGGCTTGCTCGGTGGTCGTCCCCATGTTGCTAGTCCTCGGTGTCGTATGACCGTCGATCAGTGTCGAATGCGGTGAAGTGAGTGCGTTGCTGCTGGTTGCGTTACGGAAGTGCGGTGACCGAGCCGACTGCGCGTGCAAGCGCCACCTTCGCGCTCTGATAGCTGGAGAGCGCATCCACGGCCTGCGTGCGCGCCGAGTTGAGCGAGAGCGACGCTGTAAACACATCCGCATTGCCCGACACACCGGCCCGGAAGCGTTCCTGCGCCTGCGAGACTTCCTGCTGCGCGAGCCTGAGCGCCTCGCGAACTGCATCCGCCTCTTCGCGCGCGGACGCGAGATCGAGCAACGCGCCGCGCACCTCGATCGCCGCCTGCTGGCGAAGGTCGCGCCTGCGCACATCGATCTCGCTCGCCATCGCCTTCGCCTCCTGAATGCGTCCTTCGCGACGCAGCCCGTCGAAAATCGGAATCGAGACCTGCACACCCCAATCATAGGTGCCGAGCAGACGATCCTTTCCGATGTAGCCGTAGTCTCCGAACGCCGAGAGCGTGGGCAGTCGTTCCGCCTTGATCGCCGTCACTTGCTGCTCGGCCGCGCGAATCTGCTCGTCGGCCGCTCTCAGGTCGGGGCGCGAGCGCATCGCGAGGTCGATCGCGTCGGATTCGTCGATCGTCGTGTCTCGGATGACGAGCCCGTTCAGGCTGTCGGCGAGACTGATGTTGGCGGTGAGCGGCTGCCCGAGCGAGCGCAGAAGATCGAGCTTCGCGCGGTCGCGCTCGTTGCGGGTGACGATCAGCTGCGCGCGCACGGTCGCGAACTGCGATTGCGCGCGCGTGACGTCGAGTGCGACGCCGACTCCGGCGCGGAGCTCCTCTCGCGCGATGGTGAGGAGCGAGTCCGCGAGCACCGAGTCCGCCTGGCGGGCGGAGAGCTGCGCGTCCGCACGCTGCGCGCGCAGATAAGCGTTCGCCGCGTTCTGCGCAGAGATCTCGGCCTCATTCGCCGCCGTGGCGCCGAATGCGCGCGCGGTCGTGCGCGCTCCCTTCACCCGCTGGATCGCGCCGAAGTCGAGAAAGGTCTCCGTGATCTTCCCGCGCACATCGAAGATGTTGACGGGGCCGATCACCGAGCCCGCGGGATCGAAGCCGGGGAAATCGATGCCGAACGTCGCCGAGTTGTATGAGCGCCCATTCTCCGCGGCGTAGCCGGTGATCGAGGGGAGGAGGTCGGCGCGACTCTGGCCGATGCGCGCCGTCGCCTGGTCGGCGCGATAGCGAGCCTGGATCGCCTGCGCGTTCTGTCGCGCGCCAATGCGGGCGGCGTCGCCCAGCGTGATCGGATGCGAAATGACGGAATCCTGCGCGCGCACCGCGGTGGCGGAGGCGAGCAGGGAAAACGCGAGCAGGATGCGAGAGCTGGTGGTCATGTGTGCACGTGGGACGCAGTTGGCGCCGGAACTTGGCCGATAGCGTGCAGACAGAAGTCCACGAGCTGATCGAGCACCTGGTTATCTGACAGATCGCGCATGAACGGGATTCGTGCGCGCTTGGCCGTCCACACGCCGTGAATGAAGAGCACGGAGTGGAGCATGCGGCCGGCGGCCTTCGGGTCGATGTCGCGGAACTCGCCGCTGTCGATGCCGCGCTGGACGATGCCGCCGAGAATGCGCATCGAGCGCATCGGGACCTCTTCGATGAACTGCTCGTAGAGGTCGGGGAAGTGGTGCAGCTCGCTCATGATCAGGCGATAGAGAATCTCGAAGGACTGCGTGCGAACGTAGTCCCAGGAGTTATGCAGATACTGTCGCAGCTGCTCGCGCGCGCTCGCGTCCTCGGTGATGCTCGCTTCGACCGACGCGATGTGCCGCGAGGGGATCTCGCGGATCATCTCGCAGAAGAGCGCTTCCTTGTTCGGGAAGTAGAGATAGATCGTGCCCTTGGAGACGCCCGCCTTGCGCGCGATATCCTCGAGGCGAGCGGCCGCGAGGCCGCGTTCGCCGAATACTTCGAGGGCGGCATCGAGAATCTGGCGCGGGCGCTCGCCGGGCAGGCGACGCCAGCGGGGAGACGAATTTGTGTGAGCGGACTCGGACATCGAAGTTCTTGTGGTTGCTGAGAGTAACTAAACGGCTCGTCAGTAGAGTTGTTCCCGCCGGGGCGAGGACAGTAACGTCTAATGACTAATGAGTTAGTTACTCCAATGTTCCCATTGTGCCGGACGTTGCGGCGGCATATTCCGGTTTTTGGAAGAATGACAAAAGGGACCGGACGGAGGTGCAAGGAGGGGTCGACGCCCGCAGTTTCCGTCTAATCCGTTCGATTCGTCTATGTCGGTTTTCAAAGGCAGTTAGTTGTTATGCCCTCGTTCGACCCAACAACAACTGCGATTTACACAAGAACGAACCGGACGGGCCTGACGGAGACCTCGTTCGACTGACCATGATGAGAAAAGGGGCAGACGCTCGCGCGTCCGCCCCTCACTGCCCAGCTCGACAGCCCTACTTGGTCTCCGCCGCCGCCGGTTTCTCGTTTGCGTACTTCTGGTTGGTGAAGTGCACGATCACCGTCAATGTGATCCCCAGCAGCACTCCGCCGACAATGAGGCCCGTGAGGCCCGCCTTCAGATCTCCTTCTTTCGGTGCCGTCATTTCGTCTCCAGGGTGATCGCTGCTCTAGGCGACACGAACGGTGGTCATCGTGTCGTTCTGCGTGATCTTGGTGAGCACGTCCAGCCCCTTCGTGATCTTGCCGAACACGGTGTGGACGCCGTTCAGATGCCGCGTGTTGTTCTCGTCGAGTACCATGAAGAACTGGCTGCCGCCGGTGTCCTTCCCGGCGTGCGCCATCGAGAGCGCGCCGACCTCGTGCTTGTTGGGATTCCCCTTCGTCTCGCACTTGATCTGGTAGCCGGGACCGCCCGTTCCGATGCGGCGGTCGCCCGCCGGAAGATCACGCGAGAGCGGATCGCCGCCTTGCACCATGAAGTCCTTGATCACGCGGTGGAACTTCACGCCATCATAGAAGCCGCTGTTCGCGAGCTTCTCGAAGTTGCCGACCGCGAGCGGTGCATCCTTTTCAAAGAGATCAGCGACGATGGTTCCGCGATTCGTCTCGATCGTAGCCTGCTTCGCCATGGAGGACCCAGTCCGTCAGAGGAATTCGGAGTGATAGAGCATCGAAAAGCTAATCGCGCTGGCATCGCTGCGCACCCGTGACACGCTCGACGTGCGATTCCGCCCCCGCGCCTTCCTACACGCGCGACGACGGGCAGATGTCGTTGAGCGGGCAGATCTCGCATTTCGGATTGCGCGCCTCGCAGATCTGACGGCCGTGCTCGATGAGCAAGTGCGACACCATCGTCCACTGCGCGGTCGGAAAGAGCGGCATCAGATCCTGCTCGATCTTCACCGGATCCTCCTCGCGCGTGAGCCCGAACCGGTGCGAGAGCCGCGCCACGTGCGTGTCGACGACGATACCCAAATTCTTGTGGAACGCGTTGCCGAGGACGACGTTGGCGGTCTTGCGCCCCACGCCGGGGAGCTCGGTGAGCGCCTCCATCGTGTCCGGAACCTCGCCGTGGTGCCGATCCACGAGCGCACGCGCCATGCCCATCAGGCTCTTCGATTTGCTGCGAAAGAATCCGGTGCTCTTGATCTCGTTCTCGAGCTCTCCCGTATCCGCCTTCGCCAGCGCAGCCGCGTTCGGATAGTGCTTGAAAAGATCGGGCGTCACCATGTTGACGCGCTTGTCCGTGCACTGCGCGCTCAGAATCGTCGCGACCAGGAGCTGATACGCGTCCTTGTGATCGAGGGCAGTGTGCGCATGCGGATACGTGGCGATCAGCCGCTTGTAATACTCGGTCGCCTTCGCCTTCCGCTCTGCATCGTTGCGCGGCCATCGCTCGCGCAAATGCGGCAGTACGGGCTCCTTCGAGGACGGTGCCTTGGGCGGGCGCCCCTTCTTCGTCGCGAGCGCCGGCCGTGCGACCGGCTTGGGCGCGGCCGCCTTCACCAGCTTCTTCACGATTTGCTTCACGAGCTTCTTCGCCGCTTTCTTCACCACCTTGTTGGCTTTCATGAACCTCTCCGTCGACGTAAATGCTCCATGATCTTATCGACACTCATCGCATTGGTCACGTCGGAAGCCTCGAGCCACCCTTTCCGCGCGATTCCCACTCCAAACTCCATGTTCGCGAGTCCGCGCGTCGAGTGCGCGTCCGGCCCGATCTCGAACGAGCAGCCGAGCGACTTCGCGAGCTGACAGTGCCGCCAGTCGAGATCGAGGCGGTGCGGGTCGGCGTTGATCTCGAGCGTCACGCCCTTGTCCGCTGCCTTTTCGATCACCGCCTCCATGTCGATCGCGTACGGCTCGCGGCTCAACAGCAGCCGCCCCGTCGGATGGCCGAGGATCGTCACGTGCGGATCGTCCAGCGCGCGCAGCATTCGCGTGGTCATCGTCTCCCGGTCCATCGAGAAACGCGAGTGCACCGACGCGATCACGTAGTCGAAGCGATCGAGCAGATCGGGATCATAGTCGATTTGTCCGTCGGCGAGAATGTCGGCCTCGACGCCCTTCAGAATCCGTATTCCGAGATCGCTTGAATTCAGACTATTTATTTCGGCGTGTTGCGCGAGCACGGCGTCGGGCTTGAGTCCGCCGGCGTAGAACGCGGACTGCGAATGGTCCGAGATGCCGATGTAGCTCCACCCCAGCGCTTTCGCCGCCCCCGCCATCTCGGCGATCGTCGCCTTGCCGTCCGAGTAATCGGAGTGACAGTGCAGCACGCCACGGATGTCGCTCGACTCGATCAGCTTGGGCAGCGCGCGCGTCGCCGCCGCTTCGACCTCGCCGCGTCCCTCGCGTAGCTCGGGCTCGATGTACGCGAGTCCGAGCGCGTCGTAAAGCGCGCGCTCGTCGCGCACGGGAATGCGCGTGCGCGCCGCATCGCGCAGCTCGTCGCTCACGATTGAGATCCCGCGCGCACTGGCGTGCGCGAGCACGTCGCGCTCGTGCGCGGCACTCCCCGTCGCGCGCCAGAGCGCGACTGCGAAACGATCTGGCGTGACGCAGTGGAGATCGAGCACGGTGCCATCGACGAAGCGAATGAGCGCGGCGCCGTTGCCCTTTCGCTCTGCCTCGCGCACGCCCGGCGCGCCCGCAAAGTCCGCCGCGACCCGCTCGGGATCCTCCGTGCATGCGGCCACGACGTCGATGTCGCGCACGACCTCGTTGCGGCGGCGAAGCGAGCCCGCGAGCACCGCGGTTGCCACCGCCGAATGCGCGCGCACCGCTGCGAGCAGATGCTGCGCCTCCGCCATCGCGCGCGGGATGAGCATGTACGCGCTGTGCTCGCGCAGATAGGCGATGCCCTTGAGCAGCTTCGCCGCCGTCCCCGCGCCGAAGCGCGGCAGCTTCGCGAGCCGGCCATCGAGCGCCGCCGCCTCGAGCTCGGCGACGGAAGAAACGCCGAGCCCTTCGTGGATCTTCTGAATTTTCGCAGGACCGAGTCCGGGGACGCGCAGCATCTCGAGCAACCCCTCCGGCGTCTCGTTGCGCAGCTGCTCGAGGTAGCGGGACTCACCGCTCTCGACGAGCTCGCGAATCGTCGACAGCGTCGTCGGCCCGATTCCCTTCAGCTTCGCGAGCTCACCCGACGCGAGTGCCGCCGCGAGAGCATCGGTTGGCACCGCCAGCACCGCGCGCGATGCGTTGCGGTACGCGGCGCTCTTGAACCGGTTTTCGTTCTTGAGCTCGAGAAAGTCGGCAATCTGCGCGAGCGCATGCGCCACCGAGCGTGGATCCATGCGTCACCGCACGCGCACGTACGGCAGATGCGTGGCGTCGTCGCTCGCCTCGTCTGTCACGCGCTCGAGGCGGTCCGGGTGCGTGTCGAGATAGTGGAAGGCGCGAATGACGAGCGCCTCGAGCTCGCTCGTGGTCGCCAGCGTGCGATAGCCCATTCGCTCGCCACCGGGAATCGCGTTCGCGTACGCTACGCCCTCCGCGCGCCACGGATGCTCGGCCCGCGCCGCAACTTTCGTTGGGTCGATGTCATCGCGGTACGACACGAGCGACACGCCGGGACGATCGGGGCGAAGGCCGAGCACCATCTGCGCGCGCAGGTGAGCGCCGGAGTCGGCGCGCTCTTCGGTCTCGGCGGCGACGGCGAAGACGCCATCGAGCGGCTCGTAAGGGGAGTCGGCAGCCACGCGTGCCCAGAGGCGCTGATAGGGGAACTGCAGGTAGCTCGCGGGCGGGCCGGCGAAAATCCAGTCACCGATCTCGTAGTCCGGCGCCGTGAGCTTCTCCGTCACGGCGTCATCGAAGGAATACAAACGGCGACCGAATGTCCAGAACTGGAAGCCCTGATACAGCAGCTCTCCATACTCATCGAGGCTCGCGGGATCGGCGTCGTCGGTGACCATCTCGTCCAGCGCCGCGCCGGCGTGACCGAGCAACAGAAACTGATCGCGTCTGTGCACATCGGAGCCGCGCTGCTCGCCCTCTGCGCGTATCGCCGGGAAGTCGTCGCGCTCGAGTGGCTCGAGGATCAGTTCGTACGGTGTGATGCGAGCTGGCACGCCGGGAAAGTTCGCAGGAATCAGGCCTGGTCCTCGACGCCGGCGGCATCGCGGAGCCGCGCTACGAGCTCATGCAATTGATGCTCGGTGTAGTCGATCTCCTGCGCGGCGCCGTCGAGATCGATGAGTCCCGCGCGCATCGAGACGGCAACCTGATTCAGGTAGCGCACCTTGCGCAGGATTTCATCGGTGACGGCGCGCAGCGAGAGATAGCGACGCTTGTTGACGGTGGCGCGGCGGTGGCGCGCGAGCAGCTCCGGCTCGGTGAGCGAGCGCGCGACCGAGATCACTTCTTCCGTGGTGCGCCCCGAGATCGTGCCACGATCGGGGATGCCCTCGTCCTCCCACTCCTCTTCCGCGAACCAAAGGCGCCCGACGTGCTCGATGCCGTCGAAGGAGATGCTGAGTGAGACGGCCAGTCGCCGCTCATCCGCGTTGATCGTCGCGATCTCCCGCTCGATCGAATCTCCCGATGGCTTCATGACTGAGCACTCGTGCGCTGGAGAAACTCGCGGACCGCTGCGAAGAACGCGGCTTCACCTTCAACGTAAGGGACGTGGGCGCTTTCGTCGAGCACCACGAGCTCACCGTGTGGCAGTGCGGACGCGATCAGCGACGATGACGCGAGCGGAATCGCGTCGTGCGCGCCGTGCAGGACCAACGT
>Ga0193716_1002060_pt1 | contig 11508 bp, 7 predicted proteins | sample U2c1metaG_FD_145901 | JGI IMG/M metagenome (GOLD analysis project Ga0193716, IMG submission 145901) | Soil microbial communities from a riparian zone of the East river system, Colorado, United States - U2c1 | ecosystem: Environmental > Terrestrial > Soil > Riparian zone | place: USA: East River...
GGTCATGCCGAGCGCGCCAAGTAGACCGAGAGCTACGCCAATCAGCGCCAGCCCCATTCCCTGGCCCAAAACCATCTGCAGAATTTCTCTGGGGCGAGCGCCGATGGCCATACGCACGCCGATTTCGTGTTTTCGCTGGCTGACAACCAGCGCCATCACGCCGCCAATGCCCGCCGCAGCAATCAGCAATGCCAACCCGGCAAAAATTCCCAGTAGATTTGTCGTCAATCGAGGTGCAGCCATGGATTCGGCGCGCACCTGCTCCATCGAGCGGACCCGCGCTGCCGGTTGGTTTGGATCAATCTCATAGAGCAGCTCAATGATTTTGTGCGCCACGCTCATGGGCTCAACGGCTGTTTTCACCACCAAACTTCCATCCAGAAGCGGATTCTGCGCCAGCGCCGCATAGATCTCGTCGCCGGGGTTTTTGTCGAGTCCTTGCTGATGAACGTCACCGGCGACGCCCACGATTTGCGTCCAGGTCTTGCCCGTGTCTGTTGAAAATCTCTTGCCCACCGGGTCCTGCGTTCCCCAAAAGTGTTTGGCAGCGGTGCGATTGATAACCGCCACCAGCGGCGTGCCCGCACGATCGGCTCGCGTAAAGGTGCGACCCGCGAGCAGCGGCACATGCAGTGATTCAAAATATTCCGGACTCACCACGCGGAAATCCGCAACCGGCAAGGATTGCCCGGGCACCGGCACTTGGCCTTCCAGCTGAAAATCCCCGGTCATATTCATGGTGCCGCTCAGAGGAATACTCATGGACGCCGCCGCGGACTTCACCCCCGGCTGCAGTTTGATTTTCTCAAGGAGTTCTTCAAAAAACGCCAGCTGCTTCTGGCCCGTGGTGTATTTCGCGAAATTCAATCCGATGTTCATGGTCAGCACGTTTTCCGGCTCAAAGCCTGGGTCGACGTGCTGCAGTTTCACAAAGCTGCGCAACATCAACCCCGCACCAATGAGCAGCAGGAAGGAAACCGCCACTTGCGAAACAATCAGCGCGCTGCGCAAACGCTGACGTCCCCGGCCGAGCGTCGATTGTCCGCTACCTTCTTTCAAACTTCCCACCACCGTCTCGCGGGCGGCCAGAGCCGGCGCGGTTCCTGAAAGAATACTGGTCAGCACCGCCACGCCCAGCGTAAAAATCAGAACAGCGGCGTCCATATGAATTTCGCGCGCACGGGGCGTAAACCGCGCCGCAAAATTCACGAGTAGATGCAGGGTGCCCCAGGAAAACAGCAGCCCCAGCGCGCCGCCAATCATGGCCAGCAGAAAGCTTTCCGTCAGCAGTTGCCGAAATACCCGCGCCCGCCCCGCACCCACGGCGGCGCGAATGGCCAGTTCCCGTTCGCGGCGAACCATCCGCGCCAGATTCAAATTCGCAACATTGGCACAGGCGATCAGCAGCACAAATCCTGAAGCTGCCAGCAGCACCAGCATCGTCGGGCGCGCGTTGCTTGTCAGCTCGTCCTGCAACGCAGCGGAACGAATCGAATAGTTGGCAACCGCCGGATAAATGTCCGGATTCGCGTGCACGATATTGTCCGCGACGCCGTTCAGATCAGCCTGCGCCTGCGCCAGGCTTACCCCGGTTTTCAGCCGTCCAAACACGGTCAGCATCCGCGAACGCCGGCTCTCGATCATGGCCTTCGAGGAACGAAACGGGCACGCGCTGGTCGGCATGTAGACGTCGTTCTCATCGGGATATTGCGGAACCGGCGGTAGAACTCCCACGACCGTATGAACGCGGTCGTTCATCTTGAACGTTTTTCCAACGACAGTCGGATCGCCGCCGAAGCTCCGAATCCAGTATTCGTAGCTCAACAGCAGAACTGCCGGCGCGCCGGGCTGTTCATCTTCCGGACGAAAACTCCGCCCCGCGAGCGGCTTCAAACCGAAAACATCAAAGTAATTCCAGGAAACGACACCGGTCTCCACACGCTCCGGCTCGTTCCGGCCCAATAAAATAAAATTCATATTGTGATATTCGACGATTCCATCGAAGGTGTGGTTTTGCGCGCGATAATCGCTGATTTCCGGAACGGAAAATGGCAGGTTGGTTACGCCGAGCTCCTTCGCCTGCTGCTGCAGATGCACCAAGCGCTCGCCGTGCTGATAAGGCAGCGGCTTGAGCAGAACCGCGTTCACCACGCTGAAAATTGCGGAATTCGCCCCGATACCCAGACCGAGCGTAAGAACCGCTGCGAGCGTAAACCCGGGATTCTTGCGCATCATGCGCAGCGCAAATCCGGCATCTTGCCCGAACATCGCGGCGTGCTCGGCTGGCGCCGTCCGGAATATTCCTGAGATGGTTTCCCACCACAAGCGCAGAACACTGGGGCGTCCGCCACGGCGGCGCGCTTCCGCCTGCTGCTCGCGAAACACCGTTTCCATTTCCGGGCCAAAATCGTTGCGAAAATCAAAGGGCAATAGCCGTAACAGCGCCCGATACAGTCGTGTGGAAGTGCCCATTTTTTGCGCCATAGTATTGTCCCCCGCGACACCACCACGGCGTCGCGTTCCGGACCACTCTCGCACTGCAACCTGCTCAAAGCGGCAAGGGGAAAACTCTTTACCCTAAGTCGTTCGCGTTTTTTTCAGCAAATTTCTGGAACGCGCCACTGCCAGCATTTCATCCAGGCGCTCGGCTTCTTCGACGGCCACGTGCCGGCCCTGATTTGTCAGCCGGTAGTAACGCCGCCGTTCGTCGTCTTCGGTATCGGCCGGCCGCGAGCGCAGCTCGATAATGAGCCCGTCGGCCAGCAGACGCTTGATCAATCCGTAGAGCGTTCCGGTGCTGAGACGAACTTTTCCGCCGGTGCGCAGCTCCACTTCCTTCAAAATGGCGTAGCCGTGCAGGTCATCTCCGGCCAGCGCCAGCAGGACGTGGAACATGGCCGGGGTCAGCGGGCCGTAGGGTTCGATAGATTTGGCGGCAGGCGGCAAAGCGGGTCTCCGGTTACGGCGTCATTCTCTGTCGTCATACGCTATATCGTGAGACGCCATAGTGTCAAGCAGAATCGTGGGCCCGCTGTGATACTCTCAATTTCGCTTTCAGGCACCGTTCGGGCGTGCCTCGGTTGTAACGCCTAGGAGCGTTCGATGAATTGTCCCCGCAGGTCCCGGTTTGCCGCCATCATGAGCGTCCCACTCCTGTTTCTGCTGGTGCCGTTCGCCGCCGCCGCGCAACGCCCGTCCGGCGATCTTTCACAGCTTTTTGACAAACGGGAAGTGATGATTGCGGTCCGCGATGGAGTCAAGCTGCACACCGAAATCTACACCCCGAAAAGCTTCACAACGGCACTTCCCATTATTTTTGAACGAACCCCCTACGGCATTTCGGCTCCCGACAAGGGCTACAGCCCGTCGCTTTACCGGTACTCCGACATGTTCGCCGAAGGCTACATTTTTGTGTTTCAAGATATTCGCGGCCGCTATGGTTCGGAAGGCAAATTCGTCATGCTCCGTCCGATTCATGACCCCAGCGACCCGCAGGGCACCGACGAAAGCAGCGACGCGTATGACACGATCGACTGGCTGGTGAAAAATGTTCCACACAACAATGGCCGGGTGGGAATGGATGGCACTTCCTACGACGGTTTTCTCGTCACCATGGGCATGATCAATCCGCATCCCGCGCTCAAAGCCGCGTCCGAACAGGCTTGCATGGGCGATGTTTTCCTCGGTGACGATTTTTTTCACAACGGGGCATTTCGCCTCAGCTACGGTTTTGAATACACCGCGCTTCTTGAAAGCTCGAGCGAAAATTTCAGCTTCCAGTTTGACAGTTTCGATCTCTACGACTGGTATCTGCGTCTCGGCGCGCTGTCGAATGTGAACAAGAAATATTTTCATGGGAAAATCCCCACTTGGAACGAATTCGTGGCGCACAACAGCTATGATGAATTTTGGAAGCGCCACGCGGTGGCTTACGGATTGCGGGACGCCACCGTGCCGAACCTCAATGTCGCCGGTTTCTGGGATCAGGAAGATTTCTACGGGCCGGTCGCCACGTACGCCAATCTCGAAAAATCCGACAAGAAAAACCTCAACTACATCGTCATCGGCCCCTGGAATCACGGAGGCTGGGGCCACGGAAAAGGTGAGGCACTCGGGGCCATTCCCTTTGGCAGCGACACTTCGCTTTATTTCCGTCAAAAAGTGGAAGCCCCGTGGTTTGCATACTGGCTCAAGGACCAGGGCGCGCTCCCTCTGAAAGAAGCGCTGGTATTTCAGAGCGGCAGCGATACCTGGACCGCGTTTGATTCCTGGCCGCCGCGCGCCGCCGAAACTCAACATCTATACTTCCACGAGAACGGACGACTCGATTTCACTGCGCCGCAATCGGATTCCGCGGAGCCTTTCGATTCCTACCAGAGCGATCCCGCGCATCCGGTCCCGTATCGCAGCCGTCCGATTGACATGACCTATCCGCAGGATCATCCCGGCAGCTGGTACACCTGGCTTGTGCAGGACCAGCGTTTCGTCGATCAGCGTTCCGACGTTGCTACCTGGCAAACCGCGGATCTGACCGAAGATGTAACTCTGGCCGGGCAGGTCACCGCCAAGCTTTTTGCTTCAACCACCGGCAGCGACAGCGACTGGATTGTGAAACTCATCGACGTCTATCCGCAAAAATATCCTGACAACTGGAAACTATCCGGATACGAACTGATGATCTCGGATGAAATATTCCGCGGACGCTTCCGCAACTCCTTTGCCAAGCCTGAAGCCATCAAAGCGAACGAAGTCACACCCTATTCCATCGATCTGCACACCCAGAATCACGTTTTCAGAAAGGGCCATCGCATCATGGTCCAGGTGCAAAGCAGCTGGTTTCCTGTTTACGATCGCAATCCGCAGAAATTTCTTCCTAACATTTTTGAAGCAAAGGACGAGGACTACCAAAAGGCCACACAGAAGATTTATCGTTCGAAACAATTTCCATCGAGCGTCGAGCTGTCCATTCTTCCCGCCGGCCGAACCGGCTTGACCAACTAAAGCGCCGTCATCGCGTGGCTATTGAGGTTTGGCAGTGGCGGCCGCGGGCGGCCTGCCCGTCCGCCGTTTCCCCGGCAAGTCCCGCAGATGAATAATGGCCGCAGCGCCAATAGAGCGAACCTCATCCCGTTCATCGTCGAGCGAAGCCAGAATCTTCCCGACGACGGACTTATCTCCGCGTTCTGAAAGCGCTTGGAGCGCGGCCGCCCGCACAATCCAGCTTTTATCGGCGGCGGCACCAGTCAGCGCCTCGCCTGTCGATGGATCGGGGTCCTGCGCCAGCCGCCGCGCGGCCACGCCGCGAACCGTGGCTACATCATCGCCAGTTTTCATAACCGTTTTCACCACCCCGTAGCCCAATCCCCCGAACGGCACGAACGAAATACCTTCTTCCAGGCCCATTTGCGCCATTTTTTTCGGGTCGTGCAGAATCTTCATTTGTTCTTTGATCAGACCCTGGTTCGTTTTTTTGTTGCCCGTCAGGACCGCGTAATAGACGTCATAGCCCGCGTCATTTTTTAGAATTAAAAGGGAATTTGCCGCAGCAAGCACCACCGCTGGTTCGGCATCGTCGAGCGACTTCTCCAAGGCTTCCTGGGCGTGCCGCGCGTGCATCGCGCCTAGCGACGTCACCGCAGCCATCCGAACATTCGCCCTTTCATCCTTGAGCGCCTGCAAGGCAGCTTTCTCTGCATCGGCGTTAGCCGCCAGCAAGCCCAGCGCATTCACCGCTTTCGCCCGTTTTTCCGCACTCTCATCGGTTAGTCCGTCCTTTAACACGCTCCACGATTTTTCCCTGGGAGGTTGCGGTTTCTCGACCTTGACAGGCGCTTGCCCGGCAGTCGGAGTTTGCGTTGGTGTTGGCCCGGCTGGTTTTTCTTGCGCTGCAGGAGCCTGTTTGGCGGGTTCATTGGGCGTTTGCGCGGCTGCCGTAACCGTTGCCGCCACGGCAAACAGCAACGCCGCCCGGAAAAAAATCTGCCATTTCGTTCCTGAAATCATGGTCCCGTCCCACTTGCTTGTCGAGCCAAATCACTATACTTCCGTTGAACGCCAGGATCGCATTCTCATTTCTGGTGATTTCCACGGAGTGAAATTCTCGACCTTTACCTGGAACTCCCATGCGCTCCGTAACCTGGGCCGCTCCTGCCCCGCGGCGCTTGAATCCTTGGAACCAGCGGGCGCGCCCTAAACGCAAGACTCGGCCCCCGGGGGGCTTTCCCCGTTCCTGCTTTGAGGCCTTCGGTTTCAAATGCGCAGAATTGGGCCTTAAACGCCCCGGAGCCAAATACCACCGCGGCAAGTGTTCGGCAATTGTCCCAATTCCGGGAATTTCCGCCCATCGATATATAAATCCGCCTAAATTTAGATGTTTCGAGGGCAGGGGAAAGGGTCCGCTCATCCGCCGCCCGGCATTTTTTTGCAATTTCAAATATCACTGGAACTTCCTGTCGTTTTTCTTCGTTTTCTCGGAAAACGATGTGGTTTCGCCTGCGTCTAAACGGAGCAAAGGTGGAGTGTGTATGACACCGGAAGTGATCTCGATGACCGAAGCGTTTGAAGCGGCCAGCACGGCGAGCAGTACACTTTTATCCGGTCGCTATATTTATTTTGGGCCATTTCAAATTGATCAACAGCGGCAGGAAGTTTCCAAAAATGGGATGCGGCTGAAGCTGCAGGGTAAGGTTTATCAGGTTCTGCTGATTCTTCTGGAAAAGCCGCGGGAAGTCGTCACCCGCGAAGAGTTGCGGCAGCGCCTCTGGCCAGCGGACACTCACGTCAACTATGACGCCAACGTAAATACGACGGTGAACAAACTCCGGCTGGCGCTGGGCGACTCGACGGAAAAACCTCTCTACATTGAGACCATCCCGCGCAAGGGCTACTGTTTGATCGTGGAACCGAATTTCTCCGATAAAGCGCAGACCATCGTTCCGCTGAAGGAATCTTCCAGGATCGATTCTGAGGTAGAGATGCTGCAACCGGCCGCCAACCGCGAGCTGTTGCGCTCCGATCTCTGGATTACCATCGGCGTGCTTGGACTGATTCTGGCCGGCATGCTGCTCGGCGCGGGAATCACGCGGCTATGGATTTCCCACATTTCCCCGACGCCAATTCCCTGGCCCTGATTTTTTTCTGAATTATCTGGACGGGAGCCGGCACCAGGCGTTCCGCCCGCCCTTACAGTTTGCCCGGCCACACACGGTCAAACACCACGCCTTTGGTGCGTCCGGCGTCCAAGGTAAATCCCGCTGGGTCACCTCCCGCATTGCGTTTGAAATGAATTGTTACTCCGCTCTCCGCCAGTTCCAATTCATCGGGAGCAGTCGGGCGCAGATAGTCCTTGGCATCGCTGGTCAATCTCACAAAATGGCCCGGTCCTGCCTGCACCGTCAGCCGCAGTTTTCCGTCTTTCATTTCAAGGCGGTAAACGGCAGCGAGCTCCTCGCTGAAATATTCCCCCGCATACGCCTTGAGCTGCTCTTCGGCTGGCGCTATTTCCGGCTTGTGCTTGGGCTCGGTTTCCGTCTCCCGTTTCCCGGCGGGTTTCGGTTTCATGAGACTTCCCAGGAAAACTTCGGCCACTCGTTCGGCGCGGTCTTCTGGATTGGCATTCCCCACATTGCAAAGACACGCCACGGAAAAATGTTGCCTGGGAAAGCGCAGCAGCTCGGCCCGGTAACCGCCCCAGGAGCCGCCATGCCGCACCGCAGGCAGTCCCCGGTAATCTTCCATGAACAGTCCCTTGGCGTAGTTCAGGGCTTTTCCGTTGTTCAGCTTTCCTGGTTTTTGCATCTCGGAGAGGAAAGCCGTTCCGCCGACCGTCCCGCTGTAGAAATTCTCATCCCATTTCTGCAGATCCTCCACCGAGGTGTGCACGGCGCCGTCACCGGTCTGCTCAAAATAGGAAACATCCAGGCGAAAACCCCGGCCGTGCTCGGCCGGTTCATACGCCAGCGCGCGATTCTCCACCAGTGATGTGTGATCATCGCGATATTCGGTGTGGTTCATCCGCAGGGGCGAAAAAATATTTGCGGCGGCAAACTCACGCAGCGATTGTCCACTGACCCGCTTCACAATAATCGAGAGCAGAAAAAATCCCGTGTTGCTGTACAGCCATTCGCTTCCCGGATCGAAATTCAGCGCCTTTTGCCGGTTAATGATTCCCAGCGCGTCCTCATCCGTCGTCACGCTGTCGGTATTGGTTCCCGCCAGCTCCATCAGCGTAAGGTAGTCGCGTAAGCCGCTCGTGTGGTTCAGCAAATGCAGTATGGTTATTTTTTTTCCGTAGTCCGGCAATTCCGGAATGTATTTCCGCACATCATCGCTTACCGAGAGCCGTCCCTGTCGCTCCAGCAGCAGGATACTGGCAGCCGTAAATTGTTTTGAGGTTGATCCGATATCGAACACGCTGGATGGCTTGATCGCTACATGCTCTTCCAGATTCGCCAGTCCGTATCCCTTGGCATAGACGATTTTCCCGTCGCGAAATACGGCCATGGCGCATCCCGGCGAACCGGGTTTCTGCAAATCCGCAAATACGGCGTCGGCGGCTCTCGTGTTTTGCTCGACGCCCGCCGCGCTGGCAATTCCCGATCGGCCGAGCAACAGTGTCGCCGTTGCAATTCCAGCCACAAGTTTTCGTCGCATCCTGTGGTTCTCCCGTTCGCTCGCTTTTTCTTGCGCCGAGTCTACCTTCTTCGCTCCCGACCGGCAATCCTCCTCCGCGATTCTCATGTAAACTCGCTTGGCCATGCTCACGGCCATTACCCGGGCGGTCAGCCCCGCGATCGTTCACTGCGAACTCACATTTCTCGATCGCCATCCCATCGACCTCGAGACGGCGCGTCGGCAACACCGGGCCTATGAGCGAGCCCTTGAAAAGCTGGGCGCGCGGGTCATCACTCTCCCGGAAGAGCCTGCCCTGCCCGATTCCATGTTTGTGGAGGATCCCGCCATCGTCCTCGACGAACTCGCCGTCATCATGCCGCTCGGCACTCCTTCGCGCCAACCGGAGGCCGTATCTTTGGCCCAAGCGCTCGCCCCATTTCGCTCCCTGCAATTCATCACCGCGCCCGGCAGGATGGAAGGCGGCGATATCCTGCGCATCGGCCGTAAACTCTACGCCGGCTTGTCCACTCGCACCAACGCCCGGGGCCTCGAGCAACTCGCAAAAATTCTGCAGCCGCACAATTACCAAGTCATCGGCGTGCCGGTCGCCGGCTGCCTGCACCTGAAATCCGCCGTCACCTGCGTCGGTCGCAATACACTGCTCGCCAATCGCGGCTGGTTCGACTCCGGTCCGCTCACCGGTTACGACTGGATCGATGTCGATCCGTCAGAGCCCGGTGCCGCCAACGCCCTCGCTCTCGGCGACACGGTGCTGTTTCCGGCTTCGTTCCCAAAAACCAGCGCCCGGCTCGCGGCCGCCGGCTTCGCCCTCGCGCCGGTCGACATCGCTGAACTGCAAAAAGCCGAATCCGGCCTGACGTGCTCGAGCCTGCTCTTCGACGATTTCAGGGAAACAGGAACTCCCTGAACCTGTTCATGACAAATAAGATAGCGGCAACCCGGGTGATCTCTGCGGGATCATTACCCTTGCGGCACGCGCCTCAGCGCTCATCATTTATTCACTTTCCCGGGCCCGGCGTCGTGTGCTAGAGTTTGGACTCGATATGATTTTGTCCATCGCCATGAAGCGCATTACCTCCACTACGTCGATTACGTCGACGAAGTCGATTATGCGCGCTTCCGGCGAGTGGCGAAACAGCTAGCAAACTAGCAAAAGTTTCCGAAACCCACCGCCAGAAGCGACTCCGGCGGTGGGTTTCCTCTTTAACCCCCCTCCCGAGACGCTCCCGCGGTGCAACCCCAGGAGCGCAGTCATGAACTTAGAAAACTTGCAGGAAGACGCCGTAGCTGAACGAGTCCCCGCCCGTGCGGTGCGCAAGTCGGCACATCTGGGCGGGGCGCCCGCGAGCCTCAACTCCACCAGCAGGGAAATCGTCGCATTCAAATTCGGCGGGAGTTCGCTCCTCGGTGCCGACCGCATGCTGCATGCCGCGAGTCTGGTGCGCACGGCCACCCAGACGTCCCGAGTCACGGTCGTGGTCTCGGCAATGAAAGGCGTCACCGATCATCTCCTGGCCGTCGCCGCCCACCTCACCAGCGGAAAATTCCCGCAGGCGCGTCGCGAAGCGGAAATTGTCCTGGATCTTCATCTCGACGTGCTGGCTGGCCTCGCACTGAGCGACGAGAACGAACTACGCGTTTGCCGGGGCCTGCAAACACTGGGTCGCGATCTTCTTCACGAAGTCCCGCCACAAGCGAGCTCTCTGCCCAGACAGGTCGCCGGCAGCGCCGAGCTGTTTGATCGTCTCGCTTCGTTCGGCGAACGCTTCAGCGCGCGCCTGTTCGCCGCCGCTCTGGAAAAGTGCGGCGTCCCTGCGGTTCCGGTCACCTCTTCGGATTTTGTTCTGACCTGCGACACGTTTCGCGAAGCGCAACCGAACTTTGAATCCACGCGCCAGCGCGGCCGCGAAATTCTGCTCCCGCTTCTTCTCGACGGCATCGTCCCCGTTGTCACCGGCTTCATCGGCGCCACTCCCGACGGCCGGATCACCACCCTGGGCCGCAACAGTTCGGATTTTACCGGCGCCATCATCGCCCATGTCGTGGCTGCCGACGAACTCGTCATCTGGACAGACGTCGACGGCGTCTACACCGCCAATCCTCGCGAAACCGCCGAAGCCAAGCTGCTGCACGAGATGAGCTACGAAGAAGCTCATGCGCTCGCAGCCAGCGGCGCCAAAGTGTTGCATGCCAAAGTTCTTCCGCTCGCCGCCGAGACGGAAATGGTGGTCTGGGTGCGGAATACCTTTAATCCCGAAGCCCGTGGCACTAGAATAGGTCCTTCGCAGCAAGGAGGTGCGGCATGAGTTCGGAGGAATTAAATCGTGTCCATGACGCCGGCACCCCGCGCGTCACAAAGAAATGGCGCGCCGGAGTTCTCGGAGCCACCGGCATCGTCGGCCAGCGACTCGTGCAACTGCTCGCCGGCCATCCATGGTTTGAACTCAGTGAAGTCGCCGCTTCCGAACGCTCTTCCGGCAAACGCTTTGCCGAAGCCGCTCGCTGGCAGCTCGACGAACCCATGCCCGGGCCGGCCCGCGATCTCATTGTGAAAAACATCGAGCCCACACTCGACTGCGATTTTGTTTTCTCCGCGCTGGATTCCTCCGTCGCCGGCACTGCCGAAGAGGAATTCGCGCGCGCCGGCTATCCAGTCGTCAGCAATTCCAAGAATCACCGCATGGATCCGCTGGTCCCGTTGCTGATCCCGGAAGTAAACGCGGCGCATCTCGACGCGATTCCCGCCCAGCAAAAAAAGCGCGGCTACGACACCGGGTTTATCGTCACCAATCCCAACTGCTCAACGGCCGGCTTGGTTCTGGTCTTGAAACCACTGGCGGATACGTTTGGTCTGGAAAAAATTTTCGTGGTCAT
>Ga0193716_1002061_pt1 | contig 11506 bp, 12 predicted proteins | sample U2c1metaG_FD_145901 | JGI IMG/M metagenome (GOLD analysis project Ga0193716, IMG submission 145901) | Soil microbial communities from a riparian zone of the East river system, Colorado, United States - U2c1 | ecosystem: Environmental > Terrestrial > Soil > Riparian zone | place: USA: East River...
TGATTTTTTTCGTACTAATGCATGATCGTACAGCTCCACATCCCTCTGCATCCGCACCTGGAACCTCCTCGAGAAACATGGATCAAGACATTCCACCAGAAGTTTTCGATCAAATCGCGGCGCAGCAAACTACTGGTGGCGGGAGTGGAGGCGCTAGTTCTACGGGAATAAGGATCTGTCCCCATTGCACGTATGAAAATACTCACAGTGGCACCGACTGTGAGGTTTGCGGATTGCCTTTAGGTTGAAACGGTTCAAAGATATGATGGTTCCACTTGTAGCAACATTTCTGAAGTGACATTGTATAGCAGAATAGACTCACATCGTCCAAACGACTTGACGAGGGCTTGCGTCGAGGGGGGCTCTGTTGGGGTACCAAGACAGGGCACGGGTATCTTAAGATGACAAATATCACTCCCAAGCCCTATTCCATGTTACTCTGCGGAAACCATGTGTATACAACCATGCGTAATGTGAGGTGTCCATCTGTCCTATTTGTTGGCCTTGCCTTTCCCTTTGCCCTTTATCTTGCTCCTGTTTTTAGAAGCAACACCCGAATCTTCGTCCCCCGATTCCTCCGACTCGTCGCCAGAAGTATCGCCGCCTTCGCTGTGTTCTGCGGCTCGGGCGAATCCGCTAAGACTTCGTCCTTTCAACATTACGATTTCCTTCAGCCACCCATTTTCTCGCCTCAGTTCTGTCACCTCCCTTTCTAGTTCCTCTGCCCGGCCAGTCAAATCCGACACAGACCGATCAAGATTTAGACTTCGCTGTTTTTTCTTAATTCGAAAGCGCGCTTTGTAGTCGTCTAAGATGGTGAGAGAGTAGTGGACATCTAAAGCACTCACCAGAAGCAGCGGTATTTCGTCTGCGCTTGTCTTCAGAAATCGCTACGCTCTCTTCCGTCTGGTCCATATTATCGGCGGAAGAGACACTTGGCGAAGCGGATGCGCCAGGATGTGATGTGGATGCGGCAGAGCGTGGATTAATGTTTGTATTGATAGGTGGTAACTGTTGTTGGGAGGATTCACCGTAGGGAAAGGGCCCGGGATTATGATATTGACTGTGCTGGGGATCATATTGACCTTGTAAAGGATGTGGTGGGAGATGCTGAGCCCACGGATAGGAGTGAGGAGGACCCTGAGCGTGAGGGTGGCCCATTTGGCCTGGAGGCAGATAGCTCGGGGGAAAATTTGGGGCCGGCGGTATGTAAGGATAATTACCCTGTAGTTGATGCATGCTTTGGAGAGTTTGTGTGAACTGCTCGAAAGACATCTCACTGGGTCGAGCAAGACCGGCAGTGGCGCCGGATTGAGCGAGGACATTATGGTCTTGGCTCGCCATCTGATTTCACCATTTTATCAGACGCGTTCATTATCTTGACCAACAGGTGGCCTGCGTGACTGACGTACCCTACTGGATCGTTCGTTTGAGCCTGTGGCGGCCGTGGATGATTGGCTTCCTGAACGCGGACTCCGCGTGTTTCTCGGGTTGTTACCACCACCCGGATTGACAGTACCTTTGTCCATGTCGAATGAAAATATTAAAAGTTCTCAATGATCCAATTCTGCTTGCGCGCAGTTTGTGGTAAGCTCTGTGTCTGCAAGGCTCTCCGTTTTGAGAACCAGCATGGCACTTCAACGAGGCGCAAGGCTGCATTGATGCAGATTCACAGACTAATGCGGCCTGGATTTGTGGTCTGGGGAGACATTCTTTGATTCGCAATACGTTCACAAGATTGCGACACAACACCTACCGTTTGCGCGCTTAACATCACCAAATTTGGACGTTTTCTTATCTAATCTGCATTCTCCCACGACGGTTGACTAAAGCGACAAGGCGGCAATATGGAATTACTATCAAGTGACTCTTATGTCGTTCGGACGACCACCTTCTATCAATGTTGGCTTTTCACCAAGACCTCCCGACCGCGGTTCTTTCCCGCTGGACCATTATGGTACGTGTCTTTGATATTTGATCCGGTGCGTCTCGTGTTGATTAGTCAAAAAGGCGAATGCAAGGAGCAAATGATGCAATACATGAACTGTCTTCGTCAGAACTCGAGCACGTCAACGCCATGTCGCGTGCTGAGTAAAGACTACCTTGATTGTCGCATGAACCAGTGAGCCCATTGATCTAGTGATTTTCTACTTTTGGCTCAGTTTCAATGGCAGTGGTTTAATGGAACGTGACCATTGGAGAAACCTAGGCCTGGCTAACCTCACGGAGAAGAGTACCGACAAAGACTCGAATAAGAGTTGAAGTTATCTCGTATACTGCTTTATCGAATCTTGGGATTTGCGGTATTATATGATGCGCTTCAGCTCTGGCTTGGGTCTGCACCAATCTTTGCGGTGGTATATCCGGCTCAGCTTCAAGTACTCTGGAATCACCCTCAAGGCACGCCGTGATGTTCTGGCTATAAATTCTTCTGGTTTTCTGGTTTTTCAATATTTGCATACCCATTGCATGGTCGTGTGGAGAAACGATTGACTAGGCCTGCTCATGAAGACATTTTTTCTGAAGAGTACTACTCCCCGAACGTTTGACACTTATAAGAGGGATCTTCGGTAAGTGATTGGCAACATTTTGCCATTGGAGAACTACTTGGGACCAATGCCTCAATGGTCTGAGTCATGGCTGTTGTCGGATTTGGATGCTATTATTTTGTGTGTGAGGTTATAGGTAAGCACTATTTATTACTCATGACTAGTTTTTTGTTTCGTATCGGCTGATCGGGACTGCACGTTCGTGATGGAATGGTTCGGGTCGTGCGGAATGCCCACTGGAAGACGGTCAAAATACGTCGACTGGACCCTACTAGGACCGTGGATGACTGGTGGATGATATACGCAACGCTCGTCGACAGCGGACGCTTCCGAGTCTTACAGTCAATTTGAGACTTTTAAAGTCCGCGGCGTTTTGCGTACCGGACTTTGAAATTTGATGAACGTTCGTTACGTTTGTTACCGAAAAAGTGCGAACGGCTGGGTGTGTCCTGCAAACGATAAGATGGCGTTCGATACCCATCTCGACACTGTTTTCTGATGCTGCGTCCATCTACACTGCTTGCCTTTTTATTGGCGTCCCTCCACCTTGCGCTCGCGTCGCCGGCTCAAGAACCTCTGAGCAAGCCTCTGGCCACCGGACATGCACGGTTTTTCGATATCCAAGTTTGTGGGATACCATATGGGCCGAGAATAAGCTGATCAGATTTTTGCTTTTCCTAGGCTCATCGTGGGGGTCGAGGCAATACAGTCGAGAGCACGCTTCCTAGCTTCGCGTGGCACGTATATCCGTGTTGGCCCAGTTTTGTCAACTGGCTTACATGTAGCACGCGTGCAGGGGCTTAATCGATGGCGCAACTACATTGGAACTGGATAATGGGATAACTCAGGATGGCGAAGTTGTTGTGTGGCATGATGAAGAAATCATTGCATCGAAATGTCAAGATACTTCACCAGCAGTGAGTTTTTGTCACCTTCCATACCTCCAAGCCCTCTGATAAGAATACCAAACAAGTTCCCAGGAGATCCAATGTATCCGTATGTTGGAAAATATATCGCCCATCTTACCCTCGCCCAAGTCAAGACCCTGGACTGTGGCTCGAAGAGGCACGACGACTATCGTAAGATAACATCCCTCACAGACAGCTACACTGCTGATATTGCACTCCCAGCGTTACAATTGACATATCCCGGGATGCGTATATCCACCCTCAAGGAAGTGTTTGATTTTGCGGAGTGTGCCGATCCTTTATATCAAATCCTCTGGAACATAGAGTCCAAGATTAATCCTCGATATCCCAATCGCACACTGGGTGTTGCAGACTTCGTGAACAAACAGCAAGCCATTTTCAAGGCTAGTCTATACCACAAGTCCATAACTGTACGGTATTCGACGTCTTTTACCCTGATTCATCTCACTGTCCGATCCTAGTACCAGAGCTTTGATTGGAGAACATTGGTTGGGATGAAAGCTTTGGATTCAAGCATTGCCATCTCAGCTCTCATTGCGAAGTCAGTCTACTCCGCGAATGCTTCACGCGCAAACACTGATCGATCGATACAGCGAAACGGCCGTTATGCCAGACAATACCACATCTCCCTGGCTTGCTGGTCTTCGTCTGGATCAATTTCCAGGACCGTCGACAGCAGAGCAGGTCGCACAGGCAGCTCACTGGCTAGGAGCAGATGTGCTGTCCCCGTCTGCAGAATCCTTCGCATCTACGTCGCAAGACCCAGCAATGCCGGGATACGCGCCGTTCACAACTAAAGATATGGTTGATGTAGCGCACGATCTTGGCATGGTTGTGAAACCTTGGACTGTGGGTCTCATTACTCTCGGCCGATTATTTTGACAGCTCATCCTTGACATGTCCAGGTTAACCGATTGAATGTTGTGGATCAGCTTTTATCTTGGAAGGTCGATGGCATTATCACCGATTGTGAGTCCGCATGACTACAGGAACGCAGCATTTCCTGATTATCTTTCAGATCCCAATGTTGTCAGACGATGGACAAAGCAACAAGGACTGCCTGCGGCGCCCAAATATCCCAAACAACGTGTTTTGGCATGCCTCAACAAACACATACAATAGATTAGAGAGCATGAGCCACATATATAATTCCAGGACAAGACTTTACTTAGTTCGGTAATAGAATGCCACAATTGCAGATAAGGATATTCGGGACAATTCGGGTAATGGAACTCAAAATTCCGAATTTACCATAAGTCAAACCATTCTCACCGTCTTTGTCGTTGGAAGTGTAAACATGTCTAGCTTCCAAGCCGTGAAAAAAGCGGTCACCATCGCTCCCACCGTGCGCACTCTGCCTACAGGTGTCCCTAATACCCCACTTCTTAATCTCGTAGCACGAGCGCCTTTGCATGGACACAGTGACCATGGACATAGTCCAGGTCCTCGCTCAGACAAACCAGCGCGATTCGTTGGAAGTATGAAAATAACTTCTTCGGGTTTGATTTCAAAAACTTTCGTTAGTGCGTACCATCAAAATCCCGACCAATGGCGTTGTGCTGAATATATGTATAGCATCACCGCCTACCACTTTTCAGCCGCGTTACCTTCACACATCTGTGCCCGTCAAGGATGCTCCCCAAGTACCTGACTTCACTCCTTATCAGGCATCCTCCCCAAATACCAACCGCGCCATGTCCTACTTCATGATTGGCAGCATGGGTATACTCACAGCTTCCGTCGCCAAATCTACTGTGACTGGATTCTTGGAGTCCATGGCCGCATCCGCCGACGTGCTGGCAATGGCAAAAGTCGAAGTTGAGCTGGGCAACATTCCTGAGGGCAAGAATGTCATCATCAAATGGCGCGGGAAGCCCGTGTTCATCCGTCACAGGACGGCTGATGAGATTGAAGAAGCGAGACAGACAGATTGGAAGCACTTACGGGATCCTCAATCTGACGAAGAGAGGACGAAGAAGCCGGAGTGGTTGGTCATGCTAGGTGTGTGCACGCATTTAGGTTGTGTACCAATTGGCGAGGCTGGCGATTTTGGTGGCTGGTCAGTTGTCTGGCATCCTTGCAAAGTATCGAATTTATGAACTGATGTCATCACTAATTCCAGGTTCTGCCCATGCCACGGCTCTCACTACGACATTTCAGGACGAGCCCGTAAAGGTCCTGCTCCCGTGAGTTTGCTTGCTATCTGTATTTCTACAGTCACCAGCTGCTGACCAACACGCATGTACTAGCTGAACCTTGAAGTACCTGTACACGATTTCAACGAAGCAGAGGGAAAACTTATTATCGGTTGATGAATCACTTTCATGTAGACACCTGGCAGATGTTACCCTCGGGTCACAAATAGATTCAGTCGCTCCTTGTCTTATTTATCAACGACTGTGAAGATGCTCTGGTGCTTAATTATATAAGTATCGGGATCTTAAGTGTATGTGATACACGGGGTCGTACGATACAGTAGGGACAAGGCGGCAGGTATTGTAGTGGATTGATGAATAACAAGCGACAAAGCATAAGACATGCAAGTACTATGGTTCAATGACGAGCAGCTTCAGCATTGCTTTGCAAGAAGCCTTCAAATTCATGATGAGAAGGCTTGGACAATATGCAAAATTGGATGAGACACTCACTGCTCTTTGTCCTGACAAGGGCATCATTCGCTTTGCGAGAAAGGAAGCTTTTCTTAACCTTCATTTCATCCTCGTTTTTGGGAGTTGCGTTTGCACTTCCCGTGAGCTTTCGCCAGATACTGGCAGAGCCTGAAGACGACTGGATGAGATTTGGTGGCGCTGATGTCGAAGGTGATATGCCAGAAACAGGTATTGGCGAGTTGGAAGGTTTAAATGACGGTACCGACGGACTAGGAATTGAGCTGGCACGCAGATGTGCTTCAGCACCGGGACGCGAGTCGGAACGTAACGGAACCGGGACGGGAAGGGACGTCGAACCAATGACGGTCGATATTGTGGAGTCTTTCGTTGAGATGGGAGCCGTATCTGCAACAGATGTCCCAGTCGAAGTTCCTTTGTCAGATGGGGAGCATACAGACGAAGGCGAAGGAGGATCCGAAGCAAATTGGACCATTTGCTGCTCGTCGTCTTCGTTGACAACGTCGACAACGTTAACAGAGCTCTCCACCCTGACACCGACCTCCTCTTCCAATTCAAAAACACTTTCTGGTCCTGTCGGCGAACTATCAACGCTCTTTCTTACACTCGTGTAGCTACCCTTTTGTAAATATCCTGGCCTTAAAGGTAGAGAAGAAGTTGGCGACGCAGTTAACGAGAAATCCCAGGAATCAATCGTCCCTTGGGTGCTGATCGCAGATTGACGACTACGACGTTCTTGGCGCTGGGCGAGAGGTGGGAGGCCATCTGTGCCAGTAGATTTCGTTTCAATCTGAAAACAAGGAAAAGAGCACAATTGCTTACCGAGTATAACCCCGACTAGATAAGATTTCTTTTTGCCAGATTTGAAAAATGGAGACTGGAGAAGCTCCGCAGCGGTCGGTCTGTATTACAAGCAAAGCGGAGAATGAGTTAAAACACTTTGCGCCGGATAGCCAGAATTTCAGGCACCGTTTTGACGGATCTTTGATAAGACAAGACTCCACAATCTCCTTGAAGGCACGGGAATATTTATACTGCCCACCTTGACGATCAAGGGCGGGTGGGGCGCCTTGCACACTGGACGAAAGTAAACGGTATCAGATACATGTTTGTGAATAATCTGAATGCAATATTGTTTTTAGAAATGCTTACGTCCGTAATAAAACTGCATGCGGAGATTCGTGATAACCCGGGGGCCGACCTTGGGTAAGCTCCAGTGCAGTGATACCAAACGACCAGATGTCGGCGCTTGAGTCATACTGCTTACCCTGTATAAGCTCAGGAGCCATCCAGCATGGCTATATCACATCAAACATGAGGACATGGGCATGTGTAGTATGTACTGTCGGCACTCACAGTACCCACAAAGGATTTACGTTTGCCGGTATTTGGTCGAACAATAGGGCCAATAGGGTGTGGTGCATGCGATGTAGTGGCCTCATCAAAATTAATGCGCCTGTTTGGAATCTTGGCTTTATGATAATCGTGGTCATCTACGAGGGATGCTGCAACACCGAGGTCACCCAACAGGACTGTGCCATCGTCGTCGATAAGAAGATTGGCAGCTTTGATGTCACGATGGATTAATCCGTTCGTATGGAGATAGCTATTGGTTACTCAGCTTCCGAACATTGATGGTGAACCACGAGGAAAATCTTACTTGAGACCTTCCAAACTCTGCTTCAATATACACCGTACAACTTCTTCCTCCATGCCGCCGGGCCAACCGTACCTCATAACATCAGCCGCGCTGTCCAAAATAAGCGGACGAACGTGATGATAAACATATGCTTTACCTTCCTTTGTTCATCAACCGCATAGCAATATATAATTTATGGCCATCCATCCATGTCCCACGCACCCTAAGAACATTCGGGTGTTTTGATAAGGACATGAGTTGCGTTTCACGCTGCAAAAGCGAGAGCGACCGAGGAGGCAGAGAGTCGAGGTCCATTACTTTCAGCGCACATGGAATCGGTGCAGCGTCGGACGGGTGATAGTATGCAGCATAAACTGTAGACGATGCGCCGTAACCTATCGGCGCGCCTCGAGTATAGTCCGTTGAGCGGTCGCTTTGTGGACATTCAAGACAAGCAGCTGAAAATTATTGTGGGCGCCGCGTACCTATACAGCTGCCACTCATCCTTGACGGCTCCAATGAACTTCTTGGATGTCCGATCGACAGCAAAGGTCATCGTCTTGAGAGGTGGGATGTGTGTGACCCGTCATACGTGCATGAGCTTTTATAGTTGCTTCAGGGCTACCGGCTTAAGCTTATTGACACAATATACTTGGCCCTTGGTAATGTTGATCTTCGGTTGCCAAAAGCGGAAGATAGTGACCGTACTAGTACCCGCCAGCACCCGCTTCACATCTGTTTAATAGCAACTCAGTCGTTGAAATACAGGCTATATCCTCTTGCGCATGCCGGCGAAGCAATCCTGTACACAATACAAATACGTCGTTACCTCTAGTGGCCCGAAGATCGTTGCAGTACCGGATCATGAATCCAAGGATGAAGGTGCCTTATTTCTGCTAGCAATGGTCGAATCGATCACTTACTCTACTTCACAGAGTCTCCTGCTGACTACAATGCTGGCGGATATCTTCCAATCAAGGTCAATGATGTCTTCAAGGATGATAGATACACGGTGGTAAGAAAGCTTGGGTGAGTCAACTGATTCCCATGTCTTCGAACATTTTCTTATCGCATGCCATTGGATATACAGGTGGGGCCATTTCTCGACCGTTTGGCTAGTGAAGGATTCACAGTCAGTTATTTTCTCCTGAGCGCTCCGAGGAACGTTTGAATTGACGGTGTAATTAGAGAGAAACGACATTCTGCTCTCAAAGTCGTCAAATCCGCTGGCCGCTACGCGGAGACAGCTCGTGACGAAATCCAACTGCTGTCCAAAGTTGCCGAAGCTAATCCACTGCACCCTGGCCGATCACACATTGTATCCTTTCTCGATTCATTCGACCACAATGGTCCCGAAGAAACCCATGTCTGCATTGTTTTTGAACCTCTGGGAGAAAATCTGCTGTCCCTTATCGAACGAAACAAAAAGAAGGGCGTACCTGTTGCTCTTGTCAAGACGATAGCTAGGCAAGTTCTTCTTGGATTAGAGTACCTGCACGATGAGTGTGACTTGGTGCACACTGATATCAAGCCTGAAAACATTCGTGGGTTTTGTTACGTCAGGGATCTGATCACGCGACTGACATCCACCTTTAGTTGTAGCCATCCCCGAAGTTGAATATCACATCCACACTGAACTCTCAACCTCACCAACACCAACATCCAGACGGGTTGGCGTCCCTCCTCCCAAATCTCGCGCGGGCGTAATCATTCCACATCAGCGCCGCTCTACATCCGAACGTGAGCGACATGTCCAGATTTTCGATTCCCAACCGCTATCAAGTCCCCCGTCGAGGAGCGGCAGTGTGAGCAACAGCCTCAACACCAGTGCAGGTGCAGCAGCGAGTCTTCACGCGCAGATTCAGAAGCTTGCATTGTCTTCATCCGCGAAGCCAACCACAAACGTTCTTCCACCGATAGAAGTAACGCCGGTCGACAAGAAGGAACCTGTGCTCGAATCTCCAAATTCCAGTCCAATTTCTGTGATTTCTTCCACGTCAACTTCAGTTCATGTGGCTTGTCAGAGTAATGAGAGTACTCCACCTACTTCGCTCGGAAGTCATGGTGTAGGGGCGGTTTTATCACGACTGACTGTGCTGTCGGCAAAGGAGCAGCTGAAACTCAAGGCAGAGGAATACGAGGAAAAAGAGAAACAGAAGATAGTCGAACTAGAGCTTTCCTCGGAACAGATTTCCCCCCCTTCGAAGGATTCAAGTCCTGTACAGGAAGAGCCTGTACCTGTTCCATCTGCCCCGATTGGGCCCTCGCTACTCTCTCAAACTGCTCCTCGACGGTCTGCGACTCATTCCCCTGCATCATCAGACTCTTCCGACCCATTATCCTCTCCCCAGAAGCAACCGACTATCTCTCCCACACCCTCGCTCACACCCCGTCCTGCGCTCTTCGAATCGCCGATATCCGTCAAGATCGCCGACTTAGGTAACGCTTCTCCATCGACCAAGCACTACACCGAAGACATACAAACCCGTCAATACCGCTCACCCGAAGCTATCATCGGCCGCAAAGACTGGGGCCCACGTGCCGACATTTGGTCTGTTGCCTGTGTCATCTTCGAACTCCTTACTGCCGAATATCTTTTCGACCCACAAAGCCAAGGCCAACTATTCACCAAGGATGATGACCACATGGCTCAAATCATCGAGCTGATGGGTGATTTTTCACTCGAGGCCAAAGTGGTCGGCAAGTATAGCCGCGAGCTATTTGACCATACCGGAGCGTTGCGGTACATCAGAACTTTGAAACCTTGGCCGCTGAAGAGAGTCATGATGGAGAAGTATCTTTACAAGGAGAAGGATGCAGTGGCGTTGTGCGATTTTCTAGAGCCGATGCTTGCCGTGGACCAGAGAGATCGCAAGGAAGCAAGAGACATGGTAGGTCATCCGTGGATGGACGTAGATGTGGATGAGTGCATAGAAGATTGGTAGCACACTTATGAGGTGCGCGTGTTGCAGTTCCGTGATGCACTATGCTTTAGACGTTATCATATTCTTGATTCATAGACAGGTTCTTTGGTTTCATTCGTTCTCTGGCCATGTCAAATTTTTTTTTGCTTACCTTCGTCACTCTACTTATTTACCATCATCCCCAACCTACACGATACCCTTCTGCATTTTAGAGCTCTTATTCCTTTTCGCCTCCACTATGTACGCCCACGCCCATATTCGTATTTGCATATCTTAATTGTCTTTCCAGCTTCTCCTACCTTAGTAAATATCTAGGTCTTGTCCTGTCCCCCGTGCTATAGAGTAGTTGCTGGTCGGTTTGGCTTCGTTACTTAGATCTTATCCCAATCTTATCCACTGCTTATTGCAAAAATGACTTCAGCATTCGTGTATGATAATTCGGGTAGACATGATCTTCGTCTTCGATCCGGATTCCGCACTCATTTCTAGGGTACTCTTCCGCGTGCCAATCAGACACGGCGGACATGCGCCAATATAATAACCATTGACAATCCATTAACATATTTAACTGCGAGTCAATCCGCAGCATTTAAAAATGTATGAGGTGACGGTTGCCGAGCTGTATCAGCTTCATTTTCAAGCTAGCGATTTCATGCCGGAACGGTCCATCAGTTGCCTTCAAGTTAGCACCTACGTAACCGAGTAAGGTACATACTGAGCGGAGTTTGAATCCTCAACTGGGATAATTTTCTTTCTGCACTTCGTAGTCATTAATTGTCATCTTTGGGAATGTGTACTCGTATGAGCATGTGTACTAGACATTTTTACAGTGTGATAA
>Ga0193716_1002062_pt1 | contig 11506 bp, 4 predicted proteins | sample U2c1metaG_FD_145901 | JGI IMG/M metagenome (GOLD analysis project Ga0193716, IMG submission 145901) | Soil microbial communities from a riparian zone of the East river system, Colorado, United States - U2c1 | ecosystem: Environmental > Terrestrial > Soil > Riparian zone | place: USA: East River...
CCCTCGCCGATCAGCACATCGCCTGGCGCGAAGACTATGTTATAGTAGGCAACCTCAGCCAGGAAGCTGGCGCCGAAGCCGCCGCCCGCATCCGCGAAATGAAACCCCTTCCGGATGCAGTCTTTGTAGCCAACGACAACTGCGCCGTCGGCTGTATGGTAGCCCTCAAACAAATGGGCATCCGTATCCCCGAAGACATCGCCTTCGTCGGCTTCAACAACGACCCCGTCTCCACCGTCGTAGAACCAAACCTGACCACCATCAATTACCCCGGTTATGAAATGGGACAGGTTGCCGCCCGCAACCTGATCGATCATCTCAACGGATCTTCAGGTATATATTCCACCAATACTATTATACTGCGGTCTGAGCTGATCCTCCGGGATTCCTCGGTAAGCAAAAAAATTCTTATTTCCTAATTTGAATGTAAGGTAAAATCACTCCTGATCATATCATCGAGATTATGAACCGGTCGGTCTATATCATAGGGGATCGGCATCCGGCTGAACTGTTGAAAATAGAGCAGACAGGCATCTTTCCATAATATAGCATTGGCGCATTGCTCTGCCAGCTTTCGCTGTACTTCCGTGAAGCGGACACTGTCCACAAAAGGCAGTGCCTTATCCCATATCTTTTGAAATTCGCGAACCTGCCGGACTCCTCCGTCAAAACGATAGCAAAGTGCATCCCATAGTATCCGGCCATTTTTCATTTTATAGTTCCAGGGCAAATGATGAAACCATAATAAATATTCTTCGGGGCATTCAGCCGGATTGTTAAATTTCGAAGCTAGCGGCTCGTGATACTGGCTGACGGCATCACTGCCTTTTGTCGTACGGTCAAAGCCAATGCCATCTATACCTGCCTGGTGATAGTAAGGCGGAGTCCAGTCGGCCCTCATTTTTTTCGGAGCCCACCATGGTCCCGGCCCATAATGCCCGTTGGCAGACATGATGTGATGCAACCCAAGCGGCATCATAAAATTGACGGCTACCTCCCGGCTGTCGAGCATCATTTGCCTGACTGGTACAAGAAAACTGCTTGTCCAATTATTCTTCTTTTCTGAGTTCCGGGAAGTGTCATTATAAAAAGTCAGCTTAAGCCATTCATCTGCTATTTTCGAACTGTTCAATGTATCGTTCCACGCCAGCCTGCCGAACGCATACCAGTTCGCCTGCGCAAACAAATAGCCACACCAGTTGGTATCCAGGCCGATATTGGAAACACCCGCGATAGCCGTATATTTTTGAGGATAAATAGAGCCATCGGTGCAACGCGCAACCGTGCTGCCTGCACCTTGCTGATAAGTATCACTTCTGAGACATTCTTCCCACATTGTTGATAAAAAGACGAGATAAACCGAATGCCCCAGGTACTCCTGGGTGATCTGAAATTCGGGCATAACGGGGGTCTTTTTCATGGCGCCAAACAATGGGCTGAAAGGTTCCCGCGGCTGAAAATCGACCGGTCCATTCTTTACCTGGATGATTACGTTATCCCTGAACTTCCCGTCCAATGGCACAAACTCCGAATAGGCCTGCTTTGCACGATCATTATCATTCGCCGCGTATACAAAAGCACGCCACATTACAATTCCGCCATAAGGCTTCAAGCCATCCGCCAGCATATTGGCCCCGTCGGTATGGCTACGCCCGTACTGCTGAGGACCGGGTTGACCTTCGCTGCTTGCCTTAACAACAAAACCGCCGAGATCAGGCACAATACTATAGATCTCCTTTATCTTATTTTTCCACCAGACGATTACGGACGGGTCGAGCGGGTCGGCAGTTTTCAAGCCGCCGATCGCTATAGGGGAAGCAAAGTTCACCGAAAGATAGGCCTTTATGCCATAAGGTCGCAGCACTTCGGCAATAGCCTTTACACGGGCAAGGTAATCGGCTGTTAATATCTGCGGTGACGCGTTTACGTTATTAAGAACGGAACCATTAATTCCAATGGATGCGTTGGCGCGGGCATATTCCTGCCATAATTTCTTATCTGCATCGGTAATAACAAATGGATCGACCTTGCGCCAGAAAATAGAGTTGCCTGCATAGCCGCGCTCTACCGTTCCGTTAAGATTGTCCCAGTGGTCCAGCAGGCGCACCGAGAAAGAAGGATTATCAACCTCACCTTCAAGATTTTCCCCCGTCCTTTGACGTCTTAAAAGATCATATACACCATACAAAATACCGGCGTCCGTGCTGGCCTCGATCATATTTTCACTAAGCCGGAAACCATCACTCTTCAACGCTTTGTCTTTTTTGATAACTAATTTGACCAAAGCACCCGGCTTGCCCTGCCAGCCGTTCTGCAGTTCCTCACGGGCAATGGCCAATGTAGAAGAATTTCTGGAACACTCTACGGTTACAGGAATTGCCTTCCCATTGCTCAGCCACAGCTGATGCGTGGGCTGCGCATGAAGATCAACAGCCACAAAAAAGAAAAATACAGGAAAGATCCTTTTCATATAACAAATTCTATTAAAAGTCAACGACGGCATGATAAGCTTTTTTAGGATGCAGATCTTTGTCAAACAATAACGGATAGTTCTTTTTCCCTCTGTTATCCAGCCAGCTGTATCTATCCGAAACATTCCAAAAAGTCACCCCGGTGATCTGCTTTCTGTATTTTCGAAAGACCTCAAACGCCATTTTGTATTTCTCCAGCTGTTGTCGTTCCATTTCCCCGGTAAAACCAGAACCCGAAGGATCATCGTGGCTTCTGACCAGTTGTCCACCCTGCTTTCCCGGATATACAGAGATATCCAGCTCGGTGATCTGCACCTGTAACCCGAGGGAAGAAAAAAGCCGGATGGAGTTTTCCAGTTCCTCCCGCGTCGGGGTGCTGACAGACCAGTGGGCTTGAAGACCAATGCCATTAACAGGTACGCCTTTAGCCAGCATTTTCTTCAGCATCGTATAGATCTTTTCTCTCTTCGCGGGCATTTCCGTGTTGTAGTCGTTATAAAACAACACCGCCCCTGGGTCCGCCGCATGAGCGTACTCGAAAGCCTTTTCAATAAATTCATCGCCGCAGATCTGGTACCATAACGAAGGTCGCATAACGTGGCTGCTGTCGGTGGCACTGTCATCAGCGACTGCCTCATTTACGACGTCCCAGGCGTAGATCTTCCCCTTATACCTGCTGACAACCGCGGTTATATGGTCTTTCAGCCGCCGCAATAGCAATTCCTTCGTTACCTGGTTCCCCGATGAATCTTTAAATAACCAGCCGGGAGCCTGGTTGTGCCAGCATAAATTATGTCCGCGAACCCTTAAATGATGACGCTGGGCAAACCCAACGATGGAGTCTGCATCGTCCCAATGGTAAACATTTTCCTGCGGATGTATAGGGCCCATTTTCATCGCATTTTCCGGGGTCAGGCTATTATACTGTTGCTGAATAAGCAGGGATCCATCGCCCTGCAGATCCCTCGGACCGACCGCCACGCCAATAGGGAAATAATCGGCATAATAATCTTTCAGACCTTTCATTTCATCGGCAAAATGATCGGCAGATGGCGGGTTTGATTCAAAAGGCGATGCCGGCAGCCCTTCCTTATTGTATAGATTGGGGGCTACGGGATCATCCGCCCATGCATATCTCACATACTTGGGGTCCTTTATTTCATCGCTCCATACAATTACCTTGTCGCCTTCGATCTTTGCACTTGCCCAGACAAATTTTTTATCAGCACCAGCTACGGCGAATTCCTGCGGTTCTTCACCATCCCCGGTGACCAGGCCACCGCCTGTATGGGTAAACGAAACAGTTATTTTACCCGCTAACATTGTCGATGACTGATAAATGGGTCCCGAATAGACGATATTTTCGCCGTAAGCCACCCCTTCTGCCGCCACGGCCAGGCGGTCGCCTACCGGCTTTTTCCTGTCGGGATGAATGTCGTTCCATTCCCCCAGGTCGATGGCCACTGCCATGCCTGTACCCGCGACAGACAACGACCGCAGCTGCGCATCTCTTAATCCGGCCCAACCGCTTTCCGAAGGCAGATAATTATAATCGCCAAAGCCCGGTAGCTGCACATACAGGAACGGAATATCGCCTTCTTTCCATTTGCTGCGCCAGTCGGCGATCATCGCTGGTTGAAGTTTTGCATATCCGGCAGCGTCGCCGGTATTAGCTTCTCCCTGATACCATACAATTCCTTTTATGGCATAATTCATAAGCGGCGCGATCATCGCATTGTACAAAGCCGCCGGCGCATTCTGTGCGGAAAAGCCAAAGCCGCCGCCAGGTCCTTGACGGGGAACGAATACTTCACCCACTTTATATTGCCAGTAACCCTTCAGATCGACGGTGTCGTTCCCCGCAATCAGACAATAGGGTTTATCGGGGACAAAACCGCCTTTTCCGGAAGTGTTGGTAACACGAACGACGAATAAATTCTTTCCCGGCTTCAGCAATCCAGCAGGAATAGTGTACCTTCTTTGCGGGTATTCGTAAGTTGTATTACCCACCTCTTTACCATTGATGTACAAAACATCGGCATTGACAATTCTTCCCAAAAAGACCTTTGCAGGCTTGCCGGTCATCGATGCAGGCACATCGATCTCCCTCCGGTACCAAACCACCCCGTCAAGATTTCTCAGCCCCTGATCTTCCCAATAACCGGGAACACCGATCTGCCGCCATCCCCCTTTATCCACCGGATGCGGTTTATCCGGTTTATTCGCCAGCCTCCTCCGTCCAAGATCATTGATATATGCAGTATCCTTATTCTTTTCGACCGTTTGTAACAGGGAAGGAAAATCTTTAAAGCCTTCTTCGCTTATCCACGCTTCAATAGGCGTACCGCCGACACTCGAATTGATTATACCGATGGGGACCTTGTATTTCTCATACAGGTCTTTTCCAAAAAAATAAGCTACTGCTGAAAACTCCAGGACATCTTCAGGATTGGCGGATTTCCAATAACCTGCCGGCAGATCATCCTGCGGGCCCTGCAGATTAGTCAGCGTTGGTACCCAGAATTGTCTTATTTCAGGATAATGTGCGCCGGCAACCTCCTCAGGATAACGTACGCTATGCAACTTCATTTGATGCACCATATTCGACTGGCCGGAGCAAAGCCAGACATCCCCGATCAATACATCATGTAAAGTTATTTTATTCTTTCCGCTGATCTCCATTGTATAAGGACCTCCTGCCTTCATAGGCGGCAGCTGCAGCATCCATTTACCTTCGCTCCCGGCAGTGGATCTATAGGTCTTCCCGTTGAACTTTACACTGACCCGCTCCCCCGTCGATGCCCAACCCCAGACATTTATTTTCCTGTCCCGCTGCAAGATCATACTATCTCTTACAAGACGCGGCAATCTTATTTGCGCAAGCATCGACAGGTTCGCCGCCAGGCATAAGAATACCAGGCCAATCTTTTGTTTCATCTTATTCGCTCCTTTTGATCGCTATTCTTTCATTAGTTATAACCCGGATTCTGATAGGCTGCTTTAACCGCCGCACTCACTTGCATCGCATCCAGTTGTCCTTGCGGAATAGGGCGCAAATAAAGATAAGGCTGAATATTACGCGTTACAGTTTGTGGGGTATGAGCTCCATAGCTGCTGCCGCAGATCTGATAAGTGGAAGATAGTTTTGTCCATTCCTGTGTACGTATCAGGTCATACCAACGATAGCCTTCACCATAATACTCCCTGGAACGTTCCGCCAGGATATAATCTATATCTATTGTCGCGGGTGTGGCGGCAATCATGTCCGCACTGTGATCTTCTGTTTTGACAACATTGCCATTGTTATTAAAGCGCCATTTGCCGGCGCGCGCACGAATGACATTGATCAGACCTCTCGCAGTACCGTCATTGGCATAGATGCCGGTTACTGCGGACGTAGTAGCTCCTTCTATCGCGGCTTCTGCCGCAATAAAGAACAGCTCAGAAAATTTAGTTATGTTATAGGGACGCGTACTTGCTGCATTCGGATTTCCTAAACCGGTGCCGTTATCAGTACGGTAAGGCCCCAGTTTCCAAAGCCCCGGAAATGTAATTCTGCTTATGCCACTCGGGTTTATGACAAAATCGGCTCTGCCCGGCAATACACCTGCCCCAACAGCGCTCTTATATACAGAGTTGGAGTAATCGATGGTTTGAGAAGGTTCATTATCCAGGAAAGTCAAAATGGCGTCCCCTGGATTTACAGTCATATAGTTGGCATTGTATAACGAGCCGCTTATGCCAGCTAAATTCCAGTTGCCCCTGTACACCGTCGAAAAGGTACCGTCATAGCGGGAATCATTGGTCTTATCGGCAAACGTATTTGTGATGGCGCCGATAGTTGGAGCCATGCGAATATACGGGCGACCCAAAAATTGTACCGATGCGCGCTGAACTGAACTTACCGAAGCCCATGATGAGTTTTTGCTGCTGCTTGCAATAACCGTATAATTCCAGGTCTGCATCCAGCCTGCAAAGTTATCAGGCGCACCGCCATTGCTATAGGTAAGGCTGGCGCCATTGTATTGCTGGCTGGCCTGTGTATGATCGGCATACAACATGATCTCATTATTACGATCATTGGATCCCAGGTTCACATCATAATACGTGGGCTGCAACCCAAAAGATCCTGGACTTCCAATAGCGGTTGTTGCGAGAGTATAGGCTTGTTGAAAATAATATTGGGCATCATGTCCATCCGGATCGACCCGGGCAGTATCCGGAAAAGTAGGAATATTATTTGGATTCTTCAGCCACCAGGCATAGGTTAAATAGGCTTTGGCAAGATAAAGCTGTGCCAGCGGCCTGGTAGCAGTTCCGGTAAGACGGGCCGTAGTCGGTAATTTCCGTACCGCCGTCAACAGATCCGGGAAGATACACTTGGTATACACGGTCGGCACGCTATTACGAACAGAGCTGGCCACCGGAGTAGTGTTGAATTGCAGCACGCCGGATCCCAGATCCAATGCTACGCCGCCAAATGTTTGCACCAGTAAGAAATAGTCGAACGCCCTGAAGAAATTCGCCTCCGCTATCAACGAGCTGTCGACTCCGGCTTGAGAACCATATTGAATTACACCACTGGCCGTATTGATGTTGGTGAAGGCCGTATTCCAAATCACATCGGCACGACTGGTGGTAGCCGTAATATTTCCCTGCCCCGATATATCCATTACTAAAAAGTTCTGATCGGCGCTTTGTCCATATGTCGCCTCATCCGTACCGGTTTCACAGGTATTATAATAATAGCCTTGCCCATATATACCTCGCAGGTGGGCGTACATCTCCGTTAATCCTCCCTGGACTCCGGCCGGGGTCGCGAAAAAGGCAGGTGTATAATTACTGCGCGGCTGTTCCTTCAGGACCTTGGAACATCCTCCCAGGAACAAGACCACTATGGCCATCCCTAATAAGGTTCTACTGATATGTATGCGTTTCATTATTGTAGTTTTTTAAAATGTTAAATTAAGGCCCAGTAAAAAACTGCGTGTTGCAGGTGTGTTATATCCTTGAGTCAGCAGACGATGCTGATACTGGGTAGTTACTGCCTGATTCTGGTCGCCGTAGGAGTTGGTCTGTGGATCCAATCCCGTTTCACTGTGATAGGGCGAGAAAATTACAAACGGGTTTTGTGCGGTAAAATAAAGTCGCAATTGGGGAATGCCGAATTTTTTAAACCACTTGTCGTTCGTAAAACTGTGTCCCAGCGTGAGGGTGCTGATTTTCAAATACGACCCGCTAAAATAGCCCAAAGTAGAAGCGTATTGAGGATTGTCACCGCTCATCTGGCCTCCCGGCTTGGGATATTTGGCATCGGTATTGGTAGGCGTCCAATAATCTACATTTATGTTGTTTCTGCGTCCGCTCATCAAATTGAGATAACCTGAAGGTCCATAAATTGTGCTGATAAGGATGCCCCCGCTCTGAAAGACGCCCACAGCCGACAGATCGAATCCTTTATAGGAAACACGTGTGTTAAAACCGCCGATAAATTTAGGATCAGCATTCTGAACTTGCCGGTCATCCGGATCGAGGGCCCTCAACGGTACCCCGTTGGCGCCGTAACCGCCGGTATATTTCACCTTGATCATACCCACGTTGCCTCCCGGTTGCAGGACATTCAAATGACCACTGGCGCTATCGGCCGCTGTAGTCCACAACCCTGTTTTCTGATAATCGTAAATTACATTGATAGGCTTCCCTACAAACCACCAGTTCGTCTGATCCGCCGTTACACCCGAAGCAAGTTCCGTGATCTTATTCCGGTTGAATGACATATTGACCCCCGCTTCCCAGGTCCAGCCGCTCTGAGTCTTTAATATAGTTCCATCCAGCGAAAACTCAATCCCTTTATTCTGAGTATTACCTACGTTGGCCGTATAACTTCCCACGCCGGATGTTGGAGGCAGCGTTACGCCCTGCAATAGACCGGTGGTTTTAGTGATATAATATTCGACAGTACCCGACAGCCGGTTGTTCAGTATGGCAAAGTCTAAACCATAATTCCAGGTTTTAGAATACTCCCAACCCAAACTGGCATTGGGAAGTTGGGACACATAATAGCCCGTATTATAAGTGCTGCCAAAATTGTAGGGATTGGTGCTTAAAACCCCTAAGGTCGAATAAGGATTCACCGCCTGGTTGGAGGTTTCCCCGTAACCCACGCGCACCTTCAGTAAATTAAGATATGAAACGCTTCTCATAAACGATTCGTTGGTCACGTTCCATCCGGCAGAAACAGCAGGATAAGTATGCCACTGATGACCCGTAGCCAGCACCGAGGCGCCGTCGGAGCGAACGGTACCCGAGATCATATACCGGTTGTCATAAGAATACATGACACGTCCCATCCAGGACAACAATCCCCTTTCAAAGTAATTTTGATTAGCCGGCAAAACATCGATTTCCTGCGCGGCAGTTCCGATATTATAGTATTGCAACGCATCGGCAGGAATGCCTAATCCCGATATGGCCGTACCACGGCCCTGGGTTTGCGCGGTAGAATATAATCCCAGCACATTTATTTGACTCTTGCCAATAGTACGGTCATAGCTCAGCAGGTTTTCGATGGTCCAGTCGGTGCTCGACGTATCGCGGAGGGAAGCACTTGAAGGCGCGGTAGGGTTGGTGCTGTTTACACCCTGCGCCGTATAGCTGCCGTTACTTCCGGAGCTGATGTTCAGACCCACATTGACGCGGTATGCCAGCCCTTCTACCCCGGGTATTTTAATTTCACCATAAACGGAATTATAGGACGCATAATTTTTGTTTTGGCTCAACCACTTGTCTTTTAAGCTGTCTACCACCTGCCTGGTATAAACCCACTGCTGATCCAGGGGCATGGCTATCACATATTTTGGTGATCCATTCGCATTATACGGGCTGGCCAGGGGCGAGTTGGATAAAATATTGTACAGGCCCACCTGCGATCCCTGTGTGTAATTGTAATTGCTGTTGGTAGTAAAGCCCAGACGCACATAGTTACCGATACGTTGATCGACTGACCCGTGCACCGAAAAACGCTGGTAGGACTGCGTGGGTATCACCCCCTGGTTATTATAATAGGAAGCCCCGAAACTGTAGCTACCCTTTTTAGTACCGCCGGAAACACTTATATCTTCGTTGGTCACCTTGCCGGTCTGGTACAATAATTTCTGCCAGTTGGTATTGGTGCCGATCTTTTCATCGGCTCCCAGCTGGATACTCCCGTCCTGGTTCTTGTACAAACCGGCCGCCTTCCGGAGAGCGGCAAACTGCGTACCGTTCATCATCGGATAGTAAGAGAAAACTTTGTTCACGCCGTAATAGCCATTGATAGCCACGCGCGGCTCCTGGTTCATATTCCCTTTATTGGTAGTGATCAGAATGACGCCATTGGCACCACGTGACCCGTAGATCGCCGTTGCAGATGCATCTTTCAAGATGTCCAGGCTTTTGACATCATTCATATCGATATCGGCTATGCTTCCGGGAAAGGGAATGCCGTCAAGCACGATCAATGGATCATTGTTGGCCGTCAGCGAACGCGTGCCGCGTATGCGGATCTGCATCGTAGCGCCCGGCTGGGAGGAGGTTTGCGTAACAGCCACCCCCGGCAGACGACCCTGTAAGGCAGTGGAGATGTTGGCAGCCGGCACTTCACGCAGGTTATTTCCGCCGATCGAAGCGACAGATCCCGTTACGGCCTCTTTCCTCTGAGTACCATACCCGATAACGATCACATTTCCAAGGCTCGAATTGTCTGAAAGAAGAAGTGATATAGTGAGACTCGCCTGTCCCGAATAAACAACCTTTACCGGCTGATAGCCGACAAAGGAAATCTGCAGGGTCTGTCCTTTGACTGCCGAAATGGAGAAATTACCCGCCGCATCAGTAGACGTCCCTTTTTTACTTTTTAAATTCATAACGGAAGCTCCGCTAATGGGTTTTCCGGTTGAATCGGTCACATTACCATGCACAGGCGCGCCGCCATCCTGCGCAAGCAGAAATGATGATGAGAAAAGACTCACCGCAATCGTTAGTATAATCAAAACAATTGCTTTTCGCAAATTGAATTTTCGCATATGGAGTGTAGTTTTTTTAAATATCGGCAGGGTAGCCTGTTGAGAAAGTTTCCTGTCTGGAAGTAGTTTCGGCTGCATGAGATCAATCGTTTTTTTAATGGCAAGTATGCAGAAATCTGTATAGACCGGGGCCGCATTCGCGGCTTTTGCAAGGCTAAAGTAAGGAAATTTCCAATAAAATGTAACCGATTACAATTTTTTTAAAAAAAAATCTTAGTTTTACCACAGAGCAATACATGTAAACGATTGTATGAGCACCGATAAAGAAGTTACCATATACGACCTTGCCCGTAAGCTGAATATCTCGATTGCCACGGTCAGCAGGGCATTGAAGGATGACCCGGTAGTCAGCAAAAAAACAAAGAAAAAGATAGCCGACCTTGCCCTGGAGATGGGGTACCGCTCGAATCACTTCGCCCGTAACCTTCGTACCCAGCGGACATATACAATAGGTGTCATCATCCCCCGTATCAATAGTTATTTCATGTCCGCCGTGATAGCCGGCATGGAAAACATTGCCACCAGCGAAGGGTATAACCTGATCATCAGCCAGTCATCCGAATCCGTGGAAAAAGAGATAGCCAATGCCAACACGCTTTTCAACAACCGCGTCGACGGTCTCCTGGTTTCCCTCGCCTACGACACGGATTCCCTGGCCCATTTCGAACCCTTTGCAAAAAAGAAGATCCCCGTCATCTTCTTCGATCGTACCGCCGAACAAAAAGACAGCACCTGTATCCTTATCAATAACCTGAAAGCAGCCTATGAAGCGACGACCCACCTCATCAGCCAGGGCCGCCGTAACATCGTCCATATCACCGCTACCTCCAAACGCAATGTCTATATCGACCGCCTGCAAGGTTATAAACAGGCCCTCGCCGACCAGCACATCGCCTGGCGCGAAGACTATATTATAGTAGGCAACCTCAGCCAGGAAGCTGGCGCCGAAGCCGCCGCCCGCATCCGGTCAAT
>Ga0193716_1002063_pt1 | contig 11502 bp, 18 predicted proteins | sample U2c1metaG_FD_145901 | JGI IMG/M metagenome (GOLD analysis project Ga0193716, IMG submission 145901) | Soil microbial communities from a riparian zone of the East river system, Colorado, United States - U2c1 | ecosystem: Environmental > Terrestrial > Soil > Riparian zone | place: USA: East River...
AGTCCGGGACCCAGATTTTGACCAATTTCCAAAATTTCCTGATTCGATGAAAATCCGCGGCGAGTGCCATCATTTCTGCAAATGGCTGTAAGTCCCGGGCCAGTGCAGAAATTGCAGTTCTTCACGAACATGAGTCACGAGTCACCTCTGTCTGCTTTTCTCCTAACCACTCTTCTGACGGAATGTTGCTCATATCTGGCTCGAGACTGCACCATTCGGCTATGGAACGTTTTGTCAAGTTCAAGTGTTGTTTCCCCCGCTGTTTCGCACGTCGTTGGTCGGTGCACGAGTTGGATCAACGCCACAGTGTTCTCTCCTGACAGACGAAGATTTGTGTCTGGTGAAGCCAACGGAACTGTTCGGGTACGGGATACTGATTCTGATTCTGAAATTCTTTTACTGGCGAAAAGCCAGATCTCAACTCAGGCTGTTGCATTTTCACCAAATGGACAGTGGGTTGTATCGGGGTCAACTGACGGGGCCATTCGGATTTGGAATGCAGAGCTTGGCACACAAGTTTTCCAAACGTTAAAAAGCCACAAGCGTTGTAGACCTATCCGATCGTTGGCCTTCTTTCCTAACGGAAAGCGCATCATCTCTGGCGCGGAAAACGGTACCATTCGTGTGTAGGATTTCGAACGAGGTAAAGAGGATCGCCTGCCATTAAAAGAGCATCCAAGGTCAGTTGAAGGACTGGTTGTATCAAGTGATGGCAAGCGCATCATCTCTGGTTCAAAAGACCACAATATTCGCATCTGGGATGCGGATTATTCAGCGCAAGTTCTGGAATCAGAAAACCCACTCGTTAACGCGATCACGGCGTTAGCATTGTCTCATGATGGAGCATGCTTCGCAGTCGGCTTTAAAGATAAAAGCATCAGTTTGTTGGACACACATAACGACGCTGCTAGGTTACGTCGTCCGCTAGTCGGTCACACAGATGTCATTCGTTCGTTGTCCTTTTCACCGGTCGGAGGGAAAATGGCCTCCGGAGCGGATAAAAAGGACAGAAGCGTGCGTATTTGGGACACAGCAACGGGTATACAACTACGTTTGCGGGGCGGCAATATGGGTAGCACCTTATCAGTCACTTTTTCAAGTGATGGCCGTCAGATCGCGTCTGGTTCGACGGATGGTATCATCCGTATATGGGACAAGCGTGCAGACTCCGTCATTGTCACTTCGGGCTGATGGTGCTGAAGTGAGATGCATAGCATTTTCTCCCGATGGGACTCAGATCGTCTCCGGATCTGAGGACTCCACTGTTCGTGTTTGGGACGCGACGTCAGGCATACATGATTCCCTCATCCGTTCGGTTGCGTTCTCTCCTGATGCATCACAGATATTCTCCATATCGAAGTTCCATAAAGTCGTTTACTCATGGAGTTCGACCGATGCCTGTGGACAATTATCATCCAAGACCAAGACCAACAGTCACCGCACGAGCCATGTCCTCGATCCATTCGTTCTGACTCCAGACGGATGGATTGTTGATATTTCGTTGGACAAACCAGTATCCAAGCTTCCCCCCAATATCTCGATTCTCGCAGTTACCGCATCAACTGCACCCAACACATCACTTGTAACTGCGACGGACTGCGGAGCTGTCATCATAATGCACTTCAAGGAGAATGTCCCGGTGGAAGCAGATAGTACGTTTTAGTATTATTTCATTTCCGGAAGGGTTCAATGCCCAGCCGAACACTGTAGCGAAAATGGTCTATGAGCATTATCATCCACCTCTATCCTGGAATGTCAGGGCATGGCTACGTGTCAATTGATGCCTATATGGTCGGTGCGGCTCCCAGTATATCGGATGTTCTGCCCCGATCCAAGGCAACACGTCCTTTTCACTCAGCTGAAGTGTACCTATACTATCGACAAGGGCTCATCTCAATGTTTACCTACTTGATGTTGTTTTCCAATCACATATAAGAGCTTATTCGATAAAACTTCAACTTAAAATTTTTAAAAAGCTTAAGAATGGGCTGATGCACAGCCACAGCGATGAATCCGTCGCCGGTCACCGGTCCCCCATCACTTGAACATTACTCATGGACGAAACTACATTCCAGGTATATCCATACATCACAGGTTCTAACTCACAGTTCTGACTATACCTCAAAGGCAATGTACAAGAGGGCGATGGGAGGGTCTCTTGAGGATCTCACCTCTCTCGCAGAGATTGATCCTGGTGATCCTCAATACAATTCGCAGATCGGAAGAGTCTTTGATGTCCTACTCTACCGGATGAATCTCTCCTTTCAATCTCCAACTACACAAATAGAGCTGTTCTCGTTGTCCACGGCCTATTGCTGTTGCTTGATGAACCTTCGACCAAGTGGGGACGAAGTTCCGGATGGCTTATCCAAAGGCTTTACACGTGTGTGGCCCGCAATCTGGAAGGTTTTTGGATCCACCTTTGTTCCGAGTGTTACGCGGCACACTGTCAATGCAGAAGGGTGTCGATTTGCCAACAGATTGATTGTTGACGTGTGTCGCGTCTTGGGACTCGACAATATAACTATGCTGCAAATGATCACCACTCCGGGTTTTAGTTCGGTTGTCTTGGAGATATGGTCGATGGAAGTCGAACACTCAGACTATCAGCCATGGCATGATGAAGATGGCTCCTCGATGTCAGGATTTTTGGACCGCATGCTCATTTTCATCAATAACCAGGATGATAAGCATATGTTGGAGCAGTTCCTCGCACCAACAAATGCAGATATGAAATTTTTGGCGTCCACTGCACTCAAACACCACCGCCATTCCTTCTATCAAACACAACCTGACTGGGACTGCGTCATATGGAACACGCATATCATAACCGTCCTTTCAGGAATCCATGATCCCCTTCGTCATGCGTTCCTTGCCCAGCATAGCATCCCAGCTATCACTAAACTGCTCGTGACACTCACCGCTGAAACACCATTATCGGCAACTGCTTTACTCAAAGGAAAGGTTATTTCATATTCACTTTGGAATCTCATCCAATCGGTGGATACAACCGATGGAGTGACATGGGTCATTCAAGCACTCGAAGCGAAGCTAATGTTGGCACTTGTACGATGCGAGTGTTGGCTTCCATTCTTGCACGATGACCCCGAGGACTTCTTTTACCCATTTCTAAATAAAATTTTACCCAACTACTCGGCCTATCGCTCTGTTCTCTGCATAATTGATAAATATATGGGTAAAATCCAACAGTTGGGTTTGGACGCTGGAAAGTCCCAGGACACGCCGTTGTGGAAGGCGTGGAACTGTTTCGTCGAGCTCGTTGAATCTCGAATGGAAGTTCTACAGCTGGCACCTGGAGGTTTGCTGCGAGCTCATGAACGATGTCAGAATGCAGCGGTTAGTCTTATTAATTTTCGCTCCCTGGAAAGTACAATCTGATCGCAAAATAAAATAGTGTGCTCGCGATAAGGTTCGTGGCGAATTCCACCAATGTGCTGCTTGTCTTTCAGCGCAATACTGCTCCAAGGCCTGCCAAACGCGTGATTGGAAATTCGGAGGTCATAAGAAGTTTTGCAAAGAAGTTGAAGCTCAACGCCGAGGTGAGTGTCTGACACATGAATGACTACATTTTAAACAGTAACTAAGCATAAGTGAACGTATCAGAAGGACGCATACCTGATATGTCCAAAGGTGATTTTGACTTCATTGGCACCATCATCGAGACCGAACGCGAGCGAATTCGAGATGGATTCCCGGAGATGTTCCGAACGATCAATAAGAAGCTCATCGTCGTCTTGCTCGATTTCCGAGACTGTCCACCTACCAAAAGCCTTTTATCACCCGAGAACTTCAACTTTTGTGAACACCACGACTCCAAGCCATTAGTGGAACGGTGGAATCAAGCCCGCCGGGACATGGACACATTGATCCACCCAATGGTCCTCTTTTGTGTCCGGGTACAGAGAGGGCCATCTTCACTGCCCATACTCAGATTTGTGCCGATAACATCGACAGATGAATCAGGCCAAGTGGTGTTATACAAAGGTGATGGATGCTCTTGTTGAATGGGTCGTCATGTGTCTTGTGGGGTTGTACCGAGGTTTTTAGCGATAACGATACTGGATTCACCGTCCAGTCCAATACCGTTATCGGTACTAGAAGTGTGAGACACAGGTGGACCCATTCACGAACTTATTCCTTCCCTTGCACCCCAAGGGCGGCACCAGCTGGTTTTCTACTGTCGGTAATATGGATACCGAAAGCGAAGACCCGTACAAGGTTCCTTAATGTCGTATTAAATTTCCAGTATGGCGACATCAGCCGTGGACGTCGTAACCGAGTGATGACCGTGGTCTGGACAATAAAATGAGATTGTCGCCACACCCAACACGTCAACCGAGTACTGGTTCTTCCGACCATGTTTTTCTGCTAATCCGCAGCCGTTATGCGGGCAAGCACATCGCATGGCAAATACCCGTATCTTTGGCGCCAACTCAGGTCCGAGGCGCTCGCGATTTCCCACAATGGCATCGATAATGCGTGGAATGTTTGGCATTGTAGTGAGCTTTTCTCGTACGGGATGGTGCTATCTACGAAGTCAGCCACGGACTGGATAACCTCATCATAGTCAGGAAGTAGGGAACGTTGTTCCTACGTAAAGCGTTGGCTTTTCTGATGCCCTTGCGTTCACACTCTGATTCATTGTCAGAGGCAGTATCGACAATATCGAGCCGCACAATTATTTGGAAGTCGTGAACCCTTCAGAGATCCCCTTTCATGAGTTCTCCGTAGAACCTTTTGATGTCCCGAGCGATGAGGAAGGCTAGGACGATGGTGGCTGTTGTTCGGTTGTACACCGATATGAACAACGGCCGATGTGGCTAGTCGTGAAATCGCTGTCCTCCAACGGAAGACCCATGTACCTCATGAGAGAAGATACATGTCCCTTCTCGAAGATGTAGCCAAGCAGATCATAGACCTTCCAGTCATGCCTAGTGGAGTAAATGGTCAATGATGGATCGGCTTGCGGAAGTGCATTATGATTATGCTAGTCGCTAAGGATATGGCGAATTTTGTTGGTCAGGCTACCTAATGATTCAGAAGGTTTTTTTCGTCAGGCCTGTAAGACCCTTGAGGGCAATGGCAATCTTGGGTCACCTTAGAAGGGTTTTGCTTTGGATAACATGCATAAGCTGGGCAACCACGCCTTGTGCTTCACGTTCGCGAATATGTATGCTGTCATTGAACGACATGTACAAAGTTTGTGAACGAAATTGGTGAGAGCTTGCGATGAGGAATTATATATATATAGCAACTCGAAACACCACACGACCCCGCCAAACAGAGCAGGTTACTGGTCGATGACTCCGGTGGAGACATGCTACATGTTGCATGTAAAATGGAGGATATGCCATAACATCGGTGGTATATTCAATCTGAACCCAAATATTTTCACGATGTGTCCAATTATCAAAATGTGTCTTTTATCACCGTGAAATGTCGAAAAGAGTTACATATTACAGTCCCAGTTTACGTGCCACCACCATTCACCCAATGGTAATAGACCGGTTGTCGTCCGACCCATCCCTGTTTATTGCGACCAACTGCCCTATCACCCCGCACAAATTGAAGCGACCGCAACTTTCTGGAAAGTTATCGCCTATTTCACGCCATGTCGATGCGTCTGCGCGAATTCCAGATGAATCGGCAGCCTTCTCCTGAATAGTATAAAATTATGGCAAGCTCATGAAATGTCCGACCCCTCGTGTGGATCGACCATATTATTACATACATTGGGTGCCGTTATCACAAAACGCTAGAAACGCTAAGTGCTCCTGACCAGTGTCACTTTCAAAGGCATCTGCGCTTTGCGAGTAGGGTCTTCTTTGATTGTCGGCGACACCATCCCAGCCAAATTCCAGACAATCTCCTTCTCCGTCAACGAGAAGCTGAAAGATTCCAGGAGGAGAGACAGAACGACCTCTGAAAAGAGGTTGGTGGCTGTCATTATGATAAAGAGCAAATGGCTACTCACTCATCTCCAGCTCGGAAAATTTAAAGCCACTGCACGCAGAACAGTGTCACAAGACGATGAGTTGATGACGCCGATAAACACTTACATGCAAGCCCGTCCCCCGCCCGAGAAGGTCATCCTAATACGGAGGTGAGACAACAAACGAAGAGCAGCAGTGACTGACACTGACATGTTGGAATATATGCCGGGAAAATGGGCCTTGGCAACGCTGTCCGCAAGCGGAGACAGCCAGCGTTCCGGCTTCCACTCGTAAGCGTCGTCGCCCCATATGTCAGGATTTGTGTTAGCTCCCAGCATGGCGATCGTTATATTTGTGCCTTTGGGTACAATGATCTCACGAATCTCGGTGCCGTCGTTGCCGATGATCGGCTTGAATAGCGGAACCACCATATCCTTTCCAGGACTGTATACCGTCATTATGCTCAGTCATAGCGTCCCAAATAACAGTGGGACTACTACTCACGTTCTGTGACCCATGGGGATTGGCGAGAACCTGAGAGAAGTTTAAGATAAAGAGGGATTAAAGATAAGAATATGAGAAAGTAGTCACAGTCTCAAGGTCTCCCGAATAATCGAATCAAGATACGGAAGAGCCATGAGGTCATTGTAATCAAGGTCGCCGCCATTCGCTCGCGATTGCGTGATCTCCTTCCGGAGCCGTTCCTGAGCACCCGGATGTTGTGCCAGCACATGGAGGATGCGAGCTAATGCTCCAGAAGTCGTGTCCACTGCCGCAAATAACAAAGTGCTAAAAGATTCTAACTGTAAGCATACGGCACTGAAATCATTCGCGGATATATACTTCATTTGGCCTATGAGCTCCAGGTCTGGGAGACGGTCCTCTTTGCTCGCCTGCATGTTGGCTTTCACTGCGGAAGGTAAGCTCCCTTTAGTGAAACAAGCCATAGATAAAAGCTACATACAAAGTATGCTCATGATATCTTTGCCGTGTCCTACTTGCTTGAGAAGAGCTCCGTCGCCCTGCTGTAGAGCAGCCTTCTTCGCTTGAAAAATATCGACAGAAGTCTTATCCAATATATCGACTATCTCTCGGACCTTCTGAACTTTGCGGAAGGGCAGAAGTTTAACGAAAAACCTGCGGAAGCCGGGAGGACCAATGTTGCTGACATATGGTAGAAATCGGCGAATTACATGCAGACCGAACAAGGCTGGCCTACGAATTATGAAAAGTGTGAGATGGCTGCAAGCGGTTTTCGAATATATAAGTAGATTAAATACAAACACGAGGTTCTTCACAGCTACACTGTATTCGTTGGGAGGACCTTCGCCTAGGTTATCGAAGCTGTAGCCTAAATCGGAACAAATTAGCAAAGCGCACAGAATATTATGTTCACATATACCAAGGCCACTCTGTCCGATTAGCTCAAGTGCAGTACGGCTTGTCCAGTGAAGGATATCAATGTCCTGAGGACCGTCTTTTAATTTCGACTTGATAGCATCCCGAAGCTGTATTTCAAGGGTAAGAAAGGGAGCTCAGCGAAATATACGAGGACGCGTACTTTGTATGACACCTCGTAAAATGTGGGCACCATGTCGCGTAAATGGTTCGAAGAAAAGACTGGATTGAACATCTTTCGTTGCTTCCGATGATGCTCGCCTTTGTACGGCAGATGAGCCAGGGACATGTCACGAAGCCACATGTAACAACACTTACCTAGCGTGCTCAAAAGACCAACTCCAAATACCAACTTGTCCGTACTTGGAAGTGAGAGAAAGATCCGTAAGAGCCAGGCCATATTGATACATATATACGCCAGACAGACCTGATCATCCAACTTGATTTGTCGTAAACGAGCTGGTCTTTCACAAGTATGTGATGTAGAGCCTTGGGATCGGAGACATAGAGTTGTCTAGTCTGTGATCTTGCATCAGCGCGAGCATATAGACTCTGATGCAAGTGGAACCCACTCCAAATAAACCATGATATTTGACGACACCACCATACGTTTCTACGAGATGCCTGTGGAACCCCCATCCCTGTGGGTTGTATATCTGCCCAAAATTACCTATCGGCATGTAAGTAAAAAAATTCAATGACGCTATGCAATGGATATGGTTACCCACCTTTAGAAAACGAAGGCGAAGGTGGCCCCGGAATATTGTCCAACGGATGTTTGACCACGAATCGCTTTAGGAAGGTCCAAAGTACCCATGCGAAGACAGATAGTAAAGTGGTTTGGAAACCAAATCCGAGATGAAGATCAACCATAGAGTCGTTACCAGCAGATTGTACTTGCCGTATACTACGAGTTGGCGTGGGTTTCGTAATCGGTGCATCATGTTATATAGTTGTGACGAACGCGCGTAAATATGGCAAAGGCCCTTGTCAATTTTTAGGCCGACAAGATCACGGCTTTCGGATGTTTTTGTGGAGTTGCTAAATTTAATATATAAATAATATACTGGCCAGCGTTGGATCACGATTTGACTTGCAAATTGAGCATGTTTGCAGAAGATATTTACGTTCTCTCCGACCAAAAATGCGTGTTCAATATAGACTGCAGTCTTGCAGGTGCTGCCTTCACAGTGTCGACGTCAAGCTTCTGTGGAGCAGTGTCTGTCGCGTATTTGTTATTCCCGTTGAGTGGATGTTTCACTTGGCACCATTGTGGCTCCATTTATATGGAGATTATCCTCGCGGCACGACTCCTTGAATCATAAATGTCACCTAATATATAAGCAATTTAATTCGTAATTAGTATAGTACCCATTGTTTTAATTCGTGCGTTTGTGTCTCGTAAAGCCTAGATATCTATATATAATATACAGTACTATATGTCTTTGGGCTAGGTTTCGGTTTTTGAACCGAAACCTGGGCGTTTTACTGATCCGATCGTCAATTGGAGCATAGTAACTTACAGCTGAATTTCCATCATGTACGCCGGCCCCTAATGAGTTCACTGGTGCTCAAAGTCAGTCCTACTCGCAGTGGAGTAGCCCTTGATCAGGAAGCCTCGGTCCGAGTCGTGCAGAATGCATGACAATCGTTGAACCTGCCGTCGACTCCAAATTGCCGAGACCGAGGCCGGACCGAATTATGGAACCCGAATGATATCCGCGTGATTTGAAGAGAGCGTTATTATTATTTTTAATATTGCTCAGGCGCATAATTGCTCCGTCAAAAAGTAGGCAACGAATATGGACTAACCTGCGTATAGTACTTATATCGCTAATCTCAGACCCACTGGACTCTCCACCGAAGTCAAACTGCGCCACATATCGATTATATTGCATACATTATGCATTAGAAACGACAGAAAATCAACCATGCAATGGGACCTAGAGACAGAAAGTTAGGTGCTCCTAACCATGGTCACTTTCAATTGCGATTTGCCAGTAGGGTCACCATTAATTGTCGGCGACACCACGCCAGCCAAGTCCCAAAAATCTCCGCCGTCAACGAGAAACTGAAAGATTCCAGAAGGAGAGACAGAACGACCTCTGAGAATAATTGTTAGATTTTCGGCTGCAGTCATGATTAAGAGCGATTGTCTACTCACTCATCTCCAGCTGGGAAAATTTGAAGCCGTTGCGTGTAGAACACTACGTTATACGACGACGGAGTTGATGACGCCAATAAACACTTACATGCAAGCCCGTCCACCGCCCGAGAAGGTCAAAGGTGAGAGAAGAGCAAAAATGATTGACGCTAACATGTTGGAATATACTCCCGCTATCTGGAAGCGGAGACAGCCAGCGTTCTGGCTTCCACTCGTAAGCGTCCTCGGCCCCAGATGTCAGGATTGGTGTTAGTCCCCAGAATGGCAATCGTCACATTTGTGCCTTTGGGCACAACGATCTCGCGAACCTCGGCACCGTCGGCACCGACAATCCGCTTGAGAAGTGGAAGCACCATGGCTTCGCTAGTACTGGATACCATCATTGTGTTCACTCACGGCATCCCAAAAGAGTGAGAGTCCTATTCACGTTCTGTGGCCCATGACGGCTGGAGAGAACCTAGTTTCAAATCAGATAACAAGGAACCCAAAAAAAAAGAATGCGAGGGAATAGTCACAGCCTCGACGTCTCCCGAATAACTGCATCGAGAGATACGGGTCGCCGCCATTTGCTCCCGATTCCGTGATCTCTTTCCGGAGCCGTTCCTGGACATCTGGATGTTGAGCCAGCACATGGAGGATGCGAGCCAATGCTGCAGAAGTCGTGACCATTGCTGCAAATATCAAAGTGCTATATTATTCTTACTGTAAGTGTACGCCACTGTAGAATCAGCGGGGATACGCACGTCATTTGACCTATGAGCTCATGCTCCGGAAGACGATCCTCTTCATGTTTGCTTTCACTGCGGAAGGTGAGCTACCGTTAGTTAAACAAGCTACAAAGGCTACATACAAAGTAGGCTCATCATTATATCTTTACCACGCCCCACTTGCTTGAGAACAGCCTCGTCTCCCTCTTCTAGAGCGGCCTTCTTAGATTGAAAAATCTCGATAGACGTCTTATCCATGACATCGACCATCTTTTGAAGCTTCTGAACATTGCTGAATGGCAGAAGCTTGAGCAGAAGGTTGGCCTGGCAGTTGTAAGAAGTGAGGGGGCTGTTAGCGGTTACCAAATAGATGGGTAAATTGGATACAAACATCAGGTTCTTCATAGCTGTGGGGACCTTCGTCCAGGTTACCAAAACTATAACTTGAGTAGGAACAAGTTGGAAAAATGTACAGAAACATGTGTTGATTTATACTCTACCTAGGCCACTTTGTCCAATAAGTTCAAGTGCAGTGCGACCTATCCAGTGCAATATATCGATGTCTTGGGGACCGCCTTGCGATTTCGACTTGATAGCATCCCGAAGCTGAGTTGACAAGGTGGATAAAGGGAGGAGCCCAAAGACATTTATGAGGACGCGTACCTTGTATGAAACCTCGTAAAATGTAGGCATCATATCACGCAAATGGCCTGCAGAAAAGACTGGATTGAGCATCTTTCGTTGCTTCCGATGGTGTTCACCTTTGGACGGCAGGTAAGTCAGAAACTTGCCAGGAAGCCATATATATTGATGCGTACCAAGCGTGCTCAAAAGACCGACTTCGAAGATCAACTTTCGTGAACTTTGAAGTCAAGTGAAAGATTCGTAAGAGCCGGGCCGTGTTGATATATAGGACAGACTCACTTGATAACCCAACGTGATTCTTCCTAAATGTGCTGGTCTTTACCAGTATGTGGTATAAAGCCTTGGGATCCGAGACATAGATTGTTTATTCTGTGGTCTTGAGATCAGTTGCGAGCATGGACCCTAAAGCGTAACTCAGCCCGAGCAAACCCTGGAATTTAGCGACACCACCAAACGTCTCTGCGAGATGCCTGTGGAACTCCCATCTGCCCAAAATTACCTGTCAGAAAAATGAGTGATGTACTCATAGAAAATGACGCCAATGGATCCGGATATCGTGAAAGATGAAGGCGAAGGTGGTCCCGGAATGTTGTCCAACGGCTTTTTGACCACGAGGTGCTTCAGAAAGCCGTTG
>Ga0193716_1002064_pt1 | contig 11494 bp, 8 predicted proteins | sample U2c1metaG_FD_145901 | JGI IMG/M metagenome (GOLD analysis project Ga0193716, IMG submission 145901) | Soil microbial communities from a riparian zone of the East river system, Colorado, United States - U2c1 | ecosystem: Environmental > Terrestrial > Soil > Riparian zone | place: USA: East River...
AGTTCAAGCGGGTGTGGCACCTGGAGCCGTCGCTCACCGATCCCGACACGGTTTATGCCGGCATCGAAGACGCCGCTATCTTCCGCTCGACCGATGGCGGACAGAACTGGCGCGAACTGCCTGCCCTCCGTGGACACGGCACCGGCCCCAAATGGCAGCCGGGCGCGGGTGGCATGTGCCTGCACACCATTATTCTCGACCCCAGCGATCCACAGCGGATATTCATCGCCATTTCCGCCGCCGGCGCCTTCCGCACCGATGACGGCGGCAACACCTGGAAGCCGATCAATCGCGGACTGCGCTCCCAATACATCCCCGATCAGGACGCAGAGGTGGGACACTGCGTACACCATATCGCGATGCATCCCAAGCGTCCGGGCGTGCTCTTCATGCAGAAGCACTGGGACGTGATGCGCAGCGACGACGCCGGCGACAACTGGAAAGAAGTCAGCGGAAACCTGCCCACCGACTTCGGATTCGTGATCGACGTGCACGCCCACGAACCGGAGACGATTTACGTCGTCCCGATCAAGAGCGACGGCGAGCACTATCCGCCCGACGGCAAACTGCGCGTCTACCGCAGCCGCAGCGGCGGCAACGAGTGGGAAGCGCTCACCAGGGGCCTGCCACAGGAGAACTGCTATGTGAACGTCCTGCGCGACGCCATGGCGGTCGACTCCCTCGACAAATGCGGCGTCTATTTCGGCACCACCGGCGGACAGGTCTACGCCTCCGCCGATGCCGGCGACAGCTGGAATCCCATCGTCAGCAACCTTCCAGCAGTGCTGTCAGTCGAAGTCCAGACGCTACCCTGATTCGGTGGACTAAGCGGTTAGTGAAGAAGAATAACTTAAGGGTTCCCCACCCTCCTTCGCGCATTTTGCGAAGAGGGTGGGTGCGGGCAGCACCAATACTCCGAATCTCCACGCAAGTAATCCAAGCGATGAGTTCAATATGGTCCGAGTCATACTCCCGCCGCACTTGAAAAACCTGGCACAAGTCAGGGGCGACGTCGAGCTCGAAGTCGCAAGTCCGGTCACGCAGCGCACGGTACTCGATGCTCTCGAAGCCCGTTACCCGATGCTGCGCGGAACCATCCGCGATCACGATACCCAGCAGCGCCGCCCGTTCCTGCGCTTCTTTGCTTGCGAGGAAGACCTATCCCACGAATCGCCAGACGCGCCCCTACCCGATAGCGTAGCCGCTGGTAAAGAACCATTGATCATTCTGGGAGCCATCGCGGGAGGGTAGCGCAATCTTCTCGGACCTCGAGGGTGCCCCGTCCAAGCTCCGCTTGGGCGGGAGTTTTGAAGCCTCAGAAGTTAGTAAAAAATCCCAAGCCGGATGCGACCGTGGAATCCCACCTTTCAAAATCGAAAGGTGGGGCACCCGGGCGCAATCTTCTCGGACCTCGAGGGTGCCCCGTCCAAGCTCCGCTTGGGCGGGAGTTTTGAAGCCTCAGCAGTCAGTAAAAAATCCCAAGCCGGATGCGACCGTGGAATCCCACCTTTCAAAATCGAAAGGTGGGGCACCCGGGCGCAATCTTCTTAGACCTCGAGGGTGCCCCGTCCAAGCTCCGCTTGGGCGGGAGTTTTGAAGTCTCAGCAGTCAGTAAAAAATCCCAAGCCGGATGCGACCGTGGAATCCCACCTTTCAAAATCGAAAGGTGGGGCACCCGGGCGCAATCTTCTTAGACCTAGAGGGTGCCCCGTCCAAGCTCCGCTTGGGCGGGAGTTTTGAAGTCTCAGAAGTCAGTAAAAAATCCCAAGCCGAATGCGACCGTGGAATCCCACCTTTCAAAATCGAAAGGTGGGACACCCGGGTTCAATACACTCCTCGAGACCGTTACGCTTTCGACAGCGGTAACTCGCGAATCCGCTTTCCGGTGGCAGCGAAGATCGCATTGCAGACCGCGGGGGCGAACGGCGGCACTCCGGGTTCGCCGACGCCCGCGGGTGGTGCGTCGCTGTCCACAATGTAGACCGTGGTCTTGTACGGAGCTTCATTCATACGAGCCACGGGATAGTCGCTGAAATTCGATTGCTCGATCACGCCATCTTTCGCCGTGATCGCCCCGCTGCGCACGATGCTGGTCCCGAAAACCGCCGCGCCTTCGAACTGGGCCCGGGTAGCTTCCGGATTGACCACGATACCCGCATCCACGGCGGTGTGTACGGACGGGATTTTAAACTCTCCCTTATCGTCCACTTCCACTTCGACGACCGTGGCAACGTAAGTGAGGAAACTCCGGTGCACGGCGATACCCATGCCTGAGCCCTTGCCCAGCTTTCGTTTTCCCCACCCAGATTTATCCGCCGCAACTTCGATCACGCGCCGCATGCGGGCCGTGTCCAGGGGAAATTCGGCTGGCGATCCGCCATAGTTGTCATAGTCGGGCGCGGTGGCCTTTACGTCGATGATGCGCGGAGGCCCGATTAACTCCAGTAGATATTCAACCGGATCGCGTCCCGACTCATGCGCGAGTTCGTTGACGAAAGACTGCGCCGCGAAAGCGTGATAAATATTCGCCACCGACCGGAACCAGCCAATGCGGACATGATTCTCCGCCGATCCGTTTTCGGCCCGATGGTTGGGAAGGTCGAACGGCAGGTCGGTCCATCCCTGTCCCAATTCGCCGCCGTCGGCGTAGGTGGTGTTTAAGGCAAACGTCGAACCAATCGGCGGAAATACCGTGCGCTGCAGCCAGGCGACGGGCATTCCTTTTTCGTTCAGTGCAGCCTTCATGTACATCGCGGAAACGGAGTGATAGAAGCCGAACTTGATATCGTCTTCCCGGCTCCACACGACTTTTACCGGCTTGCCGACAGCCTTCGACAGAATTGCTGCCTCAGCCGCATAATCAGGTTTTGACTTCCGTCCAAACCCGCCGCCCAGCAGGGCTACGTGGCAAGTCACGTTTTCCTTAGGGATGCCAAGTTCTTCGCCAATCGTCTCCTGCACCGCCTGCGGATTCTGTGTCGAGGTCCACACCGTGACTTTGCCATCCTTGTAGTCCGCAAGCGCAACCGGCGGTTCCATGGTGGCGTGCGCCAGGTGGGGCAGGTAGTAATCCGCCTCCATGATCTTTCCGCCCTTGGCAAATGCGGCGTCCACGTCGCCAATATTCCGCACGACCTTTGCCGGCTTGCGCGCAGTCTCCTGCAGCTGCTCCGATATTCATCGGAGTTGTAGCTGGCGTTGGGGCCGTTGTCCCATGCGACGTTTAGTTTCTTGCGTCCCTGGAACGCGGCCCAGGTGTTGTCGGCAATAACCGCGACGCCGCCCAGCGGCTGAAAGTGATGTGGAGGAGTGAAGGGCTTGATAGGAATGGTTTGCTTCACACCCTTCACCTGCAGCGGAGCCTTCTCGTCGTAAGACTTGACCTTGCCGCCCAACACCGGAGGATGTTCAACCGAGGCATAAACCATGCCAGGGATATGCGCGTCCATGCCGAAGCCGGCCTTGCCGGTGCAAAGATTTTGCAGGTCGTAGCTGACCGCGCCTTTACCGATATAACGCCATTTGGTTTTCGGCTTGTAGGTCAGATCTTCTTTCTTTGGTACGGGCAATTTTGCAGCTGCCGATGCCAATTCTCCATAGCCGGCCTTGCGCTTGCTGGGCGTGTGCACGATCACATGCAGATCGGACTCGCATTCTGAAACCGGCACGCCCCACTTCTGGGCTGCGGCCTGAGTCAACATCAGGCGCGCGGTTGCTCCGGCCTCGCGCATAATCACAAAGCCATCGCGAACCGAATGCGATCCGTCCGTATCCTGATCTCCGTATTTTGGGTCGCCGATTGCCTGTTCGATCTTCACCCGTTTCCAGTCCGCATCTAGTTCGTCGGCCAGAATGAGTGGGACCGAAGTGCGGCTGCTGGTGCCCATCTCCGACCGGTGCGCCACCAGGTAGACGGTTCCATCGGAGTCGATGCCGACAAAGACCGTGGGATGAAACGCAGCCCCGTCGACGTGGGAACCAGCGGCCGCGTCCGCTGCCCACAGGGCCTCGGGAACCAGGCGAACACTCAAAACCAGGGCGCCGGCGGAAACCAGGCCCTGTAGGAAACCGCGCCGGCTGACGTTCAGAATATTGTCGCTCATGCCTTTTCTCCCGCGGCCGCCTTGATGGCCGCCCGAATGCGCTGGTAGGTTCCGCAGCGGCATATATTTCCCGACATGCCGTTGTCAATGTCCTCGTCGCTGGGCTTGGGCTTTTCTCTCAGCAGCGAGATCGCCTGCATGATCTGTCCCGACTGGCAGTAGCCGCATTGCGGCACGTTGTACTCGATCCACTTCTGCTGCACGGGATGCAGTCCATTTTTCGAGATGGCTTCGATGGTGGTGATCTCTTTGCCGGCAGCCGCGCCCACGCTGGTAACACACGACCGGACCGCCTTGCCGTCCTGGTGCACGGTACAGGCGCCACACAGCGCCATGCCGCAACCGAACTTGGTCCCGGTCAATCCCAGAACGTCGCGCAGATACCACAGCAGCGGCAGGTTTGGATCGCCGTCGAAGCTGCTCTCCACTCCGTTGACTTTGAGCTGGATCATCGTTGCCCCCTGGCTTCTTTCTCGCGCTATTCTTCCAGAAGATGCCGGTGAAAGTCTACGCCATTTGAGGGAAGATTAGCGCTTCCATGAGCGAAAAAGCACGAAACCACAGAGGACACGGAGGACACAGAGGCGGTCCGGGGGTTCCTCAGTGTCCTCCGTGTCCTCTGTGGTTCAAGGTTTTTCGTGAGGCCGTGAGATAGCCCAGAGGTGAACGATCAATTATGATACCGCCGTTGCAGGTGAAGGATGGCGATGCAATCAAGACCGTTGGAAAAAATGAACGAGACGGGAGCGTGTGATGGAATTCATCCACGATGACTTTCTGCTGCACTCCGAAATAGCGCGTCGGCTATACCACAACTACGCCGCCGCCGAACCCATTCTGGACTACCATTCCCATCTTCCATCGCTCGACATCGCCGCCGATCATCGCTTCCGCAATCTTTGGGAAATATGGCTGCAAGGCGACCACTACAAATGGCGCCTGATGCGAGCCAACGGAGTGCCCGAGAAGTACTGCACGGGCGATGCGCCGGAGTATGAAAAATTTCTGGCATGGGCCCGCACCGTTCCGTTTTCGCTACGGAGTCCGCTCTATCTCTGGACCCACCTCGAACTGAAACGATATTTCGGAATCGGCGACCTGCTAAACGAGAAGAACGCTGAAGAAGTCTGGGACCGCGCCAACTCGCTGCTGCAAAACGGCGGCCTGACCACTCAGGGAATACTCCGGAAATTCAAGGTTCGTGTCGAGTGCACTAGCGATGACCCTTGTGATGACCTCTCTGCCCATCGCGCCTTCAATACTTCCGCCGCTGAATGTCGAATGTATCCCACCTTTCGCCCAGACCGCGCTTTGTGGATTGGCATTCCCGATGCCTGGAATGTCTGGGTAAACCGGCTGCAAAAAGCGAGCAACCGGGATGTCGCGTCTCTACAGGATTTTCTCGATGCCCTCCGCCAGCGTCACGATTTCTTTCACGCCAACGGAGGAAGACTCTCCGACCACGGATTGACGCGTTGCCATGCCACTCCCTGCGGCGACCGGGAAGCGGCCACTATCTTCGCCAAAGTGCGCGCAGGTGCGACCCCGAGCGAAACCGAACAAGAGCAGTTCGCCTCTTTCCTGATGTTATTCTTCGGCCGCCTAGACTCCGAAAAGGGCTGGACGAAGCAACTGCATCTGGGTGCGATCCGCAACGTGAATTCACGGCGGGCTCGGGAGGCCGGCCTCGATACGGGCTACGACAGCATCGGCGACTGGCAACAGGCGGCCACCCTTGGAGCCTATCTCGATCTGCTGGAGCAGGAGCACGCTCTGCCCAAAACCATCGTCTATAACGTCAACCCGGCGGACAATTACGTTCTTGCCACCGCCATTGGCAATTTTCAGGACGGCTCGATCGCGGGCAAGATTCAGTTTGGCAGCGCCTGGTGGTTTCTCGATCAGAAAGAAGGGATCGAATGGCAACTGAACGCGCTTTCGAACACTGGACTGCTCTCCCGCTTCATCGGAATGCTGACCGACTCGCGCTCCTTCATGTCCTTTCCGCGCCACGAGTACTTTCGCCGCGTTCTCTGCGATCTGTTGGGACGCGATGTCGAGAACGGCGAACTCCCGAACGACGAAACATTGTTGGGCACGATGGTTCGCAACATCTGCTTCAACAATGCGCGGGAATATCTGGGACTTGAGCTGGCCCCCGGCGGCATTGCGAACGGTCGCGTATGAACAGTTCAGAATCAAAGTGCGGTGTCATCGTTCGTTCTGTCTCGGCCGCTCTCCTGCTGGCGTTCTTATCTTCTTCTGCTCTCTCGCAACCAGGCCCCCAGACTGTGAACGTTCAGGTTCATGCCGATCAGCCCCAGGGCACGATCGCTCCCATCTGGAACTACTTCGGCTATGACGAGCCTAACTACACTTACGCGCCGAACGGGAGGAAGCTGCTCGGCGAACTGGCAGCGCTTGGTCCTGAGCCGCCTTACGTGCGCGTCCACAATCTATTTACTACGGGCGACGGATCGGCGTCCTTGAAGTGGGGATCGACCAACGTCTATACCGAAGACGCACAAGGTAAGCCGGTTTACAGTTGGACCATCCTGGACCGCATTTTCGACAGTTTTCAATCCGCGGGCGTGAAGCCGCTGGTGCAAATCGGTTTCATGCCGCAGGCGCTGTCAACGCACCCGGAGCCTTATCGTCACAATTTTCCGCAAGGCTCGGTCTTTACCGGCTGGGCTTATCCCCCGAAGGACTACCAGAAATGGTCTGAACTCGTATTTCAATTCGCCCGCCATCTGCGCGAACGCTATGGCGATGCGGAAGTAAACACCTGGCTGTGGGAAGTATGGAACGAGCCCGATATCGAATACTGGAAAGGAACGCCGCAGGAATATTTCAAGCTCTACGACTTCAGCGTGGACGCGGTCCTGAGGGCAGTGCCGCAAGCTCGCATCGGCGGCCCCGACAGCACGGGACCAGCCAGCCCCAAAGCGGCGGAATTTCTACGCGTATTCCTCCAGCACTGCGCTCATCAGCCAAACTACGCGAATGGAAAAGTCGGCTCTCAGCTCGATTTCATCAGTTTTCATCCCAAGGGATCGCCCAAGTGGCAGGTCGATCACGTGCAGATGGGCATTGCGCGCCAGTTGGCCGCCATCGAGCAGGGCTTTCAGATCGTGGCATCGTTTCCCGAGTACCGCCGCACCCCAATCATTCTGGGAGAGTCGGATCCCGAGGGATGCGCGGCCTGCTCAGCTCGAAGCAATCCGCAGAATTCCTACCGCAACGGGCCTTTATACGCCGCCTACACAGCAGAGACCCTGAACAACATCTTCTTTCTTGCCAGCCGCGAGAGCATCAATTTTCTAGGCGCAGTGACCTGGGCATTTGAATTCGAAGGCCAACCTTACTTTGAGGGTTTCCGCACGCTGGCCACCAACGGCGTGGATAAGCCTGTGTTGAACGCCTTCAGGATGTTCGGCCTGCTGGGCAACGATCGCGTCAAAGCCACCAGTTCGGGAGCCCTGGCTTCGGAAGATGTTGTCAGCAACGGCGTCCGCGGACAGCCGGACGTCAGCGTGATTGCCACCCGCAAGGATCATGAAGTCGAAGTCCTGATCTGGAATTATCACGATGACGACCTTCCCGCAGCCGTGACCCCGATTGATCTCGTGATCGGCGGACTAACCGCAAGAATCAGCCGAGGCCTGCTCGAACACTTCCGCGTCGATTCCAGTCACAGCAACGCATTCACAGCCTGGAAAGAAATGGGTTCGCCGCAATCGCCAACGGAAGCTCAATCCGAACTGCTGCAACGCGCGGGTCAATTGCAGATGCTCACGTCACCAGCGTGGATGCCGGTCGAGAACGGTGCAGCTCACCTGCAATTTACCTTGCCCAGGCAGGGGCTGTCGCTCGTGCGCATTTCCTGGGAATAATTTCTGCCGGGTGCAGCCGGCTTGCTCAACCCCGCTGCTGCGACTTGATCACCGCGGAAAAGTCCTGGTCCCCGTAACCTTTCGCAATCGCGTCTTTGAAGATAGCCAGCGCGGAACTTGCAGTTGTAAGGTTTTGTCCAAAGTGCGAAGCCTGGTCGATGGCGTACCCCAGGTCCTTGGCCATCAGATGCAGCGGAAAATTCGGAGTGAAGTCGTTGGCGAAAGCACGCTCGGCTGCTCTCTGCACCAGACCGCTGCCCGGCGCTCCGTGGGTGAGGATCTCGAGAGACTGCTTCAGGTCGAGACCTCCCGCTGCAATCATGGCTTCTGCCTCCGCCAGAGACGCGGCCTGGACACCACACATGAAATTGTTGATCAGCTTCAACAGTGCACCGCTCCCCGTAGGGCCGAGGTGAATGCATTGACGCCCGAGTACGGCCAACACCGGCTGGACAGTGGCCAAGGCCGCCTCCGATCCTCCGATCAGAAACGACAGTTCACCGGACGCAGCGTGGGGCTTGGTGCCCGTAACGGGCGCATCCAGCAATTCACATCCTCGCTGTGCGGCCGCCGCCGCGAGTTCCTTGATCCAGCCCACGGTGAGCGTGCTGCATTCAATCATCACGCTTCCGCGGGATGTCCCAGCCAGTGCGCCGTTCTCTCCCAGCCAAACGCCTCGGGAGGCAATGTCATCCGCCACCATGCTGATGATGATTTGCGCTCCAGTAGCCGCCTCGCGCGCTGTGCCGGCAACAGTGGCGCCTGCGCTGGCGAACGGAGCAGCCTTGTCCTTATTTCTGTTGTAGACGGTGAGAGGAAAGCCTGAGGAGAGCAGGCGTCCTGCCATGCCGCTTCCCATGATTCCCAGCCCCATGATTGCTACGCGCGGTTTCGACATGATTATCCCAGACCTTTCACGCTGATTAATTCCGGCTTGGTTCCGGCCACGCGCACGCGATTGCGCAAGGGCCGGCCAAAGCCCTCCACTGAAACTTGCATCACATCGCCGTCTTTCAAGCTGATCCCGTCGCTGAAACTCAAGCCATCCGTCCCAAAGAAATGTACGTGGACGTCGCCCGGCCGGCGATGCGCCTCATGTTTGAAATGATGGTGCTCGATATTGGCCAGGCTGTGACACATCTCGGCTTCCCCGCTGCGAAAGGTTTTGGACCAGACCGGTTTCCCGGCGCGTTCAATCTTCACTTCAACCGGAACCGATTTGAAGTCAGGGTCCACCAACAGTTCCGGACCAAGTGAACATGTGCGCAGCTTTGATCCCGCCAGGTTCAGATAGTTTGTCTTCTCGAACACGTGGTCTGAAAATTCGTTGCCGCCCGCCATCCCGATGCGATACGGCTGGCTGTCGCGAGCAATCACGTAAATTCCGGCTAGCTCAGCTTCCTCGCCGCCATCGCCCGCGTAAGCCGGGATATCGAGTGCTTCCCCGTGTCCCCGCAGGATCGTGCCCGGACCCTTGTAAAACCACTCCGGGGCCGTGCCAATGGATCCCGGCGCCGGACTCCCGCCTTCGATTCCCCAGCGAAACATTTTCATGCTGTCGGTCAGGTCGGCTTCCGTGGCGGCGTGCATGCTCTGGCGATTGCGCGCGCTGCCCAGATGGGTCAGTCCGGTTCCCGAAACCAGGCAGCGCGCTGGCTCTGTAGGATGGTCAATCGCCGGCAGAATTCGCCATTCCGACTGTCCGCGATAAATCGGATCGTACTCGAGCGCATCCCCGGTTGCTCTGTGGCGCACAAGATCGCTGAGCATCACCCCGCCACTGATGGCAGAGCTCGCCAGTTCGTGAATCGAACTGCACCCGTCAAGCAGGCGCAGATTCGGCTCATCCACGAGCGCCACTCGTCTCGTGTCCCCGTGTTTCAGTTGAACCAGTCTGGTCATGATTCTCTGAATCATTCGATAACTTCGAACTTGTCCAACCCTGCCTCATTGATCGTCAGGCCCAGCCCCGGAACACCGTCGTCCAGATCGATGAAGCCGTCTTTGGCTTTGGGCTCGCCGTCGAAGATGTACCAGAATAGTTCGTTGCCGACCTCGACGTCGACCACGGGGAAGTACTCGGCCATGGGCGAATTGAGGCTCGCCATCACAACGTGATAGTTGTGCATCTGCCCGGCGTGCGGAATGACCGGGACCGAATATGCCTCCGCCAGCGCGGCAATCTTGCGTGCCTGTGTCAGGCCGCCCACGCGGTTGGTGTCGAACTGGATGTAGTCGAGCGCGCGAGCCTCGAGCAGGTCGCGAAATCCATATGCCGTGAATTCGTGCTCGCCGCCAGCGATCGGAATCAGCCCGTAGGATTTCAGCTCGGCGTAGCCATGCACATCATCGGGAATGACCGGCTCCTCCAGCCATCTGAGATTAAAGGGTTCGAGCAGAGGCAGCATGCGCTTGGCATAGTCGAGTGTCCATCCCATGTAGGCGTCAGCCATTACGTCGACGCCATCGCCGACGGTTTCGCGCACGGCGCGAACCAGGTTCAGGTTGCGCTGCATCCCGGCTGCGCCATCAGTGGGTCCCCAGCCAAAGCGAAGTTTCATTGCCTTGTAGCCTTCGGCCTTGTAGCGCTTCGCCTCGTCGGCCAGTTCGCTCAACTCCACGCTGTACAACCGGCTGGCATAAACCGGAATGCGCGGCTTGGTCCGGCCTCCAAGCAGTCGGTAAACGGGCTGTTTCGCCGACTTGCCCAGTATGTCCCACAACGCGATATCGACGGCGCTGATCGCCACCATGCCAATACCTCTACGGCCGAACGCCATCGTCTTGCGATACATGAGTTGCCACAGAAACTCGATGTCCCACGGATCTTTGCCGATCAACAGCGGCTTGAGATGAAGATCGATCACCTGTTTCGTGACCTGGGGCGTGAGCGCGGCATTGCCGATACCCACCAGTCCGTCGTCGGTAAAGATTTCGACTACCAGCCATCCATGAAACGCGAACGTCTGCATCGACGCTTCGGGCAGATTCAACACGTCCATGGGATTGGTGCAAAAATGCGGCGGCAAGGGAACGGTCTTCCCACGCCAGCGCATTACGCGGGTACGAACCTCTTTGATTCTCATCAAGCTCCCGGATAACTCAGTTTGCGTTCAAGATTCAAGGACTGAACCACAGGAACGGTCAGAATAATAATAACGAAGGCGGCGACATGAAACGTGCCTGCCAATGAGAATACGACGCCGTAGCCGAAGCCGTGGTCGAGCAGGTATCCCACCAGTTGTCCGAACGCGATTCCGCCCATCGCCCCACCGAAGCCAACCAGTCCGGCAACCGAGCCGACCACATTGGCCGGAAAAAGGTCTGTAGGCAGAACCATCACCAGCGTGGACCATGATTGCTGTCCGAAATAAGCCAGGCTGAATATCGCCAGCGCCCAACCTACGGGCAAGCGGGGCACCAGCAGGATGGAAGGCATCACCGCCGCGCTCAACCCCAGCGCTAGCTTTCTGGCGACACCCAGCGAGAAATGCT